>Ga0315280_10001787_pt1 | contig 36052 bp, 30 predicted proteins | sample YL17G06_40_MG_FD_203697 | JGI IMG/M metagenome (GOLD analysis project Ga0315280, IMG submission 203697) | Sediment microbial communities from Yellowstone Lake, YNP, Wyoming, USA - YL17G06_40 | ecosystem: Environmental > Aquatic > Freshwater > Lake > Sediment | place: USA: Wyoming | collected... | reverse complement strand
TTTATGCGCGATATAGACGCCCACAACGGCCTCGATGCGGTTCGCACTGGCGCCTGTTATGAGGTTCCCGACAAATGGAATTCGGACATGCACCCATTCCAAGGAACCCAGAGAGCAGTCCTATGGCAGGAAACGATGGCCAGGGAGAAACGATGCGAAGCAACGAGGGCAAAGCGACGGGGCTTTACAAAAAAAGCGAGCGTCCATCCCGACCTGCTTGATGCAGCGGGACGACGTCGCCAGGAGGGTATCCCCCTTGGCTGGACAGTAAAGCTGGTTGTTGAAGGTGGATGGAACTCCGTGTCGGCGCCGTTCTTTGGCCACTGAAATAGGCCTCGGTTGGAAGCCCAAGTTGCAATTGAAATTGACTTTTCCCCCGGCTTGAGACTGCATCCGGTAGCAACTTTGTGGTAAGAGGGGGTCTATCGTGCAAGTACGCAAAGCGGTGATCACTGCGGCGGGTCGTGGGGTAAGGCAATACCCGGCCTCTGATACCGTTCAGAAAGCCATGTTGCCTCTAGTCGATCGAGACGGTCTGACGAAACCGCTAATCCAAATCATTGCCGAAGAGGCCTTGGAAAGTGGGATCGAGGAGATATGTATTGTCACGGCGCCTGGCGATGAAGAGATTTACAGGAAGTACTTCCGCGCTTACGGAGAGAATTTGCTGGTGGCCTTCAAAGGGGTGAATTGGGCCATTGAGCAGTCACAACGGTTGCGCGAACTGGAAAAACGGCTGCGCTTTGTTGTCCAGCCGGAACCGGAAGGTTATGGCCACGCGGTATGGTGTGCCCGCGACTTTGTGGCTGACGAGCCGTTCTTATTGATGCTGGGTGACCATCTGTATATCTCTGGCGAACAGCGGCGTTGTGCTCATCAAATCATCGAGATTGCCGTCAGCCAAGGGTGTGCGGTTTTCGCGGTACAGGCCACTCGTGAGCACCTTATCTCCTGCTATGGCACCCTGAGCGGCAAACGCGTTCCCGGTATGCCCCACGTTTACGAGGTCGAACACATCATCGAGAAGCCGACGCCCACGCTGGCGGAGACCCATCTCCAGGTGCCTGGTCTCCGGGTCGGGTACTACCTGTGTTTTTTTGGCATGCACGTACTTACGCCGACCATTTTCGGCATTCTCGAGGAGCACATCAGCAAGAAATCCCGGGTGGACGAGGAAATCCAGTTGACACCGGCCCAGCACGAACTCGCCCAGCGCGAAAAGGTACTCGCGCTGGAAACAAAAGGCACGCGCTACGACATTGGCGTGCGCTATGGTGCCCTTCGAGCACAGATCGCGCTGGCATTGTCGGGCGCGGACCGCGATCTCGTACTTGCGGAACTATTGGAACTGGTCCTCCAGCGACAGATGCAACCGCTGCAATAAGTGCCGTAGCCGTATGTTATTCTGAAAGGAGACTCCAGGATCGGGATAGTAGAAGTCAGCAACAAGAGACCAACAGGTTGCCAGTCAGGTACGGCGGTGTGATGCATTCGTATGTGATCTGATCCGTTGTGGGGCGATCATTTCGCCTCATTCACCAGTGGTTCCGCACAATGTAGAACGTCAACAGGGTATCATGCTAAATCTACTTATCGAGACGATCACAAGCGACGATCCGGCCTTGCGAGACCGCTCGCTGAGCGAGCTGGTGAAAGGCATGCCTGTGGCAAAGATCGCTGCAGCCTGCGAAGAACTGGAGGCCTTTCGCCGACGCTCCAACAACCTCTACGAGCGGGTCCGGGCGTGCATGTTCTTGTTTGCCTGTTATCGTTTTTATCTGCAGGAGGGCCCGGGGGTACTACGCACCGGTCTTGTGCCATTCAAGGGTTGGGAAGAATTACTGAACCGCCGATACGAGGAAGCCATTGCTACATTTCGTGGCACGTTGACGAAAGGTGGCCCGAGCGGACCCATTTACAGCGCTCTAGCCGAGTGCTATCGCCACCTTGCCTTTAAAACCCTTGCCGACCAGGTGCGTCGGTCGGTGCGAAGCTCTCGAGGCAACCAGTGGATGTTCAGGGTGGGCCATGTTGATGACCATCCGGTGCGCTTGCGCCGCGAACTGCTCGCTCGGCAGCCGGGAATTGGTCTCTACCCGATCTTGTGTGAGCGCACGCCTGTGCGGCTAGATCTCTCTCACAGTGGCTGGTCTGACATCTTCTTCCTTGGCATGGACTATCCCGAGGGAGCGCGCGTACTGAACATTTCAATCGACTTGGGCGTGCATGGACGCGATGGTGAGTGTCGGCCGCCCATCGAAACGCGCTTGCGGATTATCCATGAGCCTGTAGTGCGCCTGACCAGCCTGGACCTGCAAACCACGAAGGATGTCACCGACCTGCGTGACCTATTCAATTTCGGAAATGACTATCTTGGCCTGCTAAAGGCCGGTGTGATCGCCTCCGGACTTATCCCACCCTCCTTTGAAGGCACCGACCAACCCCTCAAAGCAGTGTTGGGACGGCTCGTCGGGCCGGGGATGGGCATCGAGGTAGTGACCAGGGTAAACGATATTCCGAAAGGCTCGCGCCTCGCTGTATCCACCAACCTACTTGCCTCCCTGATCGCCCTGCTCATGCGTGCCACCGGCCAGACGTGCGACCTGGAAGGCCAGCTCCAGGAGAGCGAGCGCCGACTTGTGGCCTCGCGCGCAATTCTCGGCGAATGGCTGGGTGGCTCCGGCGGAGGGTGGCAGGACTCCGGTGGGATCTGGCCCGGCGCGAAGATCATCAGCGGTGAGGTGGCCAGGGAAGGCGATCCGGAGTACGGGATCAGCCGAGGACGCCTCCTGCCCACTCATCATCTTTTGCGAGAACGCGATCTGGCTGACCAGGTGCACGAGCGCTTGGCCCAATCGATCGTCCTTGTCCATGGTGGTATGGCCCAGGATGTCGGTCCGATTCTCGAGATGGTCACCGAGAAATACCTCCTGAGATCGGAGTCGGAGTGGCGGGCACGGGCGGAAATGCGCACGATCTTTGATGGGATTGTCGAAAGCCTTCGATCAGGCAACATTGAACAGTTAGGCGCACTGACAACAGCCAACTGGAACGGGCCACTACAAACCGTCATCCCCTGGGTGACCAACCGATTCACCGAAACGATCATCGCGCGTGCCCGGCAACGATTTGGACAGAACTGCTGGGGTTTTCTCATGCTTGGCGGCATGTCGGGGGGCGGCATGGCGTTTTTCGTGGCCCCGCAGGCGCGCCAGCGCTTTGTGGATGAAATCCTCGACATCATGCGTACCACAAAACGCGAACTCGAGGATGCGCTTCCCTTCGCAATGGACCCGTTGGTCTATGATTCTCAAATGAACGGCCGCGGGTCGGTGGCCACGCTTGACAGCGGCGAGAATGCAATGATGCCTGCCAGATACTATGCCCTCCACGTACCAGAAATGCTCCGCCTCGGACCGGGCGACATCCCTTATCAGCGTCGTGCCGATCTCGACCATTTCATTGCTCATTGTAGCGAGCAGCAAGAGCTGCTGCGTGTCTTGGGCACTATGGTCAACAATCTTTTCCCAGCGCCACCGGAAGGGCAGGAAGGCAGCACAAGGCAATGGGCAAGGGAAAGGGAGGCAATCAAAGCCGCGAACGGTTTTGACCCCGTCCAGCACGAACGACTGCGTGATGATTTGCGCCGGGGTCGTATCGGTCTGGCTCGCAATCGTCTGCCTGTTGATACCGACATCCAGGACGTACGCGATGAAGACGTCATCCAGACCGAAGATGGCGTGCCAGATAAGGTCGTTCGTGTCGGCGAACAAGCCCTGACCGAGGGCCGGGTCGCCGTTGTCTCTTTGGCTGCCGGACTGGGCAGTAGGTGGACGACAGGGGCCGGCGTAGTGAAGGCAGTCAATCCCTTCGTGCGGATGGCCGGCCAACACCGTAGCTTCATGGAGATCCACTTGGCCAAGAGTCGAGCGGCCATGGCGCGTTATGGTGTAGCAGTACCCCATGTGTTTACGACCAGCTACCTCACACATGGTGCATTGGAGAAGCATCTGCGTTTCAACAAGAAGTTCGGCTATGAAGGCCCACTCTACCTTTCGCCAGGCCGCTCGATTAGCCAGCGCCTAATCCCTATGGTGCGCGACCTGCAATTCTTGTGGGAAGAAATGCCTCAAGAGACACTGGATGAGCAAAAACAGAAGGTCCGCGATGCGGTGCGCCAGGCGCTTATCGATTGGGCCCGCGCGAAAGGAGAGGGATCGGACTATCTAGACAACACGCCCCTTCAGTGTCTCAATCCGCCGGGGCACTGGTACGAGGTGCCCAACATGTTTCGGAACGGGGTTCTGGCGACCATGTTGCGCGAGCATCCCAAACTCGACCACTTGCTTGTCCATAATATTGACACGCTCGGCGCCCGACTGGACCCCGGTCTGCTCGGCCTGCACATCGAATCAGGCGCCCACCTTACGTTCGAGGTGATCCCGAGACGCATTGACGATAGGGGCGGCGGCTTGGCCCGGGTCGATGGACGGGTCAGACTGCTCGAAGGGCTAGCTCAACCCAGAGAATCCGACGAGTTCAAACTGCGCTACTACAATTCTCTCACTACCTGGGTGAACATCAACCGTCTCTTGGAAGCTTTTGAGTTGACGCGCGACGATCTCGCTGCATCGGAGGAAAGGCTGGCTGAAGCGATTCGCCGAATGGCCGCGCGGGTGCCCACTTACGTGACCATCAAGGACGTAAAGCGTCGTTGGGGCCATGGCCAAGAAGATATCTTCCCCGTCGCACAGTCTGAGAAACTATGGGGCGACATGACGGCTCTACCGGAACTGGACTGCTGTTATCTCGTGGTGAACCGTCTGCGCGGCCAGCAGCTCAAGAGTCCCGCACAACTGGATCCTTGGGCCAATGATGGCTCCAAGGCTTACATCGAATCGATCTGCAGTTTTCAAAGACCGTGAACTTGCCGCCGGGAAATATGAAATCTGGAGCAGGTAGCGTGCTGAGCTCTGCGAACAAATAACATTCTCCGCTCGACCGAGTCCAGTTGGTAGGGCAGTACTGCAATGAATACCTCTTGAGGAGAGAAACTGACAACGGTTCTCTACTGTCAGGCCCCGCGCCAATTGCTCTTGGGAGCCGACCTCCGTGGGTATTCAGTCCAGTACATCCCCCGGCTTTTCGGCAACGCAGTCATCGCGGACAAAGAATTCAAGAGCGCGAATTTGCTCGAAAGAGGGTGGCTGGGCTACGCGCCGAGCGGTTGTACCCGATCGTGCGGTGGGCTTTTACTGGGCATTAGCCCAGACACAACTGTGGGTAACGTTGGTTACAATTGTGTGTAAAAGGTTACACGTCACCACAGCAACCCCCTCTCGACCACTGTAAAAATAATGGACCGAATTTGGCAACGGGGAAAGGACCGTTTTTGGTTTTAGCCTTGAGAAATCAATGTGGTATGCGTTGAGAAAAAACCGGTAAGAATCAAGAGATCCATGTTTGTAGATCCAGAACCGGGCTCGGCATAGAAACTGCTTATTTGGAGGGCGGTACAAGTCAGAAGAGTGGTTTCTGTTTCAAAAGAGCGATCTTGACAGCAGAGGAAAAGGGCTCTTGTCCCTCGGCTGCGATCAGCAACCGGAGGGTCGCGGCGGATGGAAGCCTCGTACCGCAAAGAAGAACACCTTCAAAGTGACCAGGTGGGGAAGGGAGAAAGTGTTCTTACAATGCCGCTGTTCTGCCTAGGACTTTGCACGTGCCAAGAACGTCGTCGAGTGTCTGCCCAAGGCCTAGAAAGCGGCAAACGATCTTCCACGCTCTGCGCTTGTGTGCTATTTCGAAGAAGCATCTGCAATCCGTGTGGGTAGTCAATTTCGCCGTGCTTAAGGAGGACGGGGCGGAGGGAACTTGGCGCGAGTCCGTGGTGGCGGCCGTCTTGCTCGGAGTGGTAACCACAACAACGTAGCGACGGCTACTGTCTCACAGCTTGTGGAAGGGCGCATTTTGACAAAGCCACCGGGGGTACGGGGGAGGTGATCTCAGTGGAAGCGATGAAGATCCCATTCTACGAGACGAGCAATTCCAGGGCGGTCTCAAGCGAACCGGCCAGTTCTGGTCGCTCCCCGGGGGAAACTCACCTGATCCCTCTCGAACGGGCCCTCCGCAATGGCGACCGGGACGAAATCCGTTACCGGGACAGGCAGCTTTGCTCTGATGCGCCCCTTGTGGAAAACTCGTGAATTTTCCGCTTGACGTGTTTGGATCATGTGCATAAAGGACATAGTTGCATTATCGCGCAGGGGTCGTTACAGGGGCTAGGATAATTGATCTCTGCGGTGGCGAGCAAGGGGAAGGAAGTCGTTCTTGCTGGTGTTGGGTTACTGTCCGGATGAGGACCTTCCCCGGCACAAGAGAAGGGTAGTTCTGCTGCGGTTTGGGGAGCGGACCGAAAGAGGCGAAGCCTGAACATTTTTCCTACGGCCAGCCAAATCCGCCTGAATCTTCTACTTTCCCATTTGGCCCCGACCACCTAGTTTCCTTCTCGCCGGTCACAGTAGCGACAGTTGAGCATGTTTTGGGTTCCTTCCCGGTCTTGATGCTATGACGGAAAACCTGTCGAACAGGCAATACGCAGCCGGGGATACATCCCTCATATTGGCCGACGCGGGGAGGAGACAATGCGGAAGAAGAAAAACCCCTGTTATCGACCGCGACGCTGGGTTGTAGAAGGAACGCATTTCTGGCTGAACCGCTATCGAAAACTGCTTGTTCGTTTCGAGAAACGGTCCGACAGTTCTAAGGCCCTGCTGGAGCTGGCCTGTTCAATGATCGTCTTCCGACAAAGCATAATTACTTGCGGATAAGCTCTAAGTGCTTCGGATAAAGGCACCGGTTATACCGTGACTTTGAGCGTTGAAGGATTCGCCGACCGCGCAGAGCTTGAGAGATTCCTCGTTGGCGCTCCCATCTACTATCAGCCTTGGTGGTTGGAAGCTGTATCGCCGGGTGCATGGGACTACGCCATCGTGCGGCGCGGTTCTGAGATCGCCGCTGTCATGCCGTTTGTCAGGTCCAAGTGCGGATTCGGCAAGACACGCATCCGCATGCCCCCATTAACACATACGCTCGGTCCTTGGTTGAGACCCTCTGAGAACAGTCACTTGGAGCAATTGGCGGAACAGAACGAATTGATGCTGGAACTCATAGACTCCCTTCCGGAGTATGACGCTTTCAACCAAGCATTTCACTACAGTGTAACGAATTGGCTACCTTTCTACTGGAAAGGCTTTACGCAGAGGACTCGATACACCTACGTGCTGCAAGACCTCGAGGATCTTGATGCAGTCTGGAAGGAATTTGATCCAGACATACGTTGGAATATTCGCAGAGCGAAGAGCCGTGTGGAGGTGGTCGAAGACTTCGATTTTGACACTTTCCTGAAAGTACGTAGTATGTCTTTCACGCGACAAGGAATTGAACCGACCCACACAGGGGAATTGCTCCGGCGCGTTGATGCGGCCTGCGAGTCTCACAAGGCGCGAAAGATGTTCTTCGCGGTTGACGCTTCACACAATATTCACGCTGTTGCCTACATAGTCTGGACCAACTATGCAGCCTACTATATCCTTGGCGGCGGAAATACTGATTTGCGCGGCAGCGGCGCGAATTGTCTGGTCATATGGGAGGCCATTCGTTTCTCTCGCAGTGTCACCAGATCCTTTGATTTTGAAATGGCTCTTCAGTCTGAACCAATAGAACGTTTTTTTCGGCTATTTGGCGGGCGGCTCATGCCTTATTTTAAGGTTAGAAAGTTCGTCCCCTTTTGTGATGCCTGTAGCTGGTTTCGACACCGAGTGGTGCATCGCATAAACCTGCCGTTGTACAAGCGCTTCGTCGCCCGCGCGGGCCGTTGGCTTCACCGAACTGCCTGAGCGATTTCTGATGTGCGGCCCGTCTTAGTGCGCAGAAACTCGAGCACGCATCGCTATGGACAGTTCATCACCTAAGCATAGATCGTTAGTGTCGCCTTCCAGCGAAACAGTTGCTGAGTGGGCAAAGCTGGAGGGATTTCTGGCCGGTGCTCCGGTTTTTTGCCAACCATGGTGGTTGGAGGCCGTTGCTCCAAGAACATGGGACTATGCGGTCGTGCGCCGTGGCCCTGAGATTGCGGCGGTCTTGCCGTTTGTAACACAGAAAGGCCCCCTTGGTCAGCGACGACTCGGAATGCCGGCCCTAACGAATAGCCTTGGACCTTGGCTTCGACCGCTTGGAGGCAAACTCTGTAAACAATACACGGTTCAGAAAGAGCTGCTGACGGAACTTATTGATGCGCTACCTCCACACGACTATTTTGACCAGAGATTTCACTATTCTATTGCCAACGGGCTGCCCTTCCATTGGAAAGGATTCACTCAAACGACCTTGTACACTTATGTATTGCACAGCCTTGAGAATCTCGGTGCGATTTGGGAAAGTTTTGATGATGGGATACGCCAGCGTATCGAAAGGGCGCGGAAGCATTTGGAGGTCGTCGAAGACCTGGGAATAGATGACCTCATCAGAGTTATGGACGTGAGTTTTCCTCGTCAAGGGCTTAACCCCGCGTACGCGCGGGTCCTGCTCGTTCGTGTGGATGAAGCCTGCCGGTCGCGAAATGCTGGAAAAATGCTATTTGCGGTGGATTCTGACAACCGGCTACGCGCCGGTGTATTTATAGTCTGGACCGAATTTGCTGCATATCGGCTTTTGGGAGGGGATCACAGCGATCCGCAGAGCGCTGATGCAAACTGCTTGTTGCTCTGGGAGGCGATTCGCCTTTCGCAAAGCATCGCCAGAACATTCGATTTCGGTGGCTCCATGGCCCAGGCAGAAAACCTATTGTTCCGTCATTTTGGTGCACGACAGGTGCCGTACTTGCGAGTGACCAGGAACGGAACGGATACAGTCCGGAGGATAGTCTCTAGGTTCAGATTTCTGGCAGGTAGATCCGCCGGTGCGCTCGATATCTAGCAGAGTCGCGCTCAGGGCTAGGAGCCTGTCGGGACTTCGGTGATCCAGCCATTGACGCGCAAGAATGCTCAGCTCGCACTCGGCGATGTTGGGCCATCCCACCGGATTATCAGAATCTTCCAGAATCTCGTGTGAAAAGAATATCGGTCATATTTGGCACACGTCCTGAAGCGATCAAGCTCTGTCCTTTGATCTTGGCTATGCGGGAGCATCGGGGCTTTGAACCGCATGTTTGTGTTACCGGCCAGCATCGCGAATTGCTCGGTCAGATCCTGGAGGTGTTTGAAGTCGAACCGGATGTTGACCTTGCCCTGATGGAGCCCGACCAAACCTTGGCCTCTCTGGCGTCACGGGCACTTGTTGCTGTGGACATCTACCTGTCGAGGCACAAACCCCATCTGGTCCTCGTGCAGGGCGATACAACGACTGCTTTCATTGCGGCACTGGCGGCCTTTTACCGGCGGATCGCGGTTGGCCATGTGGAAGCAGGCCTGCGAACCTGGAACAAGTTCTCGCCCTATCCCGAGGAAATCAATCGGGTACTTACGACGCGTATCGCCGATTATCATTTCGCACCGACAAAGTGGGCAAGAGAGAATCTACTACGTGAAGGCGTTCCAGCGGATCGCGTTCTCGTCACTGGCAACACGGTGATTGATGCGCTTTGCATTGCCGTTGACAAGGTGCGGCAGCGACCGCCGGTAGTTCCCGGTTTGCCCGAGGAGCTCACGAACGGCAAATCCAACCAAGCGGTGGTTCTGATAACCGGTCATCGCCGGGAGAGTTTTGGTCAAGGTTTTGAAAACATCTGCCGTGCCATTGACAAACTGGCCAAAGATTTTCCAGAAACGGCTTTTGTCTATCCGGTGCACTTGAACCCCAATGTGCGCGAGCCGGTGTTTCGGTTACTTGGCGGGCGGGAAAACGTTTACCTAATCGAGCCGCTCAGCTACCTGCCGTTTGTTGCCATGATGGATCGAGCCAAAGTGATCCTCACCGATTCTGGCGGCGTGCAAGAAGAGGCTCCCAGCCTGGGAAAGCCGGTCTTAGTAATGCGCGATACCACGGAGCGACCGGAAGGCGTGGAAGCCGGAACGGCCAAGCTCGTTGGCACAGACACCGATCGAATTGTCCAAGGCGTTTCCACGCTGCTGACCGACAGGCAGGAGTACGAGGCCATGGCTCGTGCGAGCAATCCTTATGGCGACGGCCAGGCTTGCGCCAGGATTCTCAGATTCCTTGACGAAACGGCAGGTAAGATACATGGGGCAAATTGAAGATTGAGCGTCGGCGATCTAACATCTTTTCAATTCCGCGACGAGGAGCCGCTCAGCACACGGTTCGCTCGAGGAGCATTTTGGAGCTTATCCGGTGCGGTAGTATCGCGCGTGCTTGGCATTGTCTCCTCCGTTGCTGTGGCACGGATGCTAGGCAAGGTGGGCTTGGGCGAGCTCGGGATCATATCCAGCACCGCCGGGATGTTCGGCGTCTTTGCGGGTTTCGGGCTGGGTATGACCTCCACCAAGTATGTCGCAGAGCACCGATTCAAAGACCCCGCGAAGGCCGGACGGATCATGGCTCTTACGGGGCTGACTGCGGCGGTGACGGGAGGGACGATGGCTTTGGCCTTGGCGATCCTTGCGCCTTGGTTGGCCCGGCACACCCTTGCCGCGCCCCACCTGACTGGCCTCCTGAAGATCAGTGCGCTTTCGCTCTTCCTGGGTGCCTTAAATGGGGCACAGGTGGGCGCGCTGGGGGGCTTTGAGGCTTTTCGGACCGGTGCCATACTCGCGCTCGTGGGTGGTATCGCCTCGTTCCCGCTTGTGGTGGGCGGTGTTTATTTGGCAGGACTAAGCGGCGCTGTCTGGGCAGGCGTGGCCAGTTCGGGCCTGAGCTGGCTTCTTTGCCATTTGGCACTTCGCCGCGAAGCCGCCCGCGCCGGTGTCCCTTTCACGTTCTCCGGGTGCCTTCAAGAATTGCCTGTCCTGTGGAGATTTTCCTTCCCCGCATTTCTTAGTGGCACCATGGTAGCTCCCGTAACCTGGGCTTGCAATGCCATCTTGGTCAACCAACCCAACGGCTATGCGGAGATGGGGTTGTTCAACGTAGCTGGTCAGTGGCGCTCTCTAGTTCTTTTCTTGCCGATGACAATGGGCAGGGTTGTATTGCCCCTGATGTGCGACGCGCACGGACGCGGTGACGTCCAGCGCTACGCAAAGGTCGTCGGAGCTAACCTGCGGGCCATCTGGGCTATCGCTTTGCCGATCACAGTACTCGGGATAGGCGCCAGTCCCCTCCTGGCGCAAATCTACGGGCGAGAATTTATCGAGGCCCGTTACGTCATCGCTGTTCTTCTCCTGGCAACCTTCCTCAACGTCGTGAATGGCACTGTCGGTCAAGCGCTGGTCAGCTCCGGAAAGATGTGGGTGGGCACGATCATGAATTTGGCTTGGGCCATGGTATTATTGGCATCCGCTCAGATTCTGGTTACTCAGAATGGCAGTCTTGGGCTATCTGTGGCCTACCTGATTGCATACACCGCGCATACAGTCTGGGTTATGTGGTACGTACAGGCGCGCTTGGCACCGGGCATATTGGAAAGGACGAAATGGCTCGCGCTGGCTTCCATTATCCTGATAGCTTGTGCGTTCTTGACCCGCCTGAGCTCCTCGCGGGCATGCAGTGCTGCGTTTGTTGGGATACTTGTTGGATTGGCGATATATGCTGGTATGCTGGCCGTACCGAGGTTCGGATTCCGTCAATTGGCCAGTGCGATTCTCTCGAACAATCCTCGTGCCCGATGTCAGTAGAACTGAAGAGCATATGGAATCTCTCGCAACTGGAGAGAATCAGATGCGATTGTTGCGCATGCGAGGATACGAGGCTCGTCTGCATTCGGCCCGATGGGCTACGCGTTGAAGAGTGCCGCAAGTGCGGTCTGGCGTTCGTAAATCCCCGACCAAAGATCTCGCAGATTCAGAAGCTATATGAAGAGGACTACTTCAAAAAACCGGGCTGTCCGGCGGCTTCTATCGGGTATGCCGATTATGAATCTTGGGCGGGAGGTGTTCAGCAAAACGACCCGCCACACGAGATGGAAATACTGAGTCGCTATCGGCCCATCGCAGGGGCCGACTTGCTGGAAATAGGTTGCGCAACAGGGCATTTCCTGCTGGCCGCTAGGAAGGCGGGAGCGTGTGCAGTCGGCCTCGAAGTTTCGCAATACGCTGCCGCTATTGCCTCCGATCGTTATGGACTGGATGTTCATGTTGGCGCTATCGACACGGTCCCGTGGAAGGGCGCCTCTTTTGATGTGGTTGTTGCTCTCGAGCTTGTCGAGCATGTTCTGAGCCCGACCGATTTCTTCCGGCGAGTTCGTGAATTGCTTCGACCGCGGGCTGTCTTGCTTTTAAGTACACCAAACTATGCCTGTGCTCGGGAGCTGGGCGAACGGTGGCTGGGATTTCAAACAAGCTTCGAGCACCTTTTCTTCTTTACCCGCGAAGTATTGAACTGCATGACCGGACGGATAGGCTTTCGGGAGCTTTACTGCGAGACTTCCGGCAATTGTACTAGTCCCCAGACGGCAGGCCCAGCGTTCCGTCGCACACTGCGGCGTGCGATTGCCACGATCCCCGGTGCCCGCCTCTTATGGCGTTGGGTTCAACGTCGGCCCGATAGGTGGGTACGCTTTGGCTGGGGCCATCGGCTGCTTGCGATCTACGAGAAGGTGTGAAGTTCCACTGGGATCAACTTGCGTGATGCGGCGGTGACGTATGATCGCCATGGTGCCCGTTGTCCATTTCCGGCTGAACCAGGACGCGTGGCCGGTCATTACTGTGGGGGAATAAGGTCTATGAATGTTGTCACCGTAACATACAATATGCCTCCAAGACTCGGGGGTATGGCGGCTCATGTTTGGGAACTGAATAAGGCTCTGGCGGGGTTAGGACATAAGGTGAGAGTTCTAACAGCCTCAGATCTCTACTCGGCGAAGCGAACGGTCTGGAAAAGCGACCGTGTCGTTGAGAATGACGGTGTGCAGGTTTTTCAGTTTGGCGCTTGGGGTGTCTTCCGACATGCCCAGGTTCAGCGCAAGATTGCCCAGTGGTTTCGGAGAAACGCTCTTTCGGGAAAGGACACCATAGTTCATGTTCACGATCTCGGGGCGCCGTCTCGGGTGGGGAAAATGACCCAGCTGCCAATGGTTTGGACCAACCATAGTTCACCTTTTTTAGTTGCATTTGCGGACGTCTCAAGCCATAGCGCACTCGCCAGAGAGATAATGCCTTGCACCTGGGTGACGGCGCCAAGTGTTGAGTTGCTTGAGAAGACTGTTGCGCTCGGATTCCCAAGGGAGCGGGCGACGTATATACCGAACGGTGTTGATGTTGCTAGATTCCTGCCGAGAGCGGAAGGCGAAAAGGCAATAAGAATAGGTGTGCAACCTCTCTGTTTTGCGGAGGATACGGTTGTGGTCACGTGTGCGAGACGTTTTGTGTGGAAAAACGGCTTGCACGTTCTTGTGGACGCTTTGACGTACATCCACGGAAAGTGGCCGAGACTCAACGCAGTTTTCCTCTTTGCTGGTAACACCGAGCTGGACACTAAGAGGGAGTACGGTCGGGAGATTTTGGGGAGGCTCGAAGGCCTACGTCCAAAGGTGCGAATACACCTGCTTGGTGAGATCCCTAATGATAGAATGCAGGAGCTTTGGGCCGCAACGGATATCTGTGTCTTGCCTTCATTGCTCGAGGCGACGAGCATCTCGGGGTTGGAAGCTATGTCGTGCGGAGTGGCCGTAGTAGGAACGAACGTCGGTGGTATTCCCGAGATTCTCAGACATGAAGAGACGGGGCTGCTGTGCCCGCCCAACGACGCCGTATCTCTTGCGGAGCAGCTTATGAGGCTGATTTCGAACCAGGCGTTACGCAAGTTGTTTGGCGCGAAGGCAAGGCAGCGTGCGGTCAGCGAGTTCGCTTGGAGGACTATAGCAGAGAGGTTTGTCACTGTTTATTCGAAAAGCATCGCCGTAGCAGATGGCCTCTCGCGTCTTGAAAGAGGATGAGACCTTTCAGCCGCGGGTGGGAAGTACACATAGGGGATAGGGATGGCCCACGCTTCATTGTGGTTTCTCGCTCGTAGCCGATTTGACGCCGTTACGGGTAGATCCTACGGCGCGGAGGATGAGGCTGTGAACGTTGACGCAAAAGCAACAATCGCTGCGATCATTCCGACATTTCGGCGGTGGCCGTACTTGGTTGAGACGGTACGCTATCTGAACGCGCAGTCGCGTCTGCCCGACGAGATTGTCATTGTTGATCAGACACCAAGAGCGGATCTGCCCGAAGGGCAACCCCAGCGCCTAATGGATGAAAGCGGAGTGAAGGTTGTTTACGAGTACCAGAAGGAGCCGTTGGTCTATCGGGCGCGCAATCGAGCGGCGCAGCTCGCCTCCTCGGAGCTCTTGCTTTACCTTGATGACGACATCATCCCTGATGCTGACCTGGTCAAAGAGTATCTCCGCGTAATGGAAGACCCGGCCATTGATGCGGCAACTGGCAGCAACCCAACAATGTTGGCAGAAGATGATCAGATTCCACCTCCGGAAGACTTGACTATAGAGGAGCTAGCGTTCGAATTCCCGTACTTACGAATCAACCGCAGGTTAGAAAGGACCCCATTTAGCCCCGCGTGTCATTTTTGCATTAGGAAATCTGTTCTGGCTGAGATCGGTGGCTGGGACGAACGCATACTAACCTATGGCGACAAAGACATAGGCTTGCGACTGTGGAAGGCAGGCAAGAACATCGTTTACGATCCCGGACCGAAGTTGATTCATATCGCTGCAAAAATGGGCGGTACGCGGCTATCGGATTCGCGCTCGCCGTGGTTGAGTTGGGAACGTTGTGTGTCGCATTTCTACCTGGGCTTTCGGCATTTGCACGGAATCTACTTCTGGAAATACGCCGTATGGCCCGCCGCGCGCGCAACCATGCTGTTAAGGAGAAATGCGCTGGACCCAACACGATGGCCGCAGGAGATTTGGGGGTTCTTGAAGGGTTTTTGGGTTGCACGGAAGTGGGCAAAACTGTGTATCAAGTCTTCTTTTCCCCGTGCAAAGGGATGAGAGTACCGTTGTTTGAGTCCTTGCGGTAAGAACGCGAGGTTTCATCCAGACCGTTAGACGAGCTACCTTCAGTAGCCGGAAATCAGGAGAATAGAATGAAAGTTGTGATTCTCTGCGGGGGTCGAGGAACGAGGTTGCGTGAGGAAACGGAGTTCCGGCCAAAGCCGATGCTTCCGATCGGCAACCGGCCGATTCTGTGGCACATTATGAAGCTATATGCGCATCACCGTTTTGCGGATTTCGTTCTTTGCCTGGGTTACAAGGGGCACATGATCAAAGAGTATTTTCTGAACTACAAAATTATGACGCACGATTATGCGTTGCGGTTGGGAGACCCAAGCAGTGTTAAGTTCCTCCCTGGAGACGATTGCCCGGAGGGGGACTGGTGGGTCACGTTTGCCGAAACGGGCGAGGATGCAATGACAGGTGCGCGGGTGAAGCGCATTGAGCGCTATATTGATAGTGACACGTTCATGCTGACCTATGGGGATGGCGTGGCTGATGTGAACCTGTCGGCGCTGGTCAACTTTCACCGGGAGCACGGCAAGATTGCCACCGTAACCGCAGTTAGGCCCAGTGGGCGATTTGGCGAAATCGAGGTGGCGGCGAACGGCATGGTCGCATCTTTCGCCGAGAAACCGCAGGCACGCGGCGGCCTGATCAACGGGGGCTTCTTCGTATTCAATCGCAGAGTATTTGACTATCTCGAGGATGATGACAGCTTTGCCCTTGAGGGCAAGCCGCTCGAGCGACTCACCAAGGAAGGTCAATTGGTAGCGTTTGTGCACGATGGCTTTTGGCAGCCCATGGACACCTACCGCGAGTTGTCAATGCTCAACGCCATGTGGGAGCGCGGGGAGGCGCCATGGGCCGTGTGGCATGAGGGGCGAGAATGAGTTTCTGGCTTGACCGAAACGTGTTCGTCACGGGTTGCACTGGTTTGTTGGGCTCTTGGCTGACATGGATGCTCTGTGAGGCCGAGGCGAATGTGGTCGGGCTGGTTCGCGATAGCGTTCCGGACTCGATTTTCTGGCGCGATGGTTTGAGCAACCGGATTACGGTTGTTCGAGGCTGTGTTGAGGATTTGTATCTTGTCGAGAGGGTTCTGAATGAGTATGAAATCGTGACGGTATTTCATCTGGCTGCTCAGACTATCGTGCCCATAGCAAATCGCGATCCTCTTTCTACGTTTGAAAGCAATGTGCGCGGGACGTGGACCTTGTTAGAGGCCTGCCGCCGTGTTGGGGGTGTTGAGCAGATAGTTGTTGCATCGAGCGACAAAGCTTACGGCGAGCAATCGAGCCTGCCTTATGAGGAGTCTACGCCGCTTGGTGGCGTCTATCCCTACGACGTCTCGAAGTCCTGCGCCGATCTGATTGCCAAAAGCTATTTCCAGACGTACGCTTTGCCGGTCTGTGTGACGCGTTGCGGGAACTTCTACGGGCCGGGCGACCTCAACTGGAATCGAATTGTCCCGGGAACGATTCGTTCCGTGCTGCGCGGTGAGCGACCTGTCATACGGTCGGATGGCACGCCAGTGCGCGACTATTTCTACGTAAAAGACGGTGCGCTTGCTTACATGCTTTTAGCTGGAAAGATGGCGGACCATCGCGAGCTCGTGGGTGAGGCTTTCAATTTCTCGAATGAACAGCCGATGACGGTGCTGGAGATTACCGATAAGATCCTTGAGCTTATGGGCAAGTGTCGTGATCTGCGGCCAGTGGTTTTAGGCGAGTCCCATGGGGAAATACAGCGACAGTACTTGTGTGCCGAGAAAGCGCGGACCATTCTGGGTTGGTTCCCGCGGTGGAGCTTGGAGACCGGGCTGTCTGAGACCATCCAGTGGTATAAGAAGCTGCTGGGAGACGCGGCCACAGGCTCGTCAGGTAGCGTTGGGCAGATCGCTAAGGCGACGGAACTGGATGAACCGTAAGCGGAACGGGGTGCGGTGCGATGATCGAGGGCGTCGAGGTTGTTCCTCTCAGGAGGATACCAGATGAGCGCGGCTGTATTCTCCACATGATGCGATGCGACGATCCGGTGTTCGAGAAATTTGGTGAAATCTATTTCTCGTGTGTCTATCCGGGAGCGATCAAGGGTTGGCACCTACACAAGAGGATGGCGTTGAATTATGCGGCCATCGTGGGAATGGTGAAATTGGTTCTCTACGATGGCCGCGAGTCATCACCGACACGTGGTCAGATCGTCGAGTTGTTCCTTGGCGAGCAGAACTATCAGCTCGTTCATATCCCACCTCTTGTGTGGAACGGGTTTAAGGGCTATGGTGAGAAGATGGCAATAGTTGCTAATTGCGCCACCGAGCCGCATGAGCCCGAGGAGATGGTACGTCTGAATCCCTTCACGGACGAGATCGCCTATGACTGGGGCTTGCGATAGTCCGATCGGCACTTTGGGATGCAAGTCGAGGTGTTGCCTGACCAGCGGCAACTAGAAATTCTCTACTTGGCGACGATTAGAATTGAACTGAACCGCTTCGCGGTAGGGTCTGGGATGGGTGGCCAATGACACGGCGAGTGGTCTGGTCTTTCTCGACGGTCGGCTTGGCAGTCCCTTCAGGTTGAAGGGCATCGGCGTCGGGACGGAGCCCGACGTGCGAAACTCTGGGATAGAATGTATTGCTGACATTGAGACCGTAGGAGGACATCGCGTTCGGCTGACCCATGGACGATCCTAGCCGATTACAGTTGGCAGCTCGGGCACAGCTCTGGCCGTGGGGCACGATTACTCCAGATCTCCGGTGCGACCCGAAGGTCGGACAACGCGAGCGATCTTGCGGGCGAGATTTGGAGAACTAATTTGAGAGTGAGATGCGGGCCGATGCAGGTTCTATCACGTGGCCGGAGGAAGCCAAGTTTGGTTCTGGCGATTCTTCTTTCGGCGTGTACGTTCTGTGAGCACTTGGCTGCAGTGACCTACCCGGTTGCGGTCTTTCGCTACGACGACTTCGGGGCAAAGAGTCCTTTAGTTATTGAAAATGAGATAGTCCGCATTTTCTCTGCTGCGGGCGTGCGCTGTACTTTTGGTGTCATTCCTTTTGAGGTGGCGGGTGATTATCGTGTTCCGCATCAGGATGACCTTATCCCGCTGCCAGCGCCTAAAGCAGATTTGTTGCGACAAGGGGTAAGACTTGGAGCGATCGAGGTAGCATTGCATGGCTTTAGCCATGGAACAGTGGCTCGGCAGAAATGGGGCTCGGACAGATTCACGGAGTTTGGGGGTGTGACGTTCAGAGAGCAAGTGCAGAAGGTATCAAGGGGGAAGTCTTTTGTGGAGGAAATGCTAAATAGGAACCTGCGAGTCTTTATTCCCCCGTGGAACAGTTACGATTCGAACACTGTGGCTGCTATCGAGGAATTGGGGCTGCCCTGTATTTCGGCAGATGTGCTCAGTTATCCGGGGCGGTCGAAAAAGATCAAATTCCTGCCAACAACATGCGAACTCTTGGGCTTCGAGAGAGCAATAGAGACTGCAAAGAGTGTTCGTCAGTGGGAACCGATCATTGTGTGTCTGTTCCACCCGTACGACTTCTTGGAGTCGGGCGATGCTAGAGCGAGGATTTCTTGTGCACAGTTCGAGGCATTGGTGAATGGGGTGTGCGGGCAGAAGGACGTATCGGTCCTTTCCTTAGGACAGGTGCTTGATCTGGGCGTGGATTTGAGTGATGCGCGTTTGCGCGCTAACCGGTTCATGTATAGGTGGGCGCCGCCGTTGCTACGGCCAGCGCAAGGTGCGTACCTTCTCAGCAAGGGTTGTCTGAGGGCTAGTTTGATGACGTTGCTCTTCTATGTAAGCTCATTTACAGTTGGTCTAGCGGTCTCATTGGGCATTTCTGCTCGGTTGTCTAAGTCTCATAGGTTGCCAGCCCGATTTGCAATGTATTCGACCGGTTGCGGTCTATTGTTGTTCCTAACCTATGCGCTTCGGGCCTTTTACCTCACCTGGAGAGCCGCAGCAATCTCGGTTTTCCTTCTAGGCGCTTTTCTTGCGACTATTGTCTCATGGCAACTCCGTTGGAGAACGCACAATGACGGAGAAGTCAATCAAGCGTGTTCCCTGACACGAGGCGTTGGTGGGGCAACTGGTCTTTCTTCGGCGGCCGGTGCAGTTGGGAAGGAGCGTTCTGACGAGGAGAGGAAATGAGCGCACGGGGTGGGAAGGCGGAGATTCGGGATAGCATCTTTCGGTTGGTTGCGGAGCTGTTCTCATTACAGAAGGCGGACACTGCTTTTCGGCCAGGCGTGGATAAGATACTGTACGCCGGACGGGTCTTCGACGAGAAGGAAATGGTCAACTTGGTGGACGCAGCGCTCGACTTCTGGCTTACGGCGGGGAAGTATGCGGACGAATTCGGGAGGCGATGTGCGGAATTCGTGGCCGTGCCGCACTGTTTACTTACCAACTCGGGGTCGTCAGCAAATCTATTAGCCACATTTGCACTCACTTCGCCTGTCTGGGGTCAAAGGAGGCTGAAGCCGGGCGATGAAGTGATTACCGTGGCAGCGGCGTTTCCGACGACCGTCAACCCGATCGTTCAGGCACGTGCCATCCCGGTGTTCCTGGATGTGGAACTCGGGACATACAATGTGCAGGCTGAGAAGATCGAAGCTGCAATCACTGGGAAAACTCGTGCTATCGTGCTCGCTCACACTCTTGGCAATCCTTTTGATCTTGATACAGTAATGCGGGTAGCGCGCGAGCATGATTTATGGGTAATCGAAGATGCTTGCGACGCCCTCGGTTCCAAATACAAGGGCAGAATGGTCGGGACGTTCGGTGATCTTGCTACCCTTTCCTTTTATCCGCCGCACCACATCACAACGGGGGAGGGGGGAGCCGTCCTATGCCGGGATCCTCAGATGATGCGAGTTGTTCAATCGCTAAGGGATTGGGGACGCGACTGCTGGTGTCCACCAGGATGCGACAATACTTGTGGGAAGCGATTTCGGTGGCAGCTAGGCTCGCTTCCGAAAGGCTATGACCACAAGTACATTTACAGTCACATTGGGTTCAACCTGAAGATGACCGATATGCAAGCCGCCGTGGGTGTTGCGCAGTTAGAGAAGTTGCCGCGATTCATAGAAACGCGTCGTCGGAATTGGCAGACCTACCGGGAGGGCTTGAGCAAGTACGAGGATTATTTCATTCTACCGCAAGCCACAGCAGGGTCTGATCCCTCGTGGTTTGGATTTCTGCTGACGGTGCGCGACAAGGCGCCGTTTGGCAAGAATGATCTCGTGCGATATTTGGAGTCGCGAGGGATTGCGACTCGAATGCTTTTCGGGGGGAATCTCGTGCGTCAGCCGGCATACGTGGACACAGGAGTAGAATACCGGACTTTCGATACCCTTGAGAACACGGACAAGATCATGCGGGACGCTTTCTGGATTGGTGTTTACCCAGGATTGAGTGAAACGATGGTCGGATATGTTCTCTCTGTTTTTCAGGATTTTCTGATTAAGGCAAGGCGGAGCCCCACGGGTCCGGAGAAGGTCTCGCGTCGAGCTTCCAAAAGAGCTGGCGGCCAGAAAGGAACTTCCCTTGCCAGGAGTAGTTAGAATGAACCAATCGAAACCCACCGTTCTCGTCACGATCCCGACATACAGGCGTACAGGGTACCTTCGTGAGACCATTAACTCAGTAATCCGCCAGACGTTCCCGGACTGGAGATGTATCGTGTTCGATAACGATCCGGGGCGGACGGCTGAGGGGGTTGTGGAGGAACTTGCCGATTCTCGAATTGATTATCGAAATAACGGACAGAATCTTGGTCCCACCGGAAACTGGAACCGATGTCGGGAGGCGGCGATTGAGTCTGAGATGGCATATTGGGCGTTATTGGAGGATGACAACCTATGGGACGAGTCGTTTCTTGAGACGGCGGTCGAGAGTCTTGGGGCCCATCCCGAGGCGGCCATTTACCACTCGTCATGTCGTCTGTTCAAGGATAGCCCGGAGAAGGTAGTTGGAGTGCTGGGCAGCCTATGGCAGGCCGACCGGGATCGCATCGCGGAGCTCTCTCCGGACCAAACCGTTCCTATACTGTGTGCTTGCGGTATCATGTTGTCCGCGACGTTGTCGCGGGTTGATAAAATCAGGACGGTCGAAGCCTTCGACACGAATCACAACCAAAGTGCCGACTATATGATGTTCACACGGATTGCGTTGCGTTTCAACATTGTGACAGACCCGCAGCCACGGATCTGGTATAGAATTCACGACGATTCAGTGTCCGGGATGTTCAAGAAGCGTGGAGGACGCCAGCGACAAGTGGCTTACGCAAAGCAGATGCTGCTGCGCGTAGCAGTCCAATTGGGCGTCGTTACACCACAGACATTTCTCGAGCGAACGATGGCGGTGGAAACGATTGATCCAGAAGCGGTTCCGAAGACGATACTGATGTGGCTTCGTTCTGACGCCCCGGAGGATGTCAGGAAATTCGGGCGGGCAGTTCTGACTGGTGCGGGGAAGCGACGAAGGACATGGGAGCGCTCCACGTGGGAGTTCAAGATCGCTCGTCTGGCTGGGGATTGGGTGATTCCGCACCTCCCCGTATTGCGGCGGTGGGCATGTCTTCTATTACGAAAGCCCGATCCTGAGGCACGGGGAAATTGGGACTTGTGAAAGAAGCACCCAGTCCGAGGAGGTCGTCCCAAAAGAAAACTGGAAAGCGAGGACTAGCCGTGGCGCGATTCCTCCCATGCGAATCAGCAGGTTTGAGGCTCGCTGTCCAACAGGCACCGACGAGAGCCAATGGCCGAGAGCCGATGATTCGCTCTAGCGGACGACGGGTAGAGGTGGGGGGCGGGTTGAGTTGGGGGTGCAAATTGTAGGTGCGCGTATGGGTTAGGTACAATTGTTGGGATGCCTGCTCAGCGATGGCCAATGGAAACAAGAGCGAAGATCAACCGAGGCATTGTTCGCCCCGCCGACCATTGTGTTTGCGATCTGTTTTTCTCGCCAGTGCATAATTGCTCGCTCGGAAACATCTGTGACGTTGAGACTGCGGACAGCCGGCCTCACCGCTTATTGACTTTCTACGGGATAGCATGACTCCGCTCGCTCACAGAATTGCGAAGGGGTTTATTCCGAAGGGCTATTGGCCTACGGTGTATTTGACACGCTTGGTCCAACGCTCCACCGGTATGAGGGTGAGTTCTGGTCCCTTTGCTGGGTTGCGGTATGTAGAGGAATCGGCAGAGGGGGCGTACATTCCGAGGCTTCTGGGGATTTACGAGCGGGAATTGATTCCGATCATTGAAGGAGTTGTGAAAAATGAATTCCAGAATATCGTCATAATCGGTGCTGCTGAGGGGTTCTATGCTGTTGGTTTTGCATTTCGCATTCAGAATGCTACCGTCGTTGCTTTTGAAATGGACAAAAACGGGCGTGAGCTCATGGCAAAGATGGCAACCCTGAACCGTGTTAGCGACCGCGTAGTCATACATGGAAAATGTGAGCCAGAGGGTCTCAGAAGGCATTTGAAAGTGAGAAAAAGGACGTTCGTTCTTTGCGACGTTGAGGGCTATGAAAGCGAGTTGATGGATCCTGGACGCGTGCCAGAGTTGGCTAACACGTATATGCTTGTAGAGCTCCATGAGTTCAAGCAAGCAGGGATCACTGACGTAGTGATCTCGCGTTTCGAATCTACGCACGACGTTAGACATATTTGGCAGCAGGAACGCACGGCTGCCGATTTCCCCTATTCTAATATATACACTCGCTTGATGCCGAGGCGCTACCTTGAATGGGCAGTGAGTGAGTGGAGGCCGGGGCGCATGAGTTGGCTATGGCTGCAACCAAAAGGCATCTGTTGATGCTCGTGGAAATGGTTGACCCAGAGAGGCGACATCACGCGATTGGCTTAAAGAGGAGGGCCATCTTGACAGGGCAGCGTAAGAGCTAGCGCAAGATTGCGAGTGGGTTTGTGGAATGCAGGTGGGGCATGGGCGGCATTTCCCAGCAGGTTTCAATGCGATAGGCTAATGAATCCGACTCATCCGCTCGGAAAAGGATTAGCGAATCGAATGGACCGAAAACGGGTTGGTTTGCTTTTCTACGCTGGCGGGTTTGCCCCGGTAGGTGGGATTGAAACATTCACTCACAACCTGCTTGTGGCTTTGGAACAGCGGGGTTTTGCGACAACGCTGGTATGTTGGGGTAAACGAAGCGCCATTCTGAATGAGATCGATGCGGGGGGAACGCGAGTTGTCCGTCAGAGGTTCCGATGGGGTTGCCGTTTCGGATGGCCTGACCGGGTTATGCTGCCAGTGGGCCTTCGGGAGGTTCGGCAAGCGGATATCGTCTTCTTCGGGAAGATGTTGGAGCCTGCCATTCTGTGTTCTTTGGGCCGAGCGCGGACATCCAAACACGCGCCTCCTTTTGTGTTTGTGACCCCCTACCGTCCAGCGGAGATGTGGCAGGCAGCACCTCCCGACCCAGATGTGCTACATCTTTTCGATGCAATCGTAGTGCAGGCACGCGTTTTTGCCAGCGATTTAGAGCAAGTCGGGTATCAGAAGGATGTGCGTGTTATTCCGTATTTGCCATCTCCGGAGTCTCCCATTGAGCCATTTCCAGACGCCAAAGGGGGGATGAAGATCGGGTTCCTTGGCAGGTTAAGCGCTCAAAAGAACCTTGGTTACCTGCTGGAAGCTTTTGCGGCTCTGAAAGCGCGAGTGCCAGCAGAAGAGCGTGGACAATATGAGCTTCACCTTTTTGGTGATGGGGCCGAAAAGGTGTACTTGGAGGCCAAAGCAGAGGAACTCGGCATATTCGGATCGGTCATGTTCCACGGTATGATCCCCCACGAAGCGGTCTCGGCGGCCATTGATTCGTGCCATATGTTTGCCTTTACCTCCATAGCAGAAGGACAGTGTCTTGCCGCCCTCGAGATCCTCTCGCGTGGCCGTCCAATTGTTGCAATGGCCGTAGGAGCCTTGCCCGAAATTGTTAATAATGAAGGCGTCGGAAAGATCGTTAGATCTCATGCGAGGCTCTGTTTCGCAGACGCGCTAGAGGAGGTTGCGGCAAGAATAAGGGACCGCAAGATAACCGTCCAGAATGTGCGATCGAACTACGACGCTCGCTTCTCGCACGCCGCCGTTGCTCGCGAATACACGAACCTTGTCGAACAACTCATCCAGCGAACCGTCTGATTTCCAGATTCAAGATTCTAACGAGAGTACGTAGCAGGTTCTATCTGCCGGGCTGTTGCGGGAAAGTGGGGACCGATGAGGCGCAGCACCGAGCTGGATGGAAAGCGACGCGTCTGGGACCCCTTTTGTCTTGTGTACGCTTCGGTGGGATGCGTGGATTGACTTGCAGGGGTCTTGTGACATTTAGATGGGTTATGGGGTTTTCCCCGCTGCACAAGAAAGGTTCCCCCATTCATATTAGCGCTAGTTTGCGTTGTCACGCCGCCAAACGGTTTTGTCGAAGAGGCTTTGTATCCCGGGGGGTTGTGTTCTGGCACTCTCCGATGGTTTCGTGGCAATGTGTTGGGTGTCCCGATTCGAGCACTATGCTGAACCGCCTTGTGCCGTCCTTGCCGCACTCCGGACCACCCAGAAACGTATGAAAATAGATGAGTTACGTCGGGATTCTCGGACTTCATTTTCGGGAGAGCCTTTCGGAGCGACCATGAGAAGATGATCGCGTTGCTTGCTGTGTGTCGCACTTTTCTTTTACGTTGCCGCCTTGCAGCCGGCTGCGCCAGACTGGCCCATGGCCGGGCATGACGTGCGGCGATCCTCCTGGGTGCCGGAGGAGGATATGCTGCCGGCGGTCCGGCCGGTCTGGCACAGAGTGATCGCGCCCTATATACCTTGACCAGACCTTTCCACCCGACACACGCCAATGGGACCCGATTGGTCCGGTGGATCAGGACGGCTGGATTGACGCTTCGCGATTCGTCGAGTATCTGAAAGCGCACCCGGCGCGGCAACTGCGCCTCGCCGATCTGGCCATCGCGCCCAGCGAGCTCGACGCCACCGAGGCGGGCGGATTCCTTTGGCTGGTGCCCGAGTTGGGCGACTACCTCCACGAACATGCGCGGGAAGCGGTTTGTTGCAACGTCGAGGCCCATGAGCGACTTGCACCCTACTGGTTTGTGGCGCGGGCCGACGAGATGACACGCTATGAGACGCGGACGCGGTTCCAGGAGGGCGCGACATCGCACTACTACGAGTACTCATCGCTATTCAACGCGAAGGCCCTGGCCTTGAAGGAAGGCCGGGACGATCTAGAGCCGTATCTCGATGCTCCGGCCGTCGCCGTGGGAGACCTATTCTATATCCAGAACCTCGTGGCGACTCTGGAAGCGCAGCGGCGGAAATGAGTATGTCGGTTCGGCCCGAGGTGGGCGATGTCGTTGTCGCCGTGCTCGGCGGACGCGGCGGAGTCCTGCGCAAACCTGTCATCCTGACAACCTGCGGCTCCTGGCGAGCGCGACCAAGGTGACCGGCCATCGGCGAAGGCTCCTCGCAATACGCGCCGGCGACGGATTTCTGGGGCCGCCCGCGCTGGACCGTTCGGCCAGTGACGTCGAAGCCCTCGGCAATCTCGTCGTCCTTCCACCCTTTCCCCTCCGGCCCCACATGCCCTTTCAGGAGAATCCGAGCATGAAGGATCTTCCCCCCGTTGCCGCCTTGCCGCTGGACGCCAGACCCTGAAGAAAGGAGCGTTCGTCTGCGGCCAGCGTGACAACGCAAGTCTTCTTCGACACGGGCAGGCTCCTTTCGCGCAATTTGCAGCAAATCCCAATTCCCTGGACGCGGCTCGGCGACGGGAATCATATGACAAGACTAATGTGTGGAGGTACTGGACTGATGGGGAATGGAAGAAGATTACCCTTTTATCTTGCCTATGTTCTGGTGGGCGTACTCGCATTGGCTTGCAGGGTTTTTATAGCATTCGGGGCTGGTCTGTCGCATTACAGCACCGACAGCGATCACTACTTGAAGGTGGCTGAGCGAATACTGTCGCTCTCTCAATGGGAGGTACCTCTTCACCCGCCTGGCTATTCGATCTTCATTGCGTTGGCAGATTTGCTGGGCCCTCGGGATCTTGTGGTTCTCTGGGGTCAGGTTCTCATGTCCACTGCGGTGGCCATGATCGCGTCCATGCTGATTTGGCGGCTGACTAAGCGGCATTTGATCGCAATCTCGGGCTTCCTGGCGATTGCGCTCTGGCCGAACCAGCTCAATGGCGTTCGTTTGCTTCTTTCTGAAGTACTCGCATGTTTTCTCCTCTCAGCGTCATTGGGGCTCTTGCTGCTGGGGAGAAATCGGGCGATTTGGTGGGCCGCCGTCTCGGGTATCTTGTTGGGATTTGCCGTCCTAACCGAACCCAGATCACACCTTGCCTTGTTCCCATTCTCTGTGGTTGCCTGCTCGGCAGAGAAGACAGACGAAGTTTTCAGCGTGCCGGACTTGTGCTCACAGGATTTGTCATTGCCGTTTCACCGGTTGTGGCCCTGAGCTATTTTAGTGCTGGCACGCCTGAAATCTCGAGCAATACGGCCCCGACCCTCATAATATCCAGTGAATATCCATCCCACCAGATGAGGTACACCAGCGAGCAGTTTCAGCCAGGTTCCTCCGAATTCACCGAGACAGGACCAGCCCTAAGGGTTTACGTGCGTCGCGCAGTCAATGAGCCTTGGAGGTTCTTGAGGTTCCGATTGGCATCTCTTTGGGATCTGTGGGGGCCTTGGCCGTTGAGCAAGGATCGTCCCCTTGTTCGGAAAGCGCTACTTGGTCCGCCGCGATTTGTGCTTTTCGCACTGGCATTGATTGGCGTAACTCTAATGAAGCGGAGTGGTCTTGTGGAAGAGGCCTGTATCCTTGGAGGCTGTGTTCTGGCAATCTCCGCCGTCCACGTCATGACGTTTTCGGCAGAGTCGCGATTCACACTTTACATGGAGCCGCTGTGCGTTGTTCTGGCTGCTTTCGCCATATCAAAGGTGCTGAGAGACAAAGCCACAGGCGAGTGAGGATGAAGTCACAGTTGTCGCGATCTGCAAGCAATTTCGTTTGGAAAGGCGTTTCAAAGGGGCAAGAGAATGCGTGCGGGAAAGGCTAGAGCCAAGAGTCGCACGAGAAACGAAAACACCAAATCATTCCCCCAAGATTCGCAAGCACATGAACGCAAGGATGCATTCTCATGAGAAAGATTGCGCGTAAAGCTATTGCAAAGCTGAGGCACTACGCTGGGCATTGCTGGGCTACGCTCTATGAGCTTCGTCATGCTAGGGATGGCTGCGAATTGATCCCCCAGCTTACGGACTACGAACGTCTAATCCGCGAGCCTTCCATGAAACTGAAGCCCTACTATTTGGAGTACATTTCTAAGGTCTCCCCTTCAGACATGGCCGTATCGTTCAGGCTGTCGGTCTTATTATGGACACTCATGGATGTTCTTGAACCAAGGTTGATACTGGATCTGGGTAGTGGTTTCAGTTCTTTTTTGTTTCGCCTTCATGCAGCACATGCAGCGAGGGGTGCTGTCGTGTATTCCGTGGACAGCGATGACGAGTGGCTAGGCAACACCAGGGTGTTCCTTGAGAGGCACCACCTCAACACGGAAAATCTGTTCCATTGGCCGGATTTCTGTGGTATGAATCATCTGAAGTTTGACTTGATTCTGCACGACCTGGATGACATGGAAATGCGGGGAGATACGCTTCCTTATGTGCTGAGTCTGGCGCATGAGAGGTCCTTTATCATTCTCGATGACATGCACAAGTGGTGGTACAAACGGAGAGCAATCCGGGAGGTGGACAAATCGGGCTACGAGTTGTACTCGCTGCGTAACTATACTTTGGATGACATCAAGAGGTTTTCCTACATTGCCGTCAGGCAGCAGAAGGAAGGCGTCCCCTTACCCGCGCTGGTATCAATATCATAAGATGGCCTTCTCAAATGCTCAAATTGATTGCGAACAAAGTTCTCTGCTGGTTTTGCCGGGTGGGGGTCGGGAATAGATCAAACGCATGCCCTCGAGTGTTTTGAGCCAGACACTGCCTTGCACAAGGTAGTAACATCACTCGGCGACCAGTGGGCCATTGTATTAGAGAGCGGGAAGAGTCTTTGCCTCGCGTCAGCCTCACTGCTGTCCTGCCCCGTAAGCATTTGTGTTTTCTGTCGGGCCATGCGCGGCGGGCTCTGATACGTTAGCGCACCGACCGCCCGGGTCAGCATCACAAGCAGAAACTTCTGTGCACAATCAGCGGAGATTTGTTCTGTTTTTTAGATGTGAGCGACGATTTAGGATTGTGGAGAGCACTCCATGATCTTGGTGTATCAAAGCACGATGTTTCCATCGAGCGATTTCCTGTTCAGGGCCGTCAATCGTCTGGAGATGGTTGTAGGAACAGATCAAAGGCTAAGTGTCTGTGGGTTCCTCGCTCGGCGAATTCGGCTGTCCCGTGAGAAGCCGTACCCAGTTGTTCGGGTGGATGTGCCAAGGGGATACGGACGAAAGTTCTTCTGGTTGGCGCGGCCGCGGCTCCGGGTGGTGAAAAAGTGGTGCGAGAATCGCTTTGGGGAAAGAGTCCGTGTGGCCGTTTTCACGATCCCTCATCTCGCTCCACTTGCGCAGGATTTTCGGGACGCGACACGGGTCTACTACGTATGCGACAACTTCAAAGGCTACGATGGTTGGGGAGAGGGCTTTGTTGATCGCCGAGAGCGCGAGATGGTTAAGTATATGGATCATATCTTCTGTGTTTCGAACAGGATTCGCTGTAGATTCATAGAGGAATATGGGCTCGAGGAGAAGCGTATCCATCTTTCGCCGAATGCAACTGTTAGCGAGTGGGTGCCACAGTCACCGTTGAAGAGCGCCGCTGACCTACCACCGGAGGTGAAGCATATTTCTCGTCCAGTGGCGGGCATTGTTGGAACGATGGGCGAGAACACCGATTTTGCCCTGCTGATAGAAGTTGCGAAGCGAACACCGTGGCTTCGATGGCTGCTTGTTGGGCCCATGTTGCCAATTGAGAACGAAGAGCAAGCGAACTCTCGTCTGAGATTTCTTGGAATGCAACAGATCAGATACATTGGTGCAAGGCCCTATGAGTATCTGGGGCGAATCGTCCGTTCACTTGATGTAGCCATAATGCCTTATCGGAAGAGAGAACCAACGTTTTCTGGGTCGTCGGTACGTCTGTTTGACCATCTTGCAGCCGGGCGACCGATCATCGCTACGCGAGGATGTGCTCAGTGCGAGGAGTATGCCGCCGTGCTTCACCTAGTTGATACACCGGACGACATGTGCGCAGTTCTGACGCGGCTCCGGGATTCGAATTTCGACGATGGTTTATGCGAGGCGCGGTGGAAGATGTCACTGGAAAACACGTGGGACAGACGGGCATCAGAGATGCTTGCGCGGCTTGAACAAACGGTGAAAAGGTTATGATGGGAATTCGGACGTTTGTCGCAGTACTCAGCATGCGGATGCCGTTACCGCTGGGACGCCTCGTCAAGCGCTTTCTGGAAGGCGCGAGTGATTCGGAAACTGGTCGAACTTCTGAAGCCAGGCTATGTCGCGTGGGACGTGGGCACCAATGTAGGCTTCTACTTGCTTTTTATGGCGAAACGTGTCGGGAAGAACGGACACGTCGTCGTATTCGAACCAGGCCCACTGAATTTCTCGTATTTGGAGAAAAGTGTCGCCGCCAATGGATTCAAGCATGTGATTTGTGCAAGATTGGCTCTGAGCCACACCTGTGGAGCCATGCCTTTTCTCCAGCGCGACAGCGCGACGGGCTACCTCATTAACAGGGGCGGAAGGAGACGAATCCATGGGGAAGATGCGGCGGAGGTTTCCGGCGGACTTCAAGTCCAAAAGTGGTTGGTAGTTGATGGTACCGAAGATCCTCATGCTTCACTACGTGGACGATCCGCGCTCTGGCGGTTCGCTCCGTGTCGGGGAGACGATATGTCGGGCCGTGGACCCCACGCGGTACGAGATGCACATGTGCTTTGCGTATCGTGGTCCAGGACCGATTGCGGATAGGGCAACATGGCCGTGTCACTATCTTGGTCTTGGTTCCTCAAGAGATGTTGCGCACTGGGGGCGGATCAGAAGGCTGATCTTGCAGCAGAGGTTCGATATCCTCCACTATCAGGACGGCTTGCTCTGGTCTCAGTTTGCCACTGTTGGGCTCTCGCCGCGGCGTGTTATGCATGTTCATATTCTTACGGAAGGGACGAGAATTCGGGATCGATTGGCTTGGCGGGTTTTACGACACCGGATCGACAAATTCATCTGTATCACGCGCCAGATCCGTGAGAAGATGATCGAGACGGGCTATGCGGTCTCGCCACAGGCTCATGTTGTCTATAATGCAATTGATTTTGATTGGTTTCAGAATCCTGCGGATAAACAAGCGGCACGGAAAGAACTTGGTCTGCCAAGTACGTGCAAACTATTAGGAATGGTTGGCCGCCAGGTTTGGTGGAAAGGAGGAGAGGACCTTTTGCGCATCCTTGCTTTTCTCCCCGAGAATTGGCATGGCGTATTCGTTGGGGCGGGTGTCTACCATGACGAGCTGAAACGAATAGCCATGTTGTGTGGGGTGGAGAAGCGAGCTCACTTTGTCCAAGCGCTTGGGGACGTACGCCCGGCCTATGCGAGTTTGGATGCCTTTGGCTTTTTCAGCCGGTTTGAACCTTTTGGTCTTGTCATTGCAGAGGCGATGGCCTCGCGCGTGCCGGTGGTTGGCTTGAGTGGAGAAGGTGGGTATGCTGAGAACGAGTATCCGCTTGTGACCGCGGACAATGCACTGCTGTTGCCCAGGGCCAACCCTAAAGACCACGGGTTGCCCGAGAGCGAGGAGGTTCTCAAGCGCCTGGCTGAGAAGATTGTGACTCTTGACAGCAACGGGGATGAGAAATTTCGTATGGTCGAAAGGGCGCACCGATGGGTTCGGGAGCGCTTCTCGTTACCGATCCAAGGTGAGAGGATTGCAGCTACCTACGATCAAGTGTTGGGAATTTCGACTGCTTGATGGTGAACAGCGAAAGGCGGCGCGGTAGATGAAACACGGGCGGTTTATGGTGGTGCATCCTGGAGCGCGGATGCACTACGCCGTGCCTGCGATTCTTGCGCGGGCAGGGATGTTAGACTCGATTTGGACCGATGTCTGCGCAAACGTTGGGCTTTGCCGATGGCTTGCTTTAATTTGGCCAAAGAGGTTGAGACCAGCGGCCGTGCGTCGCATGCTGGGACGACGTGTTCCCTCCGACGTCCCACGCGAGACGATTCACGCTTCACTGTTCTGGACCCGGGTCGAGGCCGTGGAGCAACGGCTGATTCGCGCAGATCGCCACACGGACATGCAGCCCCCAGGGTATTTCTCGCTGGATGCCCGATTGCGCCGGCATATCGACCGGCATGGGTTCGGGCGTGCGAATGCGCTTTATGTGTTTTCGTGTCAAAGCACGCGAGTAATTGCCGCAGCAAAGGAACACGGGTTGTACGTGGTATACGAGGTGCCAGTGGCTCCCGAAGTTTGGCGGGTTGTCCAAGAAGAGCAAATACGGTTTCCGGGTATTGAATCCGGTATGGCGAAAGAAAAGATAGAATCTGTCAATAAATGGTTTTTAAGTGAAGCCCGCCTTGCGGATCTGATCGTTGTTCCTTCGGACTTTGTTCTGGAATCTGCGGTGGAATCCGGCTTGCCGCGTGAGAGAATTGCGGTTGTTCCCTACGGTGTTTCTGAAAACTGGCTCCGCGAGAAGCCAAAGCCAGAGCGCGGCCGGGTGCTTTTCGTTGGGAGTGTTGGACTGAGGAAAGGTGTGCATTATCTCGCAAGTGCGGCCAAAATCGTACGCAGCAAAGGAGAATCTTTCGAGGTTCGTGCTGTTGGGCCGTACGACCCCCGCGTTATTCAGCGGCCCGAGTTCTCAGGACTCCATTATGTGGGGCCGATTTCACGTGACGAAGTGCAGGCGGAACTTTTGTCGGCGGATTTTTTCGTCCTGCCAAGTCTTGCAGAGGGTTCGGCAACTGTATCCTACGAGGCGCTAGCCTGTGGCCTGCCAGTAATCGCGACACCTAGCAGTGGGACCGTAGTACGCGATGGGGTGGAGGGGTTCATCGTCCCTCCGCGTAATGCCGACGCATTGGCCGATAGGATGGAGCGTCTTCTTTGTGATCGGGATTTGCGCGAGAGGATGTCGCGAAATGCAAGGGAAAGGGCGCGTGAATATACGTGGGGGCGATACGGTGAAAGGCTTCTGGCTGCTTTTTCTGTCGCCTAACCTGGGTCGCAGTTGCGGGCGAGCGCCGGGCACCCTCATAACCTAGCTATACTGTCCAGCTATAGGGGAGTGGCTAACTACTAGGGAAAACCACTGGTGGCACAAGCATGCAGGAGTTTTCCGCTTAGGTGTACTAGGAAAGCCGGGATGGGCTGAGTTTACGGGTATGGATTTGATTTCCCTCATACTGATGTTGGGCCCGATTCTCATGCTGGTAGTAGTGCTGTTTTGGTGGGCTAGAGACGAATCCCAAGTTTGGCAGTTTCCATTGCTTATGATTCTCGTCCACATAGGCATTGTATTTCCGCAGACGCTGGGGCTAGCTCTTAACCCTGGGGTCCTCCCACCAAACGCTGTCCGAGACGGCGGCATAGCAAAAATGTTACTGATGACGAACCTCTGTCTCGCCGCCGGGTTGGCAGGGTACATGTTCCTCAGGCCAGCGGCACGAGGGCGAAAGATTTGCCGAGCGTATGACATGGAGAAGTTATTTCGGGGAGGGCTTGTTTTGGTGCTGATCGGATATGTTGGGGTCTTGCTTCAAGCGCGTTTGCGGGGGGGAGCGATAGCACTATTGTCGGTTTACGACAGAGAAGGTGCCTACGAGGGTCTGCCCGTAGTTTTCGATTTCATTGCTGGAGCGATGGCCCCCGGGATGGCGTGCTGCATATTGTCCACATTGACCAGGCCTACCCGGAAGAAGTGGTGCGCTGTTCTTGCCGGGCACTTTTGGCCGATGGTTGTGGTGTTTCTTTTCGGACGTCGGGAAGGAACGCTCGGCGTATTGTTGGTATGGGCCATACTGCTCTTTTTTGTGAGAAAATGGCTGCCGCCACGGTGGACAATCCTTGTCGCCTTTGTGGTTGGATCCCTGTTTGTGTTGGTCGCGCCGGATTACCGCGAGCAGACTCGGATTGGGGGAGATTGGGGACAGATTCTGCGAATTGACCCAGTGGGCAAGGTGAAGGACCTGTTGGAAGGCCACGGCTCTTCAGAGGCAGAGACGGCGATGGTCCAGATTGCTGCCTATGACCGAGCAGGCAAGTTCTTGTGGGGACGAAGTCTCTGGAATCACTTTGTCAGTGATTGGGTTCCACGGATTCTCGTGGGTAGCGAATTGAAGGAGTCCCTTTATCTACCGGGGCCGTCGGCTGACGTTCTGACTGCGCGCTACTATGCATGGCAGCGCGGTACTGGAGTGATGGTGCCCATCTCCGCAGAGCTGTTCAGAGAGTTTTGGTACTTGGGATGTGGAGTCATCTTCGTGATGGGCGGGGTTTTCAGGCGGCTGTGGGTCAGTTCCGTTCGGTATTCGAACCCGATGTCGCAGGTCTGGTACTGTCTACTTCTAACAGGTGCGCTCGTGGGCGTGGCGGGTGGAGTACTCCGAACGCCCGCATACGTGCTGTATCTAGCCATGTGGTTGGCGCCGGTGTGGTTCTATTCTCGGTTGCCAAGGAGACGAATCCTCTCGGAGAGAGCTCCGAACTCCAGAAGGGGAATCGCGGGAGTCTGTCGTGCCGGGATGTTGCGTCCAGAGACGTGCGAAAATACAGGAATTAGCTCCCGATCGCGGCACTTCACTTGCCTCTGAGTGCGGGGTGATATTCTCTTCGGGGTGCTACTCTTGAACCAATGTGTTTACCCGGGTAGCGTGCAGGAAACCTATTCTCCTGGGAAGGGACAACTTGCCTGTTCGCGTTAGTGGATAAAGACACGGACGGAGGAGAGTCCGATGCGTGAAGACAAGCGGAAGCACTGGACGCCCGAAAAGAAGGTTGCTATCCTCCCCAAGCGTCGGGTGGAAAGAGTTGCCATTTTGGACTTGTGCGAGCAGGTTCCGGCTGAACCGGGACAACCCCAGGAGCAGTCCCGTACGGATTTGTCGAGAGTCTGTCCACTCCGAGAACGTCGAAGGAGGGATGCCAGTTGTCGGAAAGTAAGAAGGTGGTCATCTGTTTCGAGATGTTCTTGCCTTATCATGTGGCGCGTATCCGTGCAGCGCAGCGGTGCTTATCGCCGCTCGGCTATTGCGTTGTAGGGGTGGAACTGGTCTCTTCTTCTAGGATCTACAACTGGGCACCGGTCCAAGGGGATTGCGGGTTCCAACGGGTCACGCTTTTCGAGGGTCTCTCGTACCCGGAACTGCGTCGAGGAGCGATCATCGGGAGAACATGGGGCGTACTCGAAAAGGAGCAACCGAGTGTCGTGGTGTTTGGTTGGCAATTCCCGGAGATGCTCGGGCTGCTTGCGTGGTGCCAGATCAGACGGCGCCCAGCTATTGCCATGAGCGAGAGCAAGCTGGACGATATGCCTCGCTATTGGTGGAAAGAGTGGGTGAAGCGTTGGTTTATTCGACGTTTTAGCGCCGCGTTGGTCGGCGGCGCCCCTCAGCTTGAGTATGCGGTTGCGCTTGGCATTCCCTACGCAAGGTGCTTCCTTGGCTACGATGTGGTGGACAACGATTACTTTGCTCACGAGGCAGATTCGGCCCGACTTCGTGCAGAGCAGTTACGCGCGACGCTCAAACTGCCTAGCCATTACTTCATGACTGCGGCCCGGTTCATAGAGGAGAAGAACTTGCCCCGTGCGATCCAGGCTTATGCGGCCTATCGGGAGCGAGTTGGACCGTCTGCGTGGAAATGGGTTGTTTGCGGTGACGGTCCTTTACGAGCGGATGTGGGGCGGGCTGTTCGCATGTTTGCATCGGAGGATTGGATATTACTTCCCGGCTTGAAGCAATATGACGAGATCCCTTTGTACTATGGTTTAGCGTCGGCCTTTTGGCTTCCGAGCCAAAAGGATGGTTGGGGGCTAGTTGTCAACGAGGCGATGGCCTCTGGCCTGCCTGTCCTTGTCTCCAGGCGATGCGGGTGCGCTCCGGATCTCGTCCGTGAAGAAGAAAACGGCTGGACGTTCGATCCGTACAACGTTTCTGATATGGCCGATGCCCTCACACGAATGCATGAAGCTTCGGAAGATCAGCGCCGAGCGATGGGAAACACGTCGCGTCGGATTATCGCTGACTGGGGACCGGAGCGTTTTGGCCAGGGTTTGCTAGGTGCAGTTTCTGCGGCATTGGCGTCCTAATGCCATATGTGAGGATAAGAGAAGCCCTCGAGAGGTTCCGGTGCCTGCTTTGTGTTGTGTGGTGCACGCTCTTTACCGTCGGTGTTTGTATGCTCTTGGTGCCGACGAACGGGTGGACGCGGACCGGCGTAGGCGAACGAGCACCATACAGACTTCTCTTCCCGGAAGCACAGCAAGTCTGTTGCTAGTCACACAGCAAGGCATTCTCAGCCGCGTCGTTGGGGCATACATGTCTGGTCTCGGTCGTGAGAAGGGCAAAATCCGGGAAAGGGGTTACGCCGACGTCCCGTCGAGGTGGGGTAGTAATAGGGAGCCAGAAGGCCGTGGCTGCGGCTCTTCGGCAATCTCGTGAGGCGCGCTGATCGGTCAACCCGTCAACTTGCAGAACACGCAGTTATCTGTGCTCTGTTCGGAATGTGGGTCTTGTTGAAAGAACAGAGCATCCTTAGAGCGTGTTTTAATATTCTTGATTTCGGTGTAGCGTACGGTGCAGCGTCCTGAAAGCGGACACGTTGTAGCGGAAGGAGATGTTGCTGATGATACTCAATTCCCAATCCTGTTGCCGCTGGAG
>Ga0315280_10001785_pt1 | contig 36087 bp, 23 predicted proteins | sample YL17G06_40_MG_FD_203697 | JGI IMG/M metagenome (GOLD analysis project Ga0315280, IMG submission 203697) | Sediment microbial communities from Yellowstone Lake, YNP, Wyoming, USA - YL17G06_40 | ecosystem: Environmental > Aquatic > Freshwater > Lake > Sediment | place: USA: Wyoming | collected... | reverse complement strand
GCGAAAGCCTGCCGCACGCGACAAAAAAGAGATATGGTTTGATTGGAGAAAAAAGAGATGCAGCTTTCCATCTGCGGGTCTTCCGCTATGCTCCAGACCGCGCAGTATTCTCAGCTGCAGTTAATAAAATGATCTTTGGGATAATGTCCAGGTTTTTCTTGTTACGGTTGTAAATCAACGATGGTGTTTACAAACGAGCTGGGAGTCGTAAATCCAATAATACCGCGAATTCCATATTCTGGATAGATCTCTCCAGAGACGCTAACGCGTGGTCCAATCCCAGAAAAACATTTTGTAGTATTCACCATTAGAACAATCAAATCCTGATCATTGATTATTGGTTTTGATGCCGTGCATGAACCGTCAGCATCCCGAATCACTATGATACCGAATCGAGACGAGGTTAACTTGCTTGAATTCAGTGTGCCAAAAAGACCATTAGAAACACTATTGCTAAAACACAGGCTAGTATAATTCAACACCACTTTACTTGTTGAATCAGAAAGTGAAATAATTACATAGGTTAAATCGATGTCCTCTGACGCTGCTGTTAGGCTGATAAAAATTGCTAGCTGTGCTATTTTGGAATTATCAACATGACCGCTTACATGAGTCACCATTATCCCGCTAGAAATATCTTTTAAGGTTTCCTCGCTGGTTTTTAATGCTTGTTGTTGTAAACTGTTCATGGTCTGAATCATGACTGAGGCAGTGACACCAGCGACAAGAATTATCGCGATAAAGATAATTAACGTACCAACACCGATATCCGCATTAATATCTCCCAACGATCGTCTTATAGGGATTTTAACGAGCTCCACCCCCTCCGATTTATTTTATATGACCATTAAAAGGGTTCCCCACGCCGCTACAACTCAGAAACACAAAAGAGCATAAAAAACTATTGTTCTCAATTGTTTATTGAAAAGAATAAGATACAGAATTAAAAAGGAGGAAAACAATAAATAAAAGAGAACATTAGCTTATTAAGAAATTAACAAAAAGATAATGCTGTGTGGTTATCCTATGCAAACAATAAATTTCACGTTTTTTGTGTTTGTTCTAGTAGAGCTCGTAGATGGTATCAAAATATGATGGGGGTGTTCTAAATGCAAAAATCCCAGGTGCTCCGTGCTCAGGAATTACCATGCCCCAGATGTTAGTTCTCACAGCTAACCCACTAAATGCCCTTCCCACAGATAGAGTAAGCAGGACATGGTCTCCCCTGTTGATAACAGGATTTGTACCCGTACACGAACTATCTGCATCTTCGAGGACTATGATACCAAATTGTCTAGCGGTTCCATTAAAACCGGATGTTCTGAACACACCAGCTGAATTTGGATGTGCAAACAAACAAGAACTATTCCAGGCCATAAGAATTTTATTAGTAGAGTCTGAGATTTCAATAACAGTTTTGCTCAGATCGACATCCTTTGATCCAGATCGTGGAGATATTGTTATTGTTACATTCAGGATGGTACTGTTCACCCAAGTCGTACCATATCTCAAGCTACCTTTCTGACCAGTGACCGCATCAACACCGATACCGGTGGCAACCTCGTTTGTGGTTTCTTGACCTGTTTTCATTGCTTGGATTTCCAAACGATTTGCCGTCTGAATAAGGACAGATGCAGCAATCCCAGCAACGAGTACCATAGCAATAAAAACAATCATTGCACCAATGCCCATATCTCCAAGGTCTTGTGCTTTTAATATCTTACTTAATTTTCTCATTTTCTTTCATCCTCCTTAGTACAAATCATAGACCGTAGCGGTTAATAACGCCGGCACTCTAAATGCAAAGATCCCAGGAGAACCACTTTCGGGGATTACCTTTCCCCATACATCAACAAGTGCATTTAAACCACTGAAACATGAATTAGCGTTTACGCAGAGCATTACCACATCACCGCTGTTCATCACAGGTGCCGATGACGTGATTGAATTATCTCCATCCTGAAGAACAAGGATTCCGAATGATTCATTGGTCTCATTCCATCTTCCAGTACTGAAAACTTTTCCATTCAAATCAACAGAATGGTTGTAATTCCATGTTGCCGAGGAACTATACGAAAGAATAACCTTCTTTGTTCCATTAGTTATCTCTATGATCGTTTGAGCGAGATCGATATCATTGGATCCGGCCCGTGGTTTAACTGTTATGGTCACATTCATGATTTTACTGCTTGCTTTTTTTCCTTCGATATCTATCACAGCAAGACCAGTAGAAACTTCCGCTGTTGTCTGCTGACCGGTCGTCATTGCTTGAATCTCTAATCGATTTGCTGTTTGAATAAGTACCGACGCGGCAATCCCAGCGACCAGTACCATCGCGATAAAAACAATCATTGCACCAATGCCCATGTCCCCAATGTCATGCGCCTTTAAAATTTTACAAATGTTTCTCATGTTTCTTTCACCCGCCTAATACAAATCGAAAATGTTACGTTGGGATATGGAGCTTGGTGCCGTAAAAGAAAATATACCCGGTAATCCTTCTTCTGGTTGAACCAAGCCGAAGACATCATCCCTTGGGTCGATACCATTACCACCGAAACAGCCTGTTGCATTAATCGTAAGGCACACTTTATCTCCAAGGTTTATCACAGGTGTTGCACTGGTACACGAACCATCAGCATCTACAAGAACAATAATACCGAAACGTGTTCCATTTATACCACTGAAAAAGCTTCTTTGATATATACTCCCATTAATCGATGCTTTTGAGCGAAACCCTGCCGAGTTGTATGTTAACACGCATTTCTTTGATGTGTCAGATATCTCAATATAGGCTTTTGATAGATCTATGTCTTTCGACCCTGATCGTGGCACTACGGTTATGGTCATATTTCTGAGACCACTTCCTGATTTACTTGCTCCGATTTCAATAACATGCAGACCCGTCGATATCTCACCTGTTGTTTGTTGCCCTGTTGTCATAGCTTGGATTTCCAAACGATTTGCCGTCTGAATAAGGACAGATGCAGCAATCCCAGCAACGAGTACCATAGCGATAAAAACAATCATTGCGCCGATACCCATATCACCGATAGTATCAGCTTTTAACATTTTTGTTATTTTTCCCATCCGACATGCACCCCTCCTATACATTTTCTTTTTTTTCATCCCATTAAAAGCTGTGTAATCCATTACAACTTTCTAGAGTGCTTAACCATACAAATAAATAATTTCCTTATATGTCTTGTTAGCAGATACATTATCACATGCATATGCAGGTAATATAGTAATTAATAGTTTATTTAATAAAACAGAAGATGATTTAACTGTTGTATCATCTTTATATATATGATAATTCTAAAATGACATCGATTATTAATTTATAATTGTTCTGTTAATAGTAAAATAGAATATCGGAGAATATTACAGTAAAATAATAGACACGCCAAAAAAAATATTAAAAAATCTCAGGAAATTTGTAAGGGTGGCTTGACAGCGCACCAGGGGCTCCTAGATTTCAAGCAGTGGAGCTTACCCCATAAGATTCCCGAAGGAATCAAACGAGGCTCTCCACCTAGTCTAGAAGTCCCAGCCCTCTTGCGAGGGTGATCTTCCCGTGGGCTCTCGCACCAAAGTACCAAAGAGTACGTGGACAGGCTTAACTGCCGGGTTCGAGATGAGACCGGGTGTTTCCCTATCGCTTTGACCGTCAAACCACCGTTACCCTATTCATATGAGACATCATACGCAACCTGTTTAACGATTGAGCCAGCAATGAGCGATTAGTAGCTATAGGCTGAACATGTCGCCGAAGCTTCATGCGTACACCTTAGCCCTATCAAACGAATCTTCTATTCGAGCTCTATGATGCCTCGTCTCGCGGTGGGCTTCATGCTTAGATGCTTTCAGCATTTATCCCTTACAGCGTGGCTACCCAGCATTGCCCTGTCGGACAACTGGTAAACTAGAGGCTGCAGACCCTTGTTCCTCTCGTACTAAAGGGTCTTTCCCCTCAAGCATCACCGCTTTCAGAAGTTAGCAACAAACCTGTCTCACGACGGTCTAAACCCATCTCACGATCCGCTTTAATGGGCGAACAACCCCACCCTTGGCAGCTGCTGCACCGCCAGGATGCGGAGAGACGACATCGAAGTAGCAAGCCTCCAGGTCGATATGGGCTCTTGCTGGAGACGACTCAGTTATCCCCGGGGTAACTTTTCTGTTATCAATGACCCCCATAAATGAGGTTCATTGGTTCGCTAGGCCCTGCTTTCGCAATGCGGATTGTTATTGGCCCAATCCGTATAAAGCTACCTTTTACCCTTGCATTCTACAGGAGATTTCTGACCTCCTTGAGGTAACCTTTGGGCGCGCTTGATATCTTTTCGAGCGCGTGGCGCCCCACCCAAACTACCCACCGATCGGTGTCCTTTTGCAAGTTAGTGGTACGGCAAAGCTAGGGTGGTGTCCCATTGGCGCCTCCACCAGAACTAGCGTCCTGGCTTCGACGGCTCCCACCTACGCTTCACAAGCCAAACCGTATCACAGCGACAGGCTGTAGTAAAGCTCCACGGGGTCTTCGCTCCCTTCTGAAAGGTACTGGACTATGCGCCAGTAAGTCAATTTCACCGGTTTCCAAGCGGGGACAGTAGCGCTCTCGTTAAGCCACTCATGCAAGCCGCCAATTAAGCGGCAAGGTATTACGCTCACATCTGTTACTTCAAATGACCTCTCTATTGAGAGGCGGACTGCTATTTCTAGCAGTCTCCCCATGTCGCCATGGGGGTCGGACTATCTCTTCACTTCGTTTTTTGAAGTGTTCGGCGTATAGTCTCTGAGGATCCTAGATATTTGGATGGTACTTGGTTGTTCATGGAGCTTGCCAACAACGCAATTTTATGTAACCCCTTTGGAGTTAAATGCGTGTTTTGTTCCATAAGAGAAATAATCTTTGAGAACGTTTCAAAATTTTGTTTTTTAGTTGTTTGAAGTTTGTATTTGTTGAAGAAATCTATTAATTTCCTCAAATCTTTCAAACCTCGAACTCTGACTTCGAAACGATTTCCATGATTCCTGACGACTTTTCCTATTCCAAGAGTATCGCGTATCTTATGCAACACAGCGATATCTCGCTTATGCTGTACAACGCGAAACTCAGGAAGGACTTGCCATCCAACCGTCATTTTCGGTTGTTTATTAATCCCTACATGGAAACATCCTTCTCCATCAACGAACCCAACAATCCACTCAGTATCTAGTCTTTCCTGCTGATTATCCGCACTCATCACATTATTACTAAGATATTAAGGTATAAATAAACCTTATTCTCCGAGTAGTGTGAGATACACGGACGTTCCAGCATATAGTCGAATTTGATTAAGGCAACAATTAGTTGTGTGGTTACCTTAAGAGGGTCATGGTTACCCCCGCCGTTTAGCGGTCCTTCGCCCCATTGAAATAGGTTTTCAGATACCGCCACTGGGCAGGATTCGGCGACCATACACATCCTTTCGGACTTGCGGTCTCCTACGTTTTTATTAAACAGTCGGAGCGCCCTAGTCACTGAGACCTGCTTTTCACAAAGCAGGCACCCCTTATACCGAAGGTACGGGGCCAATTTGCCGAGTTCCCTCGCCTGGATTTAGCCGACACACCTTGGCCTTCTCAGCCAGGGGCACCTGTGTCAGTTCTCGGTACGGATCCACAAACTACATCTCACATTAATTTTCACGGGCACTCGAGCTCGATAAAATCCGTCTCAAGCGACAGACCCATCGCGCTTTGGTCAGGTTCTCACCATGACGGTACTCCCCTGACTTAATACGCTTGGACAGACAGACGAGTCTGCAAAATCTACCCGAATGCGTCAAAATATGAGCAAATGTTTGTAGAGTACAGGAATATTAACCTGTTTCCCATTCGACAACCTCGATTAAGAGTTGCCTTAGGACCGACTAACCCTCGACTGATGGACATCGTCGAGGAAACCTAGCCCTTTCGGTGGTAGAGACTCTCACTCTACTAAGCTGCTACTTTTCCCAGGATTCTCGTTCGAACGCGGTCCACTTGATCTCACGACCAAACTTCTACCCACGCACGACGCCCCCCTACTCATCTCCAGTTAGGAGTGCTTACGTATCGGTGGTTAACTTAGCCCCGTCCATTTTCAAGGCATACAATCTCGACCAGTGAGCTGTTACGCTATCTTTAAAGGATGGCTGCTTCTAAGCCAACCTCCTGGTTGTCTGAGATTGTAAACGCTTTTTGTTCTTTGACACTTAGCTAACACTTTGGGACCTTAACGCAAGGCTGGGTTGTTTCCCTTTCGGACATCAAGCTTACCCCAGATGCCCTCACTACCCTGAATCTACGATGAATACACATTCGGAGTTTAACAAGGCACCGAGGAATTTCTTCCCCTAAGCGCCCAATTAGTGCTCTACCGTGTACTCCATCTCATCAGAGATCTACCTGCGGGTAGTCTCGGGGGGAACCAGCTATTGCCAGTCTAGATTGGTCTTTTGCCCCTATACGCAGCTCATCCGAACGATTTGCACATCAGCACCGGTTCGGTCCTCCACCCCACTTTCATGGGGCTTCAACCTGGCCACGCATAGATCGGCTGGCTTCGGGTCTCGTGGTAATGACTACAGGCGAGCACACCCTGTCCCTTGTTACCTGCGGACATTTGCTTTCGCTGCGGTTTCAGGCCTGAAGCCCTTAACCTCGCCATCACCAGGAACTCCCTGGGTCATTATTCAAAACGAACGATAAGACATTGCTCCGCTATCTGAGATAGTTTCGTCGCTTTCATGCCTTATCAGTCTGTAACCATTTGATTTCATGCTCTTTGCACCTCCCGCAAGGGGTACTTTGCAACGTTCACTCACGCTACTATTGCACTATCGGTCTCGAGGAGTGTTTAGGGTTGGAAGTTTATGCCTCCCGTATTCACGCGCGATATCCAACGCACGTTACTCTGGATACCCAAAAATCTCCCACTGGTTTACCTCTACAGGACTATCACCCTCTATGGTACCCCTTTCCAGAGGACTTCGAGTTAGCCAGTTTGGGAGTAAATGAGTCCAAACTCCACATCTCCCCTAGTTCGTCGCTAGGGGATTCGGTTTGCCCTGTTGGGTGTTCGATCGCCTTTAATAACCCAATCTCGATTGATTTCTTTTCCTCTGCCTACTAAGATGTTTCAATTCGGCAGGTTCCTTTTCGCTGATGCGAATATCGCCGAAGCGATAGGATGTCCCATTCGGTAATCTCCGTATCAAAGGCTCCTTGCGCCTACACGGAGTAATATCGCGGCTTGGCACGACCTTCATCAGCTCTCGAGCCGAGCAATCCACCAAATGGCGTAGCACTGGCTCAATTTACGTCCAGGTTGCGTATGCATCCATTGCATAATTTGCAATGGGACGATCATCGACTGTTACACGAAGATTTTTCAGTCTACGTCCTTACCACCTAATCTGATGACAAACTAGGTGGCGTCTGTTTGTGAATTCATATGAAATCGGAAAATCGGAATGGACCGGATGGGATTTGAACCCATGGCCTCCTGCTTGCAAAGCAGGCGATCTTCCACTGATCTACCGGCCCTCCCCAATGATGTTGGTAAGGACCGATGCAATTCAATAAATGTTAATATACTTTTTGATCGACGTGTCTTATAGTGTTTGATTCACCCATCAATGTCATCGTAGGAGGTGATCCATCCGCAGGTTCCCCTACGGATACCTTGTTACGACTTAGCCCCGCTCACTAAGCCTAAGTTTGAACGCAGCAATGAGCTGCATCCTCACTCAGACCCAATTCGCATGGCTTGACGGGCGGTGTGTGCAAGGAGCAGGGGCATATTCACCGCGGAATGTTGATCCGCGATTACTACGGATTCCAACTTCATGAGGGTGAGTTACAACCCTCAATCCGAACTATGACTAGGTTTCGGGATTACCTTCACCTTTCGATGTCGAAACCCATTGTCCTAGCCTTTGTAGCGCGCGTGTAGCCCGGGGGATTCAGGGCATACTGACCTACCGTTGCCCTCGCCTTCCTCTGACTTATCGCCAGCGGTTTCTCTAGTGTGCCTAATAAGCGAACTTATCAGTTGCAACTAAAGATGAGGGTCTCGTTCGTTGTCTGACTTAACAGAACGCCTCACGGTACGAACTGACGACGGCCATGCACCACCTCTCGGAAAATCAGGCAAGGTCATCAGCCTGGCCTTCATATAACCGTCGCCCCCGGTGAGTTTTCCGGCGTTGAATCCAATTAAACCGCACGCTCCACCCGTTGCGGTGCTCCCCCGCCAATTCCTTTAAGTTTCAGTCTTGCGGCCGTACTCCCCAGGCAGCTCGCTTAACAACTTCTCTCCGACACTAGTTGGGCTCGAAGCCCGACTAACATCAAGCGAGCAGCGTTTACACCCTGGACTACCGGGGTATCTAATCCCGTTTGCGCCCCAGGGCTTCGTCCCTCACCGTCAGACCCGTTCTAGCTAGACGCCTTCGCCACTGGTGGTCCCCCTAGGATTACAGAATTTCACCTCTACCCCAGGAGTACCTCTAGCCTCTCCCGGTCCCAAGTTGAACAGTCTACCCGGAATTCGTACGGTTAAGCCGTACGATTTACCCAGGCATTTATAGAACCGGCTACGGACGTTTTAGGCCCAATAATAGCGGCCACCACTTGAGCTGCAGGTATTACCGCGGCGGCTGGCACCCGTCTTACCCAGCCCTTACTCTCTCTGTTTTTTAGACAGAGAAACAGCTGACTCTTACGAGCCAGCACTTGGGATTCCCTCGTCGTGCTTTCGCACAGTGCGAAGTTTTCGCGCCTGCTGCGCCCCGTAGGGCCTGATATCGTGTCTCAGATATCATCTCCGGGCTAAAGCTCTCACTACCCGTATCCGTCGTAGGCTAGTCAGGTCATTACCCTGACTACAACCTGATAGTCCGCAGACTCATCCTTAGGCGATAAATCTTTCGATCTAAAAGCATTCCAGCAGTCTAGATCTATGGAGTATTATTCTCAGTTTCCCGAGGGTATCCTCCACCTAAGGGCAGATTATCCACGTGTTACTGAGCCGTCTGCCGAGGGCCGAACCCTCACGACTCGCATGGCTTAGTCGAATCCCAATAGCAGTGACCTCTGGCAGGATCAACCAGAATCTGGCACACTATTATTGATATAGAAATTGGTGGGTGAATCAAATATCACCAATCACGTCGATCGTCAGATTCAAGAGCGCGCAAGATAGCTCCTCAGAGCATCTTGATTTTCTTGAACCTCCACTTCCACATATACCCCGGAATCGAAATGGCCTACTCACAGACTGTCTAAATGACATACTCTCATAGACCGACCGGAATGATCCGGGACATTGCAGTTTTATGAGGTTATATTCGAGGTAACCTCACCGTATATCATTATCATATATAAACCTTACATATATTCTTTGCGGTCCCAGCAACCAAATTTGTAGAAAAAGATTATAAACTTATCCAGCTCGTGAACAAAAAAGAAAGAAATCGCGTGTTGCCTATAAATCAACGAACGTTGTTGAAAGTGTGTTAGAGATACTTGATTTGTTCTTTGGTATGGGGGTTTCTGACGCTTTGCCGTCGAACGGTAATTATGGTTTCTAAGAGCTCAAAACCTGCAACGTAACCTGCAAAGTGCTCATTGAATCGTTCACAGAATCGTTTCGCGGTGACAAGACTATCGGTCCAAAAACTGAAAATCCCGTCAAAACTCCCATGCACAAATTCTATGTTTTCAATTCGAATGTAAGAATCAGGGAGAAGATCATCAAGCCGTGTTGTCAATATTTCATTAATTGTCTTTTTCTCAATTGGAGTAGGTGTTCGTTTCACCAGCAACGTAAAATGCTTCAGGTGATACGTTTCATCATCACAGATAGCGGTGTATCCCCAGATGATTTTTTCTTTTTCTAATTTTTTGATGATACGCCAGACCTTCTGCCGTGAAAAGCCACATTTTTTTGCTATGCCATCAATGTTTTCATGTGCATTTTTTTGTAAGACTGCTATAATTTTGTGCTCATCAGTAATAAGTTGTTCATTGCTACTTTTCGGCATATACACATACCTTATTTTTAATATTACCTATTATACTATGATACGATATCTTTTGTAGATGAAAAACTTTCCTATAACCTCTTTGAGTGCGGAATTTAGAGGAACTTAATTTGTTCTTTAATGCGGGGATTCTTGAGAGACTGTTTTCTCTCGGTGAAAATGTTTTCTAATAGCTCAATGCTTGCGGTTAGCTCACTGTAATGATCTTTGTATCACTCACAATAGCGTTTTGCAGCGATTAGGCTCTCTGTTTGAAAGGTCACAATCCAGTCGTATATTCCATGGACATATTCAATGTTTTCGATTCGAACAGGGGCATCAAGAAAGAGGTCTTCGAGTCGTGTGGTTAATATCTCTGCAATCACTTTTTTTATGAAGTGGCATGGTGGTACGTTTGACCAGTACTGTAAATTGCTTGAGATTTAAGGATTCATTATCACAGATAGCAGCGTACCTCCAAAGTGTTTTATCCTTCGCAAGTTTTTACGATACACCAGACTTTTTGTCATGAAAAAACCGCATTTATTTGCCATGATATCAATACTTTCATTTGTATTTTTTAACGCATATCTAGGATCTTTTGTTCATCTTTAATTATTTGTTGAAGACTGCTTTTTGGCACGTTTGTTTCTTCTTTTTTTATAAGATAATAGAAAATATTGTTGTCAATATGCGTGCCCGCACCACCAGTCAAATAGACTGGTGGCATGCTCGGTTAACTTCGTTAGCCTCGGCGGGCACGCTCCGCTTAGCCGGTTCAATTATATCAGTATCTAGGTCTAAGATGCAAAATCATCAAGATGTAGTTGCCCGAGTTTTGGTTTAAGGTTTCGTGGTAGTCCCTGGTTTCGTGCATATGCATCCATATCGGTGATGGTTCTTTCGCCGAGGCTGTCGAAATAGATTGCCGGGCTCCAAAATCCGCTTCCCCAAAAATAGGTTTTCTTTATGTGAGGGAATTCAATAAGAATTTTCTTCCCAGATGTTCCTTTGAGGGCTTTTGCTACATCTTTTGGTCCGTCGGTTCCTGCATCAATCGTTATGTGAACATGATCTTGATCGAATCCAATCTCTCTGAGGATCCATCGATGTTTTCTACACACCTCTTGAAAAATTTTTTCGCATTGTTTTTGCACCTCCGGAAAGTTAAAGATGTTGTGACAGTATTTGGTTTTGAAGCTCAGGTGCAAAATATTTCTTCCGACACTTGAGCTATGATGTCGGATTTCGGCATAGCATCTGCTAACAAGATCCATAAAATTTTCTCCTGGTGGTGCCGAGCTGCTGCTCATTTGGATCAACAAGAGCAGTGGCACCACCAAAAGCCATCTAATAAAAACAAGTTTTATTGTTGTTTCTCTTACCACCGGTCACCGCTCACTGCGTTCGCTATAGACCGGTGGAATTCTTTCTGTCAATATGCGTGCCCGCACCACCAGTCAAATAGACTGGTGGCATGCTCGGTTAACTTCGTTAGCCTCGGCGGGCACGCTCCGCTTAGCCGGTTCAATTATATCAGTATCTAGGTCTAAGATGCAAAATCATCAAGATGTAGTTGCCCGAGTTTTGGTTTAAGGTTTCGTGGTAGTCCCTGGTTTCGTGCATATGCATCCATATCGGTGATGGTTCTTTCGCCGAGGCTGTCGAAATAGATTGCCGGGCTCCAAAATCCGCTTCCCCAAAAATAGGTTTTCTTTATGTGAGGGAATTCAATAAGAATTTTCTTCCCAGATGTTCCTTTGAGGGCTTTTGCTACATCTTTTGGTCCGTCGGTTCCTGCATCAATCGTTATGTGAACATGATCTTGATCGAATCCAATCTCTCTGAGGATCCATCGATGTTTTCTACACACCTCTTGAAAAATTTTTTCGCATTGTTTTTGCACCTCCGGAAAGTTAAAGATGTTGTGACAGTATTTGGTTTTGAAGCTCAGGTGCAAAATATTTCTTCCGACACTTGAGCTATGATGTCGGATTTCGGCATAGCATCTGCTAACAAGATCCATAAAATTTTCTCCTGGTGGTGCCGAGCTGCTGCTCATTTGGATCAACAAGAGCAGTGGCACCACCAAAAGCCATCTAATAAAAACAAGTTTTATTGTTGTTTCTCTTACCACCGGTCACCGCTCACTGCGTTCGCTATAGACCGGTGGAATTCTTTCTTTAAAATTAAAATAAGTATGTCTTGCAGGTTTATTAAAAAAAGAGGTGGACTGAGCGGGATTTGAACCCGCGGCCTCCGCCTTGCGAAGGCGGCGATCTTCCGCTGATCTATCAGCCCCTACTTGGAAAAAAGATAAAAAGAAAGGGTATTTGATTGTTTCCCCTTTGTTTTTTTATTTTGCGTGGATGAATTGACGGTGTTTGGCTTGTCTGAGTGCCTCAACCACGGGGAGTTTATCCCCCATCATGAATTTTTCGAGAGCACCGCCACCGGTGCTAATGTGTGATATCTTGCTACTTAGTTTAAGCTGATCAATTGCTGCGATGGTGTGCCCGCCACCCGCTATGGAGAACGCTTTTGTACGAGTGACTGCAGTGAAGATTTCTTTGGTTCCTTTCTGGAATAGTTTGTTTTCGAAGACGCCGCAGGGGCCCGAGAGGAACACGGTTTTTGCATTCGCGAGGATGTCGTTGAAATGTTTAATTGTTTGTTCGCCGATATCAAAGAGACGGGCTTCTACTGGTAGTTCATTGAGGTTAATTTCTTGTCGTTTCCCGTTTTTTTCTATCGCGAAGTCAACGGGGAGATAGATCTGGGTTGGGTATTTCGCATTCACTTTTTTGATGTTTTCGAAGAGTTCAGGGGTTCCTTCCTCAGCCATTGCGTCCTCATTGATTTTCCCAAGGTTTATCCCCTTTGCCTTAAGGAACGCGTTAGCGGGAAGACCGGTGAGAAGGACGGTGTCAGCGGTTTTATTGGACAGTACGCGGTCAATAGTAACGATGACATCCGAGAATTTTGCTCCCCCGAAAAGGAATACTGCTGGTTTCTCCGGATTTCTCACGACTTTTTCGAGGCTGGTAAGTTCCTTTTCCATGAGTCTGCCTGCTGCTGAAGGTAGTATTGCAGCAAACCCAGTGAGCGAGCATTGTGCGCGATGGGCTGCTGCGAATGCGTCGTTAACGTACAAATCCGCGAGTGGTGCGAGGTTTTGTACGAGCAGTGATTGTGCGTGTTCTTCTGGTTTTTTCTTTTCTGTTTCACCAGGGAATTTTCTGACATTATCAAGGAAGACAATAGAACCAGGTTTCATGGTTCTGATCGCGTTTTTTGCTTTCTCCCCGAAGATGTCATCAACGTAGGTGACGTTTTTCCCCAGGAGTTTCTGCAGGAGCTGGGCATGTTTTTGCATGGAGGTGAAATCCCAGCTGCCTTGCTTTCCCTGGTGAGCAAGAATCACGATTTTTGCATTTTTTTTCATGAGTTCTGTAATAGTTGGAAGAGCAAGCCTAATTCTCGTGTCATCTGTAATGTCCAGTGTTTTTTTATCGAGCGGCATGTTAAAATCGACGCGGAGTAAAACAGTTTTGTTTTCGACATTAAAATCATCCAATGTGTTGTATTCTTTCATATAACATAACCTCCTCTTGAACCCTACATCGTTTGTGTTTATTTAAACGTATAGGATTATTTATAAGGAGAATAAGGAGTAAAAAAAGTGGAAAAGGATGATTTTATTTTTTCATCGTTCGAAGAAGGGTATTGTTAGTGTTTTACTGCTTCGACGGGGACCATACGCTCATTGAACATGTAATTCACTAGATCAACGATTCTACAGGAGTATCCCCATTCGTTGTCGTACCAGGAGAAGATTTTCGCGAAATTTCCTTTCTCTCCGATGACTTTCGTACTTAACCCGTCGATGACCGCGGAGTGCGGATTGCCGATAACGTCAACCGAAACCAGTGGTTCTTCGGTATACTGCATGATACCTTTCAGGCTTGTTTCCGATGCGTCCTTCAGTACTTTATTAATGTCTTGGGCCGTTGTTGGCATCTTCAGTAAACACGCAAAATCAGTAATCGAACCATCCGGTGTTGGAACACGTAGTGCCATCCCGTCGATTTTTCCTTTCAAATCCGGAATAACCAGCGCGACTGCTTTCGCTGCACCAGTCGTTGTAGGAATAATTGAGACCGCTGCTGCCCGTGCCCGTCGCAGATCTTTATGGGGAAAATCTAGGATACGTTGATCACCGGTGTACGAATGCACCGTTGTCATGAACCCTTGCTCGATACCGAAATTTTCATGCAAAACCTTCACAGGGGGCGCAAGGCTGTTCGTGGTACACGACGCCATAGAAATGATATGGTGTTTACTCGGGTCATACATTTTTTCATTGACCCCTAAAACAATGGTAATATCCGGTTCTTTCCCGGGCGCTGAGATAATGACTTTTTTTGCACCTGCCTCAAGGTGTTTCCCCGCACCGTCACGAGTGCGGAATACCCCGGTGGATTCAATGACAATATCGGTATTCAATTTCCTCCAGGGAAGATTTACTGGGTTAACCTCTGAGAAGAAGGCGATGAGATGCCCGTCCACTTCAATACCCTCGTGTTTCGCAGTGATCTCGCCACAAAATTTCCCATAAATCGAATCGTATTTGAGCAAATGGGCAAGAATCTCAGTGTTACCAAGATCATTGACTGCAATGATTTCAAATTTTTTCCCATATTGTGAATGTTGTAACGCTGCTCGCAGAACGTTTCTTCCGATTCTTCCAAACCCGTTAATACCTACTCGGATCATCTCCAAACCACGAACGCTACAAAATCTGTGAACATTATATAAGTCTTCCTACAAGATACGTCTTTGCAGCTTCAATGACTTCAACAGAAATGACATCGCCAATGCGGACAGGTTCTTTCACGATAATTTGTTTGTAGTTTTCTGCTCGCCCTGAAAATGTTTTTTGTTTCCCTTTCTCTGTAATTAGAACAGAATATTTTCTTCCAAGATGCTCTTTGTTTCTTTCTAAGGTAATTTTTGAACAAACATCAGTAATAATGGTAGAGCGTTCTTTTACAATATGGGTAGGGATTCTCCCCTTCATTGTCTTTGCCGATGTGAGTGGCCTTGCAGAGAATCGGGTGATATTGATGATATCCGGTTTTACATTCTGTAAAAGTCCAATTGTTTTTCGAAACTGTGCATCGGTTTCCGTCGGAAACCCTATGATGACATCGGTAGAAAGCGTGAGATTTGGTATGGCCGTTCGGAATCGCTCCACAATCATAGAAAACTCTTTGACAGTGTAGCATCTGTTCATTTTCCGAAGTATTTCGTCATCACCTGATTGGACCGGTAAATGAAGGAATTTATAGATCTTTGGGTGTTGAAACCCTGAAAGAATCGAATCGATATTTTTTCGTACGGTGGCAGGATTCATCATTCCAACACGGACGCGAAACTCTCCATTTAGCGACGATACCCTTTGAAGCAACTCGCCAAGGTTCTTACCGATGTCAAGGCCATAGGACGCGGTGTCTTGTGCGGTAAGCTGAATCTCTTTACAGCCCTGCCTGAGCGCAGAACAGAGACCCGCGGCAACTTCTTCGGGTGGAAAACTTCGTAATTTTCCTCGTGCGACGCGGGTGATACAATATGAGCATGAGAGCAAGCAGCCTTCTGCAATCGCGATCGGGGCGATGACGTCACTAAAATTTTTGGGTAGCAATGTTTTTTTTGTTTCTGTAAATGCGGGCGTGGTTCCAGCAATAATGTTATTAATATATTGGATGTATTGTGCAGAGAGCAGGGATGCATCAGGGACAACTGATTTAATAAGATCAGGTTGAACGGAAGGCATGCAACCGGTGACGATGATCTGTTTGTGTGTCTTTTTAAATAATCTGAGCCTCGAGAGCATACGTTGCTCGGTGGTTCCAATGACGGTGCACGTGAGAAGAATAAGGACGTCAGCATCATTCATATCGCCAATGATCTCATGATGCTGTTGTTCTAACAGACCCACGAGTAACCGTTCATCACTCTTATTTGCAGTACAGCCATAGGTCTCAATGTACACTTTCATGATAAAAACGCAAAGATAGAGAGTCTTATTTAACTGCTTCTGTCAGCCGTTTCAGTACGAATTGTTTATCTAAATTTGATAAAAAGTACCCGGCGCGAGGGCCCTGCTGTGTACCAAGAATGACCTCATATATCGCTTGGAACGCTGTTTTAATCGGTATTTTCGCCCCTTCTGAGATTTCATAGATTACGTTGTGAATCGTCTCGGGTTCCCAGGAAAGCGTAGGGATTTTTTCCTTTAACGTTGTTAGTATGGTTTTTTGTTCAGCAGTTAAAGAAACCTTCGGAAGTGCTTGTTGGACTTCGAATTTCACTTCCTCTGGTGCGAACTTCTCAAGCCAGTACCGGACATGTTCCGTTCGTTGCTTTAGGTGTTCCTCATCTTCTTTTTTCAGATCCGTGGGAATCTGCTTGGTTCGTAGGAGGATCTCTTTGACACCATCCCATGTTTTTGCGATCTGTAGTAAGGTCACGAGATGACGGTACGGTAAATGAATCGGCATTGTCGTTGGGACGTGGAACGGCTGCGATAGCTCATAGGTTTTTTTCAAATCCTTCATTCCTTTGGTTTCTTCTTCTTTGCCGAAGTACACCTCTTCCTCCTTATCGTAATCATCAACTAAGGACAGAAGACCAAGCCCCGAGTCAAATACAATGTGTTTGCTTGGCTGGTTGCGCATAATCAAGAATCGAAGTACCTCCGGGGGAGTCATATGGAGCATCTCCTCGCCGCTTAAGGCGGTACCTTTCGAACTGTGCATCGCACCCTGACCTTTGAGCATAATGAACTCGTAGACTTGCGAGTCTGGATGAGGGTAGTTGAAGATTTCCTCGACGATCTTCGCGCCGGTCTCCCGGGCACCCCCTACGGTTGCGAGATCCTTCCCGCAGGGCTCAAAAGTAACCCCTAGCATCCTCCACCGTGCAGGCCAGTCAACACGCCAGGGGAGCTTCCCAATGCCTCCTTGTCTGATATCGACCTCACCGGCATGACCGCAGTCACAGATGTACTCAATCGTCGGATATTCATACAATGTCGGATGCGTTGTTGAGAGGCGACCGCAGGTCTGGCATTTCACATTAAAGGGTAACCATTCCTTCGGGATCCGCCGCCCGGAGATCGTCTCAAGAATTTGCCGAATCCTGTCAGTGTTTTCCAACGCGATTTGTATCGATTCGTTATACTCGCCATTCACATACATTTCACTCGCGCGATACACGCGAGGACTGACACCAATCTCCTTTAACGAATTCAAAAATGAGGTCAAAAAATGATCCGCGTAACTTTTATGGCTCCCACAGGGACACGGGATTTCACTAATTGCTTTTCCGACATACTGCGCATAGGTCTGAGGGAGGTACGGATATACCTTTCGTAATGGATCAAAATCATCGCAGACGTAGATGAATTCAGCATCACCGCCTTTCTCAATGAGGCACCGATAGACCGCATCGGTGGTGAGAATCTCTCGCATGTTCCCGATATGGATAGGCCCAGAAGGAGTAATCCCAGTCGCTAGTACATGCTTCTGTTGTTTTTTCAGTAACCTCTCTGCTAAAACTTCTGCCCAATGCATAAAGAATACTCTCCACTATATCTAAATTGGCAGTTATAGGGGCCGTGCTCGGATCAACGCGCGAAGCGGGACTCCACCAACATCATTTGTCGATCGTTTATTCAACACACACACGCATAAGACAGGGTTTCCTTTCTCAGCCTTTACCGCTTTTATTGCGCTTTTGAATGTCTCCCCAGTCCCAATTACGTCATCGACAAGGACTACGTTTTTACCCGCAACACTCGCGTAGTTAGAGGAGAACGCACCGGTCTTTTCATGGTGCGGGCGGAACACCGCAAAATCCAGACAGAGTTCCTCAGCGACATACATCGCATACGGGATCCCGTTTATTGCAATACCGACAACAACTTCGATATCCAACTCACGTTTCTCGACTTCTTCAAGAATAATATCGGAGAGTGCATAGGAAATAGACCCCAGACGTGAGGGAGATACGCCAATAGACCGCCAGCCAACCTTCAACTCTCCCTCTGGTTTTTTCTCTTTCCCTTGATTAAGGAGCCATGATGCAGTCTCTTTGGATACATTCAGTTCTTCACCGATTTCATAATCAGTCAGTCCGCTCTCTTTGAACTTTAACGCTTTTTTAATAAGAGAATCTATTTCTTTCATGTGGGTAACACCCTCGAAATTACGTATCAACCCAGGATATTTAGATGTTTGCTCTATTAACAAAACATAGGTTAAAACCCCTAGCGTAAAGCTAAAATAGTACAAGAGGATGTGTGATTATAACGTGATGTTATGGCACAAGAGAAAAAAGGAGAAGGTTTTCACTCTGGAGCAGGGTTAATCAGGTACTTCGATGCAGAAGAAAAAACAGCGTTTAAAATCCCACCCTGGTTTGTCATCTTCGCTTGCATCGCAACCGCAGTCGTCGTCATCGCGATTGGACTCTGGAGACCGATATAAAAAAAATTTCCTTTATTTTTTTAATTTTTTTATCGTCAGTTGTTTTGCTTTCTCCATCGCTTCATCAATCTTCTCTTTATTAGGACCGCCACACTGTGTTAGTTTTGGCTTCCCCCCGCCGCTTCCGCCGAGGATCCGCCCAAGTTCAGGTGCGATCTCTCGTAAATCAATCTGTACGTCATCTGATGCCGCGGAGACGAGTTTTGTTCCATCGTAGATATGAACGACATACCCTGGTTCACAGATAAGCGCTCCAGCAGTCGCAATCGCATCGTTCCCACTGTTACCTATGATGACCTTCCAGGTCGTACCTGGGATCTCCTCCGCGCTTCGTTTCAGTTCTTCAAGCGTACTTGGTGAGACCGTCTTTTTTTGTTTTTGCGCATTCTTCCATTCAGCGAATAAATGTTCGCAGGCATCAACAAAACTGGGGACTGATGTTTTATCCCTCTTTCCCGTCTCTTGCAAAAACCGTTGGAGTGTTTTTTCTAGCTGGTCCGTGGAGACTGAAAATATTTTTGCTGCTGCTCGCATTTGCTCGGAAATGTTCTCTTTGTGTTGTATGGTATAGACTGGGGCAAGGAGCGCCAACAATCGTTGGTACTCCTCCTGTTCTTCTTTCTGATAAAGATCCGCTACTTTTCCTGCAACAAAAATAATTCGATTCACACCGTCTTGGATCCGCTCTGCTTTAAGGATTCGCACTTTTTCTACTTCACTCGTATTGTTTAGATGTGTTCCACCGCAGGCCTCAACATCAATTTGGGGAATATTAAGGACACGAATTAAATTGCCAGGTGGGACACCCCCTTGGTAGAGTCTGAAACCGAAATCTCGTTCCGCATCGTTGCGCTTCATCACTTTTTTTTCCACGGGAACCGCTTGTTGGATGAACACTAGCGCTTGATCTTCGATTTTCTTGATTTCATCTTCAGAGATTGGCTTGTAATGAGCAAAGTCAAATCGTGCTTCTGTGGCACTGAGCTGCGAACCAGCCTGCCAGATATGCTCACCAAATAATTTACGAAGCGCTCCATTCACGACATGGGTCCCGGTATGGTGTTTCATGAGCGCGTAGCGATGCTCCCAGTTGAGCTTCCCATGGACTTTTTCTCCAACGTTTACGGGTTGCGCAAGGATATGGACGATAGCATTTCCCGTTTTTTCAACATGGATCACGGGTATTTGTTGTCCATGGGCAACGAGGATCCCCTTATCAGCCGGCTGTCCGCCGCCCTCAGGGTAAAACGCGGTTTTGTCGAGGACCACCTCAGTACCTCGCGATGTCATTTGAGCCCACAGGACCGATGCATCGAACTCTCTCATGTAATGGTCATCGTAGTACAACGGGTGGGTGTTCGGGAGATCGGTGCGAACACATAGTTCTTCTTCATCTGGTTTTTCATGGGAATGCAATTCTGCAATCATTGAATCAAAATTTTGCGGAATGGTAAGCGTTATATGTTCTTTTTTCGCGATGTTTTGAACGACCTCAGGAGGCACCCCATGGGTATCATAAAGGGTGATCAGAGCATTCGAATCGATCGTCTCTTTTTCTTTCAGGATTCTTTTTATGAGTCCCTCTCCTTTCAATAGGGTATCAGAGAATCGTTTCGTTTCAATATCTAAGATTTCACCGATTTGATCCTTTCGTTTTATGAGCGAGGGAAACTCTTTTTCCAGATACTCCAGTTGAAGCTTTACCAGCTGTCCTAACGTAAGGTCAAGTCTGAGTTTTTCGATGAACCGAAGCGACCGCCGGATGATGAGTCGTGCGAGATATCCTGCTTTGACGTTCGACGGAACGATACCGTCTCCGAGCATGAACGACAGGCATTTCGTATGATCTGCAAGTGCATAGATACTTGGGAGATCCGAGTCAATTATTACGTTGTTGCGCAGGAAAGTAATCATTTTTGGAAGCGCAGTCTCATACACGGTCGGCGTCCCTGTGGTGAACCAGGAAACCCGCTCCAGGCCATACCCAGTGTCAACGATGTTTAAAGGGTTTGGCGAATACTTTTTCTCCTCGATGTGAACAGCCCCATGTTCATCCTCCTTCATGTTCATGAACACGAGAGTGGCAATCTCCAGTCCCCCGGCAAGCACCTCGAGACAGGGACCAGCGTTTCCACCACCGATCCAGAGTTGTTCTTTGTAATTTATTGCTTCGCGGGGAATTCCGATTTTCTTTCTGAAAAAATCATCGCAGTACGCAACGGTTTCTTCCTTCCAATAAATCTCATCTGTATTTTTATTAAACGCATGATGCCCCATCATCTCAAATGTCGTGAGATGCCGACCACTTATGCCAACCTCCTCAAGATCGTTGAGGCGAATGCACGGCTGGGAGATCACGAGCGGGTTTGCCGGCGGGGGCACTACCCCTGAGGTGACATGCGGCTGAAAATCCGCAATCGAGGCAATCGTTAGATAAATGTCAGAGCGCCAGCGGGCTATGACCGGGCAACGCTCCCCGGTCTCTGGATAATGTAACCGGGAATGACCACGATGGTCGAAAAAAGAAAGGAACCCTTCTCGGACCTCGGCAAGGGTGAGCGGTTTTTTCGCGATTGGGTTACCAATGAAATTAAACGGAACGCAGGGCTGATCACCACAGTACTCACTCGTCGGATCAAGCGTCCAGAAGTAATCACCGCAGGTCTTACATTTCTTGCGGATATACCCGTTGGTGTGGAAATATTGAAGGTCGTATTCTTTTTGCATCGTTGGATCAACCACTAGTCCTGACCGTTCTGGAATACCTAAAAGGTTTAAAGGTTTATCTTCATGAAAAAAAACCCTTCTAATCGATAGGAAACGATATATTTATATGGGGTGAATGACTAAAATATAGTGGGGTTAATATGAATAATAAAATTCCTAGTATCATCGTACTATTCATTTTAACAATGAGTAGTATCACAGCAACAATTGCATTCGGACAACTACAACATTCGACAGAAACCACAAATAAGGGAAAAAGTGGTAATTATACGCTTCAATGGTCGATGGATTATGGTACTGACCCCAGGACGTGTGCCCGATTCCAAGGTCCACAACCAATTGGCGATGCTGACAACGACGGGAAAAACGAACTACTGATCAGCGGAAGAGATGCAGCAGTTCGTGTCATGAAATGGAATGATCAGAAACAGACCTATACACAGGTTCGCACGTTACATTCACCATTCTTTCCATTAATTCAATGTGATGCAGGCGGTATGGCAATCGGTGATGTGACGAATGACGGGAAAAATGAGATCGCCGCGACCTGGTATGATGCAATTTATAAATATTTTTTTGGGAAATATTGGATGATTGGAGCAAACCCGTGGATTTTCTTTAATCAAGGTGGTAGTGCGGATTGCTTGATCGGAGATTGCGATAATGATGGAAAAAATGAATTGATTGTAAGCGGTGGCCCCGGGTGGCAATCGACAAGTCCTGTCCCTGAAATTACTGTTCTTAAGTGGAATGGATTATGGCTTCAAAGAGTAGCTGGTTGGAAAGATTCAGATGTTGCCGGATATGTGTATATGTCCGGCCTTGGTGATGTCAACGATGATGGACAAAATGAAGTCGTCTGTGCGAATGCAGATAAGGTACTAGTGCTGAAATGGGACTCGGAAAACAAGGTGTTCCAATCCACAATCATTAAGCAGTATGCCCACAATCAAGAATCTCCCTTTGGTTGTGTGTGTAAGGATTGCGATGGGGACGGGAAAGCCGAGATCTTGGTAAGCTTTTATGCTCCTCATATCACGATCTTTAAATGGAATGGCTCTGGGTATGAAGTGCAGTTTGACGTCTTTTGGCCTGGTGGCGACCCGGTCATCGAAGGTATTGACGCGGGGGATACAGATAACGACGGTATGCCTGAGGTGTGCGCTGGTGCAGGCGTGACCCATATCTTGCAATGGAATGGGACGACCTACGTTCAAGAAGCGACCCTTCCGACCTATGGGTGGATGGCGGTCGTCTGTATCGGAGATTGTGACAATGACGGTAAAAATGAGATCAATGCGGGGAATGTCGATGTTAATGAAGGGCAGCATTTCATGGAATGGGTGTTCAAATACGAAGCGAGTACGTGATATAACGCCCTTTTTTCTCTTTCTTTTCGAAACGTTTTAATAGATCGTCGATATATCTATCGACATTCAGGGAAGGTTCTCGGAGATAATGGGTGTTAAAGAGTTATTAGCAGAAAAAATAGCAGGGGAAATCACCCTCAGCCCAAAACCAGGAGAGACACTGCGTAAATGGCGGACCACGTTTACCATCTCTCAAGCGGAACTTGCGCGTTTTTTAGGACTTGCCCAAAGCGTGATCAGTGATTACGAGTCAGGGAGACGAAAATCACCTGGGATCAATTCTGTGAAAAAAATCGTCGAGGCGTTAATAACGATCGATGAAACCAAACATGGCAGGGCAGTCATCCAGCAGTACCAGTTCATGGCAAAAACACAAGACGGCATCATTGACATCATGGAATACCCGTACCCAATCCCAATTGAGAAGCTCATCAAGGAGATCAACGGAACGGTCGTCACGTCACCCAGCGTCAGTTTAAATCGTACCGTGAAAGGATTCACGCTTATCGACGGAATTGAAACCATTAAAACACTCACTGCATCAAACTACCCGAATTTGTACGGCTGGAGTACCGAACGGGCGTTGATTTTCACCAGAATCCAGTTCGGGCGTAGCCCCATGATTGCGATCAGGATTCACCCTGTGAAACCTACAATCGTGGTATACCATCAGCCTGGTGGTGTGGATCCTCTCGCCGTGCAGCTTGCAGAACGAGAAAACATGCCGCTGGTTGTGACGAATATATCCCTGGAGGAGTTACGAAAAAAACTCATCGGGCTTGGGAAGTGAGGACGTATGACCGATATCGTTGGATTGTGTAGCATTTGTGGGCGGCCTGGCACGATGTACACCTGTCAGCTTTGTGGCAGGCAGGTATGTTTTCGATGCTACAATCGGAGACATGGTATCTGCATCGAATGTCAGTATGGGAAAACAAAATCAAATGCAACGTCAAATCCCATTGATTAACGATTCATGCAAATGATTCTTACCGTGTATTTCTAATGGTACACCTTCAAATGGTACGGTCGTACGTTCAGGTCAGCGTCTAAAAAAATATAAAGAAAAAAATATGATTTTTTATTGGATGCCGAGCAGGAACGGCCCGAGTACAAAACCTGTGGCTGTCCTTGTGGCGTCGCCCACGGTTATGGTGAGGGTGACCTTCCCAATTCCAAAGATCGTCCCGGATCGAACAGTAATCTCAGCACCACCAGCAAGGGCTGGAATGATCCCGCTGGTCCCCTTGATTATCAAGAGAAGACCGCCTTTCAGCGAGATATCCCAAGGAATGTTCAGCAGTGTCTCGTTTATGGTGTTTCGAATCACCATTCTCACGCCAATCCCGCCTCGGACAGATGTGATTTGAAGACGTGGCTGCGCTGCAATCGTGATGTTGTGAGGTTCTGACCAGCTGCTCTGCGATCCATTCTCGTCCCTGGCCCTGACACGCACATTGTACACGCCGGGTTGCTCCCATGCGTATGAGGCGGTTGCCTGCTGTCCTGCGGTGTACGGCCCGAGCCATTGACTGGTTTCATTATTCCCCCAGTCCCAGAGGAGATAGACCTTTTGTCCCTCAGGGTCCGCAGGAGCGACCGTGGAGAAGGTGTAATCAACGAAGGTGACCCCCTGTGTTGGCCCCGTGGGTACGGTTGGTGTCGCTGGCGGCTCATTGGCATTTTCGGGGGCAAGGTTCTCAACAGCATCGATATCAGCGCCCGGGTTTTGTTCAGAGGGATTTCCATTGTTATCATCGACGATTTTCACGTAACGTGCGACGGTCACCGACCCGTCATGCAGATCAAACTCACCCGTTCCGGTAGCGAAGCCCAGTGATACCCATGGTCCGTCATAATGTGAGGATACATAGACCGTGTACCCATCTGCAGTGGGGCCTCCTTCATAGACCTTTAAATCCGGTGAACTTGGAGCGTCGGTAATGTTGACACCCATATCGAGTATGATGTACCCCCCAACACCAAGCGAGGCGCAGACCCCATCAGACGGCCCAAGCGCGGAGACACCTTCGGTCGGGTTGTTCGTAAAGTCATCGGATGGGGCATGATAATCACACACGGAGACTTGATACGCATAAAATTGGTTGCTGGGGGTGAGTGCGACATTGAGCACGGTTGGGCCCCCTGCATTGACTTGAACGGTGTATGTTTTTTCTTCAAACCCGTTCGCACGAACATGCACGTCGTAGGATCCCGGGAGCAACACCTTATGGTAATCCCCCACGGGCGGGTCCGTGAAGCACGGCCAGTTTGCTTGGTCCACCCAGACGGTCGCCGTGATTGGAGCACCGGTTGCAGTGCTTGTAACGATCCCACGTAATCCCATATCTGCTCCTTTAATGATATCGAACATCGCCTCTCGATTGAGGTTCCAAACTTGCGGAATATTTGAGTTTGCGACTTCAATGGTCCAATCTATGTCGCCTCGGCATCCATAACTAAAATCATTGGTGTCCCCCATCGTTTGATACCAGTCGAACCCTTCTGTAACCCAATATCCCGTGTGTGAACCGTATTGGTTCGAAAGATATACAATAGCAGCATTATCAGGTGTTGTTTGATGTTTATAATTCCAGACGTAGTTCACGACATCAGCAGAGCAGTGGAACGACAGGGAGACGACAAAGGTGTTCGCTAAAGCGTTTGCACGGATCACCTGTGTTTCTGGCTGTGAGAAGGGAGCAGGGGATCCCCCCCATCCGCCCCACATATACCCGTAATCACGATTCAAATCCACGCCATGTGCATTTACTCGTGTAGACATCTCCCGTCCATCAGGGTTCACCATAGGAATTATCCAAATCTCCCGTGTGTCAACCAGATTTGTCACGGTCGTATTCGTCCCATAATTCTGAGTAAGGTATTGGGCGAGGAGGAGAGATAATTCTGCACCCATGTACTCATTCCCGTGGTGGACACCGCAGATGCGCACCTCTGGCTCATCTTCCTCTATATCTGGATTATCCGTAACTTTAAGGCCCCAAATCACCCGACCCTGCACACTGTGGCCTAAGTCGTAGAGTCTGGCTATTTCCGGGTAGGTACTCGCGATGTTTTGAAGCTCGGTCGTCATCTGTGCATAGTTATGAAAGTCACGCTCATTCACAGGGCTGTACTTCCATCCTTGTTCCTCCGCGAGGTCATCGGGTACAATCCTTGGGGCAAGGTTCATGGACATGAGCCAGTTGAATTTCTCTGATGAGACGAGCACAACCGCTGATGTTTTTTGTCTGTCTACATCTAGAATGGCAATCCCATGACGCACAAGAGAATTCAGGGTCGTTGGCTGCGAAAGCTGAACAGTCGCAACAATGGAATCGAATGAATGAGTCGCCGTTTCATGCGCGGCGGTCAAGCCCTCGACAACCGCGGCTAACGCGAGGGTTAAAAACACTACCATTAAACATGTTTTTTTGTACATTCTTATAATAGGACTCATCGGTACTTGCCCCCTAATGATGGTATTCGCATTGCTATCGATATGGCAGGTTTTTTTGACACGGACGAAGTAAGGTTTTTGATGTAACCTTACCTATAGTGATGGGACAACGATGATGAACACACCGAGAACAACCCCTTTCGTGACTATCTCGGTATCATAGGCCTTCACCGTTATTTTGACGCCACCGAACCCGAAAACCGGCAAACATCTGACTTTATGTGTCGCCCCAGGTAGTATTGTCGTGATGTTCCCACCGAAGTGTTTGTTGAACTGAGCAGGGTAATCATTAGGGAATCGTTTTAAGGTCACTGACCAGGGAATCTGGGTTGCATTCGCGTCACCGGTGTTTTTGATTTCCACAATAACACTGGCAAATCCACCAGAAATCTTACCAATCGAGACTTCGGGTTTTGCTATGCGGACGGACAAGGGGTCCGACCAGTTGCTCTGTACCCCGTAGGAGTCCTTTGCTTTGCAGCGTACCTCATAGTCTCCGCCTTGCATCCATGCATGGCTTGCGCTCCCCGGAGTTCCTGAAGCAAATGGACCCACCCATGCGCTGAAGTTCCCGTCGCCCCAATCAAACAGGTAGGATACATTGTCTCCATCGGGATCAGTGGTTGCCGAGGAGAAGGCGTATTCAAGGCCGACATTCCCAAAAGACGGACCAGTCGGGATAGACGGAGTGACCGGTGGATACCCCGCGTATACAAGAAGCTGGGTGAGATATGTGACTTTGTTAAACGCCGTGACGACGAGAGTGACGTTTTCTACTCCAGTGAGCGGTCCGTTGAACTCAAGCAGAACGTAGCCAGTCGCATCGGTATATCCGTAGGCGAGAAGCTCTCCCTCGCGGGATAAAGCGCACAGTGCTCCTTTCACGCCAGGGACGTTCACCTCAAACGAGGGTGCCCCTAAGGGGATCACCGGGTTATGGACGACGTTTATCGGCTCGGGTGTCTTTGTCCGAACTTGCAACGATGGATCCCCGAAGATAGTCCAATAATCTGTTTCCGTGTATCCATCAGACCCGTAATCATCGTTCATCTTCATATCGCCGTTATAGTAAAGACCACCGATGGTTGTTTTCGTGTTGTCCGAGTATGTCCCGACGAGGAGATCAACGGTTTCATCCTCGGCAGCCATGGGTGGATTCCATGATTGACTGATCGATGACATGAATGTTGCGATAGCCCCGGTTGGCTCCCCGCTATGGGTTGCCCGTAGCCATGCCTCTGCAAAACAGGTGGTACCGTCGAAGTCGCCGTTCAGACAGGCAACCGAATCGATGAACGGCAGCATATTATCGTTCGCTAGCGCGTTGACGTCACTATTACTAAACCCTGTAGTGCCCCAAGATGTCTGGGACCCATGTCCGCAGTAATTAAGGATGCTTCGACCATTGTTTAATGCAGCGGTCACCATGGCAGCTGTTGCGGTTCCGTTATAGATTTGATCAACCTCAGTGTAGGTGAATGCAAGCAGTTTGGCCCGTATGTTATGGATATGTTGCCAGTCGTACTCCCCGTCGTCACCAGGGCCATACTGTGACCCGATGCCGGTTCCCTTGTGGTACCATTGCCCATCCACCTGTGGTGTTTTTTCATACTCGATGCTTCGTTCCACCTGGGTGTCGACTTGCCCGGTGGTTTCAGCGGAAAAACGTCCGACAAACAAGTCAGGGTAATGATCGTTTCCGACGATGTAGGAGTAGCTCGGGTCTGAGGCGTCACCGCTGAGCATGTAGGGAGGGACCTGGGCTGAATCACCGACGAGAAGAACGAATGTTAATCCCATGGTTTGGTAATAACCTGCAATGTAGCTTCTTATCGCGTTTGCATTTGCTCCTATCTCAGAGACCTTCACCATTTCCGTGGGGACTCCTTTCGCGAGTTTCCAGTGATAGAACGACAGCATATTATTCCAAAAGCTATCGTAGACGATGATGAGCATATTCCCTTGTTCTCCCACAGGGTTATAGCGATCCGATGGGAAGTTCAGGAAATGACTCTCGTAGATTTGTTTAAAATCAGAGTCAACCACGGATGGTGGTCCGGTACGTAGCAAGCAATTGACGGTATCCACGCCAACAGGGTAGATTTCAATGGTGATGGTCTTGTAGACTCGCAGTGTTTCCTCAACGGGGTTATACTGGAAGGGATTGACAACAGCGACCTGACCGCGATAATCGCGAAGAATGTACGGCTCCGGGAGCGTTACAAGGTGTGTCGGGAACCAGGCATTTTTCGTGTAGGTTTCATCAAAGGTGTAGGGGATGTCGTCAGGGTTCACGGTTCGTGGGAGATTGCCTTTTGAGGGGGCAACCCGGATCCCGTGGATGTCTTCATACGATGCCTGTACGACACGCACGTCCATTTTTTTGGTATCAGGGATAATCACGCTGCGGCAGATACTGGGTAGATCTGGTTTTCCTTTTTCGAGGAGTTGAGGCTCATTTCCCAGGTGAATCTGCACGTAGTCGTTCCCCTGAATCGTAACGTGTTCCATGGAGTAATCAGTGATCTGGTAGGTGATGGTGATCACGTCGTCCGTGCTCGTGATGGTAATATCGACAGGATTAACGCTTAGAGGAGGAGTCGGCGTTTTTGCTGCAACAAGGATACTCGTTCCAAGGAGGAGGAGAAGTATCCCCGATGCAATAACTATATTCCAGGATTTCGTTCGCATGATTCCACCTTTATTTCTTGATGATGACGAAGGGTCCAAAAATGAACCCTTGAACCGTTTGTTTTGTTGGGTCGCCATAGAACGGAGTTGCTTCAACGGTGATATTGAGTTTCCCAAACCCGAAGAACACGCCGAAGGGTTTAATCGTCTTGGTTTCACCAATGCCAAACGTCGGTATTGTCCCTGATTGTTGGAGCGTGATAGTCCCACCGAGTCCTCCGACGATAGTCACTCTCCAACGGACAAACGTGCCATTCCCATCACCATTGTTCACAAGATCTATCTTCACACCTAAACCGCCTTTGATCTTGGCTATCTGGATGACAGGTTGACCGATGTATACGGATAATGGACTGGACCAGTTGGTGACTGCACCGATCACGTCCATCGCTTGTACGCGAATCTGATAGGTTCCACCATTCGTCCAGAGATGGGTTGCGTTCCCGATCATTCCGGAGTCAAACGGTCCTACCCATCCGCTGTCGGTCCCATCGCCCCAGTCAAACTTATACAGGATAGGATCGTGATCGGGATCGGTGGAGTTGGTGGTGTAACTGTATTCAATTCCCACGGCTCCGCTTGTGGGGCCAGCGGGTGTGCTAGGTGTTGATGGTGCGGCATTTGTCCGCGGGGGTTTCAGTTTGAGAGCCGGGTCGCCGAAAAGCAGGCACGATTCGATAATGCCTCGCCAGCTTCCAGGCGCACCAGAGTAAGTCCAGTTAATGGTGGGCGCCATTTTATCTTTCGACCAGGCTTGGGCTTTTCCCATCTCCCAGTTTTGGGAACTCCCTGAGTTGTTCGTGGTATCAAATATGTAATCCCAGAAGAATTTCATTTGGAGGGCGCTGGAGGAGTTCGTGTCAGATTGTGAGCCCCAGCCATACCCGGTGTTATAGACGCAGGCGAAGGCGAGCTTGGTATCCGAATTGTAGAGCATGACATCGACGACGCCGTCATCGGCAGCATCGTAATCACCGCAGTGACACCCGTAGTCAAACATGAAGAATGGCTTTGTGTTGTGATATAGGGTCGCCCAATCTGTGTCATCGACATCGCAGGACATGTGTTCGTCAGCGTGAGCAACGGCGCTTAGTAATGTGACATGATCATTATTAATAGCGTTTCGTAACCCGGCGATAGCTGCACTTTCCGATCCTCCTTGCCATCCTGGGTTCGGGGAGGATTCCGCGGTCCATTTAGTTGACATATCATAGGGTAACCCAGGGTGTTTCTCGTTCCAGGTATCGAACCCGTACAAGAACCCGAGCCATGACGGATACACACCGTGTGCACCCGGACTTGGACCAAGCCAATTCGTTACTCCTTTGATTGCACTAAAATCAATGAAATCATCGCCTCCAGAATTCCAGCCGAGCTCTCCTCCGTAGAACCCAGCGTTTTGTAAGTAATTAAGGTCGTTTGAATTCGCGTAGTAGAAGACCTTTGTCAGCCAGTTGGAAACATCTTGAGTAACATCGCAGGGGAGACGACCGACGTATATCTCAGAATACAAGTCGAAGCCAAGGTCTGCCTCCTCGCCCCACTTGGAATCGTGGTCGGCATTGAATGTTTTATCAAGGTTGCTGTAGTAGATATCTGTATCTACGCTTGATTCATATGAATAATCCATATCGCGTGTGGGTACTTTATCAGAGTCACCGGCGAACAGAATATACCGTGTTCCCCAGTCTTGGTATGCGTCTTTGCAGAATTCCCTGATATGGGCCTGCGCATCGTTAAACAAGGGATCGCTGTTAGTGTAATCGCTGCATCCATTAATGTCTTGTATAGTGACAACGGTGGATTGTAATCCCTCCTGGGCATGTTTCGCGAAGAGGCTGTCCCAGTTATAGGTGAGCGTACCACCTGTCTGCCAGGAATTCAAGCTGTTTTGTGTTGTCGTGACAATGACGTAATCATAGTGATGACTCGGATCGCAGAGCCCTCCAGGGTAGTCAAGAGGGGCTAGCGGGTTCGCCTGGTAGGTTGCGGTGATCTCCGGGTTTGAGACAAGGGTTTTCACATACGCCTCATCCGCGGTGCTGCCACTGTAGAATTGATTGTATTGACCACCGTCTTGCAGGGTAATGGTCACGGTAACAGTTGGGTAGTAGGAGAGTGTCCCCGCAGCGGGAACATACTGAACCGGGGTGATCGCGAATGAGAGGATTGCATAGCCGTGGCAGTACCCTATCTGATATGTGTTATCATAGATTGCCGATGGATACGACGCAGCGGATTGGTAGACCTGATCGTTTAGAGCGATCTCGGTTGGAAGGGGACTGCCAATCGGTATAGGGTTTTGATACGGAATAATAGGAGTTTCTTTCAGGTTGATGGAATTTGTATGTAATTCCACGGGCTCACCTTGCACCTGGATCCCAGTCACCGTTTTCATCGCGGGGACGAGGAGTTGTACAAACTTCACTGGTAACGCAGGGTTTCCCGCGGCTGTACCAAGGCCTAAACCACCATTCATATCAAGAGAATAAAAGGCCTGACCAATGAGGTGTTGCTCATGGAGACTTGGTTGGGTAAACGTAAACGAGTAGCTCATACTATGCATGTTTTCCGCTAACGGTCCCGCGTTATTATTTGGTGATGCCTTCAGGGTTGTTGTGAAAGGAACCGCCACGAAAACAAACAATAGTACCATGCTCGCCATTTGTCGAACTACCAGCTTCTTTTTGATTGTCTCGTTCTTCATGTTTTCTCCCCTTTAAATAAATCTTTAACATAAGTTATTCGCGCCCTCTTATTAAACTTTTGGTGCAAAAAGGTGTCACTCCTTCTTAAATAGGGGATTTTTTAGGGAAAAGAATGTGGTATAAAAAAAAGAAAAAAGAGGAGGGAGTGTAAACTCCCTTTTGTTGTCGTTGTCTACCGGTTTTGTGTGAAGCGTTGTTGTTCTGGGGTGGACTGTTGTTGCTGTTGTTGCTGTGATTGTTGGTTGTATGGTTGGCTCTGGGATGAGGATTGGTATGTGCTTGCGTTGTTGCCAGCCCTATCGACGGCGTTCGCCTTAACTGTCCCATTGACGTGCGGAACGGGGCTTAACGTCCATATGTAGGGCCCTGGTGCACTGGCGTTGAACTGGAGCACAATGTTTAAGTAGAACTGAACGTACCACATGCCACTTGTGTTGTCAGTGGGTGTTGCGGTGTAGACGACCTTATTCAACCCTACTTCCTTTTCCAGTATGACCATTGGAGGTGTCTTGTCGATCGAGAAGGATTTTGTCTTATCGGCTTCTTTGTTTCCGACCTTGTCGACCGCCCAGTAGTAGATCGTGTGGTTTGCCTTATCTGTTGTTACTTTGAATGGCGCAGTGTAGGTCATCTCGCTACCATTATCTACCTTGTATTTTATGGAAGCGACACCAGACGCGACACCATGAGACACGGGATCGGTGGCTGTCAGAGTCGCGGTGACGTCATGGACATACCAACCGTTCTTTCCATCTGGTGCTGCTGGGTTAAGGCTGATCGTGGTAACAGGTGGTGTTGCATCACAGCCGATACCAAGTTTTTTCACGTTATTGCTAGGTACGTTATCGCCCACGAGTGGAATACTGACGATCAGACCGTAAATGCCCTCTAGTTGGAAGTCGTAGGGTTTGGCAAAGTTTACGGTTGCTTGGCCGCCAAGTGCGATTAGGTTAATACCCGTGACATTATCTGAATAGACTTGGGTTCCGTTCGGGTTGGAGATCCATTCAAAGATGTCAGCGTAAGCGACCAGATTGTTCTGGATGAATGTTCCACTGTTTTTGACAATTGCTGCAATCGGTTTTGCTCCTTTTGCTACGTAGACTGACACTGGCGGGGGTTGTGGGGGTAGTGTGCCATTACCTGAAAGGTTAAATGCACAGTCGCCAGCGATTTGCGGGGCTGAGGCTCCCTGTTGATACATGTTGAGGTTGCCCTGTGGTGAGCCTGCCCATAAGAACCAGTCCGGAGTTGTGGTGGCGTAGACTGAAACCCAGCCATCTTCAAGTCCGACTTGTGCCGGTAAGTTATATGTCCAACGGTACGACTGGTATGTAGAGTATAATAAATAGTTGACATATGGTATTGTCAGGTTTGAGAACGTTGCGACAACAGTACCGGGGTAATTGCTGGTGTTTTTGTAGAATTTAATGTCGAAGCGCAGGTTCGCCGGGTTTCCGGCAATCCAAGCACTACCAGTCCATTGCAGGCAGACACCGTAGAATTCAATTTGTTTGATATACTTGTCAAGGTGCGCGAAATTATCCTGGCAGGTGTAGGTTGATGCACTTGTTCGGAATGTCCAGCCTTCAGTTGGTAGGAAGGGGCGTTGGCTGAAGAGCAGATCTCTATCTCTGTCTCCTTTCACGGGGGCAGGTGAAGTGATTTGGTCCACGTAGACATCGTGTGTATAGACAAGGGCTATGGTCTTAGTCATTATATTGTTCACTGTGTTATTATCTGGGGTGTTTTTAGAGTTCAGGATGACACTGTAGTTTTTGAGACCCGAGGTTTGAGGAGATAGTAGGTTTGCAGGTGTCCAATTTACGTAGGTGAGAGTTCGGGTGTCTCCAGGGTTTAACCATGTTGTGATACCTACACTCTCGTTGTATTCAATGATTACGTTACTTCCTACCTTTTCACCGATTTTTGCGTTGACGAAGAAATCGCGTAACGGGTATTGTCCGATGTTCGCAATCGTTGCTTTCACGACTTGTGCCATTGCAGGGGAGTCCCATCCTATATTATCAACGTACCAGTAGTTGATATTGTAACTGTATCCTGAGAGGGTGAACGAAAGCTGGAAGGTTGGTGATCCAATACCATTTGCTGTGGTTAACGGGACTGTCACTAGTGTTGCTGGTATTGATGCAGTAGGTGAGATTGACCACGCAGAACTCCAGGTGACACCATCTGTTGAGGTTTCGACTTTTAAGGTGTAAGGCGTTGTATAGTGGTTCACCATATGTCTGAATTGAAGATTTACAGAAGTCATACCAACTGTGCTAAAGGGGAGAGTGTAGAGTCTGAAATCACCGGTTAGTGATGAATAGAGGAACTCTGCTTCAGGTGCGGTTCCGCCCGCGTTGGCTGTAGCTGATGTGATCCATTGAGCTGGGTAGTTGGTGGCCCAGCCGCTGGGTAATGCGGGTGGTGTTACACCAGTAAAGTCTTGCTTAAAGCCCCCCTGTGGACTGTCGATTCTTACGATTTTTACGTCATACAAGAATGGGTAGTACAGCGTGAAGGTATTCTGCTTTTCGTTGTTGGCGGCATATTGATCACCAACTAAATTGGCTTTCGCATTAATGGCGTATGTGATACTGACATTTTGATAGGCTGGGTTGTGCCATGGTGGCATGTTCCACGTGGGGAAGGTAACCTGTGTGGTCGCACCGGCGGCCAAGCTGACGTTAACAGTTTGGTTATACTGGTTCCACAGTATCCCTGAGCCTATCACTTGGAAATCGTCGATGAACATATTGTTACCATATTGAGAGTATGCCCAGAATCCCAGGTACACCGTAGGTTGGTTGGCGTACGCGGAGAGATCTATCGTGTGTTGCACCCAACTGTTTGTGGCACTGTACCGAATGAATGATCCCACCGTCGCCCAATTCACTTTGTCGGTGGATACCTGAACTTCGACTCTCTCTAGGGTATTTGCGCTGTACCCATTGTCATGGTACATCCAGAATTTCATTGTGATAGTTTGTAACCCAGTGGCCAAGAAGTTCAAGGATGCGTTGTTCATGTACAACCGACATGCAGAACCAGATGAGTAACTGTAGGAGTTGTACATCGCTTGCCAGGATCCCTCATGTGGAGTATTTGAGGGAGAGGATCCAGCGCCTACAGGTTTCCATGTGTAGGTGGTTGTCCCAGCAGTGACTAGCTGGCCCCAAATTGAGCTGAATATCCCAGGTGAGATACTGTCCTCCCAACCGTACGAAAAGATATTGGTTGTGCCTACCGATCCGATTTTCATGTTCACGGGGAACGTTTCAGGGTTGGTCCCATTGTTCATGACGGTCGCTTTCGGTGCTACCGGACCAGTTGCTGTGCCGCTCACGGGGACATCGATACTGACGACTTTCGCATCGTGAAGCCATCCTCCTGTCACCACAGCCTCGACATACCAGTTAAGGTTAAAGCCAGGGTCGGCGGCTAAATCATACCATCCACCGGCTGCGTCATAGTACCAGCAACCTTTCCCAGCAACTCCGGGTCCAGCGTCCGCAACAATCGGGTAGTCGGCGGCGTTTGTTTGGTTTATCCGCCAGGAAACCCAGTAATCATGGGTTGCATTCACCTTAATCGGTGTTGGGAGCGTCACGGTGTAGATGGTATTATTCGTTGGGAATGTGACATTGACTTGTTCAAGCAAGGCACCAGGGCTTGTTGCGTTATAACCGTCATAGATTTTTAATGCTGCTTGCACAGGGCGAAGTAAGCTGTTGTAGAAATACATTTTGGCCTTGGTGAAGTTGAAGTTGTTATACGGAGTAAGCTCTGTCGGAGTGAGCCTGATTGCTGCTTCCCACACAACAACTGCTCCAGCAGTTACTATGTAGGCTGCTGCACCGTGGTACTTCAAAATAAAATCGACTCTAGAATCCTTTGGTCCGTTCAACGTTGGCACCGCCATCTTACTATTATAACTAACTTGTTCTTTTGAGAATGCGGGTGCCATAGATAGAGATCTTGACGGTGTTGTTATGTTATTGTTTATTTGCGCTTGTCCGCTATTAACGCTGACTGCCGATGCTCCGCTGCTACTCAGCATCAGGGCAACGACAAACAGCGACATAGTAAACGTCGTTGTTTTCACTAGCCTTTTTCCAAAATTGCTTTTCTTTTTAACAAACTTTTTCATGATAAACCTCCCTATTTATAATACTATAATACAACACCCCTCCATAAATGTTTCGATATAAATATATATAAAAATTGTTCACTATTTATCCTTTTCACCTCTAGCAGGGATGAGAAAGGGATGATATTGTCCTAATTTATGGAGCATAATAAGAAATAAAATCCTTCGAAAACCATAAAAATTCTTCAAAATTGAATACAATCTCATTTCTAGTATATCGATAATGTACTATATTAATAATATATTATAGGCGAAAAAAAATATCTACCATATTTAATATAATTGGAGATATCGTTTTGGAGATATCGCTTTTTTTCCAAAAAAAGATCTTTAAGTCACTCAAATTTTTCAGAAATATATTTCCTTGATAA
>Ga0315280_10001783_pt1 | contig 36101 bp, 29 predicted proteins | sample YL17G06_40_MG_FD_203697 | JGI IMG/M metagenome (GOLD analysis project Ga0315280, IMG submission 203697) | Sediment microbial communities from Yellowstone Lake, YNP, Wyoming, USA - YL17G06_40 | ecosystem: Environmental > Aquatic > Freshwater > Lake > Sediment | place: USA: Wyoming | collected... | reverse complement strand
CCAAAGAGGGCCGTAGCGGCGAACCGTGTTCTCATCTCACATACCACCCAGGGCTTCCAACCTCTACCTGCTCAGTTGTGACGAAGAACCTTTACCCCGACAGTGTGTCAATTCTGGCCTGGGAATTCAAGCACTAAGGCCTGGGGTCGTGAAGAATGCCACCCGCAAGGGGGCTCAGAGCACATAAAAAAGAAGCCCCCGCTATTGATGAGGGAGAGGAAGCGAGACTATGCGGGGGCCTGTGGACGAATTAACTAAGATCATAGTAGCAGCAGCATGGAGGCGCGTCAACTACTTTAATGGAATTTTTTCAAAAAATCTGTCATTGGGGTTCGATCGCTGGTTTTCCGGCTGGTAGTTGGAGGCTTGGACAAGCAGGAAAGGCCCTTTCTTGACGGTACACGCGTGACGGCGTATAGTGCGGTGGTCAGGCAGGCTGGTCTTTCGGGTGTTGCTCATGGAGTACGGATGGCTCGACAGGGTCAATGTGGAAGATGTGCGGGGTTGTGCTGCCGGTACTTCGCATTGCCTATTGAGACGCCGGAAACGAGAGCGGACTACGATGATATTCGGTGGTACCTCTGCCACGACGGTGTCTCGGTGTTTGTTGAGGGTGGGGACTGGTACGTCAGCGTGAAGAACGCGTGCCGTCACTTGTCGCAGGAGAACTACGGGTGTGACATCTACGAGAGACGGCCGAAGATCTGCCGCAAGTACAAGCACTCGGACTGCGATTATGTCCGGGGCGCGTATGATTATGAGCTGCATTTCACCAGTGACAAAGAGATGGACGAATATATCAAGGTGAAGTTCGACAATAACGTTACGGAAAAACGATCGGTCAAGAACATAAAGAGAAGAAGGATATGAAGATACCCCCGGTCAAAGGGACAAGAGACTTTTACCCGCCGGAGATGGCCCGGCGGAATTGGATCGTCGATGGTTGGAAGAAGGCCTCCCTGCGCAATGGTTTTGAGGAGTACGACGGCCCGATCTTCGAGTACCTGACCATGTACCAAGTGAAAAGCGGCCAGGAAATCGTCGAGCAACTCTTCTCGTTGCAGGATCGGGGGGGCCGGGAACTGGCGATTCGTCCGGAGATCACGCCCACGCTGGCCCGGATGGTCAACCAGAAGATCAACGCTCTGCCCCGGCCGATCAAGTGGTTCGCGGTCCCACGCCTGTGCCGGGCCGAGCGACCCCAAAAGGGCCGGCTGCGGGAGTTCTTCCAGTGGAACGTCGACATCATCGGCGAGGACTCGGGGCAGGCCGACGCCGAGATCATCTTCACGACCCTGGACTACCTGCGCTCGGTCGGTCTGACCACCAAGGACATCCAGGCCAAGATCTCCTCCAGAAGACTACTGGCGGCGGTGCTCGCCAGTATCGGAATTCCCGCCGAGCGGCTCGCTCCGCTCTACGCTGTGCTGGACAAGAAGCCGAAGCTGCCGCCTGAAACGTTCGCGGCGCTGTTGGCCGAACAGGTACCCGATGCCGGCCAAGCGGGGAAGGTACGCGATCTCACGGCCCTCGATTCGGTGGACCGGATCGGGGAAATAGCAGAGCCGAATGAGGCCCTCGTCAAGGCCGTAGATGAGCTCCGGACCGTGTTTGATATCCTCAGTGCGATGGGCATGAGCGAGTACTGCACGTTTGATCCCAGCATTGTCCGGGGCTTGGCGTATTACACCGGCGTGGTGTTCGAGGTGCACGACATCGCCGGCGAACTGAGGGCCATCTGTGGTGGGGGACGTTATGACAACCTGCTGCGGGACTTTGGCGGGCCTCCGATTCCGGCCACCGGCATGGGTATGGGCGACTGCGTGCTGGAAATCCTCCTGGAGGAACGAGGACTGCTGGAAAAACAGGTGCCCAAGCGAGAGCTTGAGTATTTCGTGGCCTTGGCGGACCCCCAGATGGCCAAGCCGGTGTATGAAATCGTGGCGCGGATTCGCTCGAAAGGACACTCGGCCAACTTCAGCTACCGGCAAGGCGGCCTCTCGAAACAGCTCAAGGAAGCGGCCGGCCAGAACGCACGGGTGTGTGTCATCATCGGCCAGGAGTACAAAGACAGGCGGCAGGTGGTCCTCAAGGACATGGCTGCCGGCGCGCAGGAACTCGTGGACGTGGACCAGTTTCTGGCCCGCCTGTAGTCTGGGCTGCTTGGGGTGGGCAGACGGGATAGTGCTCTTGGCTTGGGCAAAGGCGGAGTGTGTTTCTCATGCGGGACTACTCTCCCAACTGCTATGAGCGTGCCTTTGAGGACTGGCTGCGGGATCATCACATCCAGTACGTCCGGAGCGACGAGCACAAGCGGCCGGGATCGTCCCATAAATCTGTCAAGAACTTCGATTTCCTGCTGTCTCCTCGGCCGGACCGCAAGGTGATCGTCGAGGTCAAGGGCCGGACCTTCGCGGGCACGACCCTGGCCCCCAGGGCCGGCTTGGATTGCTGGGTGACGACCGACGACATCGAAAGCCTGCAAATCTGGAGGGAGGCCCTTGGCCCCGGCCACGAAGCGATCTTCGTTTTCGCCTACCGCGTGGCAAAGGCGGATGTGGACTTCGATGGCTGCGAGACCGTTACCTCCCGGGCCGACCGGTACGTTCTCTTCTGCATCCGGCTCGACGACTACCTGGAGCACATGACCCGCCGAAGTCCGAAATGGCGGACCGTGACTCTTCCGGCCGACCGCTTCCGGCAATGTGCGCTAAATCCTTTGCTATTCTTATCTTAGCCGGACCGTGCTGAGCATCGACGGCCCTGAGACGGCTCGGCGTCACTTCGCGAGCAAACCAAACAGATTCTTGACGGAGAGGGCATTCTTATGTTAAAATAGATAAACAAGATAGGCTCGGCTCGGCCGCATTGAGTGTGACCGGGATGAGGTGATGGAACGCCATGTCGAGGAGAGAAGGTGTCCCAGACACGCGGCTGCGCGCTGGGGGGTTCCCAAGGTCTCTTCGGCGGGTATTCGAGGGACGTCAAGCAATGTGGACACCAGAAAGACCGACATGCGCCCAGGGGTTTACGAGCCTCGCGCGCCGGGCGGTCTTGTGAGGCAGGCCGCCGTGGCAAAGGATCAATCCGAGTTGCAGGCAGGTTGTGGGGGTCTTGACCAACAAGACAAGGCCAAGGCGCCGCCGGCGAAGAAAGTCAATGCCGACCGCATGCTCGCCTGCCGCTTCGAGATGAAGTACCTGATCGACGAGATCCGGGCGGCGGGCATCGTGCGGTACATTCGGCCGTTCTTGCAGCCTGATCGCTACTCCAAGCTGCAGCGGGGCGGGATGTACCCGATCGTGAGTCTGTACCTTGACTCCCCGGAGTTGCAGCTTTGCCGGGAGAGCTTGACCGGGCAGAAGAACCGCTTCAAGCTGCGGATTCGCAGCTACACGGACGAACCTGAGTACCCGCGCTTCTTCGAGATCAAGCGCCGGATCAATCAGGTCATCTTGAAGAGCCGGGCGCGGGTGACGGATGGCGATGTGCCGCTCCTGCTCAAAGGCAGGTCTTTGCCCCCGCAGGGCTACTCGACCGATGAGAAGGCTTTGAACCAGTTCCAGCTCTACGTGGCCTCGATCCACGCGGGTCCGATGGTTCTGATTCGTTACATGAGGCAGGCATTTGAAGGCACGTCGGAGGACCGCGTGCGCGTAACGTTCGACCGGGAGCTCTGCTACAAGGTGACCCATGAGCCCTACGTGCGATTGGGCGGCTCCGGCTGGCAGCACCATGCCCTGACGACGGGCTACACGATTTTGGAGATCAAGTTCACCGGTCGCTATCCGGCGTGGCTGACCCGGCTGGTGCGGGATTTCGAGTTGGAGGTGACGCCGGTGTCGAAGTACGCCACGTCGCTCACGCAGGCCTGCCGGCTGGGGTTCTGCGGACCGGCGCTGAGGGTTCCGTGGTATGGATAGACTTTGGCAGTTGATGGAGGATACGCCCACCAGCGGCGGACCATTCGGTGCGCAGACCATCGTTCTGTCGCTGCTGTTGGCCTTCGTGCTCGGGCAGGTTCTGGCGTGGGTGTACTACTTGACCCACAGCGGCTTGTCTTACTCCCGCTCCTACGTGCAGTCTCTGATCCTGATCACCGTGGTGATCTCTATGGTCATGACGGTGATCGGCAACAACATCATCACCGCCTTCGGACTGATGGGCGGTTTGGCGATTGTCCGCTTCCGCAACGTCATCAAAGACACGCGGGACATCGCCTTTATCTTCTGCGCGTTGGTTGTGGGTATGGCCGCGGGCTCGCACCGCTATTTGACGGCCGTTCTTGGAACCGGGATCCTGAGCCTGATCATTCTCTACTTGTTTCTCACGGACTTCGGGTCCCACGAGCCGCACAATGGTTTCCTGCGGTTCAGCCTGCGCGGGCCGCTCGGGCCGGACCATCCCGTGCCCGGCATCCTGGGCCGGTTCTGCGGGAGCTTCACCTTGATCTCCATGCAGGACAGCGGCTTTGGCGGACCCGCCGAGTACGCGTACCAGATCCTGATCCGCAATGCCGCCCGGAACGAGGAATTCGTCTCCGAGTTGGAGAAGGTCGAAGGGATTGAGAACATCAGCCTGACCGTCCAGGAGAAACTGCTCGAGGTGTAGATGACCGTATGACGGAAAAGGCTGCGAAAAACTACATGCTCAAGCGCTTCTATCTGCGGCACGCGATGCCGGTGGCGGTCTGGCTGGCCGCCGTGGCGGTGGTGCTCTGGCTGTTCTACGAGCGCGTGCAGCGTTTTGAGGCCGTTGGCATGGCCCGGGGGCAGGTCCGCCAGATTGCCGCCAATTGCACCGGCCGGATTCGGAATATTCACGTCCAGCTCTTTGACCCCGTCAAAGCGGGTCAGCCTCTGGCGGTCGTGGACACTGTCACCGACAGCGAGCTGGTGGACGAGGCGAAGTTGCGGGCGCAGTTGGTTGCCGCCGGGGCCGAAGCCGAGCGGCTTTCCGCCGAACTCATCCCCACGCAGGAGAAGCTCCGGGCGGACACTGCCAATATGCAGATGAATCAGAAGGATAACGGGCGCCGCTTCGAAATGGACGTGGACAGCGCACGCTTGCGCATCCTCGATCTCCAGGCGACCCTGGCCTCGGAACGAGTCACCCTCCAGGGGCTGGCGGTGCAGATGAAGATCAGTCAGAAGCTGCTCGAAGAAGAGGCGATTGTGCCCTTCGAATTGGAGAAAGTCAAAGTCCAGTACGATGGCGTTACCCAGCGGGTGCAGGAGAACGAGCGGCTCTTGGCGCAGGCCAAGGAGGCGCTGACGCTGGCGGAGCAAAGGCGCGACGAGTTCGCCACGCACGAGCTGCCGAAACCATCGGAGGATGCGGCCCTCGAAGCGATCCGCAAGCAGATCGAAGTGCAGGAGAAGGTCATGAAGGGCCTGCTCGAGCAACTGGCGGCGTGGGAAGCACGGCGGGCTGTGGAACTGACGTCGCCCATCGAAGGGCGCGTCATCCCCATCCCCGGGCAGCGGAATGATGCGCTGCAGCAGCGACCGGGCGAAGAGGTCATGCGGCACGTGGGGGAAGTCGTGCGGGCCGGCGATCCCATTCTGGCCGTGGCGGAAACGGAGCCGACCGAAATCATCATGTATGTGAATGAGCAGCAGCTTGGATACCTGAAGGAACGTATGCCTGTGGAGTTGGTCAAGACCAGAACACCGGCCCAGGTCGCCCACTCGGAGATCGCGTCGATCGGTCCGACGATCGAGCTGATGCCGCAACGGCTGTGGCGCAGCCCGACCTTCCCCCAATGGGGCCGGCCCGTGCTGATCGGGATTCCGAAGGGGCTGGATCTCGTTCCCGGCGAGCTCGTGGGCATCCGTGGGCTATGAACGGCCGACACGCGTTGCCGCAGTGCTGCGGCGCGCGAGGAGAACCTTGAACATGACGGACCAATCGCATCACCGCAGATGGCGGGGGCTGTGCCTGCTGTGCGCAGGCAGTCTCGTCGTTCTGACGGGGTGCGGTCCGAAGAACTACAAAGACGATGCGGACAAACGCGTCTACGACCTCATCGACCGCCAGTGGGACCCCCAGTTTGGGACGAAGGCCAATTACCGGATCGGTGACGTTCCCTCGGGCCCGAACGACATCCAGATCGAAAATGCGGTTCCTGCCTCCGGCCTTTTGACTTTGCCGTATGCCCTGTCTTTGGCGACCGCCCACAGCCGCAAGTACCAGACGGAGAAGGAACGCTTGTACAAGGCGGCCCTGGATCTGCGGCTGGTGGAGCACCAATTCGAGACCCAGCTCTTTGGCGGCCGGAGCCTTCTCTACGGCAACAACTACCAGAATTCGCCCGAGCGTCCTCTCAGCGGCCAGGTGGTCGATGAGGCGCAAGAAGGCCACACCGGCCTGTCCGCCCAGCACCCCGATAGTGAGATCGTGCAGACCGAGGGAACCATCGGTTTCAACCGGCTGCTGCCCACCGGCACGCAAATCAGCACGGCCGTGGGAGTCGCCTGGGCCGATATCCTCGCCGGCCGGGGGGACCGGGGTCTGAATTCGATCTTCAGCGCCGCGATTACCCAGCCGCTGCTGCGCGGCAGCGATCCCATGATTGTGCTGGACAAGCTGACGCAAGCCCAACGAGACACCCTCTACCAGATTCGAGCGTTCAACCGGTTCCGCAAGACCTTTGCAGTGGACGTAGCGACCGAGTATTTTCGGGTCCTCGAATCGTATGATGTCATCTGTAATGCCCAAGCCTGTCACGACGAGCGGGTCGCGCTCCATGATCGGGTCATGAAGCTTCGCGATGTCGGCTTGGCCAATATGATCGAGGTCGAACAGGTCCGGCAAGATGTCCTTCGGGCCCGTGATGACGTGATCGTGGCCCAGCGAAAATACGAGCAAGCCCTGGACCAATTCAAACTCACACTGGGCTTGTCGATGACGGCTGAGCTCCGGTTGGACGAAGGGCTTTTGGTGGCCCTGCGGGTGCACGGAATTCCCCATCCCGATCTGTCTCTCAACGAGGTAGTGGAAACCGCCCTATGCCGGCGGCTGGATATGGCGAATCGTGCCGACGCCGTCATTGATGCCCAACGGACGATCTACGTGGCGGCGGACAAACTCCGGACGGACCTGCGGCTGAAGGCGGAGGTCAAAACGGACATGCGGGGCAACCGGGGGATTTGGGTCGGACCGGTCCTGGATCTGCCGCTCGATCGCGTGCCGGAGCAGCACGAGTATCGCCGGGCCCTGATCGCCCTCGACGAGCGTCGTCGCGATTACGACGATCTGGCCGACACGATCCGGCTGGAAGTCCGCGACGCCCACGGCAAGCTCCTGGAGACGGCCGACCGCTACGAGATCGCGTGCGCCGGGCTGACGACCGCCGAGAAGCGGCTCAAGATCGCCTCGGTTCTGCTCCAGTACGGGCAGGCCAGCAGCCGGCGGGTGCTGGACGCCCAGCACGATCTCTACGACGCCCGCAATGTCGCCACGAGTATGTTGATCGAGTATGCCATCGCCACGCTGGACTTCTATCGTGACACCGAGGCCTTGCAGGTCCGGCCGGACGGGATGTGGGAGGAAGGACCCGATCTTCCCATCACCGCGCTCAAGACGACGGCAAATGCCTCGACGGCGGCGAAGTAATCTGTGGTATAATGAAAATGAATTGGTCCAGACCAGGGGGTCTGCACGATCGAATAGATGACAGATTGTTCCTAGGGCGGTTTTGCGGAAGGAAAGGGTGGTTATGGCTTTGGTAAGGATGTTGGGCGTCATGGTCGTACTGTCGCTGCTTTCCGGGACGTTGTGGGCGGCGGACGTGATCTTGAATGAATACAACGCCATCGACAGCGCCTCGTTTCTCGGCGGCGGCGATTCTTCGGCGGATGAGATGGGAGGCCGGGCCTCGGACGACTACTTTGGCCGCATTCCCGGCAACGGCGGAGACTGGTTCGAGCTGGCGGTCATCAAGGACCATTTGGACATGCGCGGCTGGCAGCTCGATACGTTCGTCAGCGGCAAGCTCGACAAGACTCTCACCCTGACGGCCAATCCGATCTGGTCGGACCTGCGTGCCGGCACGATCATCACGGTGGCACAGAATGTGCTCAGCGACGTCAGCTACGACCCGGCAGCGGGCGATTGGTGGATCAACGTGCAGGCGAGCACCGACGCGGATGGGAAGTACATCTCGGCCAAGTCCTTCACCGTGAGCAATAAGAACTGGCAACTGCGCCTCCGGAATATCTCGGGCGCGGTCGTGTTCGGACCGGCCGGCGAGGGGGTCGCCCCGAACGCCAAGGTCGGCAACACGGAGGTCTTCATCCTCAAGACGGATCCGAGTGCGGCCGTCACGGCGAATTCGCCGGACTATGATACCAGCAAGCATTTCAGCACGTTCGGCGCCCCGAACCGTTGGGGAACGCAGGACTTCAACGATCTTCGTCCCATCCTGGCGCCGAAAGCCGCCACGATCAAATTGCTGTCGCCCAACGGCGCGGAGTCGCTGACCTCCGGTAAGGTCGTGACGATCCAATGGCAAAGCGAAGGCATCACCGAGAGTGTGCTGGTCGAGTTCTCGCTCGACGCCGGCTTCTCGTGGACAGGGGTCTATCCGGCGAACGTCGGCAATACCGGCCAGTACAAATGGCTCGTTCCTCTCGTGGACTCGAACCAGGCGCTGGTTCGGGTTTCCAGCTCGAACCGGCCATCTGTTTACGACATCAGCGATAAGCCGTTCACTATCCTGGCGAGCACGCCGGTGGCCGATCTGGCCGGCGGCCGCAGGATAGATTACTCCGCCCTGGCCTGCTTTGCTGCCTCATGGCTGAACTAAACGCCTTAGGCGTCGACGGGTGGCATCGTCAAGGCGGAAGGCCTCGTTTGTAGTGACGCCGTGAGGCGTTTCTTCTCTTCTCTATGCCCTTACGGGCACACGACGAACGCGCTGCGCCTGACCCACTTTCCAATCGCCGGCTTCCTCCGAGGCGAGCACGAACTTTCCCTACCCGCGCGGCGGCAGATCGTGTATAGTACGGCTCCCGGTGTGGTTATCGTTCGTGGTGGCGCTGTCCGGCGCTATTCCCGATGCCCTTACGGGCACACTACAAACAGGTTTTTGAACGAGGCATTTGAGATCGATGAACGCACAGGAAGGCACATACAACTTCGGGCCGATCGAGCGGAAGTGGCAGCAGTACTGGCAAGAGCACAAGACCTTCAAGGCGAAGGATTGCGAGGCGTCCAGGCCGAAATACTACGTGCTGGACATGTTTCCCTATCCGAGCGGCCAAGGCCTGCACGTCGGGCACCCGGAGGGCTATACGGCCAGCGATATCGTCGCCCGGTACAAGCGAATGAGAGGGTTCAACGTGCTGCATCCTTTTGGCTGGGACGCCTTCGGTTTGCCCGCCGAGCAGCACGCGATTAAGACAGGCACCGACCCCGCCTTGACGACCGCCAAGAACATCGCCAATATGCGACGCCAGACCAAGTCGCTCGGATTCAGCTATGACTGGGACCGCGAGATCGCGACGACCGATCCTGAATACTACAAGTGGACCCAGTGGATTTTCTTGAAGTTCTTCAACAGCTACTTCGACGAGCGCGAGCAGAAGGCCAAACCGATCGAGCAATTGCCGATCCCGGAAGGCTTGAGTGAGCAAGAGCGATGGCGATTTGTGGATGACCACCGGTTGGCGTACCAGGCGGATGTGCCGGTGAACTGGTGTCCGGCCCTGGGCACGGTGCTCGCCAACGAGGAAGTGGTGGGGGGCGTCAGCGAGCGCGGTGGCTATCCTGTGGTGCGCCGGCCGATGCGCCAATGGATGCTGCGGATCACGAAGTACGCGGATCGCTTGCTCGAGGATCTAACGGAGGTAGACTGGCCCGAGTCGATCAAGAAGCTCCAGGTGGATTGGATCGGCAGAAGTGTCGGAGCGGAGGTCTGCTTCAAGATCGATGGGCACGAGCAGGACCTCTGGGTCTTCACCACCCGGCCCGACACGCTCTTCGGAGCGACCTACATGGTCATCGCTCCGGAGCATCCGTTTGTCGACGTGATTACGACGCCGGCCCAGAAGGCGGTGGTCCGGGCGTATTGCGAAGCCGCCGCTCGCAAAAGTGATCTCGACCGGACGGATCTGGCCAAAGAGAAGACGGGCGTGTTCACCGGGGCTTACGCCATCAACCCGGCGAACAACGAGAAAATCCAGATCTGGATCAGCGACTATGTGCTGATCAGCTACGGCACCGGAGCCATTATGGCCGTGCCGGCCCACGACGATCGCGACTACGAGTTCGCCAAGAAGTTTGATCTGCCGATCCTCCAGGTCGTGGAGCCGCCGGACTCGAAGGAGGCCGAGTTGGTCCGGCGGGGCGAGTACTGCTTTACGGGCAACGGCAAGGCGATCAACAGCGGCCCGTTCCATGGCCTCCCGACCCAGGAGTTCAAGGAGAAGATTACGGCCTGGCTCGCCGAGCGCGGGCAGGGCAAGAAGGCGATCAACTACAAGCTGCGGGACTGGCTCTTCAGCCGGCAGCGTTATTGGGGCGAGCCGTTTCCGATTCTGCACACCGAAGATGGACGCATCGTCGGTCTTTCCGAGGATGAATTGCCGCTGCGGCTGCCGGACGTCGTAGACTACCGCCCGCCGGGGACGGGGGAGTCGCCGCTGGCCAAGGCCACCGATTGGCTCAATGTCACGCGGCCCGATGGAACGAAGGCCCAGCGGGAGACGAATACGATGCCGCAGTGGGCGGGCAGTTGCTGGTACTACCTGCGCTACCTCGATCCGCGGAATTCCGAGCGGGGCTGGGACCCGGCGAAAGAAAAATACTGGATGGCGGTGGACTTGTATATCGGCGGGGCCGAGCACGCCGTGCTGCACCTGCTCTACTCGCGGTTCTGGCACAAGTTCTTGTACGATCTCGGCTACGTCAGCACGAAGGAGCCGTTCCGGAAGCTCATCAACCAGGGCATGATCCTCGGCGAAGACGGCCAGAAAATGAGCAAGTCGCGCGGCAACGTGGTCAACCCCGACCAGGTCGTTGAGGAGTATGGCGCGGACTCCATGCGGCTCTATGAGATGTTCATGGGCCCGCTCGAAGCGATGAAGCCCTGGAGCATGCAGGGCGTGCAGGGCGTGTCCCGGTTCCTGCAGAAGGCCTGGCGCGTCGTGGTAGAGGAAGACACGGGCGGCCTGGCGGCGGCGGTCCAGGAAGCCCAGCCGGACGAGGAGACGGTCCGCCTGCTGCATCAGACGATCCGCAAGGTCAGCGGCGACATCGAGACGTTCGGGTTCAACACGGCTATCAGCGCGATGATGATCTTCGTCAATCACCTGGCGAAGCTGGAAGTCCGGCCGCGATCCATCGTGGAATCGTTCGTTTTGCTGCTGGCGCCGTTCGCGCCGCACATTGCCGAGGAACTCTGGCAGCGACTCGGTCACAGCGAGAGTCTTGCCTACCAGCCTTGGCCCAAGTACGAGGAAGAACTGGCCAAGGAGAAGCAGATCGAGTTGGCGGTTCAGGTCAATGGCAAGGTCCGGGATCACATCGTGGTGCCGGCCGAGATGGACGAGGAGCAGGTCAAAGCCAAGGCGCTCGCCAGCGAGAAGATCGTGGCGGCATTGGCCGGCAAGCCGCCCAAGAAAGTGCTCGTGGTCAAGGGCCGGCTGGTCAGCATCGTGGTCTGATATGCACGAAGAGATCGAGGCCAAGCTGAAAGTGGATTCCCTGGACGCGGTCGAGCAGAAGCTCCGTGAGCGCACGGCTGCGTTTCTGCGAAAGACGGTGCAGACGGACATCTATTTCGACACGGCCGACAGGAGACTCACGCGGTCTGACGAGTGTCTTCGCCTGCGCTCGGAGACGATCGGGCGACGCGCGCGGCTGATTCTGGCCTATAAGGGTCCGAAGCAGCAGGACGATTACAAGAAGCGTGCCGAAATCGAGCTCGAAGTGAGCGATGCCGGCGCGACCGAATTGCTTCTGACGGCGCTGGGCTACCATAAGGCCCTCGCGTTCAACAAGAAGCGCCGGCTGTGGCGACTGCACGATTGCGAAGTGGCGCTCGATGAGCTGCCGTTGGTCGGGGCTTTCGTGGAGATCGAGGGGCCGGACTCCCGCGCGATCCTGCACGTGCAGGAAATACTGGGCTTGTCTCATGTGTCTCACACCAGGGATAGCTACGCCAGCCTGATCGACGCGGAACTGTCCCGGCTGGGACGCGAGCCGCGGGAAGTCTATCTCGAGGAGAAAGGGAGTCGGCAGCAAGGATGACAGGGATGGGCTTCAAAATCGGCAATATTGATGTCGGGTTGGAAGCACCGCTGTTCCTGATGGCGGGCCCGTGTGTCATCGAGAGTGAGGAGATCTGCCTGCAGATTGCCGAGCGGCTCGCGCAGATCTCGCGATCCACGGGTGTGGGGATGATCTTCAAGGCCAGCTTCGACAAGGCGAATCGCAGCAGCATTTCGAGCTTCCGGGGTCCGGGGTTGGCCAAGGGCATGAAGACTCTGGCCAAGGTCCGGGCTAAGACGGGGCTTCCCGTGATGACAGACGTCCACGAGCCGGCCCAGGCGACCGAGGCTGCCCAGACCGTTGACTGTCTCCAAGTCCCGGCGTTCCTGTGCCGGCAGACCGACTTGCTCTGTGCCTGCGCCGAGACGGGCCGGCCTATCAGTGTCAAAAAGGGCCAATTTCTTTCCCCCACCGAAATGGGCAACGTCGTAGACAAGATCAGGGCCTGCAAAGACGACCAGGTTATTCTGACCGAGCGGGGCACCTTCTTCGGGTACAACCGGCTGGTCAATGACATGACCGGCATCGCTGTGATGCAGCAGTTTGGTTGCCCTGTGGTTTTCGATGCGACGCACAGCACGCAACAGCCGGGCGGGCTGGGAACGGCCAGTGGGGGCCGGCGCGAAATGGCGCCGATCCTGGCACGAGCGGCCGTGGCGGCGGGTGCCAACGGACTTTTCCTGGAGGTGCATCCCGAGCCGGAAAAGGCCCTGTCGGATGCGGCTTCGATGCTCCCGTTGGACTGGCTGGAAGATCTGGTGCGAGTCTGCCGTGGCATCTTCGAGATTACTCATGGACAGCGCAAAAGTTAAACCGACCTCCTACACGTACGGGCCGGTGCCATCACGCCGGCTGGGCCTGAGTCTGGGCGTGGATATCGTGCCGGCGAAGATCTGCACGCTGGACTGTGTCTATTGTCAGGTGGGCAGGACTACCGAAAAGAGCATCCACCGCCAAGACTTCATTGACATTGACGCTGTGCTCGCGGAGCTTGGGGAGAAGCTGAAAGGGGGCGTCAAGACTGACTTCATCACTATCGGAGGATCGGGGGAGCCCACGCTGAACAGTCGCTTGGGCGACCTGATCGACGGTATCCGCCGGCTCACGAGCATCCGTATCGCCATCCTGACGAATGGCACGTTGCTGTACCGCCCTGACGTCCGGGCCGAATGCGCGAAAGCCGACGTGGTCTGCCCCACTCTGGACGCCGCCGACGCGGTCGTCTTCGAGGCGGTGCATCGGCCGGCCCCCGGTATTACTATTGAAAAGCTGGTTTCCGGGCTGGAGCAGTTCCGCGAGGAGTTCCGGGGCGAGATCTGGCTGGAGGTCTTTCTGGTGGCTGGCGTGAACGCGGATTCGCAGCATATCGAGAGGCTCAGAAGCTTGATCCAGCGGACCCGGCCGGACAAGGTACATCTCAATACTGCGGTCCGTCCCCCGGCCGAGCCGGACGTTCGCGCGGTACCCACAGAGACACTCGAGGCCATCGCCCGGCAGATCGGGGGCAACTGCGAGGTGATCGGGGCGCCGCCGGGCGGGAGCGGACGGCACGAGACGCGCGCCGAGGCCGATGTCGCGTCCGTGCTGAAACGTCGTCCGTGCTCCGTCGAAGACATCTGTACTGGCTTAGCGATGGACCGCGCGGAGGTCCTGAAACACTTGGCCCATCTTCAGGGGCGAGGGGTCATTACCTCCGAGCGGCGGGGCGACATCACCTACTTTCACATCCGAAACGCGACCCTCTGATCGCATTATCCGGACCCCGCTGAGGACGTATGGCGCTGGGTGCCGGGGTACTATTGTCGTCATGGACCGCATAAATGGCCCGCTGGATGGTCCATATTTTGTAAAGGCGGACGCTTCATTGGCCGATAAAAGCGTTAGCATGAAAAGGCCACAACGACAATTGGTACTCAATAAGGGGGCGGAGAAGTATATCTTCCGCTATGAACAAGGGCGAGAGGACGAGCTTCTCGATGCGCTGATCGACCAGGCCAAGGACAAGCGCACGGATTTCGACTGGTTCGATGCTGCCGTCATCAGCTTCAAGCTGACGCAGTCTCTGATCGGCTGTGCCGAGCAGATTCTTCGAGAAGACAAGGACGCCAGAACGATGTCGTAGGAATTACTGTAAATCAAAAAGGTGGTCAATGATACCAATGGATCAAGTGGGTAGGTGGACCATGGAAGAAGGCATCGCAACCGTCGAACAATTCCTGCACTATCTGAAATTCGAGAAGCGGTTCTCCGAGCACACGGCCAAGTGTTACGGGGCGGATCTGGCGCAGTTCTCCGAATTCCTGATGAACAGCGTGAATGGGCCGTCCCCGGAGGCCGTGCCGGTGGGGCAGCCCGAAGGCGGCACGGCCACCGCTGTCGCCACGCAGACGGAGCAGGAGGTCGACCAGCGGCTGCTGGCCGTGGATGTCGATGAGGCGCGGGGCTACCTGGCCTATTTGAATGAAAAGGGATACTCAAAGGCGACGATCGCCCGCAAGCTGGCGACGCTGCGCAGCTTCTACAAATTCCTGGTGAAGACGAATCGCGTCAGCTCGAATCCGATGACGGCGATCCGGACGCCGAAGCAGGAGAAGAAGCTGCCGCGGTTCCTGGAATACGAGGAGGTGAAACGCCTGCTGGAGACGCCGCCGACGGATAGCTGGCTCGGTGCCCGAGACCGGGCGATTCTCGAGACGCTCTACAGCACGGGGATCCGGGTCAGCGAGTTGGTCGCGCTGAATATGGATGACATCGATTTTCTCAGCGAGGTGATTCACATTCGCGGCAAGGGCAAGAAGGAGCGGATCACGCCGATCAGCTCGTCGGCCCTGCAGGCGATTCAGCACTACATGGAGTTCCGGAACAAGCGGGCCCAGAACAACAACCATTTCGATTCCCGCGTGCTCTTCGTGAACAAGCACGGCCAGCGCCTGAGCACACGCAGCGTCCGACGCAAGATGGACAAATATCTCAAGATCGCGGGTCTCGATCCGGCGATCAGCCCGCACACGCTCCGGCATAGCTTCGCCACGCACATGCTCAACAACGGAGCAGACCTCCGCAGCGTGCAGGAGCTGTTGGGACATCAATCGCTTTCCACGACTCAGGTGTACACGCATCTGACGACGAGAAAGCTGAAGGAAGTGTATGAGGATGCACATCCGCGGGAGAGTATGAGTCAGGACGGCTTTGGCTCTCCGGAATCGCCCGGAGGGAACGGGCAACTGTAGGATGTGAACGGGGCCCGCAGCGCGAAGGATCGCGAGAGGGACCCGACGAGTTCGTCTTAGGCCAAAGGATTGGATCAAAAGAGCCGCTCGCAAGGGCGGCTCTTTTTATGCGCTGGAGAGGCGAAGCGGAGCGTCTGCACCTTGCGGGGGGAGTTCGTCGGCGAGGTCAAGCGTTGTTGCCGGCGGCGTATTCCGGGACGAGGTCTTTGATCTTGGCAGCCAGGGGGACCGGGTCCTGTTGTCTGGCGATCTCGATGAGTTCGGCGATGTCGGCCCGCAACCGGTCACGGTCCAGGGGGATGTTCTTCCAGATGCGAATCTTGGCGTGGCCGGTCTGCTGCATGTCTTCGCCTTCGATCCGCAATTCTTCGAAGAGCTTCTCGCCGGGACGGGGGCCGGTGAAAGCGATCTCGATGTCCTCGGCCGGGCGCAGACCGCTAAGGGTGATGAGCAGGTTGGCGAGGTCCACGATTCTGACGGGCTCGCCCATGTCGAGGACGAAGATCTCGCCTCCCTTGCCCATGCTGGCGGCCTGCAGCACGAGCTGGCTGGCCTCCGGGATCGTCATGAAGTAGCGCTTCATGTCCGGGTGGGTGATTGTGACGGGCCCGCCGGCATCGATCTGCTTCTTGAAGATGGGGACCACGGAGCCCTCGGAGCCAAGGACGTTGCCGAACCGGACGGTGACGAACTGAGTCTTACTCGTTCGGCCGAGATCCTGAATGTACATCTCCGCAATCCGCTTGGACGAGCCCATGATGCTCGTCGGGTTGACAGCCTTGTCGGTGCTGATCATGACGAAATTCGTCGTGCCATGCCGGTCGGCGGCGTCGGCGACCGCCTGGGTACCCAGGACGTTGTTCTTGATAGCTTCCCCTGGATTGAGCTCCATCAGCGGGACGTGTTTGTGCGCCGCCGCGTGGATGACGACTTGGGGCCGGTATTGCTCGAAGATCGCGTCGACGCGGGCCTGGTCCGTGATGTCGCAGATAAGCGGCCTAGTGGCCAAGTCGGGGAATTGGCGGCGCAGGTCCCGCTCGATGTAAAAGAGGGGGTTCTCTGCCTGCTCGACGAGCAGGAGCAGTTTGGGCTCGAATTGACCGATTTGCCGGCACATTTCCGAGCCGATGGACCCGCCCGCCCCGGTGACGAGAATGGTCTTATTCCGGGCGAACGCCTGGATCAGGTCGAGATCGAGATGGACGACTTCCCGTCCCAGGAGGTCGTTGATATCAACGTCGCGGATCTGGGAGACGCGCAGCTTGCCGGAGGCGATATCCGTGATGGACGGGACCGTGCGGAAGCGAATCTTGGTGCCCTCACACACCTGAATGACGCGGCGCAGTTGCTGCCGCGTGGCCGAGGGTATGGCGATGGCGATTTCCTCAATGTTGCGGTCCGCACAAATCCTCGGCAGTTGCTCGACGGTGCCCAACACCGGGATGCCGTGGATATTGGTGCCTTGCTTGACGGGGTCGTCATCGATGAACCCGATGGTCTCGTACTGGACGACCGGCATGCGGAGCATCTCGCGGAGCAGGGCCTCGCCCGCGTTGCCGGCCCCGACAATCAGAAAACGCTTGATCTGCCGGCTCTCCGTGGTGTGGAATTCCTCGTGGTACAGCCGGATGATCATCCTCAGACCTGCGGGCAGGAGAATTGTGCCGAACAGGTCGGCCATGAAGACACCCTGACTGATCGCGGCGATGGCGGGCGGCAGGGAGCGGCGCAGCGCCGGGATTTGCAGGATCACGATGAACCAGAGGGCGACGATGATCAGGGTGCTGACCAGCGAGGCCCGCAGGATGCCGAGAAGATCGGAGATGCTGACGTAGCGCCACCAGCCTCGGTACTGCTTGAACAGTCCAAAAACCGGCAGCTTGACGGACAGAAACAGCAGGAGCAGAAAGGGGTACTGCTCGACCAACCACTCCCGCCGGAACTGCATGTTGCTGGCGACGAGAAACGAGAACATCAGGGACGCGGCGAACGCGGCGATATGGGCCAGGATGATCAGCGGCTTGCGAAAGGTCAGCAAGAATCCCTGATGACGGAGGATGCTAGACAAACCGTGGAGAGCGGAGGATCGGGGACACAGGACGGCACTGTCCTCCATCTTCTGTCTTCTGTCTTCGGGTCCTGTGTCAGTCTGAGGGTATCGGTCGGACATACAATATCATCGGCACAGGGCGTAAAGTGGTTGAATTGCCCCAGCGATTCCCCACCGGGGCCGTACCTTGGCCGAGCCGACAGGAGCTAGCTTATTCGGACGTTTTCAGCCCCTCTTTCAATCCACCGTTCATCTCCACGGCCGGCTCAGAGACGCCCGCTTCAGGGCTGGTTTCGGACGCGAAAGACCCCGCCGGTGCCTCATCGGGACTGGTGTAGAGCTCGTCCAGGCGGGTCCCGTCCACGTGCTGGCGCATCAGGGTGTAGATGATCGTATTCGCTGAGAAGTAGAAGCTGATAACGAAGGAGACCATCAGCCCGATGACGGCGAGAACCCAGAGGCGGACAAATAGGGCGGCGAGCCACAAGTGCCAGGTGTCCGGCATGGCGCCGGCCGGCCCGAGGAAATTGGCGAAGGTCGGCTCCGGCCAGATGGCATTGAGTTTCGCATTATGTTGTACGAAGCCCATCTGCAGGAAGTAGTGGGTTGTCCCCAACAGAAGGAATCCGAAGAAGCGCACGAAGATGTAGCAGAGCGCCCCATAGATGAGGGCGACGATGGTGTAGAAGCCCATGTGCCAGGGCTTCGTGTAGACATAGCAGAAGGCGTGGTTGATCGCGTCAAAGCTGTCCGAATTCTCACAGGCAACGGCCGGAGACATCAGGCCTAGTCCGGCGACGGTCCCGATCAAAGTGATCGTGACGGCACAGGCCGCGAAGAATGCCAGCAACAAAAAGAGGCCCGTCAGCAGCTCTCCGACGACGGGGAGATTGCCCACGAAACCCAGAAGGATGATCGGAAGGCCAAAGACAAAGATCAGGGCCACCGGGCCGGCCGGACCTCCCAGCAGGCTGACGATCCGTCGCAGGGCAAACTGAACGGCTTGCTTCGGACCAAGCCTTTCCGCCCGTGCGAACTGCAGCGCGGCGATTCGGCAGATGGCGCCGCCGGCCACCGAGAGGACAACAAAGACCACGAGAAAGAAGATGATGGTGTACACGGGGTGCCACTGGAGGACCCAAATCAGGGCTTTGATGCTGTTGCCGACGCTGCCGATCACGCCCGGTACGTTCCCGGAGAAAATCGCATACAGAGCATGGTGGAACTCTTTGGTGCCGTAATGCCAGAGCGTGCTGAACACCCCGGCCCGGCCGCCGGCGGCCTCACGCGATTCGACGAAGTTCTTCAGGCTCGCGTTCGACAAGAGGTAGATGTCAAGCTCGGTGGCGTTTTGGTTCTTGCGAATCTCGGTCGAGGCCCCCCGGGGCAGGGCCACCGTGTAGCTGCCGGTGATGACGGTCGGGTTCAGATCCATGATCCAGCCCGCCAGACAGATGATCGTCACTGCGGCGAAAGCGAGCGCCAGTTTCGCGGGCTGGATCGCCATGCGGAAGGCCCGAAAGAGCCTGGGGAACAAGAGACTGTCGAGGGATAGGGTAGGCTTTTCGTCGACCATGCCGGCTCCTTTCCAATGGACAATTAGGGACGCCAAACGTGACACATCGCGTTTGGGAAGGGCTCCCAAGGGCAAAATATCACACTTGGGGACCCGAGCCCTTTCGCATTATCCTGACCTTGAATGGTCGTGAAAACGACAGCATGGTACTGTGCCTTGGCCGTCCCGTCCATAGGATTCTGTCCCGCCGACGCTACTGGGGTGAGTCCGCCGTGCTGGGGGAAGAGCCTTCCTGGGCGGGATGGTCGGACTCGTCGTCCGGCTGGCTCGGAATCCGGTATTCGGCGTCGAGCCAGGCCCCCAGATCGATCAACTTGCAGCGCTCGCTGCAGAAAGGGAAGAACCGCGGCAGCGCCTGGGGATCCTCCTGTAAGACGCGCACTTGACGCTTGCAGGCCGGGCAAACGAAACGCAGATACTTCGGGGGCGGACGTGGATCGGTCTCGTTTCGATCTTCCATCGACTATCTCGCAACGAATGCCGGCTCATCATGAGCCGGAGTCATCGGACACAGGATATGTCAAGGCGCAATTCTCATGCAGTTTCGTGGCATCTCGTCTGCCGGTATCTTTGTTGGGCCGGACCGCCCCGGCCACGATGCCTTTGGTTGTGCCGTTGTAGGATACCTGGGAGGCTGCGGCCGGCTATTAACCCTCTTTCGCACGCCCCTCTTCGACCATCTTGGCGTACTCGACCGAGTAGCGGGCCCAAGGCTGGGCTTCGAGTCTGGCCTTGGAAATCGGCTTGCCGGTGCCTTCACAGATCCCGTAAGTTCCCGCCGTGATGCGGTGCAGCGCGTCCTCAATCTCCGTGAGAAGTCTCCGCTCGCCGTCCATCAGCTCCAACGAGAACTCCTGCTCGAAATTGTCCGTTCCGAGATCTGCCATGTGAATGGGCATGCTCGACAAATCGCCGCTGGCATCGAGCCTGGACTTCCGCAAGGCCTCTCCCTCGATTTCGGATACGTTGCCCATGATTTCCTGTCGCTTCTGGAGCAACAACTGCCGGAAATGCTCCAAATCCGCAGGACTGAGGCGGGTCTTGGGCGGCTGTTCTTCATCGTTCGTCTTAAGCGTTTTCTTCCGTTTCTCTGCCACTTATATTCACCTCTTGCAGTTGGTAATGTAGGTCTCTCTGCGGCGAGACAATTCATTATACCGCAAAAGTCCTTCTTCTCATAGCCCAATTTGACACTGGAAAACGTCCGAAAGTCAAAATATCAGCGCGCTGCCATCGTCCGAACATCGTTCATATCGATCTAAGCTCCTATTATTACAGCACTTACGGTCATGGATTGGGCACCCCTTATTGTCTCCGGCCTCAGAGCCCCGAGCCTTTTGCCCTTGTGCCTACCGGAATCAAGAATCTGTCATTGCCCACCATTGCTGAGAATACGCGGACCCCGAAGGCCCGTTCGACCTCCTCGGACGTCAGGATTTCCGAGGTCTTACCAATCCGGCACGAGGGGGATGGAGCAGGGTGGCTGTGGAGGGGGTGCAACAGCAATGTTTCCTCGCAGTATTGCGTGGCCAGGTTGATGTCGTGCGTGATGGCGGCGATGGTCGCACCCTTCTGATGCTGGATGGATTTCAGCAGGTCGTAGATCTTGACCTGATGTTTCAAATCCAGGAAGGAGGTGGGCTCATCGAGCAGCAGGATCGGGGTATCCTGGGCGAGGCCCCTGGCAATGAAGACCCGTTGCCGCTCGCCGGCACTGAGGCTGCCCAGCGGTCGTGAGGCGAACTCGATCGTATCGGTGAGTTCCAGCGCCTGCCGCACGATCTCTCGGTCAGCCTTGCTCTCGAAGCCAAACCGGCCGTAGTGGAGGGTCCTTGCCATCAGGACCGTCTCCGCCACAGAGAACCCGAAAGCGGGCACGAACTCCTGGCGGACGACGGCGACCTTTCTCGCGATGTCCTGTACGCGGCAGGATCGGAGGCTCGTGCCTTCCAGCCGGACTTCGCCACCGTGCGGTCGGAGCAGACCGGCCAGGAGGTTGATCAGGGTGGTCTTGCCGGCGCCGTTGGGTCCGACAATGGCCAGGAACGTCCCCGCCTGGACCTGGAAGCTGAGGTCCAGCAGGACCGGCCTATCCCGACCGTAGCCGAACGTGAGGTGTTCTGCTTGAATTGCCGTTGTCATGCCAGCCAGTACACCTTTCTGCTGTACTTGATCAGCAGGACCAGAAAGAACGGGCCGCCGATGAGAGCCGTAATGACCCCGACCGGCAACTGCGCCGGAGCGACGATGACGCGGGCGATCGTATCCGCTACCACCAGGAACATGGCGCCCGCCAGGCAGCTCAGAGGCAGCAGTTGACGGTGGTCCGGCCCGAACACCAGCCGCACTGCGTGCGGGATGATGAGACCGACGAAGCCGATCAGGCCGCTCAGACTGACGGCGACGGCCGTGATGAACGCCGAGAGGGCAAAGGCAGCGAGCTCGATCCTCTCGACCGGGACGCCCACGCTCCTGGCGTCCTGATAGCCGATGCTGATAATGTTGAGTTGGGGACTGAGGAAGAAAAGCCCGACGAGGCCCGCCACGATGCAGCCGCCACCCACCCAGAGCACGAGGAAATCTTCCTCCGTCACGTTGCCCATGAGCCAGAAGATCGTGGCGTAGAGTTGCTGGCTCTTCGCGACGGAGGTGAGAAACATGATCATGGCCGAAAAGAAGGCGTTGACGACGACCCCGGCCAGGAGCAGCCCGGTGACGTGATACTTGCCCGCGATGCGGCCGACTCCCCAGACCAGCCATACCGTCACGAGGGCCCCCGCAAAGGCAAATACCGCGACCGGCGAGCGACCCCACAGGGTCCAGCCGATCCCGCTGATAATGGCGAGCATCGCGCCCAGACCGGCGCCGCTGGAGATGCCGAGAATGTAGGGGTCCGCCAGCGGATTGCGCAGCAGCGCCTGGAAGATCACACCGGCGCCGGCCAAAGCGGCTCCGACCAGGGCGGTCAGGATGATCCGGGGAACCCGCACACGAACGAAGATCTCGTAGTCAGGATTTGGCATGGTCGGGTTCGTCGGCGCGTTCACGACGGCCTTCAGGGAGATGGCTTGGGGACCGACCAGCGAACAGAGAAGCATGACCAGGACGAGCAACATGGCAGCCACGGCAGTCCTAATCAGCAGGGTTCGGGGCGAAAGGGTCCCAGCCACAGTCTCAGTCTCCAAACAACTCGGGTCGCAGGCATTTCGCAATCATCTCGACTCCCAGGGGCAGTCGGGGGCCGAGCCGGGAGACCACGTCTCCGTCGATCACGTAGATCCTCTGGTTGACGACCGCCGGTACACTGGTGAACTTCTGCCAGTAGGCCAGCGCCTGGCGACGCTGCCCGTCGGGCGAGCCTGACACCATGACGGGCTCGATGATGACTTCCGGCGCGGCTGCGATCACTTGCTCTGCTCCGATAGGCGGATAGTTGCGGAGCGTTGGGCCGACGGCATTTTCGCCGCCTGCCAGCTCGATCATCTCATTGATGAACGTGTCCCTGGGGGCGATGCGCAGCGGCTCCCTCTGGACGACCCAGAGGACTTTCACCTTGGGCCGGCCGGCCGTCGCCTCCTGAAAGCGGCGGATCTGCATCTTCATGCGCGCGGACAGCTCTTCGGCCCGCTCGCTCGAACCGGTAGCGGCGCCGATGACGCTGATCGCGTTGAAGAGGTCGTCGATCTTCTCAATGTTGGTGGCCAGGCAGTCGTAGCCCACGCGGGTGAGTCTGCGTGTGAGTTCTCTCTGCTGCTCGAAGGCTAACGTGATGACCAGATCGGGTCTGGTGGCGATGACCGCCTCGATGTTGGGTTGCCAAAAGGTGCCGACTCTCGGCTTGTTGAGGGCGGCGGGCGGATAGTCACTGTCTTGCGTCACCCCGACGATCCGCTCCCTGAGTCCAAGCGCGAAAAGAATCTCCGTCAGGTTCGGCGCCATCGAGACGATGCGCGACGGCGTGCTCACTCGTTGCCCGTGCGGACGGGCGTCTCCTTTCCCGGGCTCGAGCATCGCGTAGCCGCACGCGAGCCACAGCACCAGGGCCGCCAGTAAGAGCCACCACTTGCCCATCACGTCCTCTTGAACTGCTTCTCCAACTCGCTGAGGGAAAAACGGATCGTTGTCGGCCGTCCGTGTGGGCATCGGCTCGTGGACTCGAAACGCTTGCGCTCGGCGAGAAGCTCCTCGATCTCGCTGTTGGTAAGCCGCTGGCCGGCCTTGATCGCCGCCTTGCAGGCCGCCATGCTCAAAATATCGTTGAAGAGGTCTTGCTTCGCCACGTCATCGCCCCGCTCGACGAGCATATCGATCAAGTCCTGGACGAACTCGACCGGCGGAACGCTGGCCAGCAGGGTCGGGAAGGTCTGCACGGCGTACATCCTGGGACCGAAGGGCGTCAGCTCGATCCCCAACTGGGCCAACAGATCGGCATGGCCCTCGATGGCTCCCGCTTGCGCATCCGTCACCTCAAAGCTCTCCGGCAGGAGGAGTCTTTGGGATTCGAGACTTTCCCGCCGCAACCGCCGTTGCAGAGTCTCATACAGCATCCGCTCGTGCAGGGCGTGCTGGTCGATGATGACGAAACCGTCCTCGGTCTGCTCGACAATGTAGCTGTCGTGAATCTGAATATACCGGTTCTCCGGTAGTGGGAGCGCAGAGATGGGGGGGGGCTTTTCCGCCGTCGTTCTCTTGGGGTCGGGTTCGCGGCGCTCACCGCGGCTCTCCGGCCGGAGGTCGAACTGCCGTTGCTGGGCGGGCCGATGCTTCTGGAAGAACTCGGCCATTGCGTCGGCGATCTGCTGCCTCCTGACCTTCTGGTTGGCGGTCTCGTCGCCCGCGCCGGCGTGGACTTCCGTAGGCAACTGGGCGGGCAGGTTGAGGTCCGTCCCGAGCAATTGCTCCCGCAACACGCCCAAGACCTGCGAGTGCACCAGATTGGCATTGTAGAAACGCACCTCGATCTTGGTCGGATGGACGTTCACGTCGTAGTCGTCGAAAGGCATCGCGATGAAGAGGAACACCACGGGGAATCGGTTCGCCTCCAGCAGACCCCGGTACGCCTCTTTGATCGCGTGGGAGATGAACTTGTCGCGGATGAACCGGCCATTCAGGAAGGTGTATTGGAACTGGTTGCTCGTGCGCGAGACGCTCGGCCGGCCCAGCAGTGCGCGGATGCGGATGCTCTTCTCGTCGCTCTGAGTCTCGATCAGGTCGCTGGGTTGACTGATCAGCATGGGGAACAGTTGCATGACCCGCTCCTTGAGACTGTCAGTCTTCGGTAGCCGGTACAGTTCCCGGCTATTGTGAGTCAAGGTGAGGTCCAGATGCACCTGGGGCAGCGCGATGCGTGCGAACTGCTCACTGATGTGGCCGATCTCCGTATTGGCGGTCCGCAGGAACTTACGCCGGGCCGGCGTTTTGTAGAAGAGATCGCGGACCTGAATCGTCGTGCCAACGTCACCACTGCACGGGCTGACCGGGCCTTTGTCGCCGCAGTCGATCTCGAGGCAGTGGGCCTGGTCGGACTCCCGTGTCCGACTGACGGCCCGGACGCGGGCCACGGAGGCGATACTGGCCAGGGCCTCGCCGCGAAAGCCCAGCGTCGAGATCTTGTGTAGATCCTCGACCTGTTTCACTTTGCTCGTCGCGTGAGATTCGAAGGCGTTGGCCAAGTCCTCCGCGTCCATGCCGGAGCCGTCATCCACGATGGAGATGAGCTTGCGGCCGCCGTCCTCGACAGACACGGTGATCTTCGTGGCCCCCGCGTCGATGCTGTTTTCCACTAACTCCTTGACCACGCTCGCCGGCCGCTCGATGACCTCGCCGGCGGCGATCAGGTTTACCATATTCCGATCAAGCTGAACAATTCGACCCATAAACTTGATACAGTCCTGATCGCAAAATGGTGCGTAATCGGTGCATGAAAAGAGCATGTAGGGTGGGTTCTTAACCCACGCGTCACGTCTGCGGCGGTCGGATGACACGTGGGTTAAGAACCCACCCTACGAACTCATGCACTTCTTTACTCTTGGAGCAGGCTGCGGCCGGTCATCTCCGGGGGCTGCGGCAATCCCATCACCTCCAGGAGCGTGGGTCCGATGTCGGCGAGCGTGCCTCCTTCCCGCAGCTTGCGGCCTTGGTACCGGTCGTCGAAGACGATCAGCGGCACATCGCCCACAGTATGGGCGGTGTGCGGGTTCTCGGGCGAGCCGTCGATCATCTTCTCGAAGTTCCCGTGATCGGCGGTGACGATCGCCGCACCACCCATACTCTTGACCTTGCTAAGGATCTTGCCCACGCACTCATCGACGGTCTCCGCCGCCTTGATTGCCGCCGTAAGGTCCCCGGTGTGACCCACCATGTCCGGATTGGCGAAGTTGACCACCAGCACGTCGTACTTATTGGAGTCCAGCCGTTCGAGCATGACGTTGGCGACTTCGTAAGCACTCATCTCAGGCTTGAGGTCGTAAGTTCTGACTTTTGGCGAGGGGACGATCTGGCGGTCCTCGCCTTTGAACGGCTTCTCGGTATAGTCGTTGAAGAAGAATGTCACGTGAGCGTACTTTTCCGTCTCGGCGCAGCGGAATTCCTTGATGCCCAGAGAGCTCCAGTACGCCGCGAGGATATTCTTCATTTTCGGCGGCTTGGTGAACGCCACCGGGGCGGGGATCGACGCATCGTACTCGGTCATGCAGACGAAATACACGTCCGGCTTGGTCGTCCTGGGGAACTCCTTGAAAGCCGGATCGACAAAGGCACGGGTGATCTCGCGGGGCCGGTCGCCTCGGAAGTTGAAGAACACGACGCCGTCGCCATCGCCAATCGTGGCGATCGGCTCGTTGTTCTCATTGACCATTGCCGTCGGCTCGATGAACTCGTCGGTGACCTTCTTCTCGTAGCTGTCCTTGATGGCCTCCGTGGCGCTGCGGGCCTTGAAACCCTTACCGAAGCGCAGGCACTCATAGGCCTTCTGCACGCGGTCCCAGCGGCTGTCCCGGTCCATCGCGTAGAAGCGGCCCATCACCGTCGCGATCTTCCCCACGCCGATCTCGGCCGCCTTCTTCTCCACGCCGGTGACGTATCCCAGTCCGCTATCAGGCGGGGAATCCCGGCCGTCGGTAAAAGCATGGATAAACACGTCCTTCAGACCGTTGCGCTTGGCCAACTCCAGCAGGCCGTAGAGATGCCCCAGAAGTGAATGGACGCCAATATCGCTGCACAAGCCCATGAGATGGACCTTGCCCTGGTGTTTCTTGACAAAATCGACGAGCTTGAGAAATTGCTCGTTTTTGAAGAAGGAGCCGTCGCAGATCGCGTGCGTGAGCCGGACCGACTCCTGAGGCACGACTCGCCCGGCCCCGATGTTTTGGTGGCCGACTTCGCTGTTGCCCATGGTGCCGTCGGGCAGGCCGACGTATTCGCCGTAGGTGTGAATCAAGCAGTTGGGGTACTCCGCCATCAACATGGTATCCGTCGGGACCTGGGCCCGCTTGATCGAGTTGTACGGGTCTTCTTTCGGGTCCGGGTTGTAACCCCAGCCATCACGTATGATGAGAACGCAGGGCCTTTTCTTCGGCGCAATCTTCTCTTTTGCCATGTAGAACGTGCCTTTCAAACAGTCGCGATTAGGGCGAGACGCAGAAATGGTCCCACCGGGTACTCCAAGGGCTTGGTATCATATAGCTTGGGTCGGGTGGTGTCAAATGCTTGCGCGCCGGATCGAGTTGCGGGGTCGGCACCGCCGTGGAGCTTTGACGGTGCGGCGGGCTCCGGTATAATCTGAAGATTGATGAAGATGACGAGGGCAGATGTGGATACGTCCGAGCCTCACCTCTGGTGAAAGGCGGCCTGTTGGTACTCGAGCGAAAGAACAGGGTGATCGCGTCGGGGGGGAGCCTCCTCGCGCTAACCTTCTGCCTGTTCCTGGGCTGCTCGCCCAGAGAGCCGCCCACGGATCTGTACCTGGACGCGGTGGCGCTCCGGGAACTGGGGCAGAATGAACTGGCGGTGAGCAAGCTCAAAGCGGTAGTGGCGGCGCACCCCAATTTCGCCTTGGCCTATGCGGAATTAGGCAAAGCCTACCAGGCTTTGGGAGATCGAGACAAGGCCCTGACTGCGTTCGAGCAGGCGGCAAAGCTGGCCCCTTGGTCGCTCGAGGACCATCTGAATCTCGCCCGAATTTGTGAATCGCTGGGCCGATACCCCCAGGCCGCCGAGGCGTATGTGCGGGCGGCCGAGTTGGATGCGAAGAGCTACGAAGCCTTGAAAGGCGCCGCCGAGTGTTACCTCAAGGCAGGGCAGTACACAAAGTCACTTGTTTATTGTGAATTGGCTGAGAAGTCGGGGGGCAAACCGAAAGAGGCCCTGTCGCTGCTGGCTCGGGCCTACGAAGCCCAGAAGGACTACGAGCAGGCCATCAGAGTCTACTGGCGTTGGCTGGCGTTGGCCGGGGATGATCCGAACGTGCTGCGCCCTTTGGGCGTAGCTTACTTGAAGGCAGGGCAGTACGATAGAGCCAAGCAGGTTCTGATTTCGGTGTCACAGAAACGGCCCGAAGATGGTGGGGTATTTCGCGATCTCGGGTACTGTTTCCTCAAGCTGGGCGACGTCGAGCAGGCGATGCAGATGTACCAGGAATCGGTCGATCATGACGCGAATGATTGGGAGGCCCACCGCGGCTTGGGCGTGGTCTGCATGCTCAAGGCTCGGCAGGCGGGAGACGCCCGCCTCCAGGCCGAGGCCGTGCGTCACTGGCGGCGCTCCTTGGTCCTCCGACCTGATCAGCCGAAGCACGAAATCCTGGAGAAATTGATTCGAGAGCATTCCAAGTTGCAGAATCCGTTGGAGGGGCTAAACTATTAGACCCATGGACGACAATCAAGACAGGACCGTTCAGGCCGCCCCGGTCGCCCGGTTGATGGACCGCTACAAGGTGGAACTGCCGGACTTCATCGGACATTCGATCTTCTGGCCCATCCTGCTACTGGGGCTGCTGGCGGACTTGTGGACGAAGCGCGCCGTCTTCGCCTGGTTGGAGCACAAATTCGGCCAAAGTGCGGAGATCGTCGATGGCATCCTCACGTTTCGGATGGCTTTGAACACCGGGGCGGCCTTCGGAATCGCCTCCGGCCATCTGCCCTTTTTGGTCGGTGTCTCGTCGGTGGCCCTGCTGGTGATCTTGGGCGTTTTCCTCCTTGGCGCCGGGCGTCAGAGGATGATGCAGGTTTCGCTGGGACTGTTTGCGGCGGGCGTCAGCGGCAACCTCTGGGATCGGCTCTTCAACGGCGGGCAGGTCCGGGACTTCATCGACGTCGTCTACTGGCCCGGGCGGCACTGGCACACCTTCAACGTGGCCGATGCCATGCTGTGCCTCGCCGTGGGGTTGCTCGTCGTGACGACCTTCCTCTCTACTGATTCGTCAAGTCAAACACGTGGTCCGCAACAAAAATAGGGGCGTCGATCGCGGCACATAGGGCGATGGCATCCGAGGGACGCGAGTCCACCTGCACGGTGCGTCCGTCGATGCTGAGGTGAATCTTGGCGAAGAAGGTGTGATTGCGGAGGTCGTCGATCACGATCCGCTCGACCTTGGCGCCCAGGCTGTCGATGATGTTGGCCAGCAGATCGTGCGTCATGGGCCGGGGCGGCTTGATCCCCTTGAGCCGACGGTCGATGGCGAAAATCTCCACGATGCCGATCACGATCGGGAACCCGCGCGTGCCGTGCCGCTCCTTCAGAACGATCACCTGCTGATCGGAAGTCTCGTTGATGATGATGCGTGACAGTTCCACTTCCACTTCCATGGTGGTTCCCTCGATAGATCAGCCGTTGATCTCGGCCAGATGTCCTTCGACCGCCTGTAGTTGTTCCTGAAGCTGCTGGAGTTTCTCCCGGGCCTGCGCCACGACCTCGGGCTTGGCCTTGGCCACGAAGTTCGCGTTGGCCAGCTTGCTCTCCACCGCTTTCTTCGCCTGCTCGATCTCCTGCCTCTGCTTCACCAGACGGGCACGTTCCGCTTCGGGATCGATCACGTTATGGACGTATACCTGCGTCCCTTCTACTATGGCCGTAGCGGCATTGTTCGGCTTGGGCAGATTCTCCGCGATCCGGAGGTCTCCCAGTCCCGCCAATTGGCAGATCAGTCCGTTGTTGGCGCTCATCGCGTCGCCAACGGACTTGGGCGCGTTGATCGAGACGGCGAGCTTCTCGCTCGGCGCCAGATTGTACTTGCTACGGAGGTCGCGAATCGCTCGGACGACTTCCTGAACCAGGCGGATCTGCTCTTCGACCTCGGGATTCCGCAAGTGCCCCAAATGGGCGGGCCAGTTGGCGATCACGATGGCCTCCGCGCAGTCGGCCGCGACGATTCCCCTAAGCTCGCGCACCGGAGCCATTTCGCTCAGGTTCTGGTAGATGCCCTCCGTGATGAACGGGATGAACGGGTGCAGCAACCGCAGGGTGCTATCGAGAACGAAGGCCAAAACGTTCTGCGCCACGGCCTTGCTCTGGTTGTCCCTCATCCGCGACTTGACCCATTCGAGGTACCAGTCACAGAAGTCATTCCAGAAGAAGTGATACAATTGCCCGAGCGGCTCGCTGAACTTGAAGGCATTGAGCGAATCGCTGACCTCATCTCGCGTGGTCGCCAGTCGTGACAGAATCCAGCGGTCGGTGATGTCCATCCTGGTCGCGTCGAAGCCGGCGGGATCGAGACCCTCCAGGTTCATCATGGCGAAGCGCGACGCATTCCATAGCTTATTGCAGAAGTTGCGGCCGATGTCGAACTTGGGCGAGGTATTGACCTTGCGGCCGTCCGGCAGCGTCATGGGAACCACGGGCACGCGGATGTCCTGCGTGTCCGTCGTCATGCTCGCCAACGTGAACCGCATGGCGTCGGCGCCGTGGCTGTCGATCGCGATCAGCGGATCGATGCCGTTGCCCAGGCTCTTGGACATCTTGCGGCCCTCGCCGTCCTGGATCATGGCGTGGATGTAGACGTCGTGGAACGGGATATCGCCCGCGCAGTATTGCCCCATCATGACCATACGCGAGACCCACAGCTTGATGATGTCGTGCGACGTGCACAGAACATCGCCAGGATAGAATGCCTTCAACTCCGGCGTATCCTCCGGCCACCCCAACGTGCTGAACGGCCACAGCGCAGACGAGAACCAGGTGTCGAGCACATCAGTATCTCGCCTCCAACCCTCACTCTCTATTCGTTCTTCAATCTGGGTATTTCCGGGAGCAACGCACGCATATGTGATTGGACCGTCTTCGGATGCAGTGAGTTCAAAGACCACCTTGTCGTTGTTCTTAGACAGTTCGTTCTCCAATTGGCCCCCGCCGCCATCTTTAGACCACATTGGGATACGGTGGCCCCACCATAGCTGGCGGCTGATCGGCCAGTCACGCAGGTTCTCTAACCAGATCTGATAGGTTTTGGCATAGCGCTCCGGGATGAATCGCAATCGGCCGTCGAGCAGAGGTTTGAGGGCTAGGCCGGCGAGGGAATTCGCCGGCACATCTGTTCCCTCGATTAGCCCTTGGCCGAATTTCCGAGCTAAAGGGGCAATAGGCTGTTTGACGGCCACATACCACTGATCAGACAGATAAGGTTCGATGGGGACATGGCTGCGATAGCTGTGGCCTACCTCGTGAGCGTAGTCGCGAATGTCCTCCAGCAAGTCGTGTTGGCGGAACCAGTCCACGACAGCCTCTCGTGCCTCGAAACGATCCATGCCCAACAGGTTGCGAACCTCGGGTGCCGTTGCATCCTGCCAACCATATTTGTCGCTGATCGAGCCGTCTGGCGCCATCACATTAACAAAAACGTATTGGCGAGGATCGCCTGCGTAGTCTACTGGCACGACCACCTCCGCAATCTCCTCGTAGTGACGCTCCCCTATGGCGTAGTCGTCGGGATCGTGGGCGGGTGTGACTTTCAGGAAACCGGTGGAGAAGCGGGCCTTCTCGTCTTCACTCTGCGGATTCGGCAGCACCACGTGCTCATCGGCGATGATCGGGATGATCCGCCCGACAATGGGCAGCCGGATCATCTTGCCGACCAGGTACTTGGCCCGCGGGTCGGCAGGATTCATGGCGACGGCCGTATCGCCCAGCATGGTCTCGGGCCGTGTCGTCGCGACAGTGATATGCGTAATCGTGACGCTCTTGGTGGCGAGGGCGTCCCGCCCTTGCGTCTCACGGGCATCTTGCCCGTGCTCTTCCTCTTGCGGGCACTGTCGCTCAAGACCCACCCAGGGCCACGCCTTCAGCCCCGCCTTCTCCGGGTTCTGCAACACGTATGTCAAGGAACGATTGAAATCCTCCTCATCCCGGATCAGGTGGTCATAATACTCATCCTGCCAGAAGGCCCCGGTTGTCCCCAAGTGCTTGTTTGCCTCCTTGGCGGTGAAAGATTTCCAGCTATGGAGAATATCGGGCAGGTTATAGCCCTCCCAGGGACGCACAATCACGTGGACGTGGTTGGGCATGATGCACCAGGCGATCAGATCGTATCGGTGGCCATGGAAGTGGCGCAATGCTTCTTGGACCAGTGAGGCAATCTCCGGTTTGGCGAGATGGCATGCACCTTGGCCGGAATCCAGGAAGGACTCGATTCGAGTGGCATACAGGCGGTCAAGCTCTTGCTCCTCGTGAGCCGTCAAGGACCGGCCTTGCTCTTTCGCCCGCAGGAGGATGCCTTCTCGTTCTTGTTTCCAGGCGTGAAGAACTTGCGGAGGAAGGCTGTCGGCCAGACGAAAAGCGATAGCGTAGGTGGCACCTCTTCGCGTCCAGTGGGGGAGACTGTGGCCCTCACGCTGGCGTATCTCGTTGGTGGGATCCGAGGGCAAGATGCCCTCGGGACGCAAGGGCGGGACGCCCTCGCCACGGTTGACAGGTGCGGGCAGGATGCCCGCGTCACGGGGCAATTCGACCGGCTCGACGAGCGGGTACTTGAGATACCAGAAAAAGCCCTGGACGGTCTCGTGCTCGACTTCGTCGTCGGCGAGGACAGTTTGCGTGGCCGGGTCCCAGTTGACGAGCCGCTTGCCGCGATAGATCAGGCCGTCTTTGAAGAGCTTGAAGAAGTTCGCCCGGACCGCCCTGGCGCACACCTCGTCCATCGTGAACCGTGTGCGCTGCCAGTCACAGGAGCAGCCCATCGCCCTGAGCTGGCCGAGGATCGTCGCTTCGTATTCGTCTTTCCAAGCCTGGATGCGGCGAACAAACTCCTCTCGTTGGAAGTCCGTGCGTCGCTTGCCTTCCTCGGCGAGGATGCGCTTCTCGACCACCGTCTGGGTGGCAATACCGGCGTGGTCGGTGCCGGGCATCCAGAGCGTCTCATACTGCTCCATCCGGCGAAAGCGGATCAGAATATCCTGAAGCGTGTTGTTCAGAGCGTGGCCCAGGTGCAGAGCCGCGGTCACATTGGGCGGGGGGATAACGATGGTGAACGCCCTTCGCCCCGAGCCTTTGCGGGACGGCTCGGCGTGGAAATAGGACTTCGACAGCCAGAGTTCATTGACCTGCCTCTCGACTGTCTTGGGATCGTAAACCTTGGACAACTGCTCTGTCATGGCCCATCCAACTCAACTGCCGTGCAAAAAAAATCCGGCAGACACGTGTCTGCCGGATGTCATGTTAATCGTATCGAGGTACCCTGTAAAGGGTGCTGTGGACCAGCACTCTTCGCCGGCCGCGAACCGTTTAGTCGAGGTTCATGGTCATGAGGAACTCGGCATTGGTTCGCGTCTTCGCGAGCCGGCTCTTGAGCAGCTCGACCGCTTCCACCGGGTTCAGGTCGCTCAGGACGCGACGGAGCCGATAGACAAGCTCCAACTCCTTCGGGTCGAGCAGCAACTCTTCCCTTCGGGTTCCGCTGCGGCTGATCTCGATGGCCGGCCAGACGCGCCGGTCGACGAGCCGTCGATCCAGATGCAGTTCCATGTTGCCCGTCGCCTTGAACTCCTCGAAGATCACTTCGTCCATCTTGGAGCCGGTGTCGATCAAGGCCGTGGCGAAGATGCTCAGCGAGCCGCCTTCCTCGATCTTACGGGCGGCGCCGAAGAACTTCTTGGGCATCTGCATGGCGCCGGCGTCCACACCACCGGTCAGGATGCGGCCGGAGTGCGGGGTCTCGTTGTTGTACGCTCGCGCCAAACGCGTGATGGAGTCGAGCAGGATCACGACATCCGTGCCGTACTCGACCATGCGCTTGGCCTTCTCAATGACGATCTCCGCCACCTGGCAGTGCCGGGCCGCGGGCTCGTCGAACGTGGAGCTGATGACCTCGACGTTCTCGGCCGTCTTACGCTCCATTTCGGTCACTTCCTCGGGCCGTTCGTCGATCAGCAGCACGATCAGCTTCACTTCGGGATGGTTCGTGCTGATCGCGTTGGCCATCTTCTGCAGCAAGATCGTCTTACCGGTACGCGGCGGGGCGACGATCAAACCACGCTGACCCTTGCCCACCGGGGTCACCAGGTCGATGATCCGCATGTTCAACTCATCGGACGTTGTTTCGAGAATCAGGCGCTGTTCCGGGTGCAACGGGGTCAGATCGCTGAAGACGATCTTATCCGCCAGCAGGTCCGGGTTCTCATAATTGATCGCCTCGACGCGCAGCAGGGCGAAGTATTTCTCGGAATCCTTTGGCGGCCTGATTTGTCCGGAAACGATGTTGCCGGTCCGCAACCCGAAGCGTCGGATTTGCGACGGCGAGACGTAAATATCATCCGATGAGGACAGGTAATTATAATTGGGGTTGCGCAGGAAGCCGTAGCCGTCCGGCAGGACCTCCAGCACGCCTTCGCCGTACATCAGACCGTTCTGCCGGATGCGCTCCTTGAGGATCCGGAAGATCAGATCCTGCTTCTTCAGGGCACTGTACTCCGTGATCCCTTCCTTCTTCGCCATCTCGTGCAGCTCGGCCACAGTCAGCCGCTGCAGGTCCGTCAGGTACAGATTGCCCTTCTTGATCCGCTCGTACTTGGCGTGTGTGGACTCCTCGTCGGTTAGCTCGACCCCTTCTTCTTCTTCCGTGACTTCCATGGTCTCGGCCGGGTCATCGTCGCTCGCTTCGACGGTCGGGGCCTCAGGCTGCAATTCCACCGGCGGGTCGTCCTCCATCGCAGTGACGGGGGAATCCAATATCTCTTCCGGCTGTTGTTCTACCTGCTCGGCCACCAACTCTTCGTCAGTCGCTTTCCTCTTGGTTCCTTTCCGCTTGGTTGTTCTGGCCTTGGCCATAACTACTCCTTTTCCTGTTCTGTGATTCTTTTGTCACCCTTGCCCCTGTTTGTGCAGGTGGAACCCTGCCCCCACAGATGCGGGCAACACGTCTGTAGCCGACGTGCGGCATCTTCTCTTGGTGGTTCCGTGGAATTGAGCCTCGAGCTACACCACTATCACGCCAGGTCCACAGAAGCTGCCGTTCGCAGCCAGACGTTGAAATGAACCCGCTATCTACTTCTAGCTATGTCAGAGAAGATATCTTGGATTTGCCTGACCAACGTCAAGAAGTCAGAGTTGTTGTCTATGGTATTATCGGCCAACTGCGCCTTCTTGTCCAGAGAAATCTGAAATTTTTCGCGAATTTTGATTTCTTGCTCATCCAAGAGGCCTGTCTGCCGCGCTCGGTGAGCCCGTTGGGCCAGATCGCATCGAACGAAGATCAGTCTGTCACAACGGTTTGCCCATCCAACTTCGACCAGCAGGGGCATGTCAAGTACAATCGCTCGGATGTGTTTCCGTTGCTTATACTTGGCAATCAGCTCCTCAGTTCGCGCCAATACGCGGGGGTGGAGCACTTTGTTCAGAAGGCACAGCTTCTCGGCATCGGCAAAAACGATCTGAGCCAGCCGCGCGCGGTCAATCTGGCCGGAAGGCTGCAAGATCTCTCGCCCCAGTTGCCGGACGATCTCGTCGCGGACCGGCTCCTGAGTCAAGAGGTCATGGGCGATCGCATCGGCACTGATGACCGCACAGCCCAACTTGCCGAGTTCCGCCGCGACGGTGCTCTTGCCGGAGGCGATGCCGCCCATGATTCCTATGATTGGTTTTTTCCTGGGATTGCTCACGATCAAGCAGTCGAGCTGCTTACTCCCATTTGGCACGCATACTCTATCGGGAATCCCGGGTTGTGTCAAGCGTTCCCGCAGACTCTGCCGAATCATTTCAACCGGCTTTGGATGGCCTTGAGCAGGTCTTCCGGCACCTTGACCCCGAGTTTCTTGGCGACGTTCGCATGGTCCCAGGCTTCATCGTACTTTCCGAGCATGTAGAATCCGTAAGCCAGTCCATGGTGGGCATCGCCGAGCTTGGGATCCATTTTGACAACCTGGAGGTACGCCTTGACGGCGGGGTCGAAATCGCCTTTCTTGAGGTAGGCCGACCCGAGATTGAAGAGGATGCGCTCATCCTCCGGCTTGGCGGCCGCGGCCCGCCTATAGTACTGGATCGCCAAGTCGTAGTTGCCTTGGTCGAAGTATGCGGTGCCCAGGTCCACCAAGGCGGCCACCATGCCGGGCTTGAGCACCAGGGCCTGCGTGAAAGCCTGGATCGCCTCGTTGGTCCGGCCCAGCTTGTTCTGGCAAATCCCCAAGCCGTAGTACGCTTCCGCCGAATCCGGTTTGAGGCTTTGGACCTTGCGGAATTGCGCGAGGCCTTTGTCATACGCACCCATCCGGTAGTACAACTCGCCTAGTTGGACATACGCTTGGATGTTTCGGCCATCGACGGCGACGACTCGGTTCAGGAGGGAGAGCGCCTCGCCGTAGCGCTCCTGCCTCGTGAGCAGGAGCGCCAGATTGCGCTGCGCGTCTACGAAATTCGGATCGAACTGGATCGCCTGCCGGTAGGAGGACGCGGCGGTGTTCAGATCGTTGAGCGCCAGGTAGGCGTTACCAAGGTTGTTGTACGTTTTCGGGTCGCTGGGATTCAGTTGCAGGGCGGCCTGATACTG
>Ga0315280_10001782_pt1 | contig 36104 bp, 27 predicted proteins | sample YL17G06_40_MG_FD_203697 | JGI IMG/M metagenome (GOLD analysis project Ga0315280, IMG submission 203697) | Sediment microbial communities from Yellowstone Lake, YNP, Wyoming, USA - YL17G06_40 | ecosystem: Environmental > Aquatic > Freshwater > Lake > Sediment | place: USA: Wyoming | collected... | reverse complement strand
CGGCGTAGGCGTAGGGCTCCATCTCGCGCGGCACATAGAGATGCCGCGGCACCTTGCGCATGGCGACCAGCACGCGTTTGTCGCGCACGCCGCGGTCTTCGATCTGCTCGCGGACCATTCGCTCTCGTGCCTGTCGCTGAGCCTCGGAATCGCTCGCGGCAGGGACGGAGGAAGAGCTGGGAGCCTGGGACGGCAAGGGGGAGCACGCCAAGACGAGAAGTGCCAACAGAATGAGGCTGGCTTCGCGCGAGAGGGAGACTAGAGGCTTCAAAGCACGCATGCGTTGGCCTTGCGCGGATCCCTGCGCCGTCGGCGTTACGAAGCTATTGCGGCCGGACGTATAGATAAAGCGTGTGACTACTCCCCGACTCGGACATCACTATTTCCGACTTTTCCGGCGTCCATCCGGGGATCTGGAAGTCATGGGTCACGACGCGGGCGCCGGGGCGAAGGTCCCGCTCGAGAATCGGTTTCAGGCGCTCGTTGACGCTGGTGAGGAGGTAAAGCGTCACCACGGTGGCCATGCGCAGGCTAACGTGATACATGTTGGCGTGCAGGATCTTGGCGCGCTTCTCAAGACCCAATTCCGCGATGCGCGCCGTGGATTGTTTATAGAGATCGTCGTCAAGTTCCACGCCCACGGCTTCCGCTTTGAACTTCTGTGCCGCGGTAATCACGATGCGCCCGTCGCCCGAGCCCAGGTCGTAGACCCGGTCGTATTGGTCCACGTTGGCCAGCTTGAGCATGGCTTCGACGACGTTTTGTGGCGTGGGGACGAAGGGTGCAAGCCGATCCTTCTGATCCTCCGTCGTGGGTGGAGGTGCCTCCTGGGCTCTTGCGACAGTGGCTAGGGCGACGGACAGGATGCTGACGCTAATGGAGAGAGCAAGGTGGCGTCGCAAAGAACTTTCAGCATTCATGAGATCTTCTCCTCACACGGCGCCAGAACTCGGGAGCCGCTGCCGATTCTAGATCCGCCTGGGTAGCGGGCCTGGGCAATCGATTGTAGCCACACGTTGATACCTTGTCGAGCGGCACGGACGCATGTGACAAGATTTCGCTTGCGGCGAGCGGCGTTCAAATCTACTCTGGCCGCCCGTGCCCAAGACCCGGTTTCCCCGGGCACAGATACGAACAGGATGTCATGGAGTCTCCCCTCCGCCGCGAACTCACCTTCATCAGCGCCACCGCGATCGTCGTCTCCAACATGATTGGCACGGGAATCTTCACGACCACGGGATTCCTGGCGGGGGACCTCGGCAGCCCTGGTGTGGTCCTGGCAGTCTGGGCGGCCGGCGGAATCGTCGCCCTGGCTGGCTGCCTGGCCTATGCGGAACTGGGGATCAACTTCCCGCGCTCGGGAGGCGAGTACGTCTTTCTGCGCGAGGCCTGGGGGCCAACCTGGGGATTCCTGAGCGGTTGGATCTCTTTCTTCGCAGGTTTCGCCGCGCCGGTGGCTGCGGGCGCGCTCGCCGTCTCCGAATACCTGGGACATTTCTTTCCGTCACTGTCGTTCCAACAGACGGGGCTAAGCAGCGGCTGGATTGGCAGGCTGCGTCCGGGAAACGGCCAACTGTTGGCGCTGGCCGTCATCGTGGTTTTTGCCGTTGTGAACATCCTGGGGATTCGCCTGGCGGCCCGGCTGCAGACCATCTTGACCGCAACAAAACTCGCCGTGCTCGGCGCTTTCCTGCTGCTGGCGTTCACGATCGGCCGGGGCGACTGGCACAACTTCACGCTGGCAGCGGCACGGACGTCACCGCACGGCGTGGGGACGCAATTTGCCGTTTCCTTGATCTTCGTAATGTTCGCTTACAGCGGCTGGAACGCCGCCACTTATGTCGCAGAAGAAATGAAGACCCCCGAGCGCACGCTCCCGCAGGCGCTGGTCGTCGGGACGGGTGCGGTGGTGTTCATCTATCTGGCGCTCAACGCAGCGTTCATCTACGCGCTGCCTCTGGAATCGATGAAAGGCGTGGTGCGCGTCGGCGCACTGGCTGCCGGCGGGCTCTTCGGCCCTCGGGGCGGGAATATTTTCAGCGGCATGATGGCGGCCGGCATCCTCTCCTGCGTCAGCGCTATGGTGATCGTGGGGCCGCGGGTCTACTACGCGATGGCGCTGGACGGATGTTTCTTCCGCGGCGCCGCCAGCGTGAATGAGCGCTGGGGCACTCCCGCGCAGGCGATCCTCTATCAGACGGTTGCATCCGCCGCGATGATCTTGACGGGGACCTTCGAGCGATTGATCTATTACATCGGTTTCGCTCTCATTCTTTTTGCCGCGCTGGCGACCACCGGAATCTTCCGTCTGCGCGGACGGCCAGGCTGGAAGCGTCTCGCGGCCATAAGCTGGGCTTACCCGCTCGTCCCGGTGGTCTTTGTCGGGGCCAGTATTTGGATGCTGGGCTACACGCTCTTCCTGCGGCCCACCGAATCCCTCCTGGGCCTGCTGACCATGGCCTCAGGAGCCCTCCTTTATCGCTGGAAATTCCGCAAGGCTAGCTAGGAGCGAACGAGGACCGATCGCTGTAGAAGAGCCGCCAGAACTGATTGACGCGCTGGCGCTCGATGCGGCTGTGCCGGACGGCGATGACATAGGGGGTGAGCAAAAAGGGCGCCGCCGCCAGGCTGAGGAAGAAGTTCTTGAAGCGCAACAGGGGCGGGAATTCGCCGTTGCGGAGGGAGAGCACGGTCGGGTAGTAGCGCAGCACGACGCCGTAGATGTCCGCGGCGAGAGACAGGTGGTTGGAGTGTGGCCCGAAGACCAGCGTGCGGCCGTGGCGAATGTCGGCGAGGAATTCTTCGCGCGTTCGAGCCGCGCTGGCGGTGAAGGTCCGCCCGATGCGCCGCAGCGTGTGGGAATCGCTGCTGCCCACCATGCCTACGGGGAGGGCGAGTGGGGCGCCATGCCGGTAGCGCTCCAGCAACCGTACGATAAGCGTGTTGTGCTCGCGCTGCTGCGTGCCGTTGCGGATCTCGAAGACATCGAACAGCGCCGCCATCCGCTCGACGAATGCCTGGACCCGCACGGCGTCCCAGAAATGCAGGAAGAGATGGTTGAGCACGAAGACCAGCCCGCTCTGGCGCAGATAAGCCACGAGTGCTTCGCCGTTCGGCCGCAATTTCTGCATCTCGCGATGCTGTGACTCGTCGAGGCCGTAGACCCCAATGTGAACCTCGTGGCGGAATTCGGGGAAGTAGGTACTGACTTCCTCGCCCAGGATGAAGTCCGGCAGGTCGCCGAGGCGGTTCAGCAATTCCAGCCCGCCGTTGATCGAATCGTGATCTGTAATGGTGACCAGATCCATTCCCCGGCGTTTGGCCGTGCGATACACTTCGAGGGGCTGCGAATAGCAGTCGCGGCAGCGGAGAAACCGCAGATGCTTCGCGTGGCCCGAATGCCGGGTATGGACGTGCAAATCGGCTTTGTAGAGTTTTGTGGGTTGCCCTTCAACCACGGTTTGCTATATTAGAAACCTGGCGTGACACTTGCAAGGCATTTTTCCGGCCGGCGAGTTCCCTCATCCCCTTCGATGAAATCCCTCCGGCGGCGCTCCGATCCCGGTCTGGTAAGCCCCTTCAGCGTGCGGCGCGGCAGGCGCGAGTTCACGCTAAAGTCTCCGCTGAGCGGCCAGGGCCGAACCACTTACCGAATCGAGGAAATCAAGAACGCGGGCCAACTCGAGCGACAGGTACGGCAGGGCTGGCTGGAAGGAACCACGAGTCCAAGCGCGGGGGCGGGAAAGCGATGATTCGGGCAGTGTTCGTCTCGTGCGTGACGTTCGCTTACGTACTGCTGGTGGGGCCGCCCGTGTTGCTTTACGCTGTTCTGAGCGGTGAAGCGGACCCGATTTATCGAGTGGGCGTCTGGGGTTGCAGGATGGCCTTGCGATTGGCCGGCGTGAGGCTCGAGGTTCGCGGTCGGGAGAAAATTCCCATCGGGCGCGCGGTGGTTTTCATGGCCAATCACCAGAGCAACGTCGATCCTCCCGCCTTGATCTCGATCCTCCCTCCCGTGCGTGTCCTCGTCAGGAAGGAAATATTCCGTGTGCCCGTCCTGGGTCGCGCGATGCGCCTGTGTGGGTTCGTTCCTGTGGACCGCCAGAACCGCGAACGCGCCATGCGCGCCATCGAAGAAGCCATCGAATCGCTCAAGAAAGGGCACTCCTTCCTCGCCTACCCGGAGGGAACGCGGAGCCGCGACGGACGACTATTGCCTTTCAAGAAGGGCGTCTTCGTGATGGCGATCAAGGCTCAGGTCATGATCGTGCCCGTCACAGTCTCCGGATTCACCAAAATCATGCGCAAGGGTGAACGCGCTCTTCATCCGGGAGTAGCCCGGATCACCATTCACGACCCGATTCCTACGGCCGGCTTTTCAACCGTGGACCGTGAAGCACTCATCGAGCGAGTCCAGCAGGCCATCTTCGCGGGGCTGGCGGACGACGAGAGATGCCCGCAGGCCCCGCCCGCGGCTGAAGACAGAGCCCGTCTGCACGGGACGGCCTCGGGTGGGCGCCACGAGGTGGCGCTTCGGCACGGGTTCGAGCGCTCGGATGTCAACGGGGAGATCGTGCTCTACGAGCACCCCGAATTGGGTTCCCTGCACACCTTCAGCGACGGCACCTGGATGCATCTGAGTCGCGGTGGAGAAGAAACCAGCGGCAGCGGTGCCGCACAGCTAGAAAAACACCTCGCCGCATTGAAGTCAAAGTTACACCCAGCATAGAGTCCCCCCGGACTCAGGCATCTTCTTTTTCCAGTCGTTTCAGGATCTTCCGATATCCGGCGTACATTTCCGGCAGCCGGGCATAGACCGCCGCGCACTTCAACCACTGGGCGTTGTCCATGGCCGGGTAGCCGGAGATCACCTTGTTGGCTTCGACGTCGTTGGGGATTCCCGACTGGGCGGTAGCAATCACGTTGTCGCCGATGGTCAGGTGGCCGGCAACGCCGACCTGGCCGGCGAGGACGACGTTGCGCCCGATCTTGGAACTGCCCGCAAGGCCGGCCTGGCCACACAGCAGCGAATTCTCGCCCACGTCGGACCCATGTCCGACCTGGACGAGATTGTCAACCTTCGTCCCGCGGCGAATGCGCGTCTCGCCCACGCCGGCGCGGTCGACGCAGGCGTTGGCCTGGATCTCGACGTTATCTTCGATGACCGTCGTGCCCGCTTGAACGATCTTGTAGTAGGAACCGTCCGCCTGCTTGGCGAAGCCATATCCGTCGCTCCCCACCACCACGCCGTTCTGCAGGATGACGTCGTTGCCGATGCAGACCCCCTCGCGCACGACCGAGTGCGAGTGGGCAAAGAAGCGGTGGCCGATCTTGGCCTGGCGATAGACCGCCACAAAGCCCTTCAGGACGCAGTCGTCGCCGATTTCGACGCCTTCCTCGATCACCACATAGGGGCCGATGGAGGGATTACGGCCCAGCTTGAGGTCCGGGGCGATGACCGCCGTGGGATGGATGCCCGCCGGCGGGCGGTAAGGCGGGAAGAAAATCTCCAGCGCCTTCGCGAAGGTCAGATAGGGGTTGTCCGAGCGCAGGAAGGGCCGCTCCCCGGCCGGGAGGTCGGGGCTGACGATGATCGCCGCCGCCTGCGTGGTCTTCAGTTTCCGGTGGTATTTTGGGTTGGCGAGGAAGGTGACCTCCGTCGGTCCCGCTTCGTCCATTCCCGCGACGCCCGTGACTTCCACGTCCGTCGGTCCTTCCAATGTGCATCCCAGCCGTGCCGCCAGTTCGCCAAGTTTCATGACTTTGATACCTCGTTGGAATTAAGGCGCGCCGCCTGTCAAGCGCGCACCGCTCCGAGAGCAAGCGTAACAGCGAGAGGGAAGGGAAGGCAACGACCAGTACCAAGGTAACGGTACCTCAGTGACGTTGTGGGGAGAGTGGCACTTGGCTGACACTCCTGCCTAGCCTAAAGGCCTTCCCTTTCGCCTCACGGCAGGGGGACGGCGCTGCGGCGGGCTAGGGGACGACGCCAGGTCTCCCGGGCGAGCGAGTTAGTCACCGCCGCGGCCAATTGATGTTCGGGAGAAGGGTTCGAGTGATTGTGGTCGCAAAGACGAACGGGCGATTGGTGCGGGACGGGTCGTGGCAGAGCATCCCTGCGGCATCGTCCGATTTGCGGCCTTCCGGTCCCTCACAGATGTCCTCTCCACCGTTGAGGCCTTGCAGGAATGGCAGAAAAGAGTTAAGCTGTGCAGCGCACGGTTGCTCAGAAAGATAAGGGTATCGATCGCATGAACTACCTCCGAGCGGGCGTAAGGATCCCCGTGCAACTTCCTGTCGAGGTTCGCTGGAAGAGTCGAGCGGGAAGGGCGTACCAGGCGCAGGGGAAAACCGCGTGCATTAGCGCCAACGGCATGTTTATGTCGTTGCCGGTTCGTCTTCGGCCGGAGACTGCCGTCACGATTTCGGTCAGCTTGCCGGTCGAGTTCACGCGGATTCCCCTCGAGCTCTTGTGCGACGGACGGGTAGTTGGACAGCCTGCCGGTGTGACGGGTGTGGGGGCGATCATCGACGATTATCAGGTGCGACCGGTTTAGCGGGCGTCGTGATCGATCAGGAATGTCGCCGCTCGACATCCCACCCGTGATCTGCACGAATAGCCGGCTGGAAGGGGTTCGACGCGCCAGCGCCCGCATCGGGGCGATCCCACTGCGAGGATGGCACTCGGTTTGAGCCCGCAATCCCCTGCGGAGCCTAAACCGACATAATGCGAACCGCCCACCACGCGAAGAAAACAATTCGCATCTTGATCGCCGACGCGGAAGGGATCTTCCGCCTGGGGCTCAAGAAACTGTTCGGCGTTGAGGACGATCTCCGGGTGGTGGCCCAGGCCGATCAGGCGGGACAGGTTCTCGGACTCGCCAAGAAATTCAAACCCGACGTCTTCTTCTTGCAGTCAGAAATGCTCGCCCCCGACCCGGCAGACTTCCTCGCCCGGCTCCGCCAGATCTGGGCGGGCGGGAAGATCATCGTCATCACCTCGGCCGTCGCCGGCCCCGAGTCCGATCGGTACGTCAAAGCGGGCGCGGCCGGCGTGGTTCTGCGCTCCAGCGATCCCGAGCTTTATGTGAAGAGCGCCCGGCGGGTGATGAAGAACGAATTGTGGCTCCCCAAGCCGCTGGGTCCGCCGCCGCCTCCCCTCGCCAAGGAGGTCCCGAGGTCGGCGCTCCGCCCGGTGGACACGCTCACGCGCCGCGAAAAGTCCGTCATCAGTTGCCTTGTCCAGGGCTGGCGGAACCGTGAAATCGCAGAGCGCCTTCACATCACCGAACAAACCGTCAAGAACCACCTCCGCACGATCTACGACAAAGTCGGGGTTTCCGACCGGCTTGAGCTCGCCCTTTACGCCATCCACCAGAAACTCGATTTGCCGCCCGCGCCCCAGGTTGAGTCTGCTGCCTAGTTTCCCGTGAAGGCCAGGCGTGGACTCCGCGGCACTAATCGGATGGAGGTTCGCTTGCAGCGGGAAAGAGGCCGATTTGCGCGCCTTCGGGTGCCGCCTTGGTACCGCGGCGTCGCGCGCGGTCCATCGCCCGCCGAGCGGAACCGTTGGAGATTACTCCGAGGACTTCGACGCTCCCCAGCGCGGCGCGCGGGACAAAGACTTTGATGTTATTCGAGGAGAAGTCGGGTGGGGTCACCAGGAAGCCAGCACCATCCGACTCGAGAAGGTTGTTGGCCATGATCCCGTCCATGACCTCGTTGTCTTTGAAGGTCATGCGGATCCAGATCCCACTCAGCCGGGGCCGGCTGAGGAAGACCTTCCTCTCCAGGCGGTCCGGGTCGCCTTCGAAATCGCGGACGAAGTAGATGCCCTTGATCGCATCGAGGGGCACACGGACCAGCCGACCTTCACGATCGAGAACTTCCGCGCCGTCCGGCCCGAGGAACCCGGCCGAGTGCACGTAGCCCTTAATGGAATCGCCGTCCAATTTGCGGACGACCACCTTCTTGCGGGTCGAAGAGGATGGGCTGGCTTTGTTCACCGGACGACCGTCCAGGTTCCTAACACGTCGGAAAATTGCAGCTTGGCCACAGAAACAGGCTTGTGCTAGTATAGGGTCGCAGTACGGCCTGTCAAGTATCTCGGCATCCTTGCCGGAGCGCCGTCGTTGAGAACCGTTTCTAATAGCTTCACAAATAAGGGGTTAGGTTGCTTTTCAGCCACAGGTGTGGAGTCCCGGGGGCATGCCTGCGGTGCCTCCCGATTCAAGACAACTGCCCGGCCTTCCCCCTGACGCTGTAGCGGGAATCTGAAAACATGTCTGACCTGAGCCGGTCCAGGCGGTTGAGGCAGGCTGGCGAATCGTTCGCGAGCCCAACCCATCTGGACGCATCCGACCCTACCGCGACGGCGGAATTAACGGCCTTTGTAGACTACATCCGTGTGGAAAAGGGTCTGGCGGCGAATAGTATTGCCAGTTACGCACGGGACCTCGAGGAGTTTGCCCGCTTTCTCCGCCGGAGGGGGCGACCCGTCGCGAGAGTTGACCGCGAGGACATTCGAAGTTTTCTTGCATCGCTATATCGTCGCGGGTTGAGTGCCCGGTCGGCCGCGCGACATCTGGTCTCGCTACGCAATTTCTTCAAGTTCCTACTGAAGGAAGGACGGCTCAAAACCGATCCCACGGAGGAAATCGAAGCGCCCCGTGTTGGCCAGAGACTCCCGAAGTACATGACCGAGGACGAGGTCGATGCTCTGCTCCAGCAACCCGATCTATCAACTCCGCTGGGGCTGCGGGATAAAGCCATGTTGGAGTTGCTGTACGCCACCGGCGTGCGGGTTTCGGAACTGATCGGTCTGTCCTGGAGCGATTTGGAAATCAATCTTGGCGTTCTGCGGTGTCGCGGGAAGGGAAGCAAAGAGCGCTTGATCCCGGTGGGCAAGTCAGCCCTGCGCGCCATCGAAGCGTACGTCCAACGGGGACGGCCGGCACTCGCGAAAGGACGCGAGACGCCGTTCCTGTTTCTCAATCCGCGGGGCCAAGGGCTCTCGCGCGTGGGGTTCTGGAAGCTGATTGTCCGTTATGGACGCGCCGCAGGGATTTTGACCGACATCACACCTCACGAGCTGCGGCACTCGTTTGCGACACACTTGCTCGAGCGGGGAGCGGATTTGCGCTCCATTCAACTGATGCTCGGCCACAGCGATATTTCGACCACGCAGATTTACACGCACGTCGTAAAAGAGCGGCTGAAGCAGATCTACCGCGAGCACCATCCGCGCGCGTAGGAAGCAGGCAGCAAGGAATAGCGAAAAGGCAAAGCCATGAGCGACTATAACTTCCTGATGGAAAGCCGGCTCTCCCCCGAGCAGTTCCAGATGCTCAACCATCTGAGCCGGATTGCAGGGAGCCAGGGTTTGAATCTTTACCTGGTGGGTGGCGCCGTGCGCGATTTGACTTACGGCCAGCAGGTCATTCGGGATCTGGACTTCGCGGTGGAGGGGAACCCGCAGAAAATCCTCCGATCTCTGCAATCGCCGCCGCGGGGGAGCGAGCCGGCGCCGGCCCGTATCGCTCACTCGCAACATCAGTCTCGGCTCAACTCCACCGAAATCACGTTCGCAAACGGCGTGCGTGCCGAAATCGCCGCGACACGCGATGAGGTTTATTCGAAGCCCGGGAGACGGCCGGAAATCGCGTCGGCGGGGATTTTCGAGGACCTGCGGAGGCGAGACTTCTCGGTGGACGCCATGGCCGTCTCGCTCCATCCCAACTCCCGCGGGCTGCTGCTCGACCCTACAAACGGCGCCGCGGATATCGAGCGGCGCGAGTTGCGCGCGCTCCACAGTCGGAGCTTTCAGGAAGATCCTTCACGTCTCTACCGACTGCTGCGGCTCGGAATGCGGCTGGACTTCAAGCCCGAAGAGCGGACCCGGATGTGGCTGCACGCCGCCCTGGAATCCCGCGCCTGGGAGCGGATGGATCCTGACCAGCAGGGGCGCCAATTGCGCGCCATCCTTCAGGAGGATAACCCCGGGCGCGTTCTCAAGGGGCTCTCCGAACGGGGACTGCTGGCGGGGCTTGATCGGAAGCTTGGTGCGCCGCGTTTGCCCTACGATCAGTTTGCGCGCATCCGAGCCGTGGCTCAATCCATCCCGGGCGCGGATGCGTTCCTGCTGCATTTCCACTGCCTGACGGCAAAACTCGGCGGCGCGCAGCGGAAGCGGCTCGCCACCAAGATCATCAGCGACCGCAAGACCGCCAAGATGGCCCTCGGCCTGGAAGGCGCGGCTCGCCGGCTTGCCCGGGTTCTGAAGAGTGCCAAGGCTGCTTTGCCCAGCGAAACGTACACTTTGCTCTCCGGGCAACCGCAACCTTTGCTGATTTTCCTGCTGGTCTACTATCCGCAAGCGAAGATTCAGGCGCGGGTGAAGAGTTTCCTCTTCAAGTATCCCATCGTCCGCGCCCGGATGCCCCGCACGGAATTGCTGACCTTAGGGCTCGAGGCGGGGCCCAAGTTCGAGAAGGTCTTCCATCAACTTTTCCTCGCCCAGTTGGACGGCAAGATCAAATCCCACCCACAACTCCTCAAGGAATTCTACTCCCTGACGGGAATCAAAGAACCCGCGCCCAAGCCGGCCATTCCTGCCCGGCGGGCGCGCCCTTCCGCGAAGGAGAAGGCCAAGGAGAAGAAATAGCGTTCTCCTTGGCCCTAGGTCTCGGCTATACGGTCCGCCGTGGGTTGGGTCCCGGTTGGCCAGACAGCTTCGCTTTTGTCACCGAGCTGGCCGATCGGCAGGAGCTTCTCCCTTGCAGGTTCTGCCCACGCGGGTATAGTTGGCCCCAACCATGCATCCCTCGCACTGCCGACGCCGAGCGATAATCGGAGGTGTCGTTGGAACCGGGCTTCCTCTCCCGATGCGTTGATTTGCTCAAAAGGTGGCTCACTCGCCGCGAGCCAGCGCCAGGGGCGAGTGCGGCCAGCCACGCCCAAGCTCACTACTAGGTCGGCATGAAGCACTACGAAAGGCGCGAGCTGCGCAGGGCGGCCGCGGAGTTTCGCGAGGCGCGGCACGCGACTTCCCGGATGGAATCCAAATAATCGTTAATGCCGGCGCCCCCAGCCCCCAAAATACCAGCGCATGCCAATCGTCGCATATTGCCCCATCGGTTTGTCTGATCCCAGGTCAGCGGCGCCAAAGTGGTGGCTGTAGCGCCCGAACCAGTCGACCTGGTGATTCAAAAACCTGAGTTCTAAATTCCTTGGCAGTTCCACGCCTAACCCCATAACACGCTCAAGAGCCATGGGTGAGGCCGAGGCCGTATATCTTACTTGGGGGATGTTGTCTCCGAAATACATTATGGGCTCGAAGAAAAAGAAGGCCCGCCGCAAGGGCCCTCGCCCGAACGGTTGGAACTCCAGGTAGCCACTCAGCAAGAAACGGGGAAAGGTTGAGCAGGCCGCGATCGACAACGCACAACGACCCAGATCGGGCTCGTTGTGAGGCGGCGCCACCGCAAAGTCCGCAAACCCGCGGAGGAAATTCTTGGGAAACAGCGTGCGATCCGCGGCCTGGCCTAGCGCGGCCTCTTCGCCCTGCACCCAGCCAGGAGCCAACAAAATGAAAGACAGTGCCCAAAGGGCAACCAGATTTTTTTTCAACGCCTTTCTCCTTTTCGCGCCGCTAGTCCCTAGGTTTCTGGAAAGGGCTCGGGCAGAATGGGGAACGGCCTTGTCGACCGCCGGGTAGTTCTAATACCACAAAAACTCCTCTGAGACTGCATAAGAAGCCCTGCCTTGGGGGCTCCACCCCCAGCGAGAATGGTTTCTGCTAGAATGCTGGGGAATGAGTCCCAACAATTTCGTCCATCTTCACCTGCATACGGACTACAGCCTGCTGGACGGCGCCTGCGAGATTTCCAGGCTCATGGAGCGCGCCGCCGAGCTGAAAATGCCCGCCGTGGCGGTCACCGACCACGGCAATCTCTTTGCGGCCGTCAAGTTCTACCACACCGCTCTCACATACGGGATCAAGCCCATCATCGGTTGCGAAGTCTACGTCGCACCGACGAACCGCTTCGACCGCTCGCCGGATGCCGACCGGCCGAACCACCTGGTATTGCTCTGCGAGAACGAGCGAGGCTACCGAAACCTCATCAAACTCGCTTCCTCCGCCTTCTTGGAGGGGTATTACTACAAGCCGCGCATTGACAAGGACCTGCTAGCGCGCCACTCCGACGGGCTGATCGGGCTCTCCGCGTGCCTGCGCGGCGAGGTGGCCGTCGCCCTCCTCGAAGACCGTTACGAGGCGGCGCGGCAATCGGCGTACGACCTCCGCGACATCTTCGGCAAGGGGAATTTCTTCCTGGAAGTCCAGGACCAGGGCATCACCGAAGAGCACAAGATCAACCCGCAACTGGGACGCCTGTCGCGCGAGACGGGAATCCCGCTGGTCGTTACCAACGACACCCACTACCTGACGCAGGCCGATGCGCGCGCCCAGGAAGTCCTGATCTGCATCCAGACCGGCAAGACCCTGAGCGACCCAAACCGGATGCGCTTCGCGACCGACCAGTTCTACTTCAAGTCTTACGAGGAGATGCTCAAGCTGTTCGGCGAAATTCCCGAGGCGCTCCACCGCACGGTCGAGATCGCCGAGCGCTGCAACCTGCACCTGGAGAAGAAACAACACGTCTTCCCGCACTTCGAGGTCCCGGCGGGGGAGACGCTGGAGAGCTTCTTTGAAAAGGTGACGAGGCAGGGGTTCGCCGAACGGCGCGCACGTCTGGAACGGCTGCGGGGCGAGGGCCGCCTGCGCCATCCGCTCGAGGAATACGAGGAGCGCCTGGAGCGCGAACTCGAGCTTATCAAGCAGATGCGCTTCGCCGGGTATTTCCTGATCGTCTGGGATTTCATCCGCTTCGCGCGCGAGAAGTGCATTCCTGTCGGCCCGGGCCGAGGGTCCGCCGCAGGCAGCCTCGTTTCCTACTCGCTGCACATCACGGACATCGACCCGCTGCAGAACGGCCTGCTCTTTGAGCGCTTCCTCAACCCGGAACGCATCTCGTTTCCGGACATCGATATCGACTTCTGCATGCGGCGGCGCCAGGAAGTTATCAACTACGTCACGGAGCGCTACGGCCGCGACAACGTCAGCCAGATCATCACTTTCGGCACGATGGGCGCGAAGGCGGTCCTCCGCGATGCCGGGCGGGCCCTGGATATGCCCTTTGCGGAAGTTGACCGCATCGCGAAACTGGTGCCTAACGTCCTGAATATCACCCTCCAGGAAGCTCTCGCGCAGTCGCCGGAACTCCGCCAGGCCCAGGAGCGCGACCCGCGACTCACGGAATTGCTGTCGGTGGCCGAGAGACTTGAAGGCTTGGCGCGCCACGCCTCGACGCACGCGGCGGGTGTCGTGATCTCGCCGCAACCGCTCCAGGAAATCGTCCCGCTCTACAAGAGCAACAAGGATGAAATCACCACCCAGTACGCCATGGACGATCTGGAGAAGATCGGCCTGCTGAAGATGGATTTCCTCGGGCTCACGACCCTCACCGTCATTGACGACTGCCTGCGGCTGATCGAGGGCACGCGCGGCGAAACCCTCGATCTCGACGGCCTGCCGCAGGATGACGCGCAGAGTTACGAACTGCTCGGGAAAGGGCTGACGTCGGGCATCTTCCAGTTTGAAAGCCGCGGCATGACGGACATCCTTCGCCGCGCCAAGCCCAACCGCTTGGCCGACCTCACGGCGCTTAATGCCCTCTATCGCCCCGGACCTATCCAGGGCGGCATGATTGACGACTTCATCGCGCGCAAGACGGGCAGAAAGAAAGTCGCCTACGACCTGCCCCAGCTCGAAGAGATTTTGGCCGAGACCTATGGCGTGATCGTCTACCAGGAACAGGTGATTCAAATCTTCAATAGGGTGGCCGGGTTCACGCTTGGCGAGGCAGACGTTGTGCGCCGCGCCATGGGCAAGAAAAAGCACGAAGAGATGGTGGCCAACAAGGAGAAATTCCTGGCCGGCGCACGTAAGAATGGCGTGCCCCCGTCAAGGGCCCAGAAGTTATGGGATCTGGTCGAGCAGTTCGCAGGCTACGGCTTCAACAAATCGCACTCGGCAGCCTACGCGCTGATCGCCTATCACACGGCCTATTTGAAGGCGCACTATCCCGTCGAGTTCATGGCCGCGCTGCTGAGCTCGGAAACCGGCAATCAGGACAAGCTGACTCACTACTTGAACGAGTGCCGCGACATGGGCATCACGATCCTTCCGCCCGACGTCAATTCGAGCGATCTGGCGTTCACACCGCGGGAGGGCAACATCCGCTTCGGGCTGACGGCAATTAAGAACGTGGGCGAGGCGGCGATCGATTCCGTGCTCACGGCGCGATGGAAGCTGGGGCGCTTTGATAATCTCTTCCAGTTCTGCGAGAATGTGGACCTCCGCCTGTTGAACAAGCGCGTGATCGAAAGCCTCATCAAGGCTGGAGCCCTGGACTCCCTGGGTGCGCGACGTGCTCAGATGATGCCCGCCCTCGACCGGGCCATGGAACTGGGCCAAAAGCGGCAGCGGGAGGCTTCCTCGGGCCAACACGGGCTTTTCATGGCAGGCGCGGAGCCGATGGCCGCACCGCCGATCAACCTGCCAGACATTCCTGAGTGGCCGGAGGCGGAACGGCTGGCGGGCGAAAAGGAAGTTCTGGGATTTTACGTGACCGGGCATCCGCTCGAGAAATACGCGGGGCGGCTGGCCGAGCTGACGCGCACGGACAGTTCTTCGGTGGATTCGCTCGATCACGAGTCGTCGGTGACTCTGGCGGGGATTCTGACTCACCTGCGCGTTCGCCCCAGCAAGAAGGGCGACCTCTGGGCGAGCGGGACGCTGGAGGACATGCGCGGATCGGTTGAATTGCTCGTCTTCCCGCAGACGTTGCAGCAGCTTCAGGGCGTTCTCAAACCGGACGCCGCGCTGCTTATCAAGGGACGTGTGCGGCACGAAGAGAATTCCCGGCCGAAGGTCGTCGTGAGCGAAGCGAAGCCGCTTGAGGCGGCCGCGAATGGTGCACAACCCGAATTGCTCATCCGGGTTAACCTGGCCCGGACAGGGGATAACGTCATCGAGGAGATCGAGAAGTTACTGGCGGCGTCGCCGGGAGATCATCCCGTCGTTTTCGAGCTGACGCGGCCCGGTGATTTCCAGACCCGCCTGCGGCCGCGCAAGGTGCGCACGGTGCGGGCCGATGGCGAACTCCTCGCGCGGCTTCGCGCGATTTGCGCGGAAGAGCCCGTTCTGCTGGAGAAACAAGGAGGAGCAAACAGGGAATAGCGAGTAGGATTCTGAAACATCGCCCCTTTCTTCTGTTCCCTGTAACCTGTCCCCTGTAACCTGGTTCCTATGGCTGATTCACGCGGACAATCCGCGGTACTGGCAACTCTGGAGCGGCAGATCGCGGAACTCGAGAAGTCTTCGGAGTCCCAAGCCGCCCAGGAGGAAATCGACCGCCTGCGCCAGCAGTTGGAAGCCCTGCAGCACGCGAGCACGGGCGGGCCCAAGGACGCCTGGGACCGCGTTCTGTTGGCGCGGCACCCGCAACGCCCCTATACCCTCGACTACATTCAGTTGCTCCTCACGGATTTCAGCGAGCTGCACGGCGACCGGCGCTTTGCCGACGATGCGGCCATCGTCTGTGGTCTCGCGCGCTTTGAAGGCCGCGCCATCATGGTGGTCGGCCATCAGAAAGGCCGCGATACCAAGCAGAAGCTCCTGCGCAATTTCGGCATGCCCAAACCCGAGGGTTACCGCAAGGCGCTGCGCCTGATGCAAGTGGCGGCAAAATTCGGCCTCCCCATCATCAGCATGATTGACACTCCGGGCGCTTATCCGGGGATCGGCGCGGAGGAGCGCGGGCAGGCGGAAGCCATCGCCTATAACCTGAAAGAAATCCCCAAGCTGGCCGTCCCGATCGTGGTGGTCGTCCACGGAGAAGGGGGAAGTGGTGGCGCGCTGGGGATCGCGGTCGGTGACCGCGTGCTGATGCTGGAGAACGCGATCTATTCCGTCATCTCGCCGGAGAGCTGTTCCTCGATCCTCTGGCGCGACTGGGAGCACAAGCAACAGGCGGCGCGCATCCTGAAGCTGACGGCCGAGGATTTGCACGGCTTCGGCATCGTGGATGAGATTGTGCCCGAGCCCCCGGGCGGTGCCCATACCGACCATGCCCACGCGGCCGCCCTCCTGCGGCCTCGCCTCGAAGCGAGCTTGCGTGAACTGAGCGCGCTTCCGCCCGCCGAGCTGCTGCGCCGCCGTCACGACCAACTGCGCAAGCTCGCCACCTTCGTTCACGAAGGCTGAACCTTTTCCGGACAACTCGACATCTAATCGGCCCATGATCAGTGTGATCATTCCCGCCCACAACGAGGAGAGTGCCATCCTGCAGACCCTGGAGCATCTTAGGACTACAACATTCATTGCGTTCCGCGGAGTTGCCCCCTATAATCAGTCGGCGCCACAGCCAGACCAGGCTCATGCATGAGCGACCCGCTTTACCGCGACTACGAAAGGCTGGTCGAAATAACCGTCGCCGGAAAGAAGTTCAAGGTCCCCGAAAAGAATACCTGCCTGCGAGCGTTCCAGTTCATCAGCCCGGAGACGATTCCTTACAGGCCCTTCTGTTGGAACCAGGAGTGCCAATTGTGCCGTGTGGTCTTCAAGATGGGTAACCAAGCGGACATTTCGCCGCGCGCCGTCCTGGCCTGCAAGATCCTGGTGACCGACGGGACAAACATAACTGAGCTCTCGGACGAGTTGAAGTGGACACTTGCCGGCGTCCTGAAGCCCTCCAAACCACGCCCCTCGCTAGATTAGGCGCCACTCAAAGAACGCGCGAATCCTGCCCACCCGCGCGGTGCGATTCATCTGCGCACCCCTCGTTGACGAATAAACGAATGAGATGTGACGGGCGTCAAACTGTCACACGGCCCGTAGACAACAGGCTCATGGGGTAAGTAGAGTCCGTACGGTGCCGGGGAGAGTGTACCTGTATCTGCTCTCCGGCTAGACTGTGAGGCGCGAGAATCAATCTAAGGGTTTATTTTTCAAAGGCTTGCCAGTTGATGACCGATGTCAACCATTGAAACCAAGAAACTCGCCATTCGCTGCATTCTGATTTACTCTGAACGGGGTAGGGGCCAGAATCCAGCATTCTATGTAGGCGAAGGGCCTTTAGTGGCAGGGCGTCTCGGGGCTTGACGAGCAGCAGACTGGGCACGTTTACCGACAAATGGTCCGAAGGTCATAGTAGGTGCTGCCAGCGTGCTGCTAGCACGTGATTGGCGGCGAGGTCAAGTTTATTCGAATCCCTAAACGAGGTGATCAATGAGCACTGTGCCTTTCAATGAAATCCCGGGGGTCATAGGGGGCCTGGTTCAGATCAGCTCCAAAGAGGAGGCCACCCGCCAGCGCCTGGAGGAGGAGCGGCGGCGACTCGAAAGGGAAGCCGGGATCGAGCAGCGCCAGGTGAACCATTTCCACAAGCCGATCGAGAATCCCTTCGTCAAATCACAGCGTGACAGCACGACGATTCTTTTCGGCGGCCTCACCTGGAAGCACGAGAAGCTCGTGCACGGCGCCCTCGAAAGCCTGGGCTACCAGTGCGAGTCACTCCCCGTTCCTAACAAGCGGGCATTCCAGCTCGGCAAGGAGTATGGGAACAACGGTCAGTGCAATCCGACCTACTTCACGGTGGGGAACCTCGTCCAATTCGTCCAGCACCTGGAGGAGAAGGGCCTGAGCAAACAAGAGATCATCGACCGTTATGTCTTCTTCACCGCTGGCGCCTGCGGACCCTGCCGCTTCGGAATGTACGAAGCCGAGTATCGTCTGGCGCTGCGCAATGCCGGCTTTGACGGTTTCCGCGTCCTGCTCTTCAAGCAGGAGGGCGGGCTCAACCAGGCGGAGCTTGAGGCCGGGCTGGAACTGAATCTGGACTTTTTCCTGGCGATTTTGAACGCCCTCAACATGGGCGACATTGTCAACGACATCGCCTACCAGATTCGGCCTTTCGAGATTAATCCCGGCGAGACCGACCGCGTGCTCGATGATTGCATGGACCTGCTCCAGGAGGCGCTGCGCGAGCGCCGTCCATGGACGGTGAGCGGCAAGCTCGGCTCATTCCTCAAGAAGGGCCGGCTGCACGCGACGGCGGAGTACCTGGGGAAATTCCTGAACCAGCTTTACAGCGATGATCTGACCTCCGCGCTCCACGAGGTTCGCGACCGGCTCAACTCGATTGCCGTCGACCGCACGCGGGTCAAGCCGATGGTGAAGATCACGGGCGAGTTCTGGGCGCAGACGACCGAGGGCGACGGCAACTTCAACATGTTCCGCTTCCTCGAAAAAGAAGGCGCACGGGTCATCGTCGAGCCCGTCGGCACCTGGATTACCTATCTGATGCACCAGGCCAAGCAGGAAACGCGCGACAAGCGCGGTCTGGACCTGCTGGCACGCGGGGTCTCGAAGTGGAACATCCCGAAGGTTTTCAAGAGCCACCTCAGTACAAAGCAGAAGCTGGCGCTGCTCACTGTGGCGGAAATGATCTTCAAGCGCGAATACAACCGGCTGATTGAGGCACTGGGAGACCTGGCGCATCACCTCTGCGACCAGTACGAGCTCCAGCGGCTCGGCCATCCCTATTACAACTCGCGCGCTTCGGGCGGCGAAGGTCACCTGGAAGTGGCCAAGAACATCTACTACTCCCACAAGGATCTCTGCCACATGGTGCTCAGCCTCAAACCTTTCGGCTGCATGCCTTCCACGCAGTCGGACGGCGCGCAGTCCGCCGTGGTGGCGCACTACAAGGACATGATCTTCCTGCCCATTGAAACTTCGGGCGAGGGCGACGTTAACGCTCACAGCCGCGTGCAGATGGCGCTGGGCGAAGCGAAGGTGCGGGCCAAGAACGAAATCAAATCCATCCTGGACGAAACCGGCGTGACGCTCGAAGAAGTCCGCGAATTCGCCGCCGAGCACCCGGAAATGCAGCAGCCCCTGTATCAGTACGCCCACCGTAAGGGTGTGATCGGCGTGGCGGCGAATTTCGTTTTGCACGCCGCCGAGCCGATGAAGGCGGAACGGCGCGCACGCGCTTACGTGCAGTAACTGTAGCGCCGCCCTTCAGGGCGGCAGGTGCCGGGCTCAAGCCCGGCGCTACTTGTCACGGGAGAGACGAATGGCGAGCGCGAAAGACCTGATTGTCGGGCTGGATATTGGCTCGACGACCGTGAAGTCCGTGGTCGTCGAAGTCGGCACCCAGAAGATCCTCTGGAGCGACTACCAGCGCCACGACACCAAGCAGCCCGAGAAGTGCCTGGAGTTCCTGAAGCGCATGGAAGCCGACACTGGGATCCAGGCCGGCGAGACGCGCATGTTCCTTACCGGCAGCGGTGGGGGTGGTATCGCTCCCCTGATCGGTGCGAAGTTCGTCCAGGAAGTGAACGCCGTCTCACTTGCCGTTGAGCACCTCTATCCCGAGTGCGGATCGGTGGTCGAACTGAGTGGCCAGGACGCCAAGATCATCATCTTCAAGGAAGACCCGGAGACCGGCCGCAAGAAGAAGCTCCCCTCGATGAATGACAAGTGCGCCGGCGGCACCGGCGCGGTCATTGACAAGATCAACGCCAAGCTGCGCATCCCCGCCGAGGAGCTCTGCAACATGGGCTACGTGGGGATGAAGCTCCATCCCGGTGCCGGGAAGTGCGGCGTGTTTGCCGAAACCGACATCAACGGACTGCAGAAGAGCGGCGTGCCGCCCAACGAGCTGATGGCCTCGCTCTTCGAAGCGATCATCCAGCAGAATCTCGCCGTGCTCACGCGCGGCAACACGCTGCGTCCCGTCGTGTTGCTGCTGGGCGGACCGAACACCTACATCAAAGGCATGCGCGATTGCTGGAAGTTCAACATCCCGAAGGTCTGGGAAGAGCGCAACTTCCCGTTGCCCGAAGGCAAGGACCCGCAGGAACTGGTGCAAGTCCCCGAGAACGCCCAGTACTTCGCGGCCATCGGCTGTGTCCGTTTTGGCATGGACGAAGACGCGAACGTGGGCATTTACAGGGGCTGGGAAAAGCTCGAATGGTACATGAACGTCGGCCGGCAGGAAGAGAAGAAGAAAAAGGGCTCGGCGGGCCTCTACAAGAACGAGGACGAGCTCGACACCTTCAAGGACCGCTACAGGCCGAAGAAGTTCGTCCCACGCACGTTCCAGCCCAGCGAGCGCGTCCGCGCCTTCATGGGCATCGACGGCGGCTCCACTTCCACCAAAGCCGTCCTGCTGAGCGAGCAGGGCGAAGTCATGGTGAAGTGTTACCAGCTCTCTAAGCGCAATCCGCTCGAAGACACCAAGGAAATGTTCGCCAACCTGCAGAAGCAGGTGGAGTCGCAGGGCGCCACGCTCGAACTGCTCGGCGTGGGCTCGACGGGCTACGCCAAGGACATCCTGAAGGAGGTGCTGCGCGCCGACGTCGCCATCGTCGAGACGGTGGCGCACACCGAGGCGGCGCTGCACTTCTATCCCCAGGCCGACGTCATCTGCGACGTAGGCGGGCAGGACATCAAACTCATCATCCTGCAGGACGGGCGCGTTAAGGATTTCAAGCTCAACACGCAGTGTTCGGCGGGCAACGGCTACTTCCTGCAGTCCACCTGCGTCGGCTTCGGCTTTGACGTGAAGGAATACGCGGACATCGCGTTCGGGGCCAAGGCCATGCCCATGTTCGGCTATGGCTGCGCGGTGTTCATGCAGTCGGACATCGTCGATTTCCAGCGGCAGGGTTGGAAGCCGGAAGAAATCATGGCGGGCCTGGCAAACGTTCTGCCCAAGAACATCTGGCTCTACGTTTCCCAGATTCCCAACATCGCTTCCCTCGGGAACACTTTCGTCCTTCAGGGAGGCACGCAACACAACCTGGCGACCGTCAAGTCCCAGGTGGATTTTATTGAGTCGCGCTTCAAGGACAAGGGCGCCAAGCCGAACGTCATCGTGCACGAGCACTGCGGCGAATCGGGCGCCATTGGCGCGGCTCTGGAGGCGCGGCGCTTGTACAGCCGCGGCCAGCAGACGCAGTTCATCGGGCTGGAAGCGGTCGAGAACATCAGTTACACCACCCATCGCGACGAGAACACCCGCTGCTACTTCTGCAAGAACAAGTGCATGCGGACGTTCATCGACGTCAGCATCGCGGACGCGGACGAGAGCTGGAAGAAGTCCAAGATTCCTATTCTCGTGGGCATCAAGCGGCTCATCGTCGGCAATTCGTGCGAGAAGGGACTGGTCGAAGACGTCAACGACATGCGCGAGATCAAGAAGGGTCTCGACGCGATGAAAAAAGACAACCCGAACCTGGCCGAGGTAGCGGCCAAGGCGGCGTTCAAATCCTACGTGCCGCCTGTCGTCGCCGAGCCGTTGCCGAAGTATACCTTCACGGCCAAGCAGAAGAGGCGCGTGGAGCTGATGAAGAAGCGCAAGGACGTGCGCATCGGCATCGCGCGCATTCTCAATCAGTATTCGGTGAACCCGGTTTTCAGCGCCTACTTCGAGGCGCTGGGGGTTCCGGCCGAGAACATTATCTACTCGGACTATACGAGCGAGCAGCTTTACAAGGAGGGCGCGAACCGCGGCGCGATCGATCCTTGCTTCCCCTCCAAGGTGGGCATCCCGCACGTCCACAATCTGCTCTACGTTCACCACAAGAAGAAGCCGCTCGACATCATCTTCTGTCCGATGATTGACGACCTGCCGAGCGATCTGCCGTTTGCGCAGGCACACCGCGCCTGCCCCACGGTGACGACCACACCGGAGTCCGTCAAGGCGGCGTTCATCAAGGAAGGGGACATCTTCAAGGAGAACAATCTCCTCTTCCTCAACACCTTCGTGAACCCGGCCAATGAGACACTGCTCGCCAAGCAGCTCTACGACGAGTTCAAAGATATCTTCGGGCTTTCGTAGGAAGAGAACTTCCGCGCCGTCAAGGAAGGCCTGAAGGCCCAGGAACAGTTCCAGAACGGCATCCTGCGCGAGCAGGGCAGGGAAATCCTGAAGAGGCTCGAAGCCGAAGACCGCATCGGCATTGTGGTGCTGGGCCGGCCGTACCACAACGACCCCGGCATTAACCACGAGATTGTGGAGGAATTTCAGAAGATCGGCTACCCCGTCTTGACCCAGGTGTCGTTGCCCATTGACGAGGAGATTGTGTGGCGGCTCTTTGGTGAGGACGTCAAGGCGGGCACCATCCAGCACCCCATGGATATTTCCGACGCCTGGAAAAACAGTTACAGCGAAAACACGTCGCAGAAAATCTGGGCGGCCAAGTACACGGCTCGGCATCCGAACCTGGTGGCCCTCGAGCTCTCCAGCTTCAAGTGCGGCCACGACGCGCCCATCTATACCGCAGTCGAGGAGACGGTTACGAAATCAGGGACACCCTACTTTTCCTTCAAGGACATCGACGAGAACAAGCCCGCGGGATCCATTAAGATTCGCGTCGAAACCATCGGCTACTTCCTGAAGCGCTACCGCGAAGACCTGGTCTACCGCAAGCAGAAGCAGGCGGAAATCGACGCGAAGCTGAAGGAACTCGAAGCACAGCTCCGCGCCGAGCTCAATGCAGCGCCGGGCGAGGGACTTCCGCCCGGCCCTCCACCCGCGCCTTACGAGGTCGAAACGCCTATCGAGATTAACGCCATCCGGCCAGAAGAATAGTGAATTCTGAATTGTGAAGTCTGAAAGCTCCAGTCTCTCGTCTGAAACGCGCAAATAGCGGGCAGAGACTTGCGCGGGGTGAATCAAGGTTGGGTCTCCCGAAGTTAATCCTTCCAGTTCTCGCATCTGCCATCTCACGCTTGAAGCCACCCGCTTCTTAATTCATAATTCACAATTCACAATTCAGAATTCCCGAGGCTCTTCATGCCCTTCGAATCTGACAAAATCATGTTCGAAATCTACAGGGAGAGCACTTACACCGGGCAATACCGCGTGGTGTACTTCACCGAGCTGCAAGATCACAACAAGGAGTTTGAGATCAGCCGCGCCATGGCCGGCGAGCACTTCTACGACGGCTTTATACGCAGCTACCGCAAGGACCAAGCCAAGGAAGTCATCACCAAGTTCCTCGAACGACTCAACAGCGGCGAAAGGCTGACCTCCGCAGACCTCGAGCGAGAGCTGAAGGACTACATTCCAGCTTGAAGAGCCGGAACGATCAAGAACCTCCGTCTTAACGACCTGATGCTGAGAATCCAAAAAAGCCAATCGACGCTGAGTCGAAAAAGTACTATATTGCCGCCGTAAGCGCTTTCACGTGGCTATGACATAAGGTCCGAAGGTCCAGGGGGAGGGCCGCCGCGGGCCCGATGCGAGCGCGCCAAATCGGCTTTATATGGGGGCAAGCGATGAGAACAAGTTTTCGTTATCTCAGTACGTTGGCAATCTGCTTGATGTTCCTGGTGCCCGCCTGGCTGCCAGCCCAGGCGCAGCAGCCATGGCGCGACCAAGGAGTGTTGAATCTAACCAACTCGCCGTACGCCAAGCTACACACCATTCCGGTTCATGCCGTGACGATTCGTGACGGCTTCTGGGCCCAGCGCCGCAAGACGGCCGTCGAGAAAAGCATTCCCAGCATCTGGAAGCTGATCGAAGAACACGGCTACGTGGACAACTTCCGCCGCCTCTCGAAAGGGAAGGATGTCCCGCGCAAGGGCCCGGTCTTCACGGACACGGATCCGTACAAGTGGATCGAAGGGGTCGCAATGTTCCTGCAGTCGGGGGATCGGCCCGAGCTACAGGCGGTCGCCGAGCAGACGATCGACGAAATCATCGCGGTGCAGGAGCCCAGCGGCTACCTTGCCACGCAGTTTCACGGCGACACGCTCATAGATGGGCGCGTCGTGGCGGTAAAGGATCGCCTCACTCCAAGGAATTTGGACTGGGGCCACGAGGACTACTGCCTCGGCCATATGCTGCAGAGCGCCATCGCGTATTACCGCGCGACGGGTGAAACCAGGTTCCTCGACGCCGCAGCCCGGTTTGCGGACTACATCGCCCGAGACTTCGGCCCCGATAAGAAGCCCTACCTCGCCGGCCATCCGGTCGTCGAGATGGGCCTAATTGAGCTCTATCGCACTACCGGCCAGCGTCGCTATCTCGATTTGGCCGCCTACATCCTGAACGGCGACAAACGAATCGATCGCCCGCCGCAACGGGTCATTTACACTTTCAGCGGCATCCCGTTCACGGAAAGGACGCACATGCAAGGTCACGCCGTGCGCGCCATGTACGCGTGCAGCGGCGCCACGGATTACTACCTTGAGACCGGCGATCAGAAGTACTGGACCACGCTTGAGAATCTGTGGCGCGACACGGTGAACACCAAGATGTACATCACCGGCGGTCTCGGTGCGCGCTGGGAAGGCGAGGCTTTTGGCGACGCTTACGAACTGCCCAACTCCCGCTCTTATTCTGAAACCTGCGCGGCCATCGGCGGCATGATGTGGAACTGGCGAATGCTCGCCGCGTCGGGCCAAGCCCGGTTCACGGATGTTCTCGAGCGGATGCTCTATAACGCCGTCAACGTCGGCATGTCGCTCGACGGCACGCTCTACTGCTACGCCAACCCTCTCGAGTCACCGGGGAAAACCGATCCCAACTGGCACAGCAAGGACGGAACGACTCGCAACCCCTGGTACGACGTTCTCTGCTGCCCGCCGAACATCGAGCGGACGCTCGGCGCGCTGCCGGGTTACATGTACAGCACCAGCAAGGACGGGCTCTACGTGCACCTCTACGACAACTCACTGCTCGATTGGCATCTCGAAGACGGCTCGGGTCTGAAGGTCGAGCAGAAGACCCGCTATCCCTGGCAAGGAAGCGTCGAGTTGACGGTCACACCCAGCAAGAAGAAGGAGTTCACGGTATACCTGCGCATTCCGGGATGGGCGTCCGGCGCGAAAGTCCAAGTGGGTGGCAAGGCAGTAAAGGAGGGCGTCAAGCCGGGAGAGTACCTTCCCATCCGGCGGCGTTGGGAGCCCGGGGACCGCGTGCGGCTTGATCTCGATATGACGCCGCAGCTTGTGACCTCAAACCCGGAAGTTGCCGAGGATTTTGGGAAAGTCGCCGTCCAGCGCGGCCCGCTCGTCTACTGCCTGGAACAGAACGACCAGTCAGGCGTCGAGCAACTCTCGGAAGTGGCGATTCCCGTGGGCAAGAAAACCACGGAGGGTTTCCGAACGGAATTCCGCGAGGGACTTTTGGGAGGAGTGGAGGTGATCCGGCAGCGCGGGATTGCCTATGAAAAGGGAGCCTCGGAAGGCGCGCTCTATCGGCCGGTCGGCTTCGAGCAGAAAAAGGTCGGCCACGATGTCGAGTTGACCTTCATCCCCTATTACGCCTGGGCCAACCGCGAACCGAGCCCCATGCGGGTTTGGGTGCCTTACGTTCCGACGGGAGGAAAGTAGGTTACAGGTGACAGGTTACCGGTGACAGAGGAGAGCCCCAAAAGGGCGAGAATCGACTCGCATCGCGATCTCATTGTGTGGCAGAAGGCGATGGACTTGGCGGAGGCATCGTACAAGCTAGCCTCCAAGTTCCCGGCGTCGGAGACCTATCGGCTTGTTTCTCAGCTTACACGAGCCGCGGCATCGGTTCCTGCCAACATTGCGGAGGGGCACGCCCGAAGCAGCCGAAGAGACTTCGCGAACTTTCTGGCCGTCGCGAAAGGTTCGCTTATGGAAGCGGAAACGTTCCTAACGCCTGCCGTTCGCTTGAAATACGTCACCGCGACCGAAACTGGGCCGGCATTTTCGCTGATCACCGAAATCAGCAAGATGCTCACTTCTCTCCGAGCCAAACTTCTCCCCCGTGGGGATCCCTGATCTGCAATCTGTAGCCTGTCACCTGTGCGCTGTCCCCTTTTTGCTGTAACCTGTCCCCTGTAACCTGTGACCTATGTCTCGTAGGCACGACAGCCTGATCCCGCTTTCACACCAGCACCAGCACGCCTTGGCGCTGGCGGTCATCATCCGCCGCCGCTTCGGCGTGGAGAAGGGCAAGAAGCTGTGGCGAGAGGAGCAGGTCGAAAAGATCCAGAACGCCTGGAAGGCGGAACTTAGAGGTCACTTCGAAGTCGAGGAAGGGCTGCTCTTTCCGGAGATGGAGCGCTGCCTGGGCAAGATTCGACTGGTCGAGGAACTCCTGCGCGACCACGCCTCGATACAGGGTCTCGTCAAGCTACTTGAGACGTCTTCCGAGTTTCCCTTGCTGGATGGCTTTTCGGCACTTCTCGAGGCCCACATCCACAAAGAAGAGCGCGAACTGTTCGCTGAGTTTGAGAAGAAGATGCCGCCCGACGAAGCCCGCAAGCTGGGCCGCGAAATCGAGGCTCGCCTCGCGAAAGTCTGCCCGCAGCTTTGACTACCTCACCACCAAGACACAAAGACACCAACCTGTCAAGAAGTGACGAGTGACCAGAGACAAGTGACGAGCCAGACGTGCCCTTTCTTGCTTGTCACTCGTCACTCATCACTTGTCACTGCAGCCGGTCGATGACGGCGGAAGTGAACTCTTCCGTAGGCGCGCTGCCGCCGACGTCGCGGGTGAGGTGGCGGCCTTCGTCGTAAACGCGGTGGAGCGCCTGCTCGACGCGGTCGGCGACGACGGTCTGGCCGAGGTGGCGGAGCATGAGGATAGAGGAAAGCATGAGGGCCGTAGGATTCGCGAGTCCTTTGCCGGCGATATCCGGGGCGCTGCCGTGGACAGCCTCAAAGACCGCGCACGATTCGCCGAAGTTGGCGCCCGGAACCAGCCCCAGCCCGCCCACCAGCCCCGCGCAGAGGTCGGAGATGATATCGCCATAGAGGTTCGGCAGCAGCAGCACATCGAACTGCGACGGCGCCATCACCAGTTGCATGCAGCAGTTGTCCACGATGACTTCGCGGTATTCGATCTCGGGAAACCGCGCGGCCACTTTCCGGCAGCATTCGAGAAACAGGCCGTCCGAAAGTTTCATGATGTTGGCTTTGTGGACGGCGGCCACTTTCTTGCGACCGATCTTGCGAGCGTGCTGGAAAGCAAACTCCGCGATGCGCGTCGAGGCGCGGTCGGTGATCACCTTCTGGCTTTCGACGACTCTCGGCACAACGGTGTGCTCGAGCCCGGCATAAAGATCTTCGGTATTCTCGCGCACGATGACGAGGTCGGTGTTGGGGAAGGGTGTGCGGATTCCGGGGAGCCTCCGGATAGGACGGAAGTTCGCGTAAAGGTCGAGCGCTTTGCGCAGCGCCACGTTGATGCTGCGATGCCCGACGCCCACGGGCGTCGTGACTGGCCCCTTCAGCCCCACGCGCGTCCTGAGGATGGAAGCCACCACGGGATCGGCGTGCGTGTCCTCCACGTGCTGGCCCACGATGGGCCGCGCTTGCTGCTCGTCCCAGGTGATCTCGGCGCCCGCCGCCTCGAGCAGGCGCATGGTGGCTTGGGTGACCTCGGGGCCGATGCCGTCCCCGGGGATCAGCGTTACTGTCGCCGTCATGAGTTCTCGCCTTCGTTGGAGATGCCTGCGATGACTCTCTACTCCAGCTTTATAGGCGGGGGTGGGCACGTGGAAAGTGGCCGAGTGCAGTTGATCGACCTTCGGCTCCTCGAGCGCTCGCGTGCCGCACTAGGCGGGGCGCAGACTCCTGTCACTTTACCCTGACACCTGGCACCTGCTCCTAAGGTGGTAAATTCATGCACGAACGTAGCGCCGGCATCTTGCCGGCAGCGAAAAGCCGATGCCGCCGAGACGGCGGCGCTACGGCGGGAAATTCATCCGGCGCTGTAGCGCCGACATTGAGGCTGCCCGCCTAAAGGCGGCGGCTACACCTGACACCTGTCGTTAGCGAGGGAAGTTCATGCGCCGCAGGAGGTCCTGGAAGCGCGGGTCGGAGCGCAGGCTATCATAAGCAGGGTGCCCCTTAATAAAGGCCATCCCGTGGTCACGCTGCTGATATCCTTTTTCGAGCCACTCGAAGGCTTTATCTTTCTCGCCCAGGAGCGCGTGGAGGCTCGCAAACGCTAAGGGGCTGACTTCCTCTCGAGCCGATCTCTCTTTCGCTCTCTCAAGCTGCCATCGCCAGACGCCCCTGATACCCCCGACGTTATAAGTGTGTCCCAACGCCGCTACATCTTTTGCGTTTTGTCCGTCGAGGGTCATCTGCTTTTGCCAGGCTGCGACAGCTTCGCCGTACATGCCCTTTGCCTCATAAGCATTGCCCAGCCAACCGTAGGCGGCGGGATGGTTCGGAAACATCTCGAGCCACCTGCGGGCATTCTCTAGCGCCTGGTCGTACTGCCGCGTATTGTAATAATGCATCAACGTTATGGTTAAGTGCGAGTGGGCCGAGAATGGATCTAGCTCCAGAGCCCGCTTCGCCTCTCGGATGGACTCATCGTGGCGCCCGACAAACATCAAATCAAAAGCATACATCGCGTGAGCACGCCCGAAACTTGGATTCAGCTCGATGGCTCGCCTGAACTCCCGCTCAGCGCCGGCCCAATCCCAATCATTCCTGTCTAGCACACTTCCCAGGCCAACATGAGCTTCGGCAAGCGTATCGTCAATCTCCAGGGCCTTCATGGCCGCTGCCCTCGTTTTTTGCGCAGCTTCTCGGTTCGGAAGATCACCGAACCCGGTAACGCTACTTTCCCAGTAGGATGAGGCAAGCAATCCGTAGGCGTCACCGTAGGCAGGGTCTAGTTGGACCGCCTGCTGAGCATACTCAATGGCCTTAAGTAGGTCCTCTCTTGTCAGTTTATTGAAGAAGAAGCGGCCCCTGAGGTAGGCCTCGTGGGCGGCGGGATTCACGGGACGCGTGCGGGCGAGGCGCGCCTGCACTTCCAGCGTCACGTTGGCTTTGATCTCATCAGCGATGGCGCGCGCCACTTCGCCTTGCAATGTCAGAACATCCCGCAGGTCGCGTTCGTAGGTCTCGGCCCACAGGTGCCGCTCCGTGGGGGCATGAACTAGGTTGGCGGTGATCCGCACGCGGTTCCCGGAGCGCGCCACCGAACCTTCAATGATCGCATCAACGCTGAGTTCGCGCGCAATCTGGGGCAGCGGCTTCTTGGTTCCCTTGTACTGCATCACGGAAGTCCGTGAGATGACCCGCAGGGCGCTGATCTGGCCTAGGTCCGTGATCAACGCCTCGGTCATGCCATCGGCGAAGTATTCCTGCCCGGGATCGCCGGAGAGGTTTTCAAGTGGTAGAACGGCGATGGACCGAATCTGCGGTGACGCCGTGCGTCCCAACACCCGGTCGCGCAGGCCGACGACATTGAGGCCAAAGAGCACCCCCAGCGCCACAACGACGATTGCTGCTGCCAGGGCCACGACCCACGGCCTTCGTAGGGGCGGTTCGCGAAGTGCCCCTCCAGGCGGAACGATGGTCTCCACGGGCGCAATGAACCGATACCCGTGCCGGGGCAACGTTTCGATGAAGCGCGGCGTAGCCGGATCGTCCCCTAAGGCCTCGCGCAGCCTTTTGATCGAGCTGTTGACGCTGTGTTCGAAATCAATGAAGGTGTTCCCCGGCCAGAGCTTCTCTCGGATCTCTTCGCGGGTCACCAGCTCGCCCGGACACTCCAGCAGCATGGCGAGGACTTGAAAGGGCTGACCGTGTAGCTTGACCTTCAGTCCCTGCTTGCGCAGTTCTCCTGTGCGAAGGTCAACTTCGAAAACACCAAAGCGCAACAGGCGCGGTCGGACGTTACTATCCTTCATGGGGGTGGTTACCCCCTATTGACGCCAAGTGTACCACTATGCGAGTTCCCTTGAAAGGCGAAACAGTGAAAGTATTTCAGAGGACAAGTCGTCTCGCCTCAGGAAGTTAGCCATGCACAAACATTTCACCCCGCTGTCACCCGCAGTGCATTGAAGTCTCCACGAGGCTCGAGCAGTCTGGGCGCACACAACGCAGCTTGGGTGAGGTCGGTCCTGTGCCCCGTCGGCTGACGAGCGGGGCCAAGGGGCACGAGGTGCGCAGAACCTTACCCGACCGAAGGAGTCTTAACCATGAGACGGAAAACCATTCTTGCTTTGATCTCTGTTTTGGCTGTGGCAGTTGCGGCCTTCCTTCTACCCGCGCTTGGTCCGCGGGCACAGGCGCAGCAAGCCTGCACGGAATTCCGAGCTATCGGCCAAGCAACCCTCCCCACTCCACACCCGTTGCTCCCGACAGATACATGGGGCGGGGATGTCTATGGCAGCCTTGGCGGCGAGTTCCTTTCCGGCATCTTTTCCGGCAACGATGGAAATCAATCTTGGCAGGGAACGGGTGGGACGGCGGAAAACGGGTCCTATACGTTCGTCTTCGGTAGCGATAGCTTCACAATGGAGGTACATGCCGCTTTCGGCTTCCCTCCTGGCAAGGTAGGGCTCGGCGACTACAGGGGCGCCGCAAAGATTGTGCAAGGAACAGGCAGATTCGGGAATGCGTCGGGGAACCTAAACTGGGCAGGTCCATTTATCGTCTGGAGCCCTGACGGCGAGAACTTTTATGGGCGGTTTAACGCTGAGATCAGGGGCAATATTTGCGGCGTAGAGTGATTGATGCCGGGAAGTCCCTACCCTCTGAGAACAAAAGTCGGTAGCCACGCTTGGGGGCTTCCCAAGCGTGGCGGGGTTTTCGCCACGGGGCGAGCATGCGGACAAGAACCCGGAACGTATCCGAGGCCAAACTGAGTGGGGCGGGGCACGAAACCAGCCGGCGTATTGCCTGGCGCGAGCGGGATGCACCGCCGGTTTGCTGCGAGAAGCCCATGGAGCCCCGCCTGGCCCGCGCCCACGACCGGTTGGGTCAGACGCTGTTTGTTGCCGTGTGGCAGTGCCCGGCTTGCAGGCGGATTACGGATTGAGTTTTGGCGTCGGGATTTCGTCGGCGCCGCGCACAGCCTACTGTGCGCCGCTGCCCGTGGGACCGTGGAGAATCTGATCGAAGGTCTCAATCGGTCCAGAGGCCGTTAACTCGACCCTTGTGTCGTTGGTGTGAACTTCCAGGTTCTGTAGCATCGAGGCGAGGCTGGTGGGCGCGGCCTCGCCGGGCCGGGAATCCCGCCACAGGGTGAGGAGCGTCGCCAACGCGCTGGCCGACTCGGCGCTCTGGCAAACGATGGAGAGGTTGGCGGTGATCCCTCCTGTCCAATCGATGCGGTAGAGAAACGCCTGAACAGGACCAAGAATCGTGCTGGGGTCCACGTTGAGTTTGCGCCCGGCGGTAATCCAAGGGACGACTTGATTCGCCGCAGCCTTGCCCGTGGAGGCGCCCCATTGTGGCGCCGTCCCTTCTAGTTCCGCTTCCCAGTCCACGAATTTGGAGTTGGTATCGAGCGCCGGCTTGGCGCGCGCACGCACGTCGAGAATCTCCTTCAGGTCCGCCAGACGTCCAAACGCCACTGATGAGGGGCTGAGAAACACAAAGAACATGTCGGCGGGGCTCGTGCCCGAACCGAATGCATAGAGTTGCTGCCCCTGGTATTCGCGGACTGGAAGCCCTTGTCGCGTAAAGAAATCCCGCACGCGGTCGAGATCGAAGCGGCCCTCAGCCCGACCGTAGAATCCCGCTCCGCCGCCGCTCTCCCCCCGCCAGCCGAGCATGACCTCGTCAACGTCCTTTTCGGGGTCGACACCCACCGAGCGCAAGAATTCCTGGAAATCCCGCAATTGCGAAGTGAGCAGGTGGCTGCGGATCTGGGGGTACTCGGCCATGCCGCGGAACTGCGCGAGGTTCAGATAGGCGAGTTGCTGCGTGTCCGCGGGGAAGCTTGCCAGCGCGTCGCGCGCTACACCCTGTGCACTGAGCCTGGCAGGCAGCAGGGCGAACACAAGAAGCAGGCTAAGGCCGGCAAGCGTGATTCGTCTGCGGTCGGCTCTTTGGAGCGCGCGGTCCGTCATGCTCCTCATCATACCAGTGGACGCCTGTCGCTGCGACCGCGTGCTAGGCCATGGTGATGCGCCTAGCGCTTTGAGGTTGGCAGAGGGCTGCACTGGCCCATGCCGGCGGCTGGGGATTGCACTGGCCGCACCGACACACCGTCGAACCTGGCGCGAGCATTCAGCGGGCCAAAGGGGACCCGCAAAAGCGATTGAAATCAGGTCCGATACCGGCCGCTCGGCCTTCGCGCCAGGAAATCGCGCCGTGCCGGCGTGTAGAATCCTCTTTCCGAAGGCAAAGAGAGCTGGGCCCGCCTTGATTTCACGGGTAATATCTGCTAGTTTTGAAATGGGCAGGAGAGGGAAATCGCCGCTAGATTCTGATGTTCTCGCAAGGAGTACTGTATGCCGATTGAGCTAACGGCCAAGGCCGTAGAGAAGGTCAAGGAAATCATGGCGCGGCAGGAGCCGCAGCCTCAGGGGCTCCGGGTTTCCGTGGTGGGAGGAGGCTGCTCCGGTTTTTCCTACCAGATGAATTTTGAAAATGAATCCAATGGGATCGACAAGGTCTTCGAGTTCGAGGGCCTGAAGGTGTTCGTGGACCAGGCCTCACTCATGTATCTGAATGGGACGAAGATCGACTACATTGAGACCCTGGAAGGCGCCGGGTTCAAGTTTGAGAACCCGAACGTGAAGACCACCTGCGGCTGCGGAGGCTCGTTCACCGTTTAAGCGCGGCCGGCCGTATCCAATCCACTATTGACTCCCCGGCATCCCGCCAACACGTGGGGTGCCGGGGTTTTTCTTTTGCCGCGAGTCCCGTGCCGTTTGGCCGGGACACTATGAGCTCATCCGGGAACGATTGGGATACTCGGTTCCACGAGTCTCAGTGGCAAGTGACGAGTGACAAGTTCACGGCAGGCATCGGCAGCTCGGGTTAGATATAATGGCTGGCGTGTGCAGTCCGTCGTCTGCCAACTGACCGCTGACTGCTGACAACTTCTCATGAAGATCGCCCTCGCCCAGATCAATACGACCGTTGGCGACTTTGCCGGCAACGTGGACCGCATTGTGGCCTTCGCCCGCCGGGCCGTCGAAAGCGGAGCGGATCTCGCCATCTTTCCCGAGCTGGCACTCTGTGGCTATCCGCCGCGCGACCTGGTGGAAAAGCCGGAGTTCGTGGAGAAGTCGGAGGCAGAGTTGCAGCGGCTCGCGGGCTTGCTCCCGCCGACGCCGGTGCTCGTAGGTTACGTGCGGCGGTCGCACGCCGAGCAGGGAAAGTCGGTTGTGGACGCCGCCGCGCTGCTCCAGGATGGCAAGGTGGTCCTCGACTACGTCAAGATTCTGCTCCCCTTCTACGACGTCTTTGATGAATCGCGCTACTTTGAGCCGGGCACGGCTCCGGGTCTTTACAGGCTACGCGAATGCTGCTTGGGCGTGACGATCTGCGAGGATGTCTGGAACGACAAGCATTTCTGGAAAAAGCGGCTCTACGCACGCGACCCGGTGGAAGAAAACGTGCGGGCGGGCGCCAACCTGCTGCTCAACATCGCTTCGTCCCCCTACTGCACCGACAAGATTCAGCTTCGGCACGATATGCTGAAGGCCATCGCCACGGCGCACCACGTTCCGGTGGTTTATGTCAACCACGTGGGAGGAAACGACCAGCTCGTCTTCGACGGTTCAAGCATGGCCTTCAATGCCCAGGGTGAACTCTGCGCGCGCGCCCGATCGTTCGAGGAAGATCTGGTGGTCTTCGAGCTCGCCGGCAGCGAGCGCTACCTGGCTCCCGGGCCCGCCTCGGAGATCGAAGCGGTCTATCAGGCCTTGAAGCTCGGAACGCGCGATTATGTAAGGAAGTGTGGCTTCAAGAAAGTCCTGGTAGGTTTGAGCGGGGGGATTGATTCCTCACTCGTCGCCACCATCGCCGCCGATGCGCTCGGCCCGGAGAACGTCTGCGGGATCGGCATGCCAGGGCCGTACTCGTCTCCGGGAAGCCTGCGGGATGCAGAGGCACTGGCGCGCAACCTGCGCATCGACTTCCGCGTCATTCCTATCGGCTCGATTTTCGACAGCTACCTCACCACGCTCGATCCTGCCTTCGAGGGTCTGCCGCGCGATGTGACCGAGGAAAACATCCAGGCGCGCATCCGAGGGAACATTCTCATGGGGCTCTCGAATAAATTTGGCGCGCTGCTTCTGAGTACGGGGAACAAATCCGAACTGGCGGTCGGCTACTGCACGCTCTATGGCGACATGGCGGGCGGGCTGGCGGTGGTTGCCGACGTGCCTAAAACCATGGTCTACGACTTGGCACGCTATGTGAATCGCGCGGGCGTGCGCATTCCGCAGGCCTGCCTGGAAAAGGCCCCCTCCGCCGAGTTGCGTTCCAACCAGACCGACCAGGACACGCTGCCGCCCTACGACGTCCTTGACGTCATCCTCAAAGCCTATATCGAGGAAAACCTCTCCGCGCGCGAAATCGTGGAAAAACACGGTCTGGACCCAGACCTCGTGCGGGAAACGATCCAGCGGGTCAATCAGGCGGAATACAAACGGCAGCAGGCAGCTCCGGCGCTCAAAGTGACCGCCAAGGCCTTCGGCATGGGCCGGCGCTTTCCCATCGCACAACGGTTCTGGGAATAGAGACAGCCCAGGGAATTACCCGGGGGGAGCGAGCAGGCCCTGGCAAGGGAGCCGCGCCCGCTTGCGGTTCCGCTGCATGTCCCGCTAGTTGCGGGTCTGCGCGTCGTGCTTCTGCCGATAGATATCACGGCTCGAGCGGTTGAGCTCGCGATTCAAACGCCGGCGCTCCTGCGGCGTCACGGTGCCGTCGGACTTGGCCCGTGCTTCGTCGTGGCGGATCTTGGCCTGCTGGCGCTCCAGGCGCCGCGTTTCTTGTGGCGTCAGTTCGCCACTCCGCATCCCCTGTTGGATGCGCCGCTGCTGGCGATGTTCGCGCCGGTCGACCACGGGCGTGCGAGTTCCGCCCGCCGGGGCCGCCTGCTGTGCGGCGCGCCCCGCAGGCACCAGCAGTATTCCTGCCAGCGCCACCCCGACAGAAATCTTCATCAATTTCGTCTGCACGTTTCCTCCTCATGTGACTGGCCGCATTCAGCCAGGCTTGTCTATTTGGCCCTGTGACCTCTTTCCAGTTTGCTCGTGGAGATGAACACTGTGGCGGACGCTTTGTTGCGGCTTGTGGAAAGCCGCGCTAAGTGGTTTGCTTTCAACCAGGAGGCAGGCGGAGCGGCCGATCGTTGTCCCCGCGGACTCCCTCCTAGTTTTCTGCGCCGATTTGCTCGCAATGCTGCCCCGCGTGCCGGAGCGGCCTGACATGATATCCCATTGTGCTAGAATCTTGAGCCCCGGCTGTTTCGGGCTGCAGGACTCCTGAGAGTTGGCTACGATACCTCCCATCGACAAACGCACCCTCCTCCGGCGATTGGGCTTTGGAGTGGCGCTGCTTTGCTGCGCGGCCACCGCTTTCGGCGCGGGCGTCACGCTTCCGCCCACGAAGGTCCACTCGCTGGTTTTGCCCAATGGCCTGCGCGCACAGCTGGTTGAGAAGCACGAGGCGCCCGTGGTGAGCGTGCAGGTCTGGTATCACGTCGGGTCGAAGGATGAAGTCCAGGGCAAAACCGGTTTCGCCCACCTCTTCGAACACCTGATGTTTCAGGGGACAAAGAACGTCGGCCCCGAGCAATTCTCCGACTACATCGTGCGCAACGGCGGCATCGACAACGCCAATACCACGGAAGACTACACGGTCTTCTGGGAGACGATTCCGAGTTCCGTCCTGCCCGTCGCCTTGTGGCTGGAGGCCGACCGCATGCGCAACCTGGAGATCGACGCCAAGGCCTTCGATACCGAAAGGGAAGTGGTAAAAGAAGAACGGCGCACGCGCTTCGACAACCCACCCTACGGGACGGTGATCGAAACTCTCTACGAGCTGGCTTTCAGCATTCATCCCTACCGCCACATGCCCATCGGGAGCATGGAGGACCTCGACCGGGCGGGTGTGAGCGACATCCAAGCTTTCTACGACGCCTACTACGTCCCGACCAACGCGACGCTTATCATCGTCGGAGACTTCGAGCGGCGCGAGGTCGAGGGCTTGATCCAAGGGTATTTCGCGCCCCTGGCGCCGGGCAAGCCGGTCGAGCGGAAGATCCCTT
>Ga0315280_10001781_pt1 | contig 36105 bp, 27 predicted proteins | sample YL17G06_40_MG_FD_203697 | JGI IMG/M metagenome (GOLD analysis project Ga0315280, IMG submission 203697) | Sediment microbial communities from Yellowstone Lake, YNP, Wyoming, USA - YL17G06_40 | ecosystem: Environmental > Aquatic > Freshwater > Lake > Sediment | place: USA: Wyoming | collected... | reverse complement strand
TCCCGAGCCTGCTTCTCATGATCTCATCCTCCTTTTCGCTCGTCCCTAGATGACCGTGCCGTCGGGGATGACGGCGTCCTTGGGCACGACGATGATGCCGTTGACGATGACGTGCGTCTCGGCCGACTCGGCGGCGACGCCGTTGCGGTTGACGAGCCTGACGCCGCGGCCGATCCGGGCGTTCTTGTCGATGATGGCGTTCCGGACCTCCGAGTCGGGGCCGATGCCGATGTCGGGGACTCCTGCCTCTCGGTTCCGCTGGAGCCCCTCTCGGGACTCGAAGTAGTCCGCGCCCATGACGACCGTCCGCTCGAGCCGGCAGTTCTCGCCGATCCTGGAGCGGATGCCGATGATGGACTCACGGATGCGGGAGCGGTTGACGATGCTCCCCTCGCAGAGGATGGCGCTCTGGACGTCGGAGGCCAGGATCTTGCTGCCGGGGAGGAAGCGGGCGTGGGTGAAGATGGGCTTCTGCTCGTCATAGAAATTGAACTTCGGTAGCGGGCGGGTGAGGTCCATGTGGGCCTCGAAAAAGCTCGGGATGGTGCCGATGTCCTCCCAGTAGCCGTCGAAGAAATGGCCGTAGACCTTGCGGTCGTGGATAGCCTGAGGGATGACCTCCTTGCCGAAGTCGCTGGCCTCGGTCCGGGACAGGAGGTCGTTGAGGACCGCACGGTTGAAGAGGTAGACGCCCATCGAGGCGAGGTGGGTCGGGCCGGCCGCGACGCCGGCTTTTTGCAGGGCCTCTTCCGGCGCCCTCATCCGGTCGATGTCCGCCGGCGACTTGGGCTTCTCGAAGAACTCCGTGATCCGGCCGCTCTGGTCGACCTTCATGACCCCGAACTCCGGAGCCTGGTCGGCGCCGACGGGGGTCACGGCGATCGTGATCTCGGCGCCCGAATCGAGGTGGGACGCGACGAACTTCCGGTAGTCCATCCTGTAGAGGTGGTCGCCGGAGAGGATGAGGACTAGGTCGCCGACCTTCTGAATGAAGCCGAGGTTCTGGCGGACGGCGTCGGCCGTCCCCTGGTACCAGCCGCGGTTCTCGAGGGTCTGCTGGGCCGAGAGCAGGGTGATGAAGTCCTGGTGGAAATTGTCGAATCGGTAGGTCGTGAAGATGTGCCGGTGGAGCGACTCGCTCGCGAACTGGGTCAGGACGAAGATCTTGCGGAAGTCCGAATGGATGCAGTTCGAGATGGAGATGTCGATGAGCCGGAACTTGCCGGCGATGGGCACGGCCGGCTTGCTCCGGACCTTGGTCAGCGGGTAGAGCCGGCTGCCCTGGCCGCCCGCCAGGATGATCGTAACGACGTTGGCCATGTCTGCACCTCGCGCCCCGGACGCGGGGCGGCGCTATTCTAGCACAGGACGGACGCCCCGGCGCGGGAGGGCGAAGAGCTTAACGGCCGGACTCGAGGACGTCCCGGACGGCCGCCAGTTTTTCCGGGGACTCGGCCAGCGCCGGCCAGTTCCAGAAGACGACGCCTCGGGACGGCGGCTTCAGGGCCTCGACGAGCGCGGCCCGGAATTCGGCGGGCGTTTCCGGCCCCGGGATGTAGGCCTCCTTGACCTGGATGCTCGGGAGGAGGGGGACGTTCGCCCTCCGCGCCATGTCCTCGACGACCGAATGGACCCAGGCCGGCGTCTGCCGGACCATATGGTGGTAGCACATCGGCGAAATGTAGTCCACGAGCGGGGCCAGCCGGGCCAGGTCCTGTCCGGCCACGGTCCTCACCGCCCCGCCGAAATCCTCCGCTCTCCACGGCACCGCGTGGAGGTTGATCTTGACTGCGGGCTTGACCGCCCGGGCCGCGTCCGCCAACATCCCGACCGTTTCCGCGATGACGCCGCACTTCCACTCCGTCCACTCCCGGAGGTGGTTCCCCAGGATCCAGCGGGCGGCTTCCGGCGTTCCGGAGGTCGCTCCGGGCACGGCGATCCCCGTCACCCTCCGGAAATCCTCTAGGCAGGAGGCGTCGAAGCAGGTGTTCGGCAGCGACTCGAGCGTCCGGTCCGGGTAGACCATCTCCCAGAAGACGAAAAAGCGGATGAAGTCCAGGCTGATGCCGTCGGGATCGGTCTCCCGGACGAGCTTTCGCAGGGCCTCGACCTTTGACGCCCGGTAGCCGGGGCGCGTCGGGCAGACGAACTTCACCCAGCTCTCCTCGGCTCGCGTGCCTTGGTCCGTCACGGCATAAAGGTCGGGCCTTTTCGCCAGCTCTTCGGCGTCGAAGAAGACCGGGAAGATGATAAATGTCGCGATGCCGTTCGTCTTGGCCAGCGCCCGGAATTCCGGCCGGGATTGGAGGGCCGGGCTGACGAAGGCCGTGTTGATGCCGGCCTCCCGCCAGGCCGCGAACAGGGCGGGGAGGCTCCCCGAATGCTCGTAGATCTTGGCACCGACGATGAGCCCGCCGCGCCGGAAATCGGCTGCCCTGCGCCGCACACCGAGGGTGATGGCGACGACGGCGACGCCCACCGTCAGGAGGACCCCCAGAGCCACCCTGTTCTTATGTCCCATCATGGCCGTTTCCCCGGGCCCTGCCCGTCCGTAGGCAGGACGTCCCTGAGCGAGAAGTCGACCCAGATGATGCCGAAGTCCCGGCGGACGCTGCCGAGGATCGCCTCGCCGATCGTCTTCGGCGGGTCGGGTAGCTTCGACCACCAGGGCTTGTCGGAGTTGTAGCCGACCTGGAAGATGACCAGGTTCGGAGCGAAGGCCGGGGCCCAGCGTTCCGAGTATTCCTTGACCATGGCCGCCATGTCCGGGAAGATCTGGCTGTCGTCGACGAAAACGATGTCGCCCCGATAGGCCGGAGGCATCCACTTCTCGTCCCAGTGCTTAAGGAACAGCCGGTAGGAGGGGTCGTGGGACTTGACCTTTTCCTCCCAGGCGCGAGCCGTGGCGTCGTCGACGGCCATGCCGGTCTCGGGATAGTCCGACGTCTTGTTCCACTCGACATCCACGCCGAGACCGATGACGCAGGAGTGATGCTTGTAGCGGCCGAGGACGAGGTCGATGAGGGTCGCCACGTCGGCGTTGGCTGGCTCCACCTGGAGGAAGACCTTGATCCCGGCTTTGTCGAAATAAGAAAGATACGGTTCGTGCCTTTCCTCCGGCTCGAACTCGATCCCGGGATGGGCCCTCCCATCGGACGGGAACTCGAGGTGCGCGAAGCGTGGCGTGCGGGCCATCGTGCCGACGATCCAGACGGCACAGGGCGTCGAGCCGGGAAAGTCGGACGCCATGGCGCCGATGGCATTCCCCCAGCCGGCCGGGCCCGGGAACGGCTTGGCGCCGTACTTGGACGAACGGACGCCGGCGTAGACGACCTTGGCCGAGACGGCCGGCGCTTCGGGCGGAATCGCCCTCTCGGCGGGCCTTTCGGCACAGACCATCGTCAGGAAAAGTCCCGCGGCGATGGAGACGGCCGGGAGCTTCCGGCTTGGGAGGCGGCGGCTCACTCCTTGGATCATGGGACCTCCAGACATCTTCGGGGAATTCGTCGGGCGGCTCGAGGAAATACTATCCCACGGCGTCGGCCGAGGTCAAGGAGCGGTGGGCCGGACCGTTCATCGTTGTGGTATGATGGGGCCGATGATCGACGTCGTCGTGATCGGCGCCGGCCTGGGCGGGCTGATGACGGCCGCCAAGCTCGCCCGCGCCGGGACAAGAGTCCTCGTCCTCGAGAAGAAATCCCTCCCGGGCGGCACGAGCTACGTCTTTCGCCGCGGCGGATATGCCTTTCCCATGGGCCCGCTCTCATTCAGCTTCCCCGGGCGCGTCGGCGAGTTCCTGGCGCAGGCCGGCGTCTCTGAGAAGGTCGGTTTCCGGCGGACGGGGTTCGAGCTCCGGACGCCTTTCCTGGATATCATGATGTCACAGTCCCTGCCCGATCTCGAGTCCGGCCTCGCCGCGGCTTTCCCCGGCGAGGGGCGCGGCCTCGCGGAATTCTTCCGGCGATTGAAAGAAGCCATCGCTCTCTCGAAGGACATGGACCGCTGGCACCCGGATTTCGATCGCTGCCCGGGGCGGACGCACGACCGTACGGCCGGGCCCGGCGTGCCGCTCGACGCCAGGACGGCCGAGGTCCGACGGCTGTCCGGCGTTCCGTCGGCGGGAGTCCTCGAGGACCTCGTCGGCAACGTCCATCTGAGGAACTTCCTGGGGTCCATGGGCAGCGAGCCTCCCGAGATGTCCCTGCTCAACCTGGCCCTGATGTGGAACATCATGTCCGAGGAGGGCATCTGGTTCCCCTCCTGCGGCATCCACGGCCTCGCAGACCTGCTCCGGCGGCAGGTCGTGGAATACGGCGGGGAGGTCCGGCTTTCGGAGCCCGTCTCCCGGATCCTCGTCCGCGGCGGCCGGGCCGCGGGCGTCGTCACGGCTTCCGGCCGGACGGTCGAATCGCGCTGGGTCGTGTCGAACGCCGATTACAAAACGACCTTCCTCGGCCTCCTCGCCCCGGCCGACATCCCCGGCGTCGACCTGGGCCCGGTCCGGTCCGCTCCTTACTCCGGCTCCGAATTTTGCGTCTACCTCGGCCTAGACCCGCTGCGCGCGGACCTCAGCGCCATCCATGCCGAGCACCTGTTCTTCCGGAAAGAGATCCGCAGCGAAGGGGTGGACGACCCGGAGGATTTCGACGGCCGCGAGATGGAGATCTGTTATTGGTCCAGGAAGAGTCCGGAATTGGCGCCCGCGGGCCGGGCTTCTATCGTCATCAGGGTCGGCTTCCCCTACGGGCATTTTGCGGCCTGGCGGACGGGGGATAAGGAAAGAAAAGAAGGATACAGGGAGGAAAAGGCCCGCCTGGCCTCGAAACTTCTCCGGACGGCGGAGAGCATCCTGCCGGGCCTCCCCGGCGCCGTCGAAGTCATGGACATCGCGACCCCGCTGACGTATCGCGACTGGGGCAACAGGCGTGACGGGTCTATCGCCGGCTGGACCTGGGCCGCCGGGCAAGCCGGCTCCATGCCCGGCAAGATCTTCGTTCGCACACCCGTCCCCGGTCTTCTTGCCGTCGGAGTTTACGCGGCCGCGGAGCTCTTCCTCGGCGGCGTGCCCACGGCGCTCTACACGGGATGCTTGGCCGCGGACTACATCCTCGCCGGCTAAAGTAAGAAAAGAGGGGACACGTACCTGAGGTCCGTGTCCCCGTTCTTTGTGCTTATTTTGCGGCGTCCTGGACGGGGGCGAGATCGTCGATCATCCACATACCCCGGCCGTTCGTGGCGATAACGATGCAGTTATCCCGCGGGTGGACGGCGATGTCCCAGACATAGGTCGTCGGCAGGCTGGCGCCGAGGACGTTCCAGCTCTTCCCGCCGTCGAGCGAAACGTAGATGCCCGTGTCCGTGCCGGCGTAGAGGACGTCCTTCTTCTTGGGGTCCTCGCGGACGACGTTGACCGGGCCGCCGGGGATGTTCGCGGCGAGACTCGTCCATGTCCTGCCGAAGTCCTTGGACCTGTAGATGTAGGGGTTGAAGTCGTCGTCCTCACGGCCGATGAGCGTGACGTAAACGGTCGCCGGGTCGTGCTTCGAAGCGACGATCTTCCAGACGTGCTTGTTGAAGGGGAGGCCGGCCGTGATCTCGGACCAGGGCTCGCTGCCGGTCTTGGTCAGCCAGACTCGGCCGTCATCGGTGCCGACAAAGAGGACGCCGGACGTGAACGGCGATTCGTCGACGGCCGTGATCGTGGCGAACGGGATGGCATAAGGCCATTTCCCCTGCTCGGCGGGATTGTTGTAGGTCAGGTCGGGGCTGATCCTTTCCCAAGCGTCGCCGCGATCCATAGACCGGAACAGGTACTGGAAGCCGTGGTAGACGACCCGAGGGTTGTGGGGAGAGAGCATTGTTGCGGCCAGCCATTGGCCGCGGTACTCGGGTTGGCCCTGGGGGGCCTTGGGATAGACATCCTTGGATGTCCAGCTGCCGTCCTTGTATTCCGAGCGCATCAGGCGGCCGTAATAAGAGGACGCATACTCCGTGTTCGGGTCGGCGGGGTCGACGGCGATGAGCGTCCCTTCGCCGCCGGGGGCCGTTTCCCATTTCGGTTCCAAGGCCCCGAACCTCATCCGCCGCCCCAGGGGCGGCGCCTGCCCCGGCTTGACGAGCGGTATGAGCCCCCGGTAGGTGCCCTGGTCCTGGACCGAACCGTAGGCCCAGAAGGGCGACCGGGTGTCCAGTGTGACGTTGTAGAACTGGACGGCCGGAATGCCCTTGTGGAAATCGCGCCAGGTCTTGCCGCCGTCATAAGAGACATTGGCCCCGCCGTCGTTGACATTGATGAGGTAGCTCGAGTCGTCCGGGTCGATCCACAGGCCGTGGTGGTCGCCGTGGAGGCCGTCGTAATAAAGGTTCTTGAACGTCTTGCCGCCGTCGGTCGACCTGGCCAGGCCGAGGCCCATGATATAGACCGTGTCCGGGTCGTTGGGGTCGACGCGGACCTGGCTGAAAACCCAGCCGTACGTGCCGCCGAACCGCTCGAAGTAGGGCGTCGTCGGGCTCATCCTCTGCCACGTTTCGCCCTTGTCGTCCGAACGGTAGACCTCCGCGCCGACGATGCCGCGCTGCCGCGGCCGGCCGTAGGAATCGCGCTCACCGGGCTGGGGCTCCTTTCCGGGGGTGTGGTTATCCACAAAGGCATAGATGACATTGGGCTTTGTCCGGCAGAGGTCGATGCCGATGCGCCCCGTGAACTGGGTATCGGGCAGCCCGTTGTTGATGGGCTTCCAGGTCTTGCCGCCGTCGGTCGTCTTGTAGAGCCCGTCCTCGCCCCCCGGCACCGGGTCGCTCCAGCGCCGCCGGATCCGGTTCCAGGTCGCGGCGTAGAGCGTTTCGGGATCCTGGGGGTCCATGACCAGATCGTTCGCGCCGACCTTGTCGCTGATAAAGAGGACCTTCCGCCAGGTCTTGCCTCCGTCCGTCGTCTTGAAGACGCCGCGATCGGCGTTGTCGGTCCACTCGTGGCCCGAGGCCGCGACGTAGACGATGTCCGGGTTCGCCGGGTGGATGACGATCCGGCCGATGGTGTAGGTCCCCTCGAGACCCATGGCCGACCAGGTCTGGCCTCCGTCGGTCGACCTGAAGACGCCGAGGCCGGCCTCCGAGGCCCGAAAGATGTTGGCCTCGCCCGTTCCGACCCAGACGATGTTCGGGTCGGACTCGGCGACGGCGATGTCGCCGATGGACTGCGTCGGCATGTCCTCGAAAATGGGCTCCCAGGTCGTGCCGGCGTTCACCGTCTTCCAGACGCCGCCCGTGGCCGCGGCGATGTAGATGACGTTGCGGCGGTTGCCCTTGAGGGGCACGGCGATGTCGGTGCACCGGCCGCCGAGGTCCTTGGGGCCGATGAAACGCCACTTGAGGTCCTTGAACGGCGACTGCTCTTTCATGGCTCTATGCTGTTCGAACCATTTCAGCCGCTGGCCCGTGTCGGTGTTTTCGACCTTTTTTGCGGTCTTGGCCGGCGGCTTAGCGGAGAGGGCCAAGCCGGCGAGGACGACGGCAAGAAGGAAGATGCCGAGGACGAGGAAAGAACGGCGGGCGTGGTTCATGGCATGACCTCCAGGGAGGGATGTGACGCGCGAGATCGATGATGGGGCGTCATGGCGGAAGGTAACGATATGAGATTCTGCGGCCCGCTGTCAATCCCTGAAGGAGTTCCGCTCGAGGGTCAGGCCAGGACCTTGAGGAGGTGATAGTCTTGCTCGACGTCGCAGCTCCTGGGCCGGACGGCGGTTTCGAGCGCCAGGAGCTCGACCGTCTCGTTCCGGAGCTTGACGCAGACGTCGGACTTTCCGTTGATGAGGGCCCCGACGGCGGCGTGGCCGAGGCGGGCCGCGAGGATCCGGTCGAGGGCGGTGGGCCGGCCGCCCCGCTGGATGTGGCCGAGGACGGCGATCCTCGTCTCGAGCCCCGTCCGCTCGGTTATGACCGAGGCGACGTCATGGGCCCGGGCCTTCCCTTCGGCCACGACGATGATCCAGCTGACCTTGCCGCGGGACCGGCCTGCCGTGATCTCGCGGCACATCTCGCCGAGGTCGAAGTCGCGCTCCGGGAGCAGGACCTCCTCGCACCCGCCGGCCAGGGCGACCTGCATGGCGATATGGCCGCAGCGCCGGCCCATGACCTCGACGACGAAGATTCGCTCTAGGCTCGTCGCCGTGTCCCGGATCTTGTCGAGGGCGTCCAGGGCGACGTTGACGGACGTGTCGGCGCCGATGGTGAGATCAACCCCGTTGACATCGTTGTCGATGGTCGCCGGGACGCCGACGACGCGGACGCCGTAGGTCGCGGCCAGGATATGGGCGCCGGAGAGGGAACCGTTGCCGCCGATGACGATGAGGCCGTCGATGCCGCGGGACTTGAGGTTCGATACGGCCTTGGCCTGCCCCTCCGCGGTGAAGAACCGCTCGCACCGGGCGGCCTTCAGGATGGTGCCGCCCAGGTTGATGATGCTTGAGACCGACCGCCGGTCCAAGGTGATGAACTCGCCCTCGATGAGCCCCTCGTAGCCGCGCAGGACGCCAAGCGTCTCGAGCCCGGCCGAAGTGGCGGTCCGGACGACGGCCCTGATGGCGGCGTTGACGCCCGCACAATCCCTCGTCAGGACGGCGATCCGTTTCACGGGCCCATTATACCTCAATTCGAGAGGGATAGTCCCCCCCGGAGGGACGGCCCCTCTTCTATTGATATTGCGCGCCGTCCGCCTTAGAATGGATGATACATCCCGGCGGACCGGGAGCATCCTCAATGAAAGGGAGGGACAGCAATGGCCAACAAGAGAGTTATCTTCGGCTGCCTCGGCGTCCTCATCGTGGCGGCCATCATCGTCGTCCTGTCCGTGGCCGGGACGTACAACTCGCTCGTCCAGCTCGACCAGAAGGTCCAGGCCCAATGGGCCCAGGTGGAGAACGTCTACCAGCGGCGGGCGGACCTTATCCCGAACCTGGTCGAGACCGTCAAGGGCGCCGCGGACTTCGAGAAGTCGACCTTCACGGCCGTCACCGAGGCCCGGGCCAAGGTCGGCCAGGTCCAGATTTCTGCCGACAAGCTCAATCCCGACACCTTCGCCAAGTTCCAGCAGGCCCAGGACGGGCTGTCCTCGGCCCTGTCGCGGCTCCTCGTCGTCATGGAGAAATACCCCGACCTCAAGGCCACGGAGAACTTCAAGGAGCTCCAGGCCCAGCTCGAGGGGACGGAGAACCGGATCGCGCAGGAGCGGATGCGGTTCAACGAGGCGGCTCAGGCCTTCAACACCAAGCGGATGAGCTTCCCGACCGTGCTCATCGCCGGCTTCTTCGGCTCGCGCTTCGCCGAGAAGCCGTATTTCAAGGCCCAGGCCGGCGCTGAGACGGCCCCCAAGGTCAAGTTCTAGGCGCCGCGAGGCTCGTATTTCCATGCCGGCCCGCTTCCGTCCGTTCGCGTTCCTGGCGGCCCTGCTGACCTGCGCCGGATTCTCCCTCGCGGCCCAGGAGCTCAAGGTGCCGTCCTCGCCGGACCGATGGGCCACGGACACGACCGGCTTCCTCTCCGCCGACACGGTCGCCTCTCTCGACTCCCGGCTCGAGGCCTTCGAGCGGGAGACCGGCCACCAGGTCCTCGTCTACGTCGGCCGGACGACGGGCAGCGTCCCCATCGAGGACTGGGCGGTTAAGGCCTTTGAGGCCTGGAAGGTGGGCCGCAAGGGGCTCGACGATGGGCTCGTCCTGTTCATCATGACGGAGGACCGGAAGGTCCGGATCGAGGTCGGCTACGGACTCGAGGAGCGCGTGCCGGACGCCCGGGCCTTCCGGATCATCAACGAGGTCATCGTGCCCGGGTTCCGGAGCGGGCAGCAGGACGCCGCCGTCACCGAGGCTGTCTCGAGCCTCCTCGCGCTCATCACGGGCGGCGGCGAGGGCCAGGCGCCGATCGGGGGAGGCGAGCCGTCGGCCCACGGCCGGGGCCAATCGACCGTCGGCGCGGTCTTCGTCATCATCGGCGTCATCATCTTGCTCATCCTTCTCATCACCCATCCGGCCCTGGCCCTGTGGCTCCTCTTCAATATTTTTAGGGGCGGCGGGGGCGGCGGCAGTTCGGGCGGCGGCTGGGGCGGGGGAGGCTTCGGAGGCGGCGGATTCAGCGGGGGCGGCGGCAGTTCGGGGGGCGGCGGCGCCTCGGGATCGTGGTGAGGGAGGGGACCGATGACGGTTCGCAGCCGGGGCAAACTGATGAAAGCGATCGACGTCGAGCGCGTCAAGAAGGCCATCCAGGAGGCCGAGCGCCAAACGTCCGGCGAGATCCGGGTTTCCGTCTCGCGTTATTTCTGGGGGCCGGTCCGGCACGTGGCGGAGAAGGCCTTCGGCCGGCTGAACATGGACCGGACAAAGGCGAGGAACGGCGTCCTCTTTTTCATCGTTCCTTCCCGCAAGCGGTTCGTCGTCCTCGGCGACGAAGGCATCCACGCCCGGGTCGGACAGGACTTTTGGGACTCGCTCGCCTCCCTGCTCGCCGGCCATTTCCGCAAAGGTGAGTTCACGGAGGGTCTGGTCCGGGCCATCGGGGAGGCGGGTGCGAAGCTCGCCACCCATTTCCCCTACGACCCGGCGACCGACGTCAACGAGCTCTCCGATGATATCGATTTCGGAACATAGTTCCGCGCGAAAGGAGCGGGTATGAAAAAAATGACGATCATCCTGGTGGCTCTGAGCGTGATCGCCGCCGCGGCGGCCTGCCAGAAGGGGCAGGCGCGGCTCTCCTATCCCGTGACGAGAAAGGTCGACCAGGTCGACGATTACTTCGGCACGAAGGTCGGCGACCCGTACCGCTGGCTCGAAGACGACAACGCCGCCGACGTCAAGGAATGGGTCCAGGCCGAGAACGCCGTGACCTTCGGCTACCTGGCTAAGATCCCCTTCCGGGACAGGATCAAGCAGAGGCTGACGGAGATCTACAACTACCCCCGCTATTCCTCGCCCTTCCGGGCCGGGGAGCACTATTTCTTCTATAAGAACGACGGCCTCCAGAACCAGTCGGTCTGTTACATCCAGAAGGGGCTGGACGGGACGCCCGAGGTCTTCTTCGACCCGAACGCCCTCTCCCCGGACGGGACGGTCCGGCTCAGCCTGACCAGCCTGTCCAAGGACGACCGCTACGTCGCGCTGTCGCGGGGCGAGGCCGGCTCCGACTGGTCAGAGCTCCGGGTCATGGAAGTCGCGACGAAGAAGGAGCTCCCGGACCGCATCCGGTGGGTGAAGTTCTCGGGCGCGGCCTGGCAGGGCGCCGGCTTCTATTACAGCGGTTACGAGAAGCCCGCCCCCGGCGAGGAGCTCAAGGCCAAGAACGAGTACCAGAAGATCTTCTACCATAAGCTCGGCGACCCTCAGGAGAAGGACGTCCTCGTCTACCAGGACAGGGAGCACCCGCTCCGCTACGTCGGCGCCGAGACGACCGAGGACGAGAAGTTCCTGTTCCTCGTCGTTTCGGAGGGCACGAGCGGCAACGAGCTCTACGTCCGGGATCTGGCGAAAAAGCATGCCGAGTTCATGCCGCTCGTCAAGGGTTTCGACTTCGACAGCGCCCCGATCGACATCGTGGGCGGGAAGGCCCTGGTCCACACGAACGTCGACGCGCCGAACTTCCGGGTCGTCCTCGTCGATCCCGCCAAGCCGGCCAAGGAGAACTGGCAGACGGTCATCGCCGAGAAGCCCGACGTCCTGAGCGGCGCCAACGCGGCCGGCGGCTATCTTTTCAGTCACTATCTCAAAGACGCCAACACGAAGGTCTATCAGCACGACCTCTCGGGCAAGCTCGTCCGCGAGATCGAGCTGCCGGCCCTGGGCACGGCCGGCGGCTTCGGCGGGAAACGGGACGAGAAGGTCCTGTTCTACACCTTCACCTCCTTCACCTATCCCCCGACGATCTACAAGTACGACCCGGCCACCGGGAGATCCGACGTCTTCCGCGCGAGCGAGGTCAAGTTCAACCCGGCCGACTACGAGACGAAGCAGGTCTTCTATGCCAGCAAGGACGGCACAAGAGTGCCGATGTTCATTGTTTCCAAGAAGGGGCTGGTCTTGAACGGGAGGAACCCGACTTACCTGACCGCCTACGGCGGGTTCAACATCAGCCTGACCCCCGGCTTCAGCCCGGCGCAGATCCTCCTCCTCGAGAACGGCGGGATCTTCGCCCAGCCCAACCTCCGGGGCGGGGGCGAGTACGGCGAAGCCTGGCATAAAGCGGGGATGCTCCTCAACAAGCAGAACGTCTTCGACGATTTCATCGCCGCCGCGGAATACCTGATCCGGGAAAACTACACCTCTAAGGATTTCCTGGCCGTCGAGGGCGGCTCGAACGGCGGGCTGCTCATCGGCGCGGTCATGACCCAGCGGCCGGACCTCTTCAAGGTCGCCCTCCCGGCCGTGGGCGTCATGGACATGCTCCGCTACCACAAGTTCACGGTCGGCTGGGGCTGGGCCGTCGAGTACGGCTCGAGCGACAAGGAGAAGGACTTCCGGAACCTCTACGCCTATTCGCCCCTCCACAACATCAAGGCCGGGGTCTGCTACCCCGCGACGCTCGTCACGACGGCCGACCACGACGACCGGGTTGTCCCGGCCCACTCGTTCAAGTTCGCCGCGACGCTCCAAGAGAAACAGGCCTGCGCGAACCCCGTCCTCATCCGCATCGAGACCCGCTCCGGCCACGGCTCGAGCAACCTAAGCAAGGCCATCGACGCGCTGACGGACCAGTGGTCCTTCATGTTCTTCAACATGGGGGTGACGCCGGGAGGCCGCTGAGGGAAGGGTTCGGGACGGACGCGCGGGCGTCGCTGAGGGAAGTGGAAAACCGGGAGAGCGCCGCTTAGCGCTTGTCCGGCGGGGCCGTCTTGGCCGCGTCGACCTGGGCCTTCAGCCGGGCCGCCTCTTCCTGGATCTGGACGAGCTTCTGATTGGTCTGGTCGATCTGTTGCATGATCGTATCCTTGGGGGTCATCGTGTCGAGGCTGTTGGCCTGTTGCATCAGCGCGTTCAGCTTGGTCGTCAGGAGGTCGATGAGCTCGTTGGCGGCCTTCAGCCGGGACTGGGCGTCGGCTCCGGGGCCGCTGTTGCTGCTGTTGAAGAGCGGGGGACCGTCCTTGAGCACTTTGGGTACCATCACCACTTCATCCGAGCTGACGCCCGATGGTTCCGTTCCGGGCATGATCGTCGGGCCGGACTCATCAGCGGCCTCGGGGCTGCGGACAGTGATCGCGGGCGTCTTGCGGACCGCGGCCAGGTCGGCGTTCGTGACAACCTTGGCCCTGTTCGCGCCGAGGCCCTGCCGGCGGGCTTTTTCCCGCTTGGAGAGGTCGGCGACGCTCTGACCGTAAAGCGACCCGAGGAGGGCCGCGAAGACCGCGATGACAAGCACTCTCTTCATTTTCGAACCACCTTTGCCATTCTCCCATGCCGGGGGGCCCGCGTCAAGGCGCCCCCGGATCAAAGAAGAAGAGGGACAGCCCCCCGAAGGGAGTGTCCCTCTTGACTTGCGTCAGCGGATGACCTGGTAGACCTCCCGCCAGGACTTGATCTGGAGCAGCGACCCCACGGGGTTGGCCAGCATTTCGATCGTGGAGTTGTATTCCTGGATGAAGACCTCTCTCTTGCTGATGCTCTCCGGCGCCGCCGTCCTCTGGACCTCGCCCAGGGTCACGGCCCGACGGGCCTTGCTGACCATCTGGAGGTATTCGGGAGCGACGGAGCTCGACGAGCGGAGGGCCGAGCCGCCGACTGGGATACCCGAGGCGTAGCGCAGCTGGCGGGCGTAGAGCCGTCCGGCGGCGTCCAGGTTGAGGCACGGGTTGACGTTCTCGATGCTGCCGGGCAGGGTGCTGAAGTAGGCGGTGAAGTCCGCGACGACGGGGTCCGCCCACACTTTGTAGCCGGTCCCGAGATCGCCCAGCTTCTTGTCGGAGGCGATGTTGAGGGCCGTCGGGTCGCCCATGTACCAGTCGACGGTGACGCCCTTCGAGCCGAGGTCCGTGAGCGCGACGAAAGAATAGTCCCTGTTGGCGGGAGCGGCGTCGTCGCCGCCCGTCCCGAAGTAGATCTGCGGGGCTTTGACGTCGGAGAAGGGGTTGATCCAGACCGCGGGCTTGGTGATGATCGGGTAGTTATTGTAATCCGTGTAGATGGTCGCGAACGTCCAGGAGCTGAGGACGGAATTCGAAACGTCCAGGCGGTAGAGGCGGCCGTCGAGGTCCGCGACGTAAACCGAGTTGACGGAACCGTCGGCGTCCGTGTCGACGGCCGTGGGCGAAGCCACGATGGTCGACAGGATATTGGCGTAGGGGACGCGCGGCGACACAAAGAGGCTGGTGTCGACGTCCGTGACGGTCGTCGTCCAGATGGCCGCCCCGGTATCGATCCGGACGACGTAGAACGTGCGGCCGGCGACTTTCTGGCCGACGTTGTCGTAGCCGGACCCCATGAACGCGACCCAGCGGGTCGTCCCGGCGTCGTTGATCTTGCCGATGACGGGAATGGACCAGGTTTCGCCCATCGTGTATTGGTCGGATGCGTTGAGAGGCGAGATCTCCCAGAGGGGCTGCGGATCGGCAGGGTCCGTGACATCCAGGGCGAAATAATAGTTGTATCCGCCGGCCATGGTGCTGCCCTTGCCAGGGCCCTGGCCGCAAACGAGGACCGTCCGCCACTGGCCGTTGATATAGACGTCGGAGACCGACGGCGACCCGTCCACGAAATTGTCATGGGAGTAGTACCGGTCGCCGTTGACCTTGTCGACGGCCCACTGCTTCTGCAGCTTGGGGAGGAGGTTGTAGGGGATGAAGCCCCAGAGCTCGGCCCCGGTGGTGACGTTGAAACAGTGGAGCATGCCGTCGTTGGCCCCGACGTAGACGACCTTGGTCCGGTCCTTATAGGTCGTCACGAAATTGGAGTACCCGGAGCCCAGGAGGGACTCAACCCCGTTCGGCGGGCCGACGACGACCGGCGTCGAGTGGTTGATGTCGCCGAGCTTCCAGTCGCGGTCCTTGCCCCTGACGAAATCGATGAGGCCGGCGTTGTCGTTGTTGGTGTCCTGAAGGAAGGGCGCCAGGAGAGCCTCGTTGGCCGTCGTGAAATCCGTTCTCTGAAGCGCGGCGGTCACGACCTTGCCGGGACGGATGGCCGTATAGATCACGCGGTCATCGGGACTCCGTGTGTCGAGGATCTGTCCGGCGTCCCAGAAGATGGCCGTCCCCGACGAGACCGTCCGTCCCGTCGACGAGCCGAGGTCCGAGGAGGTGAGCGTCGTCAGGGTCGAGTACCCCCCGGAGCCGATGCTGACCTGGGTCACGTCGTAGGCCCGGAGCTGGCCTTCCCAGCCCGGATAGATGAACGAGGAGCCGATGATGAGCTTCTTGGTGTCCCCGCTGCTTGTCACGATCGTGGCGGAAGCCGAGGACCGCGAATACTCCTGGCGGTTGACGTACTTGTATTCGAGGCCCAGGGAAAAGACCCGGGGCGTGCTGAACGAGGCGCCGACGAAGTCCGCCATGAGGTCTTCGGTCGCGGTGAAGACGATGCGCCACCGGAGGTCGGTGCCGAAATTCTTGAAGTCGTACCAACCGGCGCCCACCGCCGAGTTGGTGACGGTCGTTATGGCGTTCCCCGTGTACGTCCCATAGACCTCCCAGTCGGCGCCGCCGTTGGACGAGACGTAGAGGGTGACGGTCAAGCCCGCATTCGACTTGCCCCGCCAGCTCTGCACGAGGCTGGTGACCCGGACGCTGGTGATGGCGTAGAGGCGCGGGTCGAGGCCCGGGGTGACGTCCATGGACTGGGCCGAGCCGTTCAGGCCGAACACGTCGGCCAGCATGTTGACGACGAGGTAGTAGTCGCCTGAATGGTTGGCGTCGGCGAGGATGATGTCGTAGTCGCCGTCATTGTCGTAGTCGAGCGGGGCCACGATGTCCGTGTCGTAGGTCGGAGGGATGATGGGGTTGCAGCTGTTCAGGCACTGGAACGTCCACTGGACGAGGCCGGCCTTGACCCCGCCGTTCCGGAGGATCCACATGTGGGCCTGGTTGCCGGCGTTCCAGGCGTCCGTCGCGGCGAAGATGTCCGGATACTGGCCGCCGGTGAACTTGGCGACGGCGATGCCGACCGCTCCGGTGCAGGCCGCGGTGGGGATGGTGATCGTCTGGCGAGTGAAATGCTCCGTGCCGTCGTTCTGATAATAGACGAGATAAGCGTAATTGTTGACCGAGCCGCAGATGATATCGATGTCGCCGTCGTGGTCGAAGTCGCCGGCGGCGATGCACGAACCGCCCCGGGCCGTATAATTGTTGTTGTCCGTGCCCTTGACCGTGCCCGTCGCGGCGAAACCCGTGTTCTGGTTGTAGGACAGCTCCGCGATGGTGAACTTGTTGAGCTTGAAATTCGCTTTGCCCGGGTTGCGGATGAGGAAGATCTTGCTCTCGCTGATGGCCAGGATGTCGACGTCACCGTCCGCGTCGATGTCGACGGCGCAGAGATGGTTGGCCGCCCAGTTGGCGTAGATCTTGGCGGTCTGGAAGGCCGAGGTGAAGTCAAGGTTGGAGGAATTCGTGCGGATGTTGAACTTCGGGGCGGTCTTCGTCCCGACGTTGATGTACATGATGGCGGCGAAATTCGTGTAGCCGAACTCGTCGGCGCCGTTCCGCATGAACAAAAAGTCGAGCAGGCCGTCGCCGTTGAAATCCCCGACGCAGACGGCCGCCGGGCCGACATAGCTCGCATAGGGGTCGTTGACGACGGTCAGGTCCTCGACCCACGACGCCGCTCCGGCCGTCGGATAATTGTTTTTCAGGTAGACGATGCGGGAGGTATTCTGGTAGCTGCCGGAGGGGCCCATAAGCTCGAGGCCGACGAGGTCGGGGTAGCCGTCGCCGTTGAAGTCCCCGGCGTCCGTGACATAAATGTGCGCGCCGAGGCCGCCGGGCTTGGTCACGGCGAAGTTCGCTCCCAGCCGCGGGAGTTCGATGGGCGCCGTCACGCCCGTGTCCGGGGTCCAGCCGTAGATGGCCGTGCGGGTCGTGTCCTTATAGGTCGTGGTGGTGAAATTCTCCGAGAAGGACCCGGTGCTCTGCGTGCACGTCACCTGGGCCACGACCCTCAGGGTCAGCGCCCCGGCCGCGACGGCCAGCAGACAAAAGATCGCCTTTTTCATGACCTTGCTCATGATGTTCTCCGTCTTAAGGATTCCCCCCGACATTCTGCAGGCCCAACAGGACCTCGAGCCGCGACGTGGCCAGGATCCGGGTGCCCGACCTGATGACGCCGATGCAGACGAGCATGACGTCGGTCGGGTCGGCCACCCCGCCGCCCGCCTCGTCGTCGATGATGAAGACCGTGAACGTCCGTGTCACGTCGTCCTGTCCGCTCTTCGTCTTGAGGAACGGGTGGTCCTTGTACAGGAGCCCCGTCGTGCCCGCCGTCAGCGTTTGGGTCAGCGTCACGTCGGACTGCCTCCGGAAATAGTTGGCGTCGAGCGGCAGGTCGATGCCCGCGGGCGTCCGCATGCAGTTGTCCTGCAGGTTGCCCCACGTCCCATCGAGGAGGCTCCGCTCGATGAAGATCCGGGCCGCCTCGAATCCCGCTTCGGCCGAGTTGAAGGCCTCCTCCTGGTCGCGGAGGCTGCCCGAGACCTTGGGCGCCATCCCCGTGATGCTCAGGATCGCGACCCCGACGGCCAGCATGAAGGCAAGGACGATTATGACGACGATGAGCGATGAACCCCGCTCTGGGCTCTGGCTTGGGCTTCTCACCGTTCCCCCTGATTATAGAGATGTAAAGAAAGGTTGCGGATGTTCGACGTCGATTCGAGGAGAAACCGCCGGTGCAAATCGTCGGAGCCCGCCCCCGGCGAGTCGGCCATGACCGGCCGGCGGTAATGATGGATCCCGGCGCCCGGCTTCCCCGAAACGCTGACGAAGGCGTTGGCCGTCCGGCCGAGGACCTGGACCCGGATCTGGCGGATGAGGTCCACGTCGGCCACCGTCCAAAGCGGGTTCCAGTCCTGGAACCCGTCGAGGACGCCGTCTGCGTTGAAATCGCCGTTGTACTGGAGCTGGAAGTTCTCGACGTTCTGGGCGATGGGGTCGTGAACCCCGTTGACGGTCGCGTAGAAGACCCCGGGCAGCCCGAGGTAGCCGTTGACGCCCGCCGTCAACCCCGGCTGGTTCCCCGTCTTGTCGAGCCAGTAGCTTTTAACGTCCACGAGGAGGACGGTCCCGCCGTCGTAGTCGTTCGACGAAGGACAGGTCCCCTTGAGGTCCATCGGCGGGTCGATGCCGGGCGCTTGGCCAGGCGAGAAATTGAACTTCTCATTGTTCCCGCTGCTCGAATGCGTGACATGAGTCACGATCCGGACCTCCCCGAAGCGGCAGGTGCTGGTCGTGTTGGGCAGGACGAGGACCGTCTTGTTCACATAGAAACTGTCGGGGTAGGGGAATTGCTCGAAGCTATAATCCTCGACCGTCAGGTCGGCCGCCGCCCCCTGGTAATTGAAGGTCTGCATGTTGAGCGGCCAGTCCAAGTTGCCGATGAGGGTCAGCCGGTCGGGCTGGACACCGTCGCTCGCGCCTTGGTTCTCGTTGTTGACGCCCTCGAGGGTGTACATGCGGAAGCCCTCGGGGATGCCTGCCCCGATCATCCGGGTATCCCTCATGATGAGGAACATGGCCGACCGGACGTCGTTCTGGACCTCCGCGTACTGCTGCTGGTCGACGGAGATCTGGTTGCTCTTGCTGTAGACGGCCAGGGCGGCGATGATGACGATGAGCATGATCGTGCTGCCGATGAGGAGCTCGATCAGGGTGAAGCCGTCCGGCCGCCGGCGGATCGTGGCTATTTTCGGGGATCGTTTCATGGCGTCACCTCGTGATCGTTGTCGCCAGGCGGGCCCGGACCTTGTTCTGGTCCGGGTCGGCGACCAAAACGTCCCGGTCCGTCGTGATCTGGGTCGAGGGAAAGACGAGGACCTCGACGTCGAAAGTCGGGTTCTGGTTGTTGACGACCGTGATCCGCCGGTAATCCGGCGTCCCGTCGGCGTTGACGTCGATGGTCTGATCGTCCACTTCGGCCCGCGCCGCGCTGGGGAACGACGTGAGCTCAGCCAGCGTCAGCGTCCTGAGGTAGTCGATCTCCTGCTGGGCGAGGAAAACGGCGTTGGCGATCTCGTTCGCCCGGGCGTTGTTCATGATGGACATCATGAAGAGCTGCACGAGCCCCACCACCGCGACGGCGACGAGGAACACCCCGATGAGGACCTCGATCAGGGAAAAACCCTGCCGTTTAGCCTGATGTTTGCGCATCCGTTTGACCATCGTCTTCTCCCTATCCCGGTCCGCTTCACCCGCTCGAGGCCCTCTGGTAACGGATCGTCCCGCCCCCGAAGACCGTCAGGACCCTCAGGTCGGGCTGACCCTTGCCCTTGAGCTTCAGGCTCTGGAGCGTCAGGGTGTTGTGCGTGCTGTCGTATCCCTCGACGACCCCGACGGGCGAGAACTCGACCGCCTGCGTCGCGGGGAGGCTGAGCGTCAGGACGAAGCGCGGGGAGACGTCCTTCACCAAGAAGCGGGAGGCCGCGCTCCACGTGCCGGCCGCGTCCTCGCTCTCCAGGTGGATCCACCAGAGGCCGGCGGTTTCGGCGAAGCGGACGCGGTAGTGGATCTTTTCCGTGACCGCCCGGTAGCGGGCCTGCTGCAGGGTCGTCTGGATGTCGCGCGTGCTGTTGTCGAGATTCCGGGTCTCGAGGGAATTCATGATGCTCGGAAGCATGAAGACCGTCATCGTGCCCATGATCGCGACCACGACCAAGGCCTCGATCAGGGTGAATCCACGTTCCGCTCTTGGGTTTCTCATGGCTCTCCTCTCCGGTCCGTCGAATGGCGCAAGCTCCTTTCGATTCTATGGATTGTATCCGCCCGATGCAATCGCTTTATCTCCCTGTTCCCAGGCGTTGCCGAAACTTGCCCGCGGCCCGGAATGGTCCCTCCGGAAATGATGGACCTGCGGTCTCGTGGCAAGAACTCTCTCCCTTTTCGCGGGGACGATACGACCGGGTCCATCATCGCAGGCGCCCCCCGCCAGGTGAATCACCTCCAGGGGTGATTCCTTCGAGCAAAATTTCGGTCGGGTCCTCACCCCCAAGGGCTAGCCATCCGGACTCTGATCGGGACGGGCGGGCGCGGATGGGGAAGAGGCGCTCTGCCTCCCCCCGTGGAACGGGTCAGTTCTTGATCTTCTCCAGGAGGGGCCGCCACTTGTCCATGAGGTCCTTGTTGAGGTCGTTGGGCGGCTGGGCGTCCGCGGGGATGAAGGGCTTGTAGGGGTGGGTCTTGGCGTACTCCTCGAACTCCTGGCGGACCTTGCGGAGCTCCTCGGGCCTGGTCAGCAGGTCGATGGCCGAGGCAGCGATGGCCTTGGCTCCCGCGTTCAACCCCTTCCAAGCCGTGGAGCCGTAGCCGGCGGCCACCGTGGACCAGTGATGGGAGATCGCGCCGGGCACCTGCCCGGGGAAGGTGATGGTCGCGGTCGGGGCGACCAGGGTCACATCGCCGACGTCCGAAGAGCCGCCTCCCACGAACATGCCGCCCGGGGCCTCGAGCTTGTCGACCTTGTCCGGCATCCCCTTGGTCTCGACGCCGAGCTCCTTTTGGAGGGCCCGGGCGAAGGCCTGGTCCTCCTCGCTCCACCGGGGCATGCCGACGAGCTCGATATTCTTATAGAAGAGCTCGGCCGCCGCCTTGTTGGCGTGCCGCTGGTGGACGGCGCTGATGACCCGGGGCGGAACGAGCTCCGTCCCGGAAGCGAGCGCCCCCGCCTTGGCGCAGTTGAGGACTCGCTCGTAGAGAGGGAGGAGCCCCTCGTCCGTGTTCCGGACGTAGTACCAGACGCTGGCCTTGTCGGGGACGACGTTCGGCGCTTCGCCGCCTTCGAGGATGACGTAATGGATGCGGCCGGAGAGCGGCATGTGTTCGCGGAGGAAGTTCGTCGCGACGTCCATGATCTCGACGGCGTCGAGGGCGCTGCGCCCGGCCCAGGGTGCGCCGGCGGCGTGGGCCGTCCGGCCCTTGAAGGTGAAGATCGCCGAATAGACCGCGTTGCCGCCCACGCCGTATTCCGTGCCGAAGCCCGGCGAGCTGTGGTTGTCGATGACCGCGTCCACGCCCTCGAAGAGCCCGGCCCGGATCATGTAGGGACGGCTGGCGATGATCTCCTCGGCCGGGGAGCCGAAGACCTTGACCGTCCCCTTGAGGCCGTACTTGGCCATGGCTTCCTTAACGGCGATGGCCGCCGCGGCCGCCGCCGTGCACATCGTGTTATGGCCGCAACCGTGGCCCGGCGCTCCCTCGACGACCGGATCCTTCATCGGAGCCCGGGCTTTTTGCGAGAGCGTGGGCAGGGCGTCGAACTCGCCTAGGAGCCCGATGACCGGATGGCCGGAGCCGTAGGTCGCCACGAAGCAGGTGGGCATGCCGGCCAGGCCGCGCTCGACCTTGAATCCCGCCTCTTCGAGCGTGTCCGCCAGGAGCTTCGACGACCGGAATTCCTGCAGCCCGAGCTCGGCGTATTCCCAGATGGCGTCGGAGATCCTGCCGAAACGCTCCGCGGCCTCGGGCCGGGCGAGCCAGTCCAGGACGAGCTGTTTCTCACGGGCGAGCTTCGGCTTCGGCGCGGCGCCGGCCGGGACCATGGACGACGCGATGATAGCGATCAGGATGGTGATGATGAAAACTCGGGGGGTCGGTCTCTTCACGGCTTCCTCCTCAAATCGCGGACGATAGCCTGGCCTTGTTTTCACGACGGCGGCAGGCGAGAATCCCATATACACCAGCTCCGGCGCTCGGTCAAATCAGGACGGGGTCGAATCTTCACTCCGCCGCATGAAGATTCAACCTCGTCTTTTTTTGTTGTATTCGCGGTCCGACTGCCATAGAATTTCTCATCCTGGAATCCTCGCATGAAAGAAGGCCTCGGATGAGCATCAAACGGCGGAATTTCCTGAAAATGACGGCGGGGGCCGCCGGCGCCTATGGCCTAGCCGCCGCGGCCATCGGAACGGCGGAGGCCGGGTCCCCGGCCAGGGCGGGAGCGGGCCAGGCGGCGCCAGCCACCGCCGCGAAGGACACTCCCATCAGTCGGCTCAAACCCATGACCGCCGGCGTCATCCCGATCTCCGATGCGGAGCGGCTGGCCCGAATGGAGAAGGCCCGCCGGCTCATGGCGGAGAACGGACTCGAGGCCGTCATCATCGAGGGTGGCACCGGTCTCGCTTACTATACGGACGTCAGCTGGTGGCTGAGCGAGCGCGTCCTGGCCTGGATCCTGCCGGCGCGGGGCGAGATGGCCTGGGTCTGCCCGAAGTTCGAGGAGGACCGGGCCCGCGAGCTCATCCGCTTCGGCACGGACATCAGGACCTGGGAGGAGGACGAAAGCCCCTACAAGGCGATCGTCCGTGCCCTCCAGGACCGCGGCCTCCGGACGGGCCGCGTCGGCGTCGAGGAGCGCGTCCGCTTCTTCGTCTTCGACGGCCTGCGCAAGGAAGCCCCGGGGTTCGACTTCGTCAGCGCCGACCCGGTGACCATCGGCTGCCGCGCCGTCAAGTCCGCGGCCGAGATCGCCCTCATCCAGCGGGCCAACGATATCACGGTCGAGGCCTACAAGGCGGCCATCGCCATGCTCAAGGAAGGCATGACAAAGGGGGATTTCGGGGCCAACGCCGCAACCGCGTTCCGGGCCCTCGGCGTCTCGGGCGGCATCGGCGCGAGCTTCGGCGAGCAGTCCTCCCTCCCACACGGCAGCATCAAGGCCCGGACCCTGCGCGAGGGCGACATCGTCCTCATGGACGGCGGCTGCACCGTGGGCGGCTATCAGTCGGATGTCAGCCGGACGGTGGTCTTCGGCCGGCCCACGCAAAAGCAACGCGACGTCTGGGAGGTCGAACAACGGGCCCAGCTCGCGGCCTTCCGAACGGCGAAACCCGGCGTCGCCCACGAGGACGTGGACGCCGCCGCCCGGAAAGTTCTCGTTGCGGCCGGCTTCGGGCCGGGCTACAAGCTCCCGGGCCTGCCGCACCGGACAGGTCACGGCCTCGGCATGGACGGCCACGAGTGGACCTACCTCGTCAAGGGGAATAAGGCGCCCATGCGGCCCGGCATGTGCTTCACCGACGAGCCCATGATCGTCATCCCCGGCGAGTTCGGCGTCCGCCTCGAGGACGACCTGCACATCACCGAGGACGGGGCGAAGTGGTTCACCGAGCCCAGCCCGTCGATCGATAAGCCGTTCGCGTAACCGGTGCCGTTCCTCAAGAGGCTCCCCGGGAGGCTGTTTGACCGGCCTTTCCCCCTGTGCTATAAGAATAAGGATTTTGGAGCCCCGCTAAGAGAGACGACATGGTCCGAGTCCGATTCGCCCCGAGCCCGACGGGCTTTCTCCACATCGGCAGCGCCCGGACGGCCATCTTCAACTGGCTCTACGCCCGCCACACCGGCGGCAAGTTCCTGATCCGGATCGAGGACACGGACATGAAGCGCTCCGAGCCGCGCTTCCTCGAGGAGATCCTGGAGGACCTCCGCTGGCTCGGCCTCGACTGGGACGAGGAGCCCATCTTTCAGAGCCGCCGATTCGGCGTCTACCGCGCCAAGGCCGAGGACCTGGTCTCCTCCGGCAAGGCCTACCATGACGCCGGGGCCGTCCTCTTCAAGGTCCCGCCGGGCCGGATGGTCGCCTACGAAGACATGATCCACGGCCGGATCGCGGTCGAAACGGCCGCCATCAAGGACCAGGTCATGATCAAGTCCGACGGCTCACCGTCCTACAATTTCGCCTGTGTCGTCGACGACTCGTTCCTCGGCATCACCCATATCCTCCGCGGTGACGACCACATCAGCAACACCCCAAAGCAGATCCTGTTCTACGAGGCCTTCGGGCTGGAGCCGCCGAAGTTCGGCCACATGCCCCTCATCCTCGGGGCCGATGGGTCGAAGCTCTCGAAGCGCCACGGCGGCGTCTCGGTCGAGGAGTACAAGCGCGAGGGCTTTCTGCCCCCGGCCCTGGCCAACTACCTCGTCCTCCTCGGCTGGATGCCCCGCGACGGCCGCGAGGTCATGCCCCTCGACGAGGCCGTCCGCCTGTTCGAGATCGGCGAGATGAACGACGTCCAGGCCAAGTTCGACCTCCAAAAGCTCCGCTGGCTGAACAGCGAGTACATCATGCGGATGCCGGAGGCCAAGCTGCTCCCGCTCGTCAAGGAGCAGATGGCGGCCCACGGGATCGACCTCTCCGGCGTCAGCGACGATTATCTCTCCCGCGTCCTCGGCCTCTACAAGGTCCGGCTCAAGACCCTGAGCGACTTTCCCGTCATGACGGACAGTTTCTTCCGCGACTATTTCGTCCTCGAAGAGGACGGGCTGGCCCATCTCGCGAAGCCGGAGAGCCGGGAGTTCCTCGCCGTCATCGCTGAGCGTCTGGCCCGGCTCGACCCGTTCACGCACGAGGCCATCGAAATAGTCTTCCGTGATTTCGTCGAGGAGCGGAAGATCAAGGCCGGCCAGGTCATCCACCCGGCCCGGATGGCCGTCAGCGGCAAGACCAAGGGCGCCGGCCTCTTCGAGATGATGGAGGTCCTGGGCCGCGAGCGCACGGTCGAACGCCTCAGGAGAGCCGCCCATGGATGAGACGCCCAAGCCCAGGACGAACTTCATCCGCGACATCATCGACGAGCACCTCCGGGCCGGCCGGTTCACGACGGTCCACACCCGTTTCCCGCCCGAGCCCAACGGCTACCTGCACATCGGCCACGCCAAGAGCATCTGTCTGAACTTCGGCCTGGCCCGCGACTACCACGGGCTCTGCAACCTGCGCATGGACGACACCAACCCTGAAACCGAGGACATCGAGTACGTTAACTCGATCAAAGAGGACATCCGCTGGCTCGGCTTCGACTGGGAGGACCGCGAGTACTACGCGTCCGATTACTACGAGCGGCTCTACGATTGGGCGGTCGAGCTCCTCAAGAAGGGCTTGGCCTATGTCTGCGACCTCACCGTCGACCAGGTCCGCGAATACCGCGGGACCGTCACGCGCCCGGGGAAGGGAAGCCCCTGGCGGAATCGGTCGGTCGAGGAGAACCTCGACCTCTTCGCCCGGATGCGCGCCGGCGAATTCCCCGACGGCGCGAAGACCCTCCGGGCCAAGATCGACATGGCCAATCCGAATATGCTCCTGCGCGACCCGCTCATGTACCGCATCCGCCGCGAGCACCATTACCGGCGCGGCGACGACTGGTGCATCTACCCGACCTACGATTGGGCCCACGGCCAGAGCGATTCGATCGAGGGCGTCACCCACTCGATCTGCACGCTCGAGTTTGAGGTCCACCGGCCGCTCTACGACTGGTTCCTCGACAAGCTCGGCGTCCACCACCCCCAGCAGATCGAGTTCGCTCGGCTCAACCTGAGCCACACGGTCCTCAGCAAGCGGCGGCTTCTCGAGCTCGTCGAGGGGGGCCTCGTCGGCGGCTGGGACGACCCGCGCATGCCGACGATCTCCGGCTTCCGGCGGCGCGGTTACACGCCCGAGTCGATCCGGAATTTCGCCGACATCATCGGCGTCGCCAAGGACAACAGCATCGTCGACACGGCCCTGCTCGAGATGTGCGTCCGTGAGCACTTGAACCGGACCGCGCCCCGGGCCATGGCCGTCCTCCGGCCGCTCAAGGTTGTCATCACGAACTACCCGGAGGGAAAGATCGAGGATTTCGAGGCCGTCAACAACCCGGAGGACGAGAGCGCGGGGACGCGCAAGGTCCCCTTCGGCCGCGAGCTCTGGGTCGAGCGCGACGATTTCATGGAAGATCCCCCGCCGAAGTTCTACCGCCTGGCGCCCGGACGCGAAGTCCGCCTCCGCTATGCCTACTTCATAAAGTGTGAGGAGGTCGTCAAGGACGCCGCCGGCAACGTCGTCGAGCTCCGCTGCACCTACGACCCGGCGACCCGCGGCGGCGACTCGCCCAACGGCCGGAAGGTCAAGGCGACCCTCCACTGGGTATCGGCGGCCCGCGCCGTCGACGCCATGGTCCGGCTCTACGACACGCTGTTCACTGTCCGAGACCCATCAAACGTGCCGGAGGGCGAAGACTGGAAGACCTACCTCAATCCGAGGTCGATCGAGGTCCTGAAGGGCGCGAAGCTCGAGCCGGCGCTGGCCGCGGCCGTGCCCGAGAGCCGCTGGCAGTTCGAGCGGATGGGCTACTTCGTGGCCGACCGCCGCGAGTCGACGCCCGGCCGGCCCGTCTTCAACCGGACCGTGACGCTGCGCGACGAGTGGGCCAGGATCGTCAAGGCCGGAAAGAACGGCGTCGCATAAGAAGAAGAGGTTCCCTTCAGGAGGCCGCCCCCGGCCCGGTCACTGATCGATCTCCTTCCCTTTGGCAGCGCCGGGAAGAATGGTTATAATAGGGGGCAGGTTTCGAACCAAGAAAGTGGAGAGAAAGGCGATCATGAACGAAGGACCCGAAGGGCCCTCCAAACCGGATTCCCCGCCGGCCACGGTCGGGGACGTCGTCCACGGGCCGAGCCGGCTCACGGACGGGGACATCTACCTCTTTAAAGAAGGGAACCATTTCAAGCTCTACGACAAGCTGGGCGCCCATGCCATGACGGTCGACGGCCGGGCCGGGACACTGTTCGCGGTCTGGGCCCCGAACGCCGACCGCGTGTCCGTGGTCGGGGATTTCAACGGCTGGGCGGCCGGGCGCCATCCCCTGGGCCCGCGCTGGGACGGCTCGGGCATCTGGGAGGGATTCATCCCAGGGCTCGCTAAAGGTTCGCTCTACAAGTACCATATCACCTCGAAGGTCGACGGCTCCGTCGCCGAGAAGGCCGACCCGCTCGGTTTCTTCTCCGAGGCCCCGCCGCGCTCCGCCTCGATCGTCTGGGACCTCGATTACACGTGGAGCGACGCCGAGTGGATGGGCGGCCGGGCCCGGGCGAACGGGCTCCACAGCCCCATCTCCATCTATGAGGTCCATCTTGGGTCCTGGCGCCGCGTGCCGGACGAGGGCAACCGCTGGCTGACCTACCGGGAGATGGCCCCGCTCCTCGCGGACTACGTCAAGGAAACGGGTTTCACGCACGTCGAGATCCTGCCGATCATGGAGCATCCGTTCTACGGGTCGTGGGGCTACCAGACGATCGGCTACTTCGCGCCGACGAGCCGCTACGGGACGCCCCAGGACTTCATGTTCCTCGTCGACCACCTCCACCAGAACGGCATCGGCGTCATCCTCGACTGGGTGCCGTCGCACTTCCCGACCGACGGCCACGGCCTGGCCCGCTTCGACGGCAGCCATCTCTACGAGCACAAGGACCCGCGCCGTGGCTTCCACCCCGACTGGAAGAGCGCCATCTTCAACTACGGCCGCAACGAGGTCCGCGAGTTCCTGACGAGCAGCGCCCTGTTCTGGCTCGAGCGCTACCACGCCGACGGCATGCGCATCGACGCCGTGGCCTCCATGCTCTACCTCGATTACTCGCGGAAAGCGGGGGAGTGGATCCCGAACCGCTACGGCGGCCGCGAGAACCTCGAGGCGACCGCCTTTATCAAGCGGCTGAACGAGGTCGTGTACGGCGCCTTCCCCGACATCCAGACGGTCGCCGAGGAATCGACGGCTTGGCCGATGGTCACCCGCCCCGTCTATCTCGGCGGTCTGGGTTTCGGCATGAAGTGGAAGATGGGCTGGATGCACGACATGCTCTCCTACTTCAGCCGCGACCCGCTTTTCCGCAAGTTCAGCCTCAAGGACCTGACCTTCAGCATGTGGTACGCCTACACGGAGAACTTCGTCCTGCCCCTGTCGCACGACGAGGTCGTCCACGGCAAGGGCTCGCTCGTCGGCAAGATGCCCGGCCTCGAGGGCGAGAAGTACGCCAACCTCAAGGCCCTCTACGGCTACATGTACACCCACCCCGGCAAGAAGCTCCTGTTCATGGGCGGCGAGTTCGCCCAGTGGAAGGAGTGGACGCACGAGGAGAGCCTCGAGTGGCACGCCCTTGACTACGCCGTCCACAGCGACGTCCGGCGCTGGGTCCGGGACCTCAACGAGCTCTACCGCCGCGAGCCGGCCCTGCACGAGCTCGACTTCGAGCCGGCCGGGTTCGAGTGGGTCGACTTCAACGATGTCGACCGGAGCATCGTCAGCTACCTGCGGAAGGGGAGTTCGACGCCGGACGTGATCCTCGTCGTCTGCAACTTCACCCCCGTGGCCCGCGGCGACTACCGCGTCGGCGTGCCCGAGGGCGGCGTGTGGCGGGAGCTCCTGAACAGCGACGCCAAGGATTACGGCGGGACAGGGCAGGGCAACCTCGGCTCGGTTAAGGCCGAGCCGAAGCCGGCGCACGGCCGCAGCCACTCGCTCCGGCTGACCCTGCCGCCGCTCGGCATCCTCGTCTTCAAGAAGGAGCGATGAACCGCTTCGTCTGCATCCACGGCCACTTCTACCAGCCGCCGCGCGAGAATGCCTGGCTCGAGGAGATCGAGGTCCAGGACTCGGCCGCGCCCTTCCATGACTGGAACGAGCGGGTGACGGCCGAGTGCTACGCGCCGAACGCCGCGGCCCGCATCCTCGACGCGGCGGACAGGATCGTCGACATCGTCAACAACTACGCCTCGATCAGCTTCGACGCCGGCCCCACGCTCCTGGCGTGGATGGAGAAGGCGAGCCCCGAGGTCTACAGGGCCATCCTCGACGCCGACCGGGAGAGCCGCGAGCGGTTCCGCGGCCACGGGAGCGCCATGGCTCAGGCCTACAACCACCTCATCATGCCCCTGGCCGGGAGCCGCGACAAGCGGACCCAAGTCGTCTGGGGGATGGCCGATTTCGAGGCGCGGTTCGGAAGGAAGCCCGAAGGTATGTGGCTGCCGGAGGCGGCCGTCGACCTCGAATCGCTCGACATCATGGCCGAGAACGGCCTCCTGTTCACGGTGCTCTCTCCTTACCAGGCGTGCCGGGTCAGGGACATCGGGGGCGGCGAGTGGCGGGACGTCGGCGGAGGGCGGATCGACCCGAGGCTGCCCTACCTCTGCCGGTTGCCGTCGGGCCGGACGATCGCCCTTTTCTTCTATGACGGCCCCATCTCCCACGATGTCGCCTTCGGCGACCTTCTCGGGAACGGCGAGCGGTTCGCGAAACGGCTCCTCTCGGCCTTTTCGGGCGGGGACGGGCCGTCGGGCTCGGGCCAGCCTGAGCTCGTCCATATCGCCACTGACGGAGAGACCTACGGGCATCATCACCGCTTCGGGGACATGGCCCTCGCCTACGCCCTGAACTACATCAGGACGAACAACCTTGCCGAGGTCATGGTCTACGGCGATTACCTCGAGCGGTTCCCGCCCGCGTGCGAGGTGGAGATCATCGAGCGGACGTCCTGGAGCTGCGCCCACGGCATCGAGCGCTGGCGGAGCGACTGCGGCGACAACAGCGGCGCCCACCCCGGCTGGAACCAGAAGTGGCGGAGACCGCTGCGGGGGGCCATGGGCTGGCTCGCGGCCAAGGCGGCCTCGATCTACGAGAAGGGCATGGCGGAGTTTTCAAAGGACCCCTGGAAGGTCCGCGAAGAATACATCCGGCTCGTCCTGGACCGCGCGCCGGGGACGGTCGGGGCGTTCGTCGCCGGGCACGCGGGGCGCGAACTGGGCGCGGCCGAGAGGACGCGTTTCCTCAAGCTCCTCGAGATGGAGCGCCAGGCCATGCTCATCTTCACGAGCGACGGTTGGTTCTTCGACGACATCTCGAACATCGAAACGATCCAGGTCGTCCAGTACGCGAGCCGGCTGATGCAGCTCGTCCGCGACGTCGGCGGGGCCGACCCGGAGCCGGAATATGTCCGGATGCTGGGCAAAGCGACGAGCAACGTGCCCGAATACAAGAACGGCGCGAGGGTCTACGACCTGTTTGTCCGGCCCGCCTTCGTCGACTTCCTGCGGCTCTGCGCCCATTACGCCGTCTCCTCGCTCTTTGTGGAGTATCCGCGGGCGGCGAAGATCGGCCATTATTCGGCAAGCGAGGACTTCCGCGAGAGGGCGGAGGACGGCCGGCGGAAGCTCGCTGTCGGCCGGGCGACGTTCACCTCCGCCGTCACGCTCGAGCAGCGGCCGATTTCCTACGCCGTCCTCTATCTCGGCGACCGGGACCTAGTGGCCGGGGTGAAGGACTTCGACGGGGACGAGAGGCGCTTCGAGCGCACGGCGCGGCGCGCCCGCGAGGCTTTCGTCCGGAGGGATACGGACGAGGTCAAGTGGCTGATCGACAAGGATTTCGGCGCGCGCAGGTATTCCCTGGGGGACCTCTTCAAGGACGAAAAACGGAAGGTCTTGGGCCAGATCCTCGAAGCCACGGTGAGCGGGCTCGAAGCGGACAATCGAAAGATCTTCGAAACCAACCGAGCCGTCATGGAGGGTCTGCGGGAGATGCAGATCCCGCTGCCCGAAGCGCTGGCCGCGCCGGCGGCCCTCGTCGTCAACGCCGACCTGCGCCGTCTCATCGACCGGGACGAGACCGACGTCGAGGGGCTCCGGAAGGCCGTGGAGGAGTTCCGGCGCTGGTCTTTAAAGCCCGACCGGGCCGGACTGGGATTCGCGGCGAGCCGGAGGATCGGCCTCCTGATGGCAAAGCTCGAGGCGGATTTCGGGAACGCGACGCTGCTCAAGGACATCGTGGCCGTGTTCGAGATCCTGAAACCGTTGGCCCTCGACCTCGATCTGTGGAGGAGCCAGAACATCTATGTTTCGCTCAGCCGGCGGGTCTACGGTGAAGCGCGAAAGAAGGCCGCCCGCGGAGAGGCCGGGGGGAAGGATTGGCTCGCCTGCTTCGATGCACTGGGCGGTTTCCTCAGGGTCAACCCGGCGGCCGTCCGGGAGAAGTGAGCGGCTCAGGCGCCGCCAGCAAGGCCTCTGGCCGGCTTGCCTTCGGGGGCCGTTTGGGGTATAAAATAACGCACGCAGACCGGCATACGTGCCTGTAGCTCAGCTGGATAGAGCGTTGGACTCCGGATCCAAAGGTCGGAGGTTCGAATCCTCTCAGGCACGCCACGTTTTCCCCTGATTTTATCGTTTTCCTTTTAAGCACCATTAAACCAGATTAAGCGGGTTTAAGCATTTTTTGTGACGTATTCGTGACGCGGGGATTAGTCTGCATATTGCATTTTGCGTCTTGAAGTCCCCTCCATGATCGATCTGAACTAAAAACCGGCAACACCCGAGACCCCTTGCCGGGCCATTCGGGGAATCAGGGCATGACCTCCATGCCTACACTATGGTCTCTATAGCTTTTTTGGTCCCGAAACCGGTGGACATTCTCAGGGTGCGGCATGGAAGCACCGGGAGGATGGTCATTAGATGGATTGACTTCGTTGTCCTACGGCGTTATAAGTTAATCAGCAAGAGACTTGGGGGAAGTCGAAGGTCAGCCTTCACGAAAAATCTATCTTTGCCGTCCCCTTGTCTTTGAATCATTCAAAAGGAGGGATTCTATGAAACGCATCGCTATTGCAGTCTGCGTGGTCGTCTTGGTTTTCGCGGTCACCAGCATTGCCCAGATGACGCAGACGACGTTCAAACCGAGGGGCGGGAGTGTGGAACAGGAGTTGACAAAGCTGGAGAAGGAGTGGGCCGATGCTTACATGAAACGTGACCTTGCAGTTATGAACCGAATTGAGGCGGCTGGCATCGTCATGACGGACTCTCAAGGGAACGTTTTTACGAAAGCCTTGGACCTCGAAGAAGTAAAGTCCGGTGTATACACCCTGGAGTCTTGGGCAAACGATGAGATGAAAGTGGATGTCTATGGGGACACGGCGGTGGTCACGGGTCGGAATACGGAAAAATCAATTTACAAAGGCAAAGAGTCCAGCGGTCAGTACCGATTTACGGATACCTGGGTCAAGATAGCTGGTCGTTGGCAGGCCGTAGCGAATCACAGCTCGAAGATAGCCCAGAAATAGTCGCAGGCTTCCGCCAGGCATCCCGGCGACTGAACGATTTTGCCACATGGGAGTGACGCGGCCGTTTTTATGTTATTTACATCGATCAGCGGTCAGGGCGATATCATCATCTCGTGATGAGGGGACTCAGCCCCAGCCTCGCGGCTTGGCTCCGCGCATAGCGCGATTAAGGAACTTCCCATCTGTTGGTGGCGGAAGGGAATGATGTTGTGGAAATGGATCATCTTTGCCATCGTGACGGGGGTCCTGATCTTTATTTCACGCGCCTCGCTGCGCGATCCGCGCTCGCACGGCTTTTACCGGCTCTTTGCCTGGGAGGCCGTTGCCGGTCTATTCCTGCTCAACGTGGGACACTGGTTCGAGAACCCCGGCGCTTGGCATCAAATCATCGCCTGGACTTTGCTGTGCGTGTGTCTCGTCCCCGTCATCTGGGGGACGGTTCTGCTGATACGAGTGGGTAAACCGGTTGAGCAGCGTGTAACGGACCCTAACCTGCTGGGCCTCGAGAAGACCACTCAGCTGGTCACGACCGGCATCTACAAGTACATCCGCCATCCCCTCTACAGTTCCCTGCTCCTGTTGGCCTGGGGCATCTTCTTCAAACGGCCATCGTGGCCCGGAGGCGGACTAGCGGCCTTCGCAAGCGTTTGCCTACTCCTGACCGCCCGGGCGGACGAGGCCGAGTGCATCCGCTTTTTCGGCCCGGAATACGAAGCTTACGTGAAAAAGACCCGGCGGTTCATCCCCTTCGTATTATAAAGGCGGAGTGTAAGGAAAACTATTTGTGACTCCGGATCCAAAGGTCGGAGGTTCGAATCCTCTCAGGCACACTCAGTTTCTGGGTCAGAAGCGAGAGAGTGCCTCGCCCCTGCCCCTTGCGGGGGGCTAAAGCGGGGCCCGCACTGACGTTCCAGTTATGCTTTCCTGTCGTTGAGCCAGCGCAGGCCTTCGCCCTTGACCCACCAGGAGACGCCAAAGGAGAGGACCATGATGGTTTCAAGCCATAAGACGGGGTTACACCTTTCCAGAGAGGCTGTGGCATTTGTAGGCACACACATGTAGATGTCGATCAACACCATACAGCCGACTATGATCCAGCCGCAGAGCCTATAGATCCGGTTGCGCTTTATTTTAAAGCCCTCCGGCTTATGGCCAGGGTGCGTCTGGGTGAACAAGCACAAAGCGAAGAAGGCCAGCGTGAGGAAGAAAAGCAAGGAGAAGAGCTTGTGCACTTGTGCTATGGTGGCATCCGCAGGCACAAATCTGTAGATGACCATCAGCAGGACGCAGAGGACCAATATCCAGCTGCGGAACTTGCCGACCCTATTGCGGCTTTTTTTGAAGCCCTCCAGCTTATGGCCAGGGTGCGTGCGGGTGAACCGGCACAAGAAGAAGCCCAGCGTGAGGAGGATAAGCAAGACGATGATGCCCACGGCGGAAAAAGAGGCACTCACCCCGGGAGGATTGGTTGGGCTCCCGGGAGGATCGGTTGGGAAGAGCGAGGCGCCGACAGCGAAGATGCAGGCCAGGTTCCCGGCCCAGTCGTCAATTGAGTTACGGCCATCGGGGCCTTGGTAGGAAAGTAGGAAGAAGCCGATGACCCACAGGGTTCCGACGAGCACATCGCGCATGTGGGTGTAGTAGTAGGCGCTGATGGAGCCGCGCAGACACGTATGAAAGAACAGCCACGCTCCCAGGATGAGGACGAAGGGCAAGGCCATGCCCATGATGCCGACCGCCTGGCGCAGCATCGTGTAGGAAAGGGCGTCGGTCTTCGTTCCAGAAGGATTCGTATTCATAGGTACCTCCCTTTTACGGTCAGACGGCCTGTCCAGATTATAGCGCTGACCGAACGTCGAGGGAATATAAGAAAAACTATGTAAACCTCCTTGAACGAGATGCGCCCGTAGCTCAGCTGGGTAGAGCGTAGGACTTCGAATCCGCAGGTCGCCCGTTCGAATCGGGCCGGGTGCGCTCTCTTATTCCCCCTGATATTTCTATTTATCAGCGATTTACGATGAGCCTTGACCCTCTCATCGTCTTCCGTCCGAAACCGTAGTTTTCCGGCGCTTTCAGTCCGTTCTGTCACGCCACCGTCACATATTTGGCACACGGGGAGAGGTCTCCCGGGCTCGCTGCAGGTCCTCGGCGTGGATTTCAGGTCACCAGCCCCAAGGTTCCCTGTGGTCATCTACCTCGATGTCCACGACCTTAGTCGAGACGTAGGAATTGTTCCGCATCCTAATGTTCTTTTCTCCGGGCCCGAGGCGGAACCCCTGGCCGCTGGAGCCGAACCCCTCCCGGTAATAGGTCTCGACGTGGCTCCGGAATACGCCGTAGTCCAGGGGTCCCTTGTAATGTCGTGGGAAACTCACCTCCAGAGGGGCCGTCTCATAGCTCGTACCGACCGTCTGCTTGACGTCAGCATACAGTCCTCGGCGAACGGCGCCCCCGACCTCAAGGTCAAAAAATACACGCGACGCCATATGCTTGTCGTCGCTCCCATAGTCCTGCGAGTCCTGAATGACCCTGGTGAAGACCAACTTGCCCTTTAGCATTTTTCACCCCTCACAGGTTCCTCCTCAACGCGGAAGAACCTATAGCGTCATTGCTACTCGGATTCTACCGCACCCCCGTAGGCGTGGCAACAGCGGAGTCTCGAGGGCAGAGGAAGAGGCCGTGGAAGGCTCGGACCTTGCGGCCCGAGCGCTTCCCGAATAAGGCGGGACGGGCTATGCCAGGAAAAGGCGTCTACAAGGTAAGGACACCAGGGGCACTTAGGTCTTGGCACGCCACCGGCACACGGCTGGCACACGGAAAGAGCTCCGGCCCGATTGAAAGAATCTGCCGGGCGTGGTATAGGTTCCTCATCAAAGCGGGGGGGTGAAATGCAATGTCAGTAACGAAAGCGCTATTAAAGACCTGGAAGAAACTCACGAGCTGGCTAAAGAAGCATCGGGGCACTTTTATCGGGGTGTCCGTCTGGGCGGCAATAATCTCCATAATGCTTTTCACGGGAAGTCTAAAGTTGAGCGACAGAATCCAAGCGGTTTCGATACTCACCTTGGTCTTTATAACTTGGTTTTATGCAGTTCAAACACAAGACCTCGTCAAAGAACAGAGACGGGCCCTTGAAGAAGAAAAGAAGAAACGAGATGCAGAATTTGGAGAAAAGAGAATTACGGTTTTCCTGGGCCCTCTCAGCGCAATGCTGGAAGAATATAATGATGCTCTGGGACTTGTTCACACCGATGGCGTTGAGTTTAATCGTGAAGATTTTCGGGCCGATTTAAACCAGTTAAGAAGTCAGTTGGATAGAATCGAAGGTTTATTTCGTGCGAATATGTATATGGCGAATGATAATTATGCAGGGAAATTATCAAATTTAATTCGAGATATAAGAACCACGCATTGGAGAATCTCGGGTTGGACGGACGATGAAAGAGCCTCTTGGCAAGAGGAAAAACAAAAAGAGATTGAGTCAATATGTGGAATGCTCGAGGTAGAAATTCATCTTGTTTCGAGGCATATACAGGATACCTATGGCGAATATGGTCGGAAGCGGATACTTTGAGTGTTGTTTGCTCTCCGGGAATTCGCCGATGGCACTTCTTGGGTTCCCTGTTGAAACCGGGGAAGGCCCTGACCTCGCGGCTCTCGTGTACGCAATGTCTTTTCGGGCATATGGAGCGTTGGACTCCGGATCCAAAGGTCGGAGGTTCGAATCCTCTCAGGCACGCCACGCTCCCCCCCATTTGTTTTCTTAATTTCCTATCCATTCTGATTTATACTGGTAATTAGCGAGAGAGGGGGGGTCTGAAACGGCCAAAACTATTCCCAGCCAAAGGTCGGTATACATCGCAGCGGCGATCGTCATCGTTGTGACCGCCTTATGGGCCGTGTTGTTTGTGCCCCGGCTTGATATGCAGCCGGAGGCCATTAAAGACGGCGCCGCTGATTCTTCGAGGATGTTTTTCAAATACCTGTTGGCGGCAGCGGTTGTCTTATTGGTATGTGTCATTCTAAGCCAGCTCGGTGGCAGGATTATCAGCGGAGTTATCACCGGACTCCTCTATCTTGCTGCA
>Ga0315280_10001780_pt1 | contig 36114 bp, 31 predicted proteins | sample YL17G06_40_MG_FD_203697 | JGI IMG/M metagenome (GOLD analysis project Ga0315280, IMG submission 203697) | Sediment microbial communities from Yellowstone Lake, YNP, Wyoming, USA - YL17G06_40 | ecosystem: Environmental > Aquatic > Freshwater > Lake > Sediment | place: USA: Wyoming | collected... | reverse complement strand
TGTCCGAAATGACACTTTACCGCTAAAAAGCGATTCGCTTTTCAGTGTCGAGCGAATCCTATATAATACAAGCAAAAAGGCAATAATGAGAAAATTCGTTCTTCCGGCATTGATCGTTGTTTTTACTTTTTCTCTTTTCGCCCAGCAAGAAAAACATGAGGTTTCGGTGATTAACATCGAAGTCCCTGTTCGGGTCTTTGATGGCGATAATTTTGTCGATAGCCTGACCCTCTTATTCGGATTCCTCGATTTCGACCCATTTCCTCATGTTGACAAAAACGAAGTACGCTGAATCTGAAGTCTCCAACCTGAGGCCTTCGGATGACATCAAGGCTGCTAGATTTTCCTCAGGAGTCCGGATGGAAGAACACTCCGAGGATATCTTCAGTGCCTTCAGGGAAGTTGCCCTGGCCACTGGCGGATCTGTCAATAGTTCAGCCAATGCCAATGAGCTGTTTAAGAAAGCCGTGGATGCTTCGAAAAACTATTACTTGCTCTATTATTCGCCCGGAAATTTCAAGAAAGATGGAAAATAGCGAAAGATAGAAGTTCGGGTTAAAAAAGAAGGCTTCCGGGTCAACTTCTGGGCGGGGTATATTGCAGATTAAAAATCAGACCGGAGCTGATTAGCCTTCCCGAGACGTTCTTCGAGGGAACCTGGATAAATGGGCGAGGACCAGGTCATAAAGAAGGCCGTGGGAAGAGGCGGAGCAGGCATGATTCCTTGAGCGGGTAGCCGCAGGCTTTAGCCTGCGGCTTACAAGGCGCAACCTAAAGGTTTCGGCTACCAGGAAAACGCAGCGTGCCTTCGAATGATCTGGCCCGAGCCCTGCGAGTTCCACAGCCACCGAGAAAAGTGTTGAGGGAACGGCGTGAAAAACCTGAACGGGAGCGAGGCTGATTGCGGAAGATGATGTTTCATACCTTCTTTTATTTGCTTGACCCCTCTTTTCGCAATAGAGGCTTTTTGTTATTGACAACCGGATTACTGATTTCTATAGTATTAGCTTACTCTGAGGAAGAGATATGGTTCAAAGACAAGAGAAGAATTTCTCGCTTGTTGAAGCCATAAGAAAAGCCTATCACGTTGGCCAGGAAGATGAGGGTTTAGAGCCTATCGTCAAGGTCGATCAGGCTGGCCATCCCAGAGGAAGACTTCACGATGGTGATTTTGTCATTTTCTACGATATTCGCGGGGAAAGAGAAATTGAGTTGACCCAGAGCCTTACTGATAAGAACTTCAACCACTTTCCTGTTCAGAAAAACCTGAACCTGAATTTTATAACCATGATCGAGTATGATTCAGGCCTTAAGGTTAGAGTGGCCTTTCCACCTGAAAAGAGAATTAAAAACACTTTGGCTGAAGTAATTTCCAAAGCGGGTTTGCGCCTGGTGAAAATTTCCGAGTCGGAGAAGGCTATCCATGTCGGATATTTTATGAACGGAAAAAGCGATGAGATTTTTCCGGGAGAAGAGCGGGTAGTCGTTCCTTCCCCCCAGGGGATCGCTTCATATGCTTCAAAACCTGAGATGAGTGTCAGGGAAGTGGCCCAGGCAATTTCTTCGAAGCTTAAAGATTCAGCTTGTGAGGTGATTGTGGCCAACCTCGCAAATGTGGATGCAGTGGGACACATCGAGGATAAAGCAGCCGTGCTTAGGGCTGTTGAAGCCGTGGACCGCGCGCTCGGCTATATCGTTGCTGAAGCCCGCGCTCAAAAAGTCGCTCTTTTTGTCGCTTCAGATCACGGGACTGTGGAAGAGTGGCTCTATCCGGATGGAGCCATCAACACCGGCCACACCAGCAACCCAGTTCCTTTTATCCTTGCATCTTTTTGTTCTGACGATTCAACAATTTTTTCTTTAAAGAATGAGGGGGAATTGACTGATGTTGCGCCCACTCTTCTTGAATGGATCGGCCTCAGAAAGCCTGCGGAGATGTCGGGTCAAAGCTTAATTCTTAATCAACCGATCACTCCCAGAAAAAAACGGAGAGTTCTTCTGCTCATCCTGGACGGCTGGGGAATGAGAGATGAGAGCCATGGAAATTTAATCCACGAAGCGAGCACGCCTCACTTTGATAGACTCTGGGCAAATTATCCCCATGCTATTCTTAAATCTTACGGGGAAGCCGTGGGCATGCCCCCTCATGCTGTGGGAAATTCAGAGGCAGGGCATCTTCACTTAGGAGCCGGACGAAGGATTCTCCTTGACCGCGTGAAGATAGATAAGGCGATTGAAGACGGAAATTTTTTCCAGAATAAAGCTTTCCTCTGGGCTATGGAAGGAGCAAAAAAGAAGCACAAAGCCCTCCATCTGCTTGGGATCGTCTCCCACTACAGCTCTCATGGCACGATCAAGCATCTTTTTGCTCTCCTCCGCATGGCTCAAGCTTCAGGGATAAAGGAGGTTTACATTCATTCCTTAATCGGCCGCAGGGGAGAAAAGCCTGAGAGCGGAGCCATCTATGTCGAAAAAGTGGAGGAAGAATGCAAAGCCCTTCATGTCGGTGAAGTAGCCACAGTCATTGGGAGATTCTGGGCTCTGGACCGAGAAGAAAACTGGGATCGGGTGGAAAAAGCCTATCGGGCTTTGGTCTATGGCCAAGGAACAAAAGTTTATCCGTCTCTATCCAAATAGAAGAGACTCGAGATGAAAGAACTTTTTCGCTCGAATCCTCGTCTTAACATGAGAAAGAAAAGCGATAAAATAAAAAGAAACAATGAGCATCGAAGTTAAAGATCTTCACTTCAGTTACGGAAAAGTCACGGCTTTGGCTGGTGTGAGTCTGAAATTAGGCGAGGGCGCTGCCGGTCTTCTGGGTCCAAATGGCGCTGGGAAAAGCACTCTGCTCCGAATCCTGCTTGGGTTTTTATCTCCGGATAGAGGAGAGGGGAAAGTTTTAGGGTATAACATTCAGGGCCAACAATCTCTTTTGCGGCGCTATGTGGGCTATATGCCCGAAGATGACTGCCTGATCCCAGGAATGGATGCTGTCACTTTTGCTTCCTACTTTGGCGAGCTTGCGGGGATGCCGCGCCAGGAAGCTATGAAGAGGGCTCATGAAGTCCTTTTTTATGTGGGGCTGGGAGAGTCGCGCTACCGGATGCTTGAAACCTACTCAGCCGGCATGAAACAGCGGCTCAAGCTGGCTCAGGCCATCGTCCATGATCCAAAACTTCTTTTCCTTGATGAGCCCACGAGCAACCTTGATCCTCAGGGCCGAAAAGAAATCCTGGAGCTCATCAAGGACATTTCCTCCAAAAAAGACATCCAAGTTTTCATCTCTTCCCATATCCTCTCGGACATTGAGTCCATCTGCTCTTATGTCGTGATTTTGAACAAAGGGAAAGTGGCTGCCCAAGGGATATTGAGCGACCTGAAAGAGGTTCAGTACAGGCTTTATGAGATTAAAGTCAAGGGAGAGGAAGAGCGCTTTATTCAAAAATTGAAAAGCATGGGCTGCAAGGTGGATGAGACAGAAGACAGGCTCCTTAAAGTCTACATGCCGGCCGACAAGGACCTGCTCGAAATATTTAAAATTGCCTCAGAGGAGAGTGTGCAAATCAGGCATTTTGTCAAAACTCAGACTTCTCTGGAAGATATTTTTGCCAGCGCCGTAGGAGTGGATTGATGTCGATTGCTGAAAAAGGCTATACCCATTGGCAGGGCGAGCTCAAGGAAAGAAAGCTTCGCTGGTGGCCTATCACCCGGCAGGGGATAAGATTAGCTTTCAAGCGAAAATACTTTAAATTCTCGTTCTTTATTTCGCTCATCCCTGCAGTGGGTTTCCTGATTGGCATTTATATTTCCGAGAGAATCGAGGATTTCCAATCCATGTTCAAAGGGTCCCAAAAATTCCTTCAGGTCAACCCTGCCTATTTCAAGGCTTATTTTACGGGTGAATTTTTGCTATTTATGATCGTGATGATCATGGTTTTAGCCGGAGCGGGGTTGATCTCGGATGACCTGAAGTACAATTCGCTCCAATTGTATTTTGCCCGGCCCCTTCGGAGAAAAGATTATTTCTTGGGGAAAGCTTCTGTCATTATTTTTTTCATTTCCATCATCACCCTTGTCCCAGGCCTCGTCTTTTTCATCACCAAGCTTCTCTTTTCAGGGAGTTTTAAGTTTTTAGGGGAGTACCCCTGGCTCCTTCTCTCGATTCTCATCTATTCTTTTATTTTGACCACATTTTTCGCCTTATACACACTTTTTATCTCTGCCTTGAGCAAGAACAGGAGGTATGTTTCCATCCTCATCTTTACCGTCTACCTTTTCTCCGATATTCTCTTCGGCATTTTCTTTGGAACCTTCAGGAACCCGTATTTTGCCCTTATTTCCATTAAATGCAACCTCCAGCAGGTGGGAGCTGTTATTTTTAACCAGAAGCCACCCTATGCCGTGCCCTGGTTTCTTTCGTTTTTGATCCTCTGCGTGATTTCAGCTTTTGCCGGAATTTTTTTACAGAAGAAAATTAAGGAGATTGAGGTCATCAAATGACCGCCGTGATTGAGACTCGTAATTTGTCCAAGTGGTACGGAAATGTGCTTGGCCTTAGCGATGTTTCTCTTGAGATTGAGCCTGGGATCTCTGGTCTTCTTGGGCCCAACGGGGCAGGGAAGTCGACTTTTTTCAAACTTATCACCGGTCAACTCAAACCCAGCATCGGGAAAGTCCTGATCAAAGGCCATAAAGTCCGGAATAACTGGCCGCTTTTCTCCCAGGTAGGCTATTGTCCCGAGCAGGATTCTTTTTATGAAGATGTGACGGGCTGGGAGTTTTTAACGGGATTATTGAAACTTTTTCATTATTCCCCTTCTGAAGTTGAAACGCAAGCCAGACAGGCCTTGGAGATTGTCGAACTCCTTGAAGAAAAAAATAGGCCCGTCAAGTCTTATAGCCGGGGGATGCGGCAGAGGTTAAAATTGGCTCAGGCCATCGCCCACAATCCTGACGTTATCATCCTCGACGAGCCTCTGAATGGTCTGGACCCGCTGGGAAAGCGGAAGGTCATCCGGCTCATCAAGGATTACAAAAAAGAAGGGAGGACAATTCTGGTTTCGAGCCATGTCCTGCCTGAGATTGAGGCCTTGACCAATAACATCATTCTCGTCCACCAGGGAAAGATTTTAGCCAAAGGTGATGTGCACTATATCCGGGACCTGATCGATACGCATCCTCACCTTGTCTCCATCAAGGTCAAAGGCCCACGGGAGCTGGCCTCGAAGTTCATCCGCGAAAATTATGTTCTGAATGTCAATTTTGGACAGACTGCGGATTCTCTTCTGGTAGAGACCACGAACAGGGATAAGTTTTTTGGGCTTCTGACACATCTCGTCGCTGAAAATCGGATGGACGTTGAGGAAATTACTTCTCCTGACGACAACCTTCAGGCTGTTTTTGATTACCTGGTAGGGAAGTAAAGTGAGTCAAGACGATAACCGAACTTTTAGTGTTTTTTGGCGCTCGGTGCGAGAAGTTTTTTCTTTTTTCTTATTCTTCGGGAGGAAGGCCCGGAGGACAAAAGCCTTTTTTCTGATAGGCTTCCTGCCGGTCGTCATGGCTATGGTCTTTAAATTCGACCAAATTTTTTCTCACAAGTCTTATATCGACGAGTTGTATATTTTCTCGAATATCATCATGACTTTCTATCTTCAATTCCTCATCCTCATCCTGGCTCTTTTCTATGGAACTTCTGTTTGTTTTGAAGAGATAGAAGGAAAGACCTTGACCTATCTTGTCACCAGACCTATTTCCAAATCCGCGGTCATCTTGGGAAAATATTTCGCCTACACTTTGCTTACGATCTTAATGGTTATGGTAGGCATGATTTTTTCGTTTTTAATCTTGAATACTAGCCACCTGCTCGATTTTTCTGCTTATAAACTTCTTTTAAGATATTTGGGTGTTCTGAGCTTGGGGCTCGCGAGCTATACAGCTTTTTTTACTTTGTTCGGGACCTTTTTGAAAAGGTCGATTCTTTTTGGGCTGCTCTTCAGCTTTGGCTGGGAGAATGTCATTCAGTATTTCCCGGGCTCGACTCAGCGCTTTGCCATCGTCCATTACCTCAAGTCGCTGTTGCCAGGTTCGACAGGGGGAAGGTTTTCTTTTTTGATATTTAGGTTAGAGCCGACTTCTCCCGGAGTTGCGATAGTGACTCTTTTTTTGATAACGGCCGCGTTTCTCGGCCTAGCCTGCCTAGTGTTTACGCTTAAAGAGTATATTTTCGAAGATTAATCCTCTTTGGGCTTCTGGCCGAGTTTCTCTTCCAGCTTTTTCGCTGCTGACTCTTTGAGTTTGTTGATTAGGTCTTCAGGGATGTTGGCCGAAATTTTCACTTGGTCGGCGGTGGAAGAAATTTCAATTCTATTCAGCAGTTCACCCAGATTGGGGTCTTTGGTGCTGGCCATGCTTCCCATAGCCTTGACGCCGTTCAGGAGGTCGACGATCTGTTTGTTCTTGTTTTCGTCCGGGCTCATGGCTTTGATTTCAGCCAAGATGCTCTTATCTCGATAATCAAAATAGAGACTCAAGGAGGTGATGCTCTCGAGGTTTTTCAGCATGGGATTTTGAGCGGCGGCTTTTTGGGTGGCTTCTTTCGGAATGGAAAAGACACTCCAGACCAGAGCGTCCTTGTTCGCCGTCTTGATGAGGGCCGATAGCGGTTCGTTCTTTAGGACATTCTCTTTCTTTTTCTGGTAAATATCGACGACAGTTTTCACGCCACTTTCGTTTCCGATGACAATGTTGGATTCATCCAGGAATGCGCCGGCAGGGGGCTTTTTTGCCTCCTCTGCCCCTTGGCTGCTGTAGATGGTGACTCCGTTATAGACTTCTTCTTTAATTCCTTTTCCTGATTTTTTCATCTTGTCCAGCAAAAGGTTTTTGTCGTATTTCAGGTTCACAACTCCCACAGCTTGTTGTTTCATCCCGCCCACTTCACCCGTGATAGCCGCGGCGATAAAGAAAATGTCTTTTTGAGGATCAATCCCAGATTCTTTGACGAATTCCTGATATTTTTGATTATTTTTGTCCTCTTTAATGGCTTTGTTGGCTATTTCTGTGGTTAGGGCTCGGTGAATATCAACAATAAAAATGCCGCTTGCTTCCTTGGGAAGAAGAGTCAGCATGTCCAAGGCTTTGGCAGAGCCAGCTTTGGGCGCACCGACTTTTTTGCCGCAGGAGATGATGGAGAATAGAACCAATAGAATGGCTAAGGTGATGAAGATAAGTTTTTTCATGATGCCTCCTTCTTTTTATATCCGAGAATTCCCAATCCCGGGTTCATCGTTAGGGACTATACCAGAAATTCAGACAAAAAGAAAGTAACTCTTTCTTTCAAACTTGATAATTGCCACGGGAAAAGAGATGCTATCGTTCGTTATTTTGAGTTGTCATGAGGGCTCTATTTATTATAAATTTATTAGCCTTAATCTTAGCTTAATTTTTTATCAGAAAGGAGGAAAGGTGTCCCCCAAATTTAAAAGATGCATATTTACCTTTTTCTTGGTGCTTATCTTTTTTGCTCCTTTGATGACTGCGGATGAAATTCCATCCATCTTGAATTTGAAGGAGCGGGCTCCGGTTTTTGACAAATGGCTGAGGATTCGTTTGGAAAAAGTGCTGCCTGAAGTCATGCGCCGCGAAAATTTTGAGATGTGGCTCGTCATCTGCCGCGAAGACAACGAAGACCCGGTTTTCTTGACTCTTGTCCCTGATACCTCACTCTCCGCCAGGCGCCTTACCATGCTCGTCTTTTATGACCGCGGAGAAGGAAGCATTGAGAAGCTGACTGTAAGCCGCTACGGAATTGAAGGTTTCTACAAAGCAGTTTGGGAGCCTGAAAAAATAGACCAGTGGCAATGCCTGGCCCAAGTGATCAAAGAAAGGAACCCCAAGCGGATCGGCATCAATGAATCCGACACTTTCGCTTTTGGCGATGGGCTCTCCGCATCACTTAAGGCAAAGCTTGTCCAGGCTCTTGGGCCTGAGTACTCGTCCCGGCTTCATTCAGCAGAGAGAGTGGCTGTGGGGTGGCTCGAAAAAAGAACACCCGAGGAGCTGGATATCTATCCGCATATCGTAGCTATCGCCCACCAAATCATTGCCGAGGCATTTTCTCCTGATGTCATTACCCCGGGCGTCACCACAAATGAGGATGTCGTCTGGTGGATGAGAGAGAGAATCTCTAAGCTCGGGCTAACTACCTGGTTTCAGCCCTCGATCTCTATCCAGCGTCCAAAGGAAGGAGAGCCTAAAGATCCCGTAATTAGGAGAGGCGACCTTCTGCACTGCGACCTGGGCATCGATTATCTCCACCTCAACACCGACACCCAAGAGCACGCCTATGTTCTCCGCGTCGGAGAGGAGGACTGTCCTCAGGGGCTGAAGGATGCCCTAGCCGCAGGCAATCGGCTTCAGGATATCCTGCTTGCAGAGTTCAAGGAGGGAAGGACTGGCAACGAAATCCTTGCATCCGCATTAAAAAAAGCAAAGGAACAAGGACTTAAGCCGAGTATTTACACTCATCCCCTCGGCTTTCACGGCCATGCGGCCGGGCCGACCATCGGCCTCTGGGATAAACAGGATGGCGTTCCCGGAGACGGAGATTATCCTCTTTACTACGACACTTGTTATTCCATTGAACTCAACGTCAAGGCGAATGTTCCCGAGTGGGGGAATCAAGAGGTCACGATCGCTTTAGAAGAAGACGCGGCTTTTGCGAAGAGCGGAATTTCTTTTATAGACGGCCGCCAGACCAGCCTTTATTTAATAAATTAGGTTCTCTTCCATTTTATGCGGGTAAGGAGAGAGACAAGATCAGGCAATGGCCTCGCTCCCGTTCAGGTTTTTCACGCCGTTCCCTCTTCGCCCTTCTCGGCGCCTGCGGAACTCGCAGGGCTCAGACCAGGTCATTCGAAGGCACGCTGCGTTTTCCCCAGCGAGGAAAACTTGCTCGCCTCGAGGCTCTGCTCCCCTTCTCCCTTCGGAGCGGCCCGCCCAAAATGGGAGAGAACAAATAAAAATGTATCCGCTGCCAAAACAAAAATAGAGTTGATTTTTTTGATGGAGGAAATTAATCTTTTATTCATTTAAGAAAATAAGGAGAGCCAGAATGAGATTCCTCTCACCCTTGTCAAACACAGCAACTCGGCCAACGTCAGAGCCGAGCCAGCAGATGTCGGCACAGGCATCGGTGAGGAAGCCTACAGGAATAAAGATGTTGAGGGAAAAATTGTCCTTTGAAGCTATTAATTTCACCGACGGGAAGCGAAGCATCCTGGAAATTACGAGGGCCGTTTCTGCCGAATATGGACCGGTTGAGATTCAGAATGTTTATGACTTCTTCAAAATTCTGGAGAAGGCAGGGTAAGCGCAGTTGGCAATAAAAGAACAATGGTTTTGACACCTTTCCAGCAGTTGGTCAAAAGCCGGCGGAGTATCCGCCGCTTTCTAGACAAGCCGGTTGAGAGGGAGAAAATTCTTGCCTGCCTTGAAGCGGCCCGGCTCGCTCCTTCTGCTGAGAACGTCCAGCCCTGGCGTTTTTTAGTGATTGATGATCCGGAGCTTAAGGCAGAATTTTCCAAGGAAGCTTTTTCTGGGATCTATTTTATCTCCAAATTTGCCGCAAAAGCACCGGTGCTTATCCTCATCCTAGCCCGTCTGGATATACTGGCGAACAGAATTGGAAGGATGATCCAGGGCACGCAGTTTTATCTCCTCGATATTGGAATAGCAGGGGAGCATATCGTCCTCCAAGCGGAGGAGCTTGGACTTGGGACATGCTGGATGGGCTGGTTTAACCTTCAGCGCACCAGGAAGTTTTTTAGGATTCCCCGAAAGTATAAAATTGTTGCGCTGATGCCTATGGGTTATTGCGATCAGAAGCCTTCTTCAGAGAGAGAAAAAAAGACCCTCGAAGAAATTGCGTGGTTCAATAAGATTGAAGATTAAAAACAGGAGTTCAAGAGTGACTATGTTTTTGATTATCGTTCTTTCAATCTATTTGCTCTTAAATTTCTACGTGATCAGGCGCGGGTGGCAGGCCACTTGGGGAATGGGTCCGATTCGCTCTCTCATTCTAACTTTATTTTTGATAATGGTTTTATCCTATCCAATCGGCCTCTCCTTAGAACGCTCATGTCAATGCATAGCGGCAGAGGTTTTGGTGCGAATCGGAGCTTTTTACGTTGCCCTGATTATTTATTTATTCTTGATTGTCCTTTTGTCGGACATCATTCGCCTGGGAAATCATTTCCTCCATTTTTTCCCTGCTTCAATTTCAGAGGATCCCCAAAGGGCAGCGCACTTTACTTTTTTTGGAGTGCTAGGGATAGCTGCGCTGATTGTTATCGGAGGGCAGATCAATGCTTTGCATCCCCGCGTCCGCACTTTTAATCTTAAGATAGATAAACAAGCTGGAAATCTTAAAAGCTTGAAGATCATCATGGCATCAGATATCCATCTGGGAAGTATCACCCGCGACTCGCGTCTGGAAGAAATCGTTAAAAGGATCAACAGGCTAAATCCAGATTTAGTTCTGCTTCCGGGAGATACGGTGGATGTCTATATCCCGCAGCGAGAAGCCAGCAAAATGGTTTCAACACTCCAGAAAATCCATGCTCCCTACGGTGTATTCGCAGTCACCGGGAATCATGAATACTACGGAGGAGTCCAAAAGAATATTGAATATCTTTCCCAAGGAAATGTGACCGTGCTTCAAGACAGAGCGGTCCAAGTGGCTGACGCCTTTTTTATTATCGGGCGCAAAGATCTGACTGCTCTCCGTTTTGGGGAGGAGCGGAAATCGTTGAGAGAGATTTTAGAGAATATCGATTCCCGCTCGCCGCTCATTTTGCTCGACCACCAGCCTTTTCATCTGGAAGAGGCGGAGCAGTGCGGCATTGACCTTCAGCTCTCCGGGCATACCCATGCCGGCCAGCTTTTTCCGCTGAACCTGATCAATAAAAAGATTTATGAGCAATATTGGGGGTATTGGAAAAAAGGAAACACGCAATACTATATTTCCTGCGGCGTGGGCACTTGGGGTCCTCCTGTCCGAACCGGAAGCATCCCAGAAATTATTCAAATTAAATTGACTTTCAAATAAACGGAGGAGCGATTTAATCTTTCGCACCGGAAGGGTAGCTCGCCGGAAAGAGGGGCCTGACCCCATTGTCTCTCTTAAAAAAAATGTCCTTGACGCTGCTGGCCATTTTGATTAGAATACAAGCCATGATCGTGAGAGAAGAGAAAATGTCAACCCTTGTTGTTTCCTTCTCTCTTCTTTTCTGGTGGGCGGGTCCATCCGCCCAGTAATCTGCCTACCTCTATTTTTCTAAATCTCAGATAAAAAGCCAAGAAAATTCTTTTAAAGGAGATAACTATGTTTCGATTTGCTTCAAGAAATTCAGAATATTTGCCTTCGAGTTTTTACAACATCAAGGCTGATTTGCCTGAGCTTCCCCAGCCACCTCTCAATCCGGAAACCAAAGCTCCCCTTCGGCCAGAAGAGCTCGAACCCATTTTTCCCAAAGGGTTTATCGAACAAGAAATATCACGGCAAAGAGATATCCCTATTCCCGAAAGAATCCGGGAGGCTTATTCAATCTACAGGCCGACGCCTCTCATTTACGCCTCCGGGTTGAGAAAGACGCTTCAAACACCGGCCCGCATCTTTTACAAATACGAAGGCGTTGGACCGACAGGAAGCCACAAGAGTAACACGGCTCTAGTCCAGGCTTATTTAGCGGCTAAGGAGGGAGTTGAAGTTTTGACGACAGAGACAGGGGCAGGTCAATGGGGGTCGGCCCTCGCTCATGCAGGCTCCATGTTCGGGATTCAAGTCAAGGTCTTCATGGTGAGAATCAGCTCCAGGCAAAAGCCGGGGAGAAGGGTTTTGATGGAGCTCTTCGGAGCTTCAGTTGAGGAAAGTCCGAGCCAATTGACAGAATCGGGCAGAAAATATTTCTCTCAAGATTCTGAACATCCCGGAAGCCTGGGGATTGCCATCTCTGAAGCCGTCGAGTTAGCTGCCAAAGGCGAAAAAGCAAAGTACTCTAGACTGTGATCGGGCTCGAGGCTGAAAAACAGATGAAGGAGCTTGGCGCTTCCCCGGATATTGTCATCGGCTGTGTGGGCGGAGGATCAAACTTTTCCGGACTCGCTTTCCCTTTTGTCCGAAAAAGAATAAAAGAAGGTCAAGAGATCCGCTTCATTGCTGTTGAACCCGAAGCTTGCCCGACCCTAACTAGAGGAGATTTGAGGTATGACCATGGAGACAGTGCTGGGCTTACCCCCCTTTTATTCATGTACACTCTGGGAAAAGATTTTGTGTCCCCGCCGATTCATGCGGGCGGGCTGAGGTATCATGGGATGGCCCCTCTCGTCAGTCATTTGGTCAGGATGGGAGTGGTAGAACCTCGGGCCTATCCTCAAGAGAAGCTATTCCAGACTGCAGAAATTTTCCTAAAAGCAGAAGGAATCCTGCCCGCCCCTGAATCTTCTCATGCTGTGGCAGCAGCCATCGATGAAGCTCTAAAGGCAAAAGAAGAAAAAAAGGAAAAGGTCATTTTGTTTAACCTCTCAGGCCACGGCTTTTTGGATATAAGCTCTTTTCAGAGAAATGCGAAAAAATAGTAACGGAATTAACTTTTAGGAGGCCTTGAGTTTCCGGAGAGTTTCTTCCACCCGAGACAAGCCCGCCAACATGTATCCTTGTTCAGGGCCATAGCCAAAGCGGAGATAATGGTCCATCATAAAGTGGTCGCCTGGGACGATCAGGACGCTTTTCTCATGGATGAGCTTTTCAGCGAGTTCTGTTGAGTTCATTTTTAAATTGTACCGGGCAAAGCAGATGGCGCCTGCTAGGGGAGGGATGAAATGAAAGATCCCGTCCTGTTTTTTGAGCCAGGACTCAAGGACCGGATAATTTTTATTCAAAATGTCTCGTGTTCTTTTCAAAATCTTTTCCCGATTGTCGGCTCTTAGGACCATCCGGGCCAGAGTATCGCTCAGTATGCTGGGCGAGATGGTGGTGTAATCATGGTAAGGCCAGGTCCGCTTGATTGCATCCTCCGGTCCCACGATCCATCCGACCCTTAGTCCCGGCAATCCATAGGCTTTGGAAAGGCCGTTGACGACAAATACCTTATCATATTTTCCCCAGAAACTTGGCGTGGTCACCCGGTTGCGCTCTGCTCCTTGATAAACCTCATCGGCAACGATCCATGCTCCCACTTTTTGCGCAAGGTTGACGATTGTATCCATAGCTTCTTGGCTGAGGACTGCTCCTGTCGGGTTGTTGGGGTTGGTGACGGTGATGATTTTTGTTTTTTTGGTCACAAGCTTTTTTAGCTCGTCTAAATCCGGAGCCCAATTCAAACTCTCCCGCAGGTAAAGAGGCTTGACTTTGGCTCCAAACGCCCTCATCAGCCCCCACATCTGCATGTAGTTGGGAGCCATAAAAATCACTTCGTCTCCAGGCTCGATGTTGCTCCACATCAGAAGAAAATTTGCCTCCGAAGAGCCGGCCGTAAAAAGAATTTGCTCGATGCTTATTCCTGGATAGAGCTTGGCAATTTCTGCCCTCAGCTCCGGGGTTCCGTTGGTCTGGCTGTAGCCTAAGACCTCGGTCATGATTTCTTTGACCTCTTCAGGATTGAGAAACTCTTCTAGAGTGAGGGGGTGAACCCCGCTTTCTGAAAGATTGTAGTCCACCACATTTTCCCAGGTGGACTGCATGCGTTCCATTTCAAAATGTTCGATTTTCATGTTGCGTTCCTTTCCTCTCTATTCAGGTCATTGCGAGCCCAAAGGCCGCGGCAATCTTATATTGGTTTGCTAGTCCAATGGAATCGTCACGTCGCTTCGCTCCTCGCGATGACGTCGTCAGCCGTTTTTTTGTATTAAATTTCAACTTTAAAGATGCCCTTAAAGGCAAAACCTAAAATAATAGACAACGCAAAATAGACTATTAACCAGTGGATGTGCCATCCAAAAAGGCTCATGCTTTTCGAGGGATATAAGATTTCAATAGATTTGATGGGCAAATCACGGGGGAGAGGTTTTTCAATGGGATTGAACAATTCATTGAAGAAACCTCGTTCCACCTTCTGCGGCGAGACCTTTTTCAGAGCTTTCTGGGCCACCAAAACTTCTTTAAAGAGCCTCTGATTGTCTAAAGTCAAGTTCAGCTCATGGATTCCTTTTTCCTTCGCTCTCAGCCTCCAGCTAATCTCCCTATCCTCTTCAATTCGGAGAGGCGGTGTTTCAATGCTGAGGGCAGCGGACGGCTCAATCTTGAGATCGAGAATAAGGGGATTCTGTCCTTCTCCTAACTTGACTTTCAGAATTGTGGATTCTCCCACTTTGAGGGGCTGATATCCGAACCAGAAATTGAGTTGAACCAGGATCAGAACGATCGGGACAATCATCACCAGCAAAGGTTTGAACGAATAGGTGATGTATTTCAGGTTTGCGAGGAGAATGTTGCCTTGGGCTCTGAGCGAGACACTCAGGTTATCTTTGAAGAGGCGAATCTCGAGCAGGTGAGCTTTGATCCTGTCTTTCACCCTCCTGATTCCTTCCTGATTGGAAGTATGGCGATAGATGAACAGCATCAAAAAGCCGGTTAGAAGCGAGATAATTATCATGCCTACCCACGGGCTCATGCCCTGGAAGGGAAGAAAGATGATATCAAAAATTTTATTTAGAACCGTATTCACAATCCACATAATAATAACCTTATCATGCCCTAATAAAGTGAGTAGTGAGTAGTGAGTAGTGAGTAGGGGACTTTTTTCTGCTCACTCCTCACTCCTCACACCTCACTCCTAAGATATATATCCTAATCCTTTTAACTTCTTCTTGATTTCTTCTTCAGAATCTGATTCTTCCAGTTTGGCTATTTCTTTCTCCAGACAGTGAGTAATGAATTCTTCAGGTGAGGTGTAGCCCGCGATCTCGGCGTATTTTTTTGCCTTCTCCAGCAAATCTTTGTCTAACTTGACTTTCGCTTTGCCCATTTTCCCTCCTCATATCGTGAAACGTGAAACGTAAAACGTGAAATGTAAAATGGCTCACGGCTCACTAAAATATGGTTTTTCCGATCATCTCCTTAGGTTTTTCGATTCCAAAAATGTCGAGGATGGTGGCCGTCAGGTCGTAGAGGGCGGGCGATTCGGCCTTAACTTTTTGATTCGTGACCAGAATTCCCGGCATAATCTCAGCCGCTCCCATGTGGTCGCCGCTCCATTTTTGTTTGTTATCCTCAAATATTTCTTTGGGGAATCTTCCGAGGGGCGATCCCCAGGAAATGCGGCAGCCGCGGTTGAATCCAAGGATGATATCGGGGGCGTTTTCAAGGTTTTTTCCCTCATAAACATCTTTGGCCACATAAGCTCTGAATACTGCTTTTTCGCCCGTCTTGGGGTCTATTGTCGCTTCCAGTTTCCGAGCAATTTCCTGGGTCAAATTTTCTGCCTCTGCTCCGGGTTCAACAATGCCTTCTTTCTCTCTGCCTTTGAGGTTAAGATAGAGTCCGTTCAAACCCACGCCATAAGCTTTTGTCCTTGACCAATCTGAGTTTGTGAAAAGCGATTCTTCTTCTTGTTTCCAGTCGTTGATTAGCTTGTGGTAGCCATTTTCCTTGAGCCAGGTGTTCAGGTTGAAACAACGCCGGAAGGGGTTGAAGCCATGGTCGGACATGACCATCAGGATGGTGTTTTTATCCAGCTTCGGCATAGTTTTTCCCAGGATTTTGTCCATCTCGATGTAGATATTTTCGATCGTTTTCCCGAATTGGGAAGCAAGCTGGGAATCATAGGAAGGACTCTGTTCATCCATCAGCCGCCAAAACATGTGCTGGCGCTGGTCGGTCGAGGAGATATAGTAGAAGAGAAGTCCAGAGTCAAACCTCCCAAGCTCGTAGTCGTACATCTCCAGGCTTTCCTTTAAAACCCTATCATCCTGCTCCAGGAATTCGGCATCATCCAGGAAATCGTTGTCCAGGGCGCTGGTGTCAGCCGGAAGACCCTTGGTAAAAAACGGCCCGAATTTTTTCTCCAATTCCTCTGAATAGGAGTCGGGCGTAGAGATGGGAAGTGCTGGGTCAGCAGGGTCGATGTTGATCGGGGATAAATAGAGCTTGAAATCGGGCCGGACTTCTTTGAGATAAAATAGGCAGATGCCGCTCACGCTCTGAGTGGGAATCAGGTTGAAATGAATTCTTTTCCACCCGCTCCATTCCTTTTCTCTGAGGATAAATTCCTGGCCTTGAATCGAGATTTTCGCAACTGGGTTTTGGGGGTCGATGTAGACTTTAAAATCAATTTCGGCAGTTGGCCGGTCCTTTTTAAAGGTGTTGATGGGACCAGGGATCTTCGCTTCCACTCTATTCCCGATGACATAAACTTCATGGACACGGGCTCCGCCAATGTCTTCATTGACTTCTGCGGACTTCGTTGTGAAGTAATTACAAATTCCATAGCTTCCGAGGATGTCTGGAGTTCCCATGCCGGAGATCGTCCTTTGCTTCGTCTTAACTGGAGGATAGTTGGAGGGAATCTTGAAGATCGTAGCCGGGATGTCATGCTCTTCCAGGATTTGCCAGAAAGCTTTTCCCTTGCGGAGGTTTTTAACTTCGCCTCCCGAGAGCGGAAACACAAGATTTCCGATTCTTATTGTTTTTTTTGCTTCTTCAGTGGCTGTGCCGGAAAAAATGGGCATATAAAGCTTAGGGTCGCGGTGAATAAAATCAAAGATTCCATGACCTCCCGGATCCATCCCGGCAGCAAAGTTGGACCAGGCAACAGGGCTTTGAGGAGGGATGCTTGTCTTAAGGGGCCGAAAATCTCCCAGGCTTGCAATCTTTTTAAAATTGGGAAGCTTTCCTTCATCCATCCAGAGCCGAAGAAGCTGAGGGTCGACTCCATCAAATCCTAAGACAATCACTTTCTTGGCTGTCTCTTTCTTGCCAAAAGCCCTGGTGACGAGGCTGGAGCTGGCTCCCAATGCCAGCAAAGAGCCCGCAGCCACGCTCCTCTTCATGAATTCTCTTCGATTTATTTGACTCATCTTTTTTCACCTGTTCTCTCGGGTTTGCTTTTCGGGCTGCTCTTTGGGCTTTCAAAAAGGTGTTCGACATCAACGAGCGAATGGCCGTCCATGTGGCCAGGAACTTGAACCCCGAAAAGCTCGAGCGCGGTGGGCGCGATGTCCCAGATGTTTGGGTTCTTAGCTTTTATTTTTTGATTACAGAAAAAGACACCCGGTACGACATTGGGATCAAGACAGTGGTCCCCGCTCCAGGCTTTGATGTTATCCTCGAAGACAATGTGGTTGACTTTTCCTGTAACTCCATCCCAGGACGCGCGGTAGCCTTCGCTGTAACCGATGATGAGATCCGGCGCATTTTCTCGGTATGGGCCTTTATAGATGCCATCGCGGTCAAAGACGTGGTTGATGCCGACCCGCCCTTTTTCTTCATCTTTGAGCCCGCTGATCTTTTTAATGAGCTCGGCTTTGAGCGTTCTCGTTTCTTCTCCAGGATTGACAATGCCTTTTGCTTCTCTGCCTTTCAGGTTGATGTAGAGGCCGCCCAACCCCAGAGCATAGGCTTTAGTTTTTTCCCAATCCACATCTTTGAACCACTCCTCGCTCTCCCTTTTTCCTTCTTTAAGCGCTAGGTAACCGCTGAGGTAAAGCCAGGAATTGAGGTTGATCCCGCGTCGGAAGGGCTTAAACCCATGGTCAGACATGACAATCAAGATACTCTTGTCGTCGAGTTTTTTTCTGACTCTCCCCACTAAATCATCCATTTTCAAGTAAAGGTCCTCGATGACTTTGGCACTCATCCGGGTCTGTCCTGTTTTTAAAGCGGGGTGCTCTTTATCGAGGTAGCGAAAGAACATGTGCTGGATGCTGTCAGTGGTCTCAAAAACACAGGCCACTGCTCCTTTCTTTGTCTTGTCTATCGCATTAAACAGCATGTTTTCCCATTCTTGATGGTTGGAGTAGGTAAGCTCCAGAAATGCCTGCTCGCTCAGCACGCCTTCGTTGAGGGCCCAGGTGTCATTGGCTTCACCCAGCGTGATGAAGCTTCCCAAGAGCTTCGAAAGATAGACAGAATAGATAAAAGGATGAGAGATGGGAAGAGCGGGTTTTTCCGGGTCAATATTCAGGGGAGTGATGTACATCTCAAACTTGGGCTGGGTTTGAGTAATGTAGAAGCGGCAGATGGCCTTCACTTTCATACCCAGACCGAGCTTAAAGGTGAGTTTGATCCAGGGAGAGGAAGTTTCCTTTTTGAGAGTGAATCTTTGTCCTGAAACTTCAATCGTCGCTTCTTCTTCCTCTCGATGGATGAAAATTTTCAGAGGCAACTGGATTTCTTGCGATTTCTTGAGGAGAGAATTCTCGGGCCCTGAAATATAGGTGTCAATCCGATCGCCCTCAACAGTTACGGGGACAGCGATCCCGCCTTCCCTTTTTTTAATTTTTTCTTTATCCGACGTGTAAAAGGCGAAAGTCCCCTGACTTCCTTTGAGGTCAGGCGTACACATCCCTGATAGAAGGTGTCCTCTAAATTTTTCGGGGGGAAAGGTTATTGGGACCCTAAGGATAGAGCTGAAAATACCTTTATCGCCTAAAATTTTCCAGAAAGGAATGCTTTTTCTCATCCCTCTAATCTCAGGCTTGGAGAGGGGGATGCAGTATTTTCCAAGAGAAAGAACCTTTTTTGCCTTGCCGATATGGGCTGAGGAAAGGTTAGGAAGATAAGTTTTTGGGTCGCGGCTCAGAAAATCAAAGATATTGTGCTTGGAAGGCTCTGATCCAGTCATAAAAGAAGACCAGGCGACAGGGGAGATCGCAGGAGTGGTCGTTTGGAGTCGGGAGTAAGCTCCTTCTTTTTTGAGCTTCGAAAGATTGGGAAGTTTTCCTTCGGCCATGAATTTTTCGGCAAGCGTCGGCTCGAGACCATCCAGGCCGAGGACAACCAGTTTGTTGATTTTGCTTTTTTTGTAAGCTTTCTGGCCTCTTATCAGTCGCAAAAAGAAACGGAAAGGCCAGGAGAGAAAGGAAAAAATAGCCAGGAAAAATGTCAGGAAGAGAACGAGGAAGGATGAGAGGAAAGCAAAGCCCGCACCAGGTCCGATGTAGGCTCTAAGAGGCAAACCTAATAAAAGAAAAAGCGCAAGGAGCAGATAGAGCTTTTGAAGCTTTCTAGTCATGAAAATTTTCCAGAATTATTTTTGCGAGATGAGAAATCGATAAGTCTGGGCCGTGATCTTCTTTGGCCCAGAAGAAGGCATCGTCCCAGGTGTGCATTCCCTGGAGGTTCGAACGTCCGAATACTTCTTTTTTCTTGACTGAGCCTTTCAGATCAAAACCATTTTCAGAAATGGCAATTAAATCCGGACCTTTGGAAACGAAAGGCCCAGAATAGACTTCTTCGGCCTGAAAGACTTGTCGAACGACCTTTTTCCCTTGATACTCCAGTTTTTCGAGCTTCTTCTTGATCTCTTCTCTTAAGGCTTTTTTTTCTGTGCGTTCCACACATCCCTTGGGAAATTTCTTTTTCAGGTTCAGGTAGATCCGGTTGGGATCGAGGACAAAAGCACGACTTTCTGCGCAAATATCCTCAAGGCTTTTTGGAGTGGGCGCAGCAAATTTTAAATATCCTTCCTTCTCGAGCCAGGCATTCAGATAGACTTCCTGCTCAATCTTAGTAAACCCGTGGTCTGAGAGCAGGTAAAGAAATTCTTCGCCCTTCGTGTGTTTCAGGAAAGAAGTAGAAATTTTGTTAATAATGCTGTCTATTTGCCGATAATAATCAAGAAAGTTTTGATGATAGGGATGACTTGGGTCTTCGTAGGCCGTCCACAGGAAATGGTGAAGCCTGTCTGTGCCGGTAATGACAAATTCAAAATAATCCCAATCTTCTTCCCAGAAATAATTCAGAGCTTTCTGCCTGCCCGCCATAGTTTTGGAAAGCTCTCGCCAGAGAAAGTCATGGTCTTCCCTTGCTTTGAGCGTGTCGATGTCAATCTGGTAACCCATCTGCTCCAGGGCAGTTTTATAAGATAAAGGATAAACAGCCTTAGCTATATCAATGGCCACAAATCCTGATATCAGGACTCCAGGAATCTTGCGAGCCGGGTAAGTGGAGGGCTGGTTGATGATAATACAATTTTTGCCATTGTCGCCGAGCAAATCCCAGAAAGTTTTGACTTTGAGGTCCAAAAAGCTAGGAAATCGAATTTCGTAGGAATTAGGTTTGAAGTCAGTGAACCCAAATATCCCATGAGTGCCAGAATTCGTTCCAGTCATAAAATCTGTCCAGCTAACAGCAGAAATCTCTGGTAAGCTGGCTTTCATTTTATGGAGATGTCCTGTTCCGATAAGCCTGGCCGTTCCGGGCATAATTCCTTTTTGGGCAAGTTCCAGGAGGAGGGAATAGGGCACTCCGTCCAGGCCGATGACACAGACTCGAGGCCTCGTTCTTTTCTTGAAGAGTGACATGAAGCCCATAATTATAACAGCGAGGGGGAGATTGTCAAACTCCTTGAGAACTGAGAGCTGAAGGATGAATCTCCATTTATGTGATACCATTGGAAAGGAACAGGGTCTTATCACGGCTCCTCCCCAGCCGTCCTCACTCCCAGGAAGAAGGTCTCTCCCGTCTTTCTCATTAAGAAAAATCATTTTATTTTTCTTTTCATCTGTTTAGGTGACGAGATAGACGGAATAGACGAGACGGACGAGAAGGACGAATATTGCCGTGCCACCCTCCTTCGATTGTCGCCTCCTATTACCTAAATAGAGATACAACCGGAAGCAGATATTCAAATTGCTAGTGTGACAATTTGGAGTAAGGTTGGACGAATAAAAAAGGCCCTATTTTTTCGCCAGAATGATCCGGGCATCAACGATGGCGCAGCCTTTTCCTTTCTCATAAACGATCAGCGGGTTGATGTCCAGTTCCTTGATCTCATCAAAGTCCATCACGAGCTGCGAGAGTCTTTTCAGGCAGTCAGCGATCGCTTGAATATCATAGGCCGGTCCGCCTCTGAATCCTTCCAGGATTTTGTAAGTTTTTGTTCTGTTGATCATATGGAGGGCCGTTAACTCGCGAATCGGAGCTAAGCGGAAGCTCACATCCTCTAGAGCTTCCACATAAATTCCGCCTAGGCCGAACATCAGAATCGGGCCAAACTGAGGATCCCGGCTCATCCCTAAAATGACCTCTTTGCCTGCTTGGGCCATCTCTTCGACGATCACTCCCGAAATCTTTGCATCCGGCTTTTTGGATAGGACACTGTGGAGAATTTCATGGTAGGCTCTCCGGACCTCTCCCTTATTTTTCAGATTGAGCTTCACTCCGCCATAGTCAAATTTATGAAGAACATCAGGGGAGGCAATTTTCAAAGCAACAGGAAAGCCGATGGTATCCGCTGCCTCTGCCGTTTTTATCTCGTTCGTGGCTAAATATGATTTCACAACAGGGAAATGGTAAGCCTTCAGCACTTCGTAGGCTTCCTGCTCCAACAAAAAATTTCTGCCTTCGTTTTTAACGGCCTCAAAGGTAGCCTGAGCCTTGTCTTTGTTCACTCTGAATCTTTTTACGCCGGTCTGTGGCCTCCTGAGCCATCTCGTAAATTGAGACATTTCTGAAAGCACTCTGGCCGCAGATTCAGGAAACCTATAGGCAGGTATCCCATTTTCCTCCAGAATCTTTATTCCTTGAGATACATCATAGATTCCCAGAAAGCAGCAGAGCACTGGTTTCAGGAACACCCTTGCAGTCCTGACGATCGCTTCAGCGATTTTTTCGACATTGGTGAAAGCCGTCGGAGTCAGGATGACCAACGCCGAGTGAATATTTTTATTCTTTAAGATTTCTTTTAATGTGGCTTCATATTGTTCATGCTGGGCTTCGGCGATCAGGTCCACCGGGTTAGAGAGGCTTGCGGTGGGAGGCAGAATTTTTTTGAGTGCTCTGACTGTGGAGCGGTTGAGCGGAGCCACATTCAAGCCATGACGGATGCAGGAGTCTGTGGCCAGGATTCCTGGCCCGCCCGAATTGGTGACGATGACCACATTTTCCCCTTTGGGCAGAGGCTGGCTGGAAAAAGCTTTGACATAATCAAAGAGTTCCTCGAGTGTTTCCACTCTCATGACTCCACACTGTTCAAAGACGGCATCATAAACCTTATCCGAGCCAGCGAGCGAACCAGTATGGGAAGATGCAGCTTTTGCCCCCAGCAATGTCCTTCCGGCTTTAAGCGCAATGATGGGTTTGGGACGCGCTGTGGCGCTCGTGATTTCTCTGGCGATGGCCATGAATTCTCTTCCGTTGACCAAGTCCTCGAGATACATCAGGATGACATCTGTCTTGGGGTCATTTTTTAAGTAGAGCAGGAGTTCATTTTCATTGATTCCTGCTTTGTTGCCCATGCTGATGAACTTCGAAAAACCGATGTTGGATTCTTTGGCATAGTCGAGTACAGCCACACAAAGGGCACCGCTTTGAGAGATAAAAGCAATATTCCCTTCCTTGGGCATTTGAGTGCCGAAGGTGGCGTTGAGGGATGTCGCTCGGGCTGTGTTAATAATTCCCAAGCAATTTGGCCCGACAAGGGAAAGATCGAACTTCTGGATGATCCTCTGGACTTGCTGTTCGAGTTCTATCCCTTCTCCTCCAATTTCTTTAAATCCGGCAGAAATGACCAGAGCGCTCTTAATTCTTTTCTGCCCGCATTCCTCAAGCACTGAACTGACAAAACGGCTGGGAACGATGATCACAGCCAAGTCCACTTCGTCAGGAATATCCGTCACGGTGGGGTAGCATTTAATTCCCAAGATCCCCTTAGCCTTGGGATTCACGGCGTAGACGATTCCCTGATAGCGGCTATAAATGATATTGGCCAAGAGCGATTGGCCTACGCTTCCCGGTTGCCGGGAAGCTCCAATGACAGCAACGGATTTTGGATAGAAGAGGGAATCGAGCTTATTCATTTGTTCACTGCCCCCGCAGCCTTCAACACATTCTCTAAAAATACTGCTTCGGGCACAGCGCCGTCGATGATAACGGATTCATTGATTACAGTTTTAGGAACGCCAAAGACGTTGAATTTTTGGGTAAGATGAGGGAATTCAGTCGCCTCTACCATCTCTGCTTTTATGCGAGAAGATTCAAGGGCAAACTGATGTCCCAGCCTCACCGCAAGGCTGCAATAAGGGCAAGTGGGTGTGACAAAAATCTGGATGTGGATATCCTTGTCGATCGCCCTGAGTGCCTCTTTTGTTTTTTCAGAGAGGCCTGTTTTCCCTTTGGATACGTCGACGATCGCCTCGATAAGGCTCGCATATTCATAGCCAGAGGGGATTCCAAAGAATCTGATTCCATAATCTTTTTCGCCCATAACGACAATGCCCGGAATCTTGTCCACAGCGAAACCGGCAGCCTTCTCCTTGTCTGCAACGAAATCGTACACTGTAAGCTCAATCTTATCAGATAGGCTCTTTACTTCCTCGAGGAGTTGTCGAGTTTCCTTGCAGTAGAGGCATTCCTGTCCTTGGAGATAATCAGGAACAATCAGACGGCTAGGCTCTTGAGTAAAGAAGATGATGGAGACTTTGTTTTCTATTTCCTCATCGAATTTCTTCTTTGTCGCTTCTCTGACTTCATTGTTAAGAATTTCCATTGATCCATCCTCCATCTCGTATTTTAATTCTCTCCCAGGGAAACATCAACATTGATCTGGCGGAATTAGGGAATCCTTTCTAATCTGAACTGATAACTACCGCTCCAGGTTTTGAAGACCAAGTATTTTCCATTGAAGCCAGAAAATAGGATGTCTGGGAAGGTCTCCAAGCTTTGCCCTTTTTCCCAGAGAACTCTGTCCTGCTCGATAACTCTGGCTCTCTCCTCCCAATAAGGAAGGGAGATTTCCGCTTCTGCTCCGAGAGGGATGGACGCTGTGAGTTCAAAAGAATCGTGCTCTCTTTTCCAGTCTACCCGGATCTCTCCTCGGATGGTATTAACAGTCGCAGCGGCAGAGCGGAGGTCATCGACGATGATTGGTTTTATCTGAATTTTCCTCCAACCAGGCTCTAAACAAGAGAGACCTGCGATAGCCTTGTAGAACCAGGCATCAACACTCCCCAACATAATGTGGTTATGGGAGTTCATGCCGCCTCCCGTTATATTTTCCCATCTCTCCCAGAGAGTGGTAGCTCCTTCTTCAACCATATAACCCCATCCAGGATAGCTCTTTTGAGTGACCAACTTATAGGCAACGTTTCCATATCCATTTTCGGTTAAGACATCGAGCAGATATCTGGTGCCGATGATTCCTGTGTTCAGGTGATAGTCCTGGTCTCTCACAATACTGTGAAGGAGACTTTCCATAATTTTTTCTTTTTTCTCTTCGGGGACCAGGTGGAGCCAGAGTGGAAGGATATTCGAAGTCTGATTGGGATTTTTGTCAACCGGGCTGACACGGACGGCAGCATACTGACCTTCGCGCATAAAATGCCTATTGAATGCGTCTTTAATCTCTTGGCCGCGCTTGGCGTAAGTTCGGGCATCATCCTCTCGATTGATGATTTTCGCAATTTTAGAGAGGAGCAGGACATCATGGTAATAATACCAAGTGGAGGTGAGCTCCAAGGGCGTTTTCTTGGGGACAATGCTCCCCGGCGGGCACCAGTCTCCGTATTTGCCGAGTTTTTTCTGAATGTGTTCTTCTGCATTTTTTGTTAAAAATTCCACATACTTTCTCATAGGAGTGAAATATTTTTCGAGAATCCGTGTATCCTCGTAGTAGAAATACAGATACCAGGCCAAAGTAATGAACGCTGTTGCCCAGGCTGGGTCAGCAGGGTAGAGGTGCCGGAGATAAGGAGGGACAGCATCAGGGAGACTTCCGTCTTCTTGTTGGGCGAGGGCGATGTCTTCTAAGTACTTCGTGTAAAAAGCTGCCATGCCAAAGTTTAAAATTGCTTCCTCTGCAGAAAGATGGGCATCTCCTAGCCAGCCATGCCGTTCATCTCTCTGGGGACAATCGGTAGGGATGCTCATCAGGTTGGATAACTGGCCCCAAAGAACATTGTGGTGAATACGGTTGATCAAGTCATTGGAGCAGCTAAAATCTCCAGTTTTAGCGACATCTGTATGGACAAAGCGTGCCTCAATGGTATCGAGTGCAGGCTCTCCAGGGAAGCCGGTTACTTCCACATAGCGGAATCCGTGGTAGGTAAATCTTGGTTCATAGACTTCAACTCCTTTCCCCTTGAGGATGTATGTGTCCGCAGCCTCTGCATTTTGATTGGGCGAAGTGTTGAGTGTGCCGTCTTCATTGACAAGCTCGGCGTGCCTGAGTCTGATTTCCGTGCCTGAAGGACCTTGGACTTGAAGCCTGACCCAGCCTGAAAAATTTTGTCCAAAATCAAAGACATAAACTCCAGAGCGGAGGTTTGTAACTTTTTTTGATTGAAGGTTTTGAACCACTCGGATGGGCTGAATCAGCTGTGGAGCAAGGCGGGGGACCTGAACACCCACGGCGTTTTCCCATCGGGTGTCATCAAAATCTGGGCTGTCCCATCCTTCCTCTTCGCAGCGAGCATCATACTTTTCTCCCGAGTAAATCCCATTTTCAGCAAGCGGCCCGAAGGAAACTTTCCAGGTTTCATCAGAACAGATTTTTTCCCGGTCGCCGCTTTCATCTTCGATTTCGATTTGAAGGATTAATTTGGGATAGTCATAACCAAAGTTTTTGATGTGGCGGCCATTTCCCAGGATGACGCCCAGTGCATTTTTAGACCTGAGGTGCTCGCTGAGGTCATAAGCGGAATAAAGGGCAATTTTATGATAATCGGTTTGCGCCGGGTCCAAAACTCGGTCTCCAATTTTTACGCCGTTCAGTCGCAACTCATAATAGCCTAGACCGCAGACGTAAGCCGTGGCTTTGAGAATTTTTTGTCTGAGTGCAAATTCTTTTCTCAGATAGATGGCCAGGGTTTGGATGGATTCTCCTTGATTCTCTCCAAGAACCACATTTCCTTTTGACAGAAACGCTTTATGAACTTTTTTGGTGATCCATTTGGCATTCCACTCTTTGTCATGCAAAAATCCAGTCTCGAAAAAAGAAATATCGCTCCAAGGACTCATCTCTCCCTGTCTGTCCCACCATCTGACCCTCCAGTAGTATCTTTTGCCGCTTTCGATGGGTTCGCCTGAATAGAAAATCTGCCATGTTTTTTCTGACATTACCTGATCGCTGTCCCAGAAATCTCCAAACTCTTTTTTTGCGAGTTCCAACTCTGAGCAAACGATGATTTGATAGGCCGACTGCTTTTCTCCTCTGTCTTGATGATGGACGATCCAGGAAAACCTCGGGGGCAGGAGATCTAAACCCAGGGGATGGGCGAGATTCTCAACCCTCAAGTCTGTCGGAGGCTGGATCTTCATTCATCAGTCTCCTTTTATGAGGACGTTATTTTCATTCATGTTATATGTCAAAACCAAAGAGTGGGGACTAAATGCCCATTTGTCTCAGGCTGATTCAGCTTGAGCTAAGAAATAGTCTGATACTTGGATACTGTAGGTATCAGGATTCAAAGTTTTAACAATGGTTCTTTTGTATTTGTTTGTTTGAGGATCTTTTTCGGCGAGATCCACAATCTCTCCATCGATCTTATTCCCTCGCGCGTCTGTAATGAGCTTCACTTTGGGCCGGAGCATGAAGGCTGTTTCCGGGTTGGTGTCAAAAATAACGCCCAGCTCTCCTGTGTTCAGGGCGACAAGGGTTCCAATAGGATAAGCTCCCAGCATATTGACAAAGACTTTAAGGAGGAGGGGATGGAATTCAGTCCCGCTTTGCTCGAGCATGAGACTCAGGGCTTCTTCCCGGGTGAACACTTTTTTGCGGTAAACCCTTTTGGTGGTGATGGCATCAAAAAAATCCGCAATTTTGACAATTTTGCTGTAGAGGTTGACAGCTTTCTTTTTGAAAGCGCGGGGGTATCCTGTCAGGTCTTCTTTGACATGGTGCTCCAAGGCCACATGGATTGCGCGCAGGGGAAGAGTTTTGAGTTCCTGAAGCTGGACCAATTTTTCAGCACCTTGATAGGGATGCTTTTCGATGATTTCTCTTTCTTCCTCGCTCAATTTGGCCGGCTTATCCAGAATTTCTTTAGGAGTCTCTATTTTTCCCAAATCATGGAAGAAGGCACTCATCCCCAGCTCCACTAGTTCACTTCGGTCCAATCCTAACCTTCTTCCCAAGGCAATCGACAGCATGCAGACATTCACTGAATGGTTCAAGGTGTATTCGTCAAAATTTTTGATGTTCGTCAGACCGCAGACGAAGGATTCGTTTTCAACAATATGGTTAAAAATGGATTGCATCAGCCGGCGGGTCGTGTTCAGCCTGATTTTTTCCGCTTCTTTTCCCTTTTCAAAAGATTCCTTGAGATGGAAAATACTCAAAAAATAGATTTTGGCTGCATTTTTTTCTTGGCTGGAAGAGATCTCAAAGGATGCAATTTTCTTCACAAAGATATGATTGATTCCGCTTGCGGCGGTTTGCTCTTGAAGTGCTTCAAAAGAGAGTTCTTTCTTTCCCTCTTTTTTGACCAGGAGAAACATCCATTGCTTGAGTTCTTCTTCCGTGAGCCCAGGCACGAATCCAAACGCCCCGATCTCTTTTTTCTTGAATTCATTCAAGATGAATTTAAAAATATGGTAGTTGGAGAATCCAAATTTGAGCCTCATCCCGTTAAAATAAATCGCGCTCTGCCGGATGTCGAAAGTCGCTTCTTTTTCGTCCTTTAAGATGCTTTGAACCCGATCGAAGAGTGTCTTAGATTGTTCGAGGAGCATGGTGTTGTTCGGTTCATAGATTTTTGCAATCTTATAAAGAATATGGAATCGAGTCAAAAACTCAACAGCTATCTTAGGCGGTGCCTTCAGGGGTTGGTCGCTTACCTTCATCTTTATTCCTTGGAGGAGACTCTTTGAATAGCCATAAAACAGCCTTCTCTGATTTTCTTATTGAAGGTCTTTGCTCCCTTTTGGAGTGTTTGGAGAGCTTCGGGAGTGCCCATAATTTCTAAAGCCGAAATGGCCAGGAGGCGGTTTTCAGTTACTTTCGATTTTGAAGAGAGAGAAAATTTGTGCAGGAGGTTCTGAAGAAAAGCTCTCGCTTCCTCTGTTCGGGTTCTTCCCAGAAACTCTAAGAGAGCCTTCCTTTCCCTAAAGCTCTTTTCCTTGAATGACCGGGCTGAGGCCTGGCGGATAATCTGAGCGAGTCTGGATTTGTCCCCTGCAAATTTAAGTCTTAGTGCGGCCTGAATCCTCAGTTCCTCATCCCGGTCAGAGAGAAAGCCCGAGAGAATCTTGTTGGCCGTTTCGTCTTCCATTTTGCTCAGAGTCTCAATAGCTTCGAGCTTGATGGATTTGTTATGGTAGCTCAAAAAGTTTGCAAATAAAGGAATGACCCTTGCGTCTTTACTCCTCGAGAAAATTTTAATAATTTCTAACGTAAGTTCGGGCAGAGTGTCATTGGTAAGGTCCATCAGAAACGCAACATTGGTTTTGCCTATTTCCTCAAGATAGCTTGTTGCTTTGAACCGGAAATATGGGTTTTTGATTTGTTCATACAATTCAGCCATAGAAGAAAAGGCCTGGGGACCGAGCAGGGCCAGGTACTGGAAAAAGGAATCCAGATCCGCGAGTTCTTCTTTTTGTAAGAATTTCTTGATGGCAGCAAAAGTATTCTGGGTGGCTGTGTTTTTAAGAAAAGAGTCCAGAATCTTATTTTTTTCCGGCGAGGACGAAGAAAGAGAATCGCGGAGTTCTTGAGTGCGCTGGATGAGATTTATTGCTTGACTGAAATTGCCGTTTTCAACATTGTTGAGATAGAATTGGTTCAGAACTTCGACGCTTGTCTTGAACTGTTCTAATTTATCCTCTAAATACAGGATTTCAATCAGGAGGTCGAGATATTCGAGTTGAGGAGGAATCTCACGATTGGCGCGAACGAGGGATTCTATGTTGTGCATTTCTTCCTCACCCAGGGTGGCCGCTTGGGCCGCCCATTCCTGCTTCTCTTTGATAGCCTCTTCTTCTTTGGGAGTCTCTTTTTCTCCAGCCTCTTCATCCTGAAGACTTAGGGTCAGAGCACTTTTATCAATGGCCTGCTGGTCTTCGGGAATCAAATCGATTCGGCCTGTGGTCAGTTTGGTTTTGTCAATATGGAAATCCATGTAAGGCAAGGCGATTCCCGTGGGCATGAGACCTTGATCCTTTTTGAACGCTAGCGCTCTTTCCTTGAGGATTTTTGTCTCGAGAAAGTCGTCAGGCGCATAATATTGAATGTCGGGAAAATCTCTTTCCCAGAGAGCATTGACAATGTCGCTTTCGTCAGGAGGAAGAAGGGATTGTTTTTTGATGAGTTCTAAAAATTCTTGAAGCTCTTCTTTGCTGAGTCCTTTGTAGAAGAAGAGCATTTGCATCCCGTCTTTGCAGAAGAAGAAAGGGAGACTTTTGATAGAGTATTCATCGGTGTAGACAATTTTTCCCAGATAGGAAAAAGAATGCTCCAAGATGCCAATTTCGAGTTTGTTATTCTCCTCCAGGAATTCCTTCATCTTGGTGGTGAGCTCTTGGATGAAGTTTTTGACTGTCGCATGTTCGGACGGAAAAATTTTCATGACGGAAATAGTGTGGGCCAGCACGTTCAGAATTTCTTTGACTTTGTTGACTTTAGAAAGTTCAAGCAGGATTTCTTCTTCGGGGAGGCTGTTTTCACCGTTCAGCTTTTCTGAGTCCATAAAGATTCTGTTTTTTTATAAGCATAGAATAATGCGTTTAAAATTTCAACTGAAACTATCTTTTGCTCAGGACTTTGGCTTCGTAATTCTCTACCTCGGACATCCATTTTGTGCCTGGAGGAACATTCATTATTAAGCAATAATGATCCCAGACGGCGCCAAAAGGCATGGATTTAAGTTCTTCCTGGAGAGCGAGGTGTTCGAAATGGCTGCCTCTGCCCTCAATTTCTTTGAATTTATGCTCTGGTTCTAAGAGTGCCAGGAGCAAGCCTTTGAGCGTGGCTCTGGCGCCGATGACCCAAGCTCCTACGCGATTCAAGCTTCCGTCAAAGAAATCAAGGGCGATGTGGGTTCGATCCAAAGCGCGACTCCGGACAATTTCTTCGGCGACACTTCGGATCTCGTCATTGAGAATCACGACATGGTCGCTATCCCAGCGGACAGGCCGGCTGAGGTGGAGGAGGATTTCGTCTGAAAATTGCAGGATCGCTGAAATTTTATCTGCAATCCACTCCGTTGGATGGAAATGACCCAAATCCAAGCAGACCATTTTTCCCTTTGTCAGAGCGTAGCCCAGATAAAACTCATGGGATCCAACCACATAGGACTCGCTGCCGATGCCAAACAGTTTACTTTCCAGGGCATCTTTCATTTGGGAGGGGCTGTATTCGACTTCGAAAATTTCATCCAACGATTCTTTGAGAAGGGTTCTGTTTGTCCAGCGGTTTGAAGGGATGTCCTTTGAGCCGTCAGGGATCCAGAGATTGTGAAGGCAGAGACTTCGCAGTTCACGGCCGATGGAGGCACTGATTTTCCGGCAGCGCTTGACATGCTCGATCCAAAATTTGCGGATGTCTTTGGCTTTGCTGCTGAGAGTGTAGCCAGAACTCGCCTTGGAGTGGGAGAAACAGGTGGCATTGAAATCGAGCTTCAAATTCTGCTGCTTCGCCCATTTGACCCATCCCCTGAAATGGTCAGGGCCGATCTCATCCCGGTCGACGCTTTTTCCTCCAAATTCGCCGTAGATCGCATGAAGGTTCAGCCGATGATTGCCAGGAATCAAAGAAAAAGCTTTCTCCAGGTCCATTCTCAATTCCTCCACAGTCCGGGCCTTTCCCGGATAATTGCCTGTGACCTGGATTCCGCCGCCTGAGAGCTTGGCGCCCAGTTTTTCGAACCCTCCCACATCATCGCCTTGCCAGCAGTGGAGCGAGATTGAAATTTTGGCGAGTTTCTCCAGAGCTTTCTCTGCGTCCACTCCGAGTTCGGCATACTGGTTGCGGCTGATTTCGTAAGCTTTCTCAATTTTGGAAAGTTCCATGATCAAACCCTCCTTTTATATATTTAGGAAAAATTTATATTAAGAATCGACGATATTTTGAAACCTCTCGTAGGCTTTGCCCCATTCAGTTGTTTGCTGAGGCTCATACACGAGGAGTTCAGAAGAGTTGCGGGTAATGGCGCGGATTTCGTCCAAGGAACGGACATAACCTAGAGCCAGAGCCTGGCCCAAAATATTCCCCATGGCCGTGGCTTCAAAGGGACCTGCGACAACAGTAAGTCCAGTGGCATCGGCTGTAAGCTGATTGAGCAAATGGTTTTTGGCGCCGCCTCCAATAATATGAAGTTTCTGGATGGGATGCGGAGAAAGCTCCTGAATTTCATTGACTATAAAACGGTATCGCAAAGCCAGGCTTTCTAAGATGCAGCGAATAAATTCGGCAGGCATCTCAGGAGGAGGCTGCTTTGTTCTTTTTGTGAACTGTCGAATGGCTTCAGGCATGTCCGGAGGATTTAAGAATTCTACAGAATCAGGGTTGATCAAGGCTTTGAAAGCGGGAGCTGAGACGGCCATCCTCGTCAGTTCCTCATAGGTGTAGGTTTGCTTTTGAGCCCAGCTTTTCCGGCACTGCTGCAGAAGCCAGAGCCCAATACAATTTTTTAAGAAGCGGATAGTCTCTTCGACCCCACCTTCATTTGTGAAATTATGCTCTAAGGCCTGCTCGTTGATGATGGGGTTATCGACTTCGATTCCGATGCACGACCAGGTCCCGGAACTGATGTAAGCAAAATTTCTGCTTTCTGCCGGGATGGCCGCAATCGCAGAAGCGGTATCATGGGTGGCGGTGGCAATAACGGGAGCTTCTTTTAATCCCACTTCTCTGCTTGTAGCTTCCAAGAGATTGCCAATAACAGTTCCAGGCGTCAGAGGCTTCTGCATGATTTTATTGGAAATTCCCAGCGCTCCGAACAATTCATCGTTCCACCGCTTTTCGCGGGGATTGAAAAGCTGGGAAGTAGTGGACATGGTGAACTCGGATGTTTTCTCTCCGGTCAGTAGATAGTGAAAGAGGTCGGGCATAAACAGCAGGTCAGAGGCGATTTCCAGAAGAGGGGACCTGTCTCTCGCCATCGCAAAAAGCTGGAACAGAGAGTTGAATGGCATGAATTGAATCCCGGTGAGGTCATATATTTTTTTCTTGGAGACACGGCTGAAAAACTCTTCCATGGCGCCCTGTGTTCTCAAGTCGCGGTAAGAATAGGGAAGGCCCAGGATGCTGCCATCGCGGGCTAAAAGCCCAAAGTCAACTCCCCACGTATCCACAGCCAAGCCTTCGAGCTTCATTTTAATTTCCGTTGCGTAAGCTCTCATCCCTTTCTTGACTTCATCGAAAAGATTAAAAATGTTCCAATGGAGATGTCCGTTGACAAGGATCGGGTCGTTGGGAAAGCGGCTGAGCTCCTGGATGGCGAGCCTGTTGTTTTCGAGTCTCCCTAAAACTGTCCTTCCGCTCTCTGCTCCTAAGTCAAAAGCCAAAAAATTATAAGAGCTCATTTTTCTCCTCGATGTACTTCCTCTGCCCCTGCTTTATATTATAAATATTCGCCAGAGTTTTCAAGACGTGAAGTTATTTTCTTTATTTATTTTGAAAACCGATTACAAATGTCTTATTATAAAACTGATGGAGGAAGGACTTTGAAAGTGATCAGCGATGTGATAAAGCTTTCGACCCGCGGCTTCAATGATATGAAGGATATCACAGGCCTTGTGGCTCAGAGGCTGGAGGCGAGCAAATTGAAGGAGGGCCTTGTTAATCTCTTTATGCCCGGCTCTACAGGAGGCTTGACGACCATCGAATTTGAATCAGGCTTGGTCGAAGACTTTTCCAAGCTCATGGAGAGAATCATTCCGAGCAATGCGCCTTATGGCCATGATCAGAAGTGGGGAGATGGCAACGGATTTTCTCATGTCCGGGCTTCTCTACTTGGAGCTTCCTTGACAGTGCCCTTTTCTAGTGGGAAGTTAAACCTGGGGACCTGGCAGCAGATCGTGTTTGTCGATTTTGATAACCGTCCGCGCTCAAGAACGATTCTCATCCAGTTTTTGGGAGAATGATAAAATAGGAAGAAATGGAAGATAAACTAAAACTGATCAAAAGACAAAGAGAAGCAAGGACTCGCTCCCATAAAATTCAGGATGCATGGAAGAAGATTGATAAGAATGAGGATCTGTCTGTCAAGGAAAAATTGGAAAGATTGATTCATCTCACCAAGCAAGAAAAGCCGCAAAAGAGCGAGAAAACTTCTGCAGAGCCAGCCCCGCGGGAGCCCATCCTATTTTTTGAAAATCCCTATCCTCTCCATGTCCGATACGGAAAAATCCCCCTGTCTCGAGGGCTTGAAATCAGCGGAGATGTTTTCTATTTCTTGAGCAGGGATAAGGCATTCAGGGATTTAGACCTTTCCAGCTCGCTGTTTATAGATTTAGAGACCACAGGCTTGGCCGGAGGGACAGGCGTTATTCCATTTCTTATCGGCCTGGGTTTCTACAGAAACAATAAGTTTAACATCGTTCAATATTTCCTGGGAGAGCCCGCAGAGGAGGGAAAACTCATCCGGCAACTCGCTCAGTTTTTTTCCCAAATGGACTTTGAGTCTATCGTCAGCTTCAATGGCAAGGGGTTTGACCTGCCGCTGCTCGAGACGCGATTTATCCTTAATCGGCAGCCCTTTCCGCTCAGCGAACTTCCTCACCTCGATTTTCTTTTTTCAGCCAGGTCTCTCTGGAAGCATAAGCACGAAAGCTGCCGCTTATTCCATCTGGCGCAGCAAGTCGTCGAGGCAGAGCGCGCCGAGGACATACCTGCGGCTGAGATTCCTGTCAGGTATTTTCAGTTTCTAAGATCCGGCGATTGGTCGCTGATGGAGCCGGTGCTTTACCACAATCAAGAAGACATCCTTTCCCTTCTCGCTCTTGTCATCACGGGCGCCCGGCTTTTTGCTGAAGAGCAGGAAGAAATCCTGGATGAAGAACGGGATGCCCTGGATTTGTTTGGCGTCGGAAAGGTCTTTGAGAGCGCTGGCGACGTGAAAAAATCTTCTTATTACTTCGAGCGGGCCCTCCAAGGGAAACTTCCCAAGGAAATCGCTCATCTGGCCAAAACCAAACTCTCTTACCATTTCAAGAGAAACCAGGAGTGGGAAAAGGCAGTTTCTCTCTGGCAGGATATGATTTCTGAAAACCAGTTGTTTTGTTTCCGGGAGTTGGCCATGTATTACGAACACAAAGAGAAAAAATATGAAGAGGCGAAGAAAATCGTTGAAGAAGGATTAGCCCTTTCGCTAAGCTTCTCTCCAAAATACGAACAAGACTTTTCTCACAGGATTGAGAGGCTGAATGAAAAAATTCGAAGGGGAAAAAAATAAGAAAAAATAGAATGAGAGCCATGGTTTTGAAACAATTCCGCGCCATACAGGAAAACCCTCTCGAGCTAGCTGACATGCCTGTCCCTGAGCCTGGACCAGAAGATATCCTTATTCGGGTTAAGTTTTGCGGCGTCTGTCATACAGACCTTCATACGGTTGAAGGTGAACTTCCCGAAGTGAAACTTCCCATCATCCCCGGACATCAAGTTGTCGGTATTGTCGAAATAAAAGGAAAGAATGCATCTCGTTTCTGCATGGGAGATAAAGTCGGTGTTGCCTGGCTTTATTCAGCCTGTGGACGATGCGCTTTTTGCCGCAGAGGGAATGAGAATCTTTGTGAAAAGGCGCGCTTTACCGGTTACCATGTCAATGGCGGATACGCCGAATATGTGGTCGTTCCTGAAAAATTTGCTTATCCCTTGCCAGAGGGATTTTCTGATGAAGAAGCTGCGCCTCTCCTTTGTGCAGGGATTATAGGCTACCGAGCACTTCGGTTGAGTGGAATTAGGCCCGGAGGCCGGCTTGGCCTTTATGGCTTCGGCGCCTCAGCCCATGTGGCCATCCAGGTCGCAAAACGCTGGAAGTGCAAGGTCTATGTTTTCTCGAGGAGCGAAAAACATCGGGCTTTAGCAAAAAGCCTTGGTGCTGCCTGGACAGGGACGATAAAAGAGGATCCCCCAGCGAAAATGGATAACTCAATTATTTTTGCTCCAGCAGGAGAGCTGGTCCTCTATGCTTTAAAGTGCTTGGAGAAAGGCGGGACGGTTGCCTGCGCAGGAATTTATATGACGCCCATTCCTGAAATGGACTATACAAAATACCTTTATTATGAACGGACGCTCCGCAGTGTGGCCAACGCCACCAGAAAAGACGGGGAGGAGCTCCTGCAAATCGCAGCTCAGGTCCCAATTCGGACGACGACTCAGCTTTTCCCTCTCGAGGAAGCAAACGAAGCTTTGCAGCTCCTCAAAGCAGGTCGAATTGACGGCGCCGCCATCCTCAAAATTTAAGAAAAAATAAATAAAGAATAAATAAAGATTGTAGCGGTTTGATTCATCAAACATTTCCCCTATATCCCCTCTTTATCGAAGGGGGGGTTGTCATTTTTTGCCCGTTGAGAAAAGGTATATCAATTCTTATCTCTGCCCCTTCTATCAAAGGAGGTAAATATTTATTTCCCCCTTTAGATAAAGGGGGGATGAAGGGGAATTGATTTGTTTGAAAATTCACGCCCTTTGCGCTATATTTAGAGCGACTAAAAAAACGCTTGGTGTTAGAATCAAGCCAAATCAGATAGATCAATTTAACGCGCCCGTAGCTCAGTTGGATAGAGCGCCTGACTACGAATCAGAAGGTCGCCCGTTCGAGTCGGGCCGGGCGCGCTCCTTTTTCCCTCAAGAAAATCCGTAAAATTCAGTATTATCAGCTATTTAGGGAATAAGGGGGACGGGCCAAGTTAAGTAGTTGAAAATACACACATTATCTTATTTTTCGACCTTAGAATTCCTCTTAAATGATATTTTTTTGAGCCAAAAACGTCTATTTAATGAGACTTTACTCTCATGC
>Ga0315280_10001779_pt1 | contig 36118 bp, 38 predicted proteins | sample YL17G06_40_MG_FD_203697 | JGI IMG/M metagenome (GOLD analysis project Ga0315280, IMG submission 203697) | Sediment microbial communities from Yellowstone Lake, YNP, Wyoming, USA - YL17G06_40 | ecosystem: Environmental > Aquatic > Freshwater > Lake > Sediment | place: USA: Wyoming | collected... | reverse complement strand
GAGGGTCGGTGAAGCAGATGTGAGTCACGTGGTCGAAGTGGGCGTGCGACAAAAAAATTGCGTCAATTTCTGGTTCCGAGTATGGAATATCGGTGAAGACCAGCTTCTCCTTGGCATAGAGTCCTCGGATCTTTGGCAGCAGACCAAATTCGAAGTGGTCTCCCAAACCGTTTATTGCACGCGGGGAAAGCCAGCCTGTAAAGTATTCTGCACCAAAATTGAAGGACTGGCCGAAATCGAACAGCACTTTCGTCTTTTTATCTTGCACTAGGATCTTGTTGCCGCCGATTTCGTTGACTCCGCCATAGAAAGCGACCTTGACCATTCGATTCACGATGATATACTATGCGAATGCTGCATTTAGCTCCTTTTATGCATGCATGCATGCCGAAAAAGCTATATGCTCAACTGACCTCCTGCAAGGCAGCCAATCTGTAACTATATACAAAAAGTGCCTCTATTGAAGTTAGAACCCTTTTGCCTTGGCATACTTAAACAAGGAATAGGGCATGCAAAGAAGTATAAAAGAAAGGCAGACTTACTGCAATCCTCGTTCGAATTCAGACATTTTTTTCTCGGACAAAACTAGGAATGGCTCGATTTCTTTACTTATGTACTCTGTATTAGAAAATGGGTCGTAAATAGTAACGTAAAATTTGACGTTTTTTCCTTCCTTTTTGCTTAGTTCAATCGCTTTTAAACTTCCTACTTCAGCGTGTTTCCAAGGAATATATAAAAGTTTACTTGTATTAACATCGACGACTTCCCATTTAGGCAAGATGTAGATTTCATCAAAGCAGCCTAAACCTCTATATTCTGTTCTTCTCAAAAAAGAAATTGGCACATCAAGGGTGGTGGCTGCTAGAATAACGTGAGATATGGTGATGCTATTTCGAGTTCGATTTTCCACTAAAATAGGCAGTCCTTGTTTCAAGACATCGGGGCTCGTGTAAAATTGTTCACTGTGTCCTTTGGCGATAACCTTTTTGCGAATGGCATTCAACACCTTTACATTTACTTGACTGAAAAATCTATTATATAGACTTGTGATCGGTAAGGGAACTATTGTCAGGCCAATGCTAATAATTGGGATAAGTATGGATTGAGATATGTAAAGAGAGTCCAATAGAAATTTGGTTATCGATAGGTTTGATGCATTGTCTATAAAAGTAAAGAAAAACATCAAAACAGGCCAAAAAAGCGATAGATAAAAAAGACGTTTCATGGTACGTTGTCGATACAAGAGGCCTCTTGAAAAGAATGGAAGATAGCCTAAACTTGTTGGCGCGAACCACCAAAGATGAATTAATGGTAACGCCAGAAAAACAGAAATCTTGCCGTATATGCGCAAAATAAGAAAACTCGCTATGGGCCATATCACTGAGGCAAAGATAAGTAGGCCCACAAGCAGCCTAAATCTGTTATATCTCGCCTTAATATCAATTCTCTTCATTTTTACCCCAAGTATGTTATCTTTAAGTAACATATAGAGGTAACCCAATAGTCGTGGCCTAAATTCTCGTTAGACCCTTCTTTCAAGTTTCTGGGTAGCTGAAATAAGTATATCCAAGTATTTTTCAACATAATAGCGTGTTTTCGGCTTAATCAACTCAGGAACCAAAAAACTCTGTTATAGGTAGTTCTGTGTCTGGATTATCTGCGGGTTTATTATTCTTCAATTTTTGAAGGAAGAATGAGTAAAAGAGTTTCCAGATCCAGTTGCAGAACTAGCCAAAGAATTTCAAGTCTCAGAAAATTTTATGAAGGGGAGACTTGAGTTTGAAAGAGTGCCTAGGAATCTTTATAATTTCTGAAGTTTCAACAATTGTCTATGGAAAATACTATAATCCCCCCACTTTCCGACTCTCGAAGAAAGAAAATCAAAGAAATAGTTAAGTTCCACTATGGGATTGATGCTGATGACCGCGATATTGATTGGATAAATAAAATGCTAAGAAATCACTATACCGTGCTTCATGATCAAAGGATAATAAGAAATCTTGTAACAGTAAACATCGACAAAATCCTGTTGAAGCACAGAGACAAAATTGGAAGTGCAGAGTTTGAGAGAATGACAATGGATAAGCTAATTTTTCGGTATTTAACTTTCGCAAGCATGTGCTATAGGGCTGGGATACCTATTGCCACGATCTCTCTTTGTAGAACAGCTTTAGAGGGAGGTTTGAAGGAAAAAATAGCTGAAAAAATAGCAAAAGATGAGAAGGGAATATGGGAAGTGATTAAAGAATCATCAAATTTGAAGTTATGGCAATTGGTCCAAAAGGCTGAAGATGAAAATATCATAAGCAAAGGTGAGATTGAGAATTTTTTTACCATTGATGAAAAGATGAAGAAAATCATCGCTAATCCGAGGAACTTACTTGATAAGTATATCCATGCGGACTTACCTACAATAATAGCATTTCTTAAGGAAATCGGAGCCGATACGGAAGTTATAGGTAACGTGGATCTCATTGAGAAAAAGAAAATTCAGGTTCAAACCTTTATTGATAAGATTGCGGTATTCATTTTGGTAGCAACTTCACGGATTGCAGAAAGGCTATATTTCTAGTTAAATAAAAAATATGAGGCACGGTTGATTCGTCAAGTCTTAGAATGTTCATACGCAGCAAGGGATGTTTTGGGTGAGTTTTAGAAAGCGTCCAAAAGAATTCGATTTTTCAGAAGTTCAAAATCAGAAGTTTCAATGCCAAGAAGGATGCGGTAGATGTTGTGTGCACAAAGGTCTTATTCGTCTTCCGTATAACTTCTTGACGGAACAGGATGAAAATAAGAATCGATAAAGAGGAACTGAATAGGCTTCTCAGGTTTTCTGGTGGTGAATGGATAGTCTCTTCAACGCCCTTTGGGTGTCCTTTAGGACAATCCAAAGTCTATCTCAGAAGAAGAATTGGAAGATTAGGTGGTTTGCAGATTTCAGAATGTCTACCAAACGATGAAGCTAAAAGATTAAAAGATGATCTGAGAGGATACCTCAGGCAAAGATATTCATAGACACAAACATAGTTCTTATGTCCCGATAGTTAGACCTTGTGAAGAAAGCTGTGAGGAATAACTTGAATAAATGAGGGTGTCCTAACTTATTGGGAATTGAAATGACTAAAAAACTCCTCAAACAAGCGCGCGCGCTGGCTCGTTTGAAAAACAGTTTCCTTCCCTATTTCAAAGTCTACTCTATTGAACGTAGCTACAAAGAAAAAGGACCGCTAAGGCTTTACCATTTTTCTTCCACCGCAAGCAACAGAAAAATCATCGCGGAGGATGTTAGAACCATGAAGTTACTCTATGACGCGTTTCCTAGCCAAACTTGCATAACAAGGGAAGATGTTGCCTTGCTGGCAAGGAAAGCATCTGCCAACTATGAAGCACTTCTACATTCGATAGGAAGAATAGTCAATCTTTACCGGCTACACATACCTTTATCCCTATGCATATACTTCCCTCCAAACATGTTTAGGGTGTGCTCAAAGGTATTCACATTTGACAATAGCTTGAAATCGGCGCTTGAACGAACATAGCCTTGGCACCTGATGCCATGCGCAATGCTCTACGTCTTTTTTGTATACTAACTAGGAGCAATCGATAGTGCGATGGTGCACGCGCAGTCTGGATGCGAATAGACGCGTGCCTTTCAATTTCAGCGAGGGAAAAAGGAAAGAGAGTGAAGAAGAAAAATGAAAAGGAAAACATAAATAAAGGGACTTCACATAGGCGCGCGTTGCAATATCAGTATCTGGCTTGGACTGACAACCCGGTGGAACATCGCCCCGAATTCACCCTATTTCCGAGTCCATAGCTATTTTAAGTGTATAAGAAAAGATAAATATCCTTGGGATGGAACCTTACTACTTGGGGAATTAGTTGGTTAGAGGATACTGTGAAGCCCTTCCTATAAACGCACATGGTGGTGCAGATGACACGGTTCATTATCTATGGTCTCTTCATGCTTTGCACGGATTCAAGGAGATCTTTGTTGAGCCCCCAGAAAGAACAGGAGTAATCGGAAGTTTGGTGACCACTGCTGAGGCTTTTCGAATACGACCACACCTCTACAAAAAAATCGAAAAGCTCGACTTTGTGCGCTATGTGCCAGAAACACTTCATAAGTATTCGTTAGCTAGGACTAAGAAGCTTGAAGAATGCATTCACCAATATCTTGCAGACATTGATTCAGGCAGGTCAGGTGATGATATTGCTGAATTAAGATTGACCCACATCGTTAATCTTTACAGTAGTTGGGTAACAGGCTGTGAACTTCAAGCTCCTTTGATATGCTCAACACCAGGAACACTTTTGCGACCAGTATCATATCTGGATTCTTCTGGAGGAATCGGGCGCGATCCCGAGCTGACTTCGCTCAGGCACAATATGAAACTGTGGTTTTATACGCATCTCTCGAATTTCGATTTGGAGCTGCCTTTTACCAATAAGGTTTTTGATCTTGATGCAGAATTGAATAATTTGAACGAAAAACTAGGAAAGACGCGCTTCCTTGCAGGCAAATTCAATTTAGTTGAAAAGTCAAACCAGCTCCGGGATGGTTTGCTACAAAAGATAAGGAAGTACGCTTTTAGAGTCACACAATTTGCCAAGCACAATGCTAGGAGAACAGGAGTAGTCGCTGCAAGTTGTGCCGTAACGATGTTAACAGGAAATCTGTTTGCTTTGAGTCCTATTGTTGTTGAGATTCCAGATCTGGTCAAACATATCAGAGAGGACATCATTCATAAGGGATTTGACTCACATTTTGTGTTTGAGCCGCCTCCTTTCGTTTATGTTCCGAATTACAAAGATGTCATTGACAAAGCTACAATAGATCCGGATGGAAGGTTTATTTTCTCAACAAAGCCAGAATGCAAGAAGATTCCATTGGGCGATGGAATGTCCTATATTGAACTTCGAGCCAGACAAGAAGCATTCTTTCAGCAAAAGAAAACCCAAATAAGAACGAGCTGGTAAAAACTAGGAGTCAATGAAAATCGGGGCGGAGCTACCCCTAGCCTCGACAAAATTGGAGATGTCTCCCGCATTTTCCCCTTTTTTCTGTTTTAGCTTTTTTATGTTTTCACTTAGGGCGCGTTAGCCTGTTGCTAAATTCTGGAAGTTGACATTTACTTGTTCAACTGTGCTTGGGTTATGCATATATGATCTGGTATGGAGAAGTTTGAGAGTTCATGTTCCATTTTGGCTAGGCCGAACTTGGATGACGTCGAGATGGTGGTGCGGCAAGCGTATCACCGGCATGGTTCGGGCAGGCCGCCGAGAAAACCGATGGGCATCTTCAAAGCGTTAATCATAAGGAGGCTTCAGCATGCATGCATGCAACATGGGGAAGTCTTGAGAATGATTCCAACTATGCAAAAACAAATAGCCTACCTGAAAGGCAGAATCGACAAACAAAAGCCAAAAACAGAAGAGAAGCCAATAATATCCCTATAAGCCCACTTTTTTCTACTTTCTTTTTCCCTAAAAGATTAATCAATTGATTAAAAATACAGAAATCAACAAAACGAGCCTAAAAGCGAGCCTACTTTGCCTTTGAAAAACCGTAGCCATCGCTTTTTCCTTGCCTTCTTTAGGGAAGTTATTAAATGCTGCAAGTGGCGTATGTGCACATTGATTAACGTCTGTGTAAGTTTTCAGTTGATATTTGAAATTCACAATAATAATAAGCTGGAGTTAGAAACATAAAACTGTTTACGAACAAAAGGGAATTATGAATGAAAGGGATGAAAGACTCGGAATATCAGGCATGTATTAACAATCTTGGCTTGCTTGAAGGAGAAGAAATCAAGTTGCAGTATGTTTGTTTCAGAACAATTATTTGGGGTGGTAAGCAAGGAATAGATAAGAAGGGTCTTTTGGTCTTTACAAATGACAACATGATATTCATGCAACAAGAACGTGGATGGAGTTCACAATATGCCCAAGCATTAAGAATCCCGCTTGAACAGATTAGCGGTATAGCTTCGGGTGGAATGGCAATTAAACATATTCGAATCATTACTGGTGTAAGTGGTGTTTCACAGCAGCATGAGTTTTTCAACTTTTATGCATGCATTCATGGGCAACAACAGATTCACGAAGTTAGAGCAGATATCGAGAATCTTCTCAAAAAAATGAGAGAGGAAAAGAAACGATTAGCTCAAGAAGCATTGGCAAAAGGAACAGTTCCAGCAATGATGTTTTGCAAGTACTGTGGAACTAGAAATAAAGCAGATCAATCTCATTGTGCAAACTGTGGAGCACCATTGACTTGAATTGCCAAGTATTGTTCAAAGAAAAAAACGAAATCAATGCACAACTATAAAAACCTAAAAAATTTTCTTTGCTCTTTCTTTGCCTTATAGAGTATTTCCTTATTTTATGAGCCGTATGTGCGTTGAGGGGAGCCTCTGTGTCAATCTTTCAGTCAGTATGAGGATTGTTTTGAAACTGAATCTGAGCTGATATAACATCAGAGTCAAGGTGATATCAGAGGATAACCCCTGAAAACACCATGCTACTCTCCCGCCACTTTCAAAAAAGGGAAAACGGGAAGACCGATTATTCCCCCTCTTTTATTGGGAAAAAGTTGAAGGGATGTTAAACTGGACACCTTTCTTGAAAGGGTTTCCCTTTTCTCCCGAACAACGGAACTCTTAGTTCTGATTTCGCTTTCTTCCAATTTAATCAATTGATTGAACTGGCTTATAAGGACTGATGGAAGAAAACTACTTCTTCTTCATCTCCTCTTCATGTTTCCATCTTTGAATTTCATGCTCTGGAATGCCAATATTTTGACGAAAAACTTGATGCATAACAACACTAGCCTTTATTGTTGAGTCTTTTTCGCCAAAACCAAGAATATGATACATTTCGTGAAGGAAGAAATAGACAATTAACATTATGATTTCAGTCTTGGTCATTCCTTCGGATTTCCATTGCAAGACAAGATTAGTCAAATTCTTGTCATAGACCACGATAGTAGGGATGTTTCTCGACACCATTTCTTTCAGCAGTATCTCCGTTTCAGTTCCTCGATATTTCCTCAATAGTTCCTCATACTTTTGTTTGTCTTTTATTCGGAATTTGATGTGACACATGGTGGGGGGATATGGTGATGGAACAGTTATACGTGCATTTTCTATGAAATCATGATAATCAGATTCGAGCACATAATTCCAAGAAGATGTGTCCACGCCTTCAATTTCACAGAAGGCTCTTCTTGCCACTTCAAAACTGAAAAACAGAAAATCCTTATCTTTTCCTTCAGAGGCTTTCTTCGCACCTTGCATGATTCGTTCTAATCTCGCTTTATCCCATGAATCAGTTTTGCTTTCTTCATGGGATTCAAAATGCTCATTATACCTTTTGACTTCAACGAGTTTCTTGCAAATCGGACAGATATGATAACTTACCATTTCAGATTCTTCTGAGCCTAGCTTTCATTCTTGTCTAGCCTTTTCAAGAAATAGCGTCCCTTACTATTTCTACACAGTTCCCAGAACCTACCCTTTTCATCTATTAGAGCTATGCATTCTCCTTTTTTGACCTCTAGCGTGACCATCTTATCTGTGTCAAAAAGCTCTTTCCTTGAACCGTCTGCACCTACAAGAGCCTTAAACAGAACATGGAATTTTCCCTCTAAGTCCTTGGCTCGAACTGGAGATTTGATTTCAATTTGCTTTCGCATGTGTTTTTGTTTCTGCGTTTCTTGGCTATATATGTTGTTGAACAAGTAGAACTTAGGACTTTCCTTCTTGCTTGTGTAACTAACTCTCTCCTTTCAGCTATGACTTTTCCGCTGTTTCATTTCCTTCGACATAGAAACAGACACAATCTACCTGTCTAAGTATCGAATCAATCCTGTTTAGTGTTTCCTTGTTAAGTTGGAATCGTTCTGGTCTGACGAACTCGACTTTATACTTTCCAGAAAGATACTCAAATATCCTTCCCCACTCTGTCGCTGTGAAATATCCACCTCTTCCTCTTATCTTGTCATCGTCTTCACCTTGAGGAAAGAACGTTTCGTAGACTATCACTCGTTTTCCCAATCTAAGCAATTTCTCAAAAATCTTCTGTTCCTCAAATCCGTATATGCAACACTTTTCAGTCTCATCCTTTTGATGCTCGTGCTTTTCGTCTCGTTCTTTCATAGTGCATTTTCCCGTTCTAAGATGGTGCAAAGTCTTACTCACTAGAATGAAATCAAAACTGTCAATCTCCTCTTTCTCTCGAATCTTTCCAAATGTTTCATTGTCAAAAAAGCTACAGTTATAGAGTTCAATCTTTGTGTCGGAAAAAAGTTTGGATTTCTGTTCAATGTCTGATGCGCATGAGGAGGAAAGCATATGCATGCATGCATGAGGGTTGAACGTTTCGCTCAAGCGGTTATATCCTTCTAAAAGTGAACCACTAATAACCGAAATAGAGTCTTTAAGATAGATATTGTCGGTTACTTCTACCAATCTATGTTTTGGAGTATTCTTGTTTTTTTCTTTTTCGCTCATGATAATGCATGCATGCAGCAATCTTCTTCAGAGCCAAAAGTTCGAGTCATTATACCCATGTATGAACCATTAGAAGTTGTTAAATGTAAGAAATGTGGTAAGATTATAGCAGACTCTAAAGAACTGATTAGAATTGTAAAAGGCGATATGAAGTGAAAGAGAACCTGCTTGATTTTAAGGAAGGATGGAGCAAAGTGATAGCTGACTTGAAAGAGCCAAAGACTTTCAGCACAATTGGAGAAAGGACAAAATTCACCATTTATTGTGCAGACGGCAAAATAATGTTTCAGTCTCCATATAAAGGTTGTAAAATCTCTGAGTCAGAGATGAAGAAGGTCTATGAGAGATTTATTGAGAAAATAAGTTGGAAGACTAACGACTACGCCGATATAACCGTTCACGCTTCCTATTTTCTACGATTGGTAAAAGAGTATTTTGTCAAGTGAAAAATGCGGAAAAGTTATAGCAAAACCAAAAGAACTAAAAATACTGAGGCAAAGGATTTGTCTTCAAAAAGTAATGACAGCCTAGAGGAAATAAATCATAAACTGCAATTAATCGTTGAAAACGCTTTTCTATCTAGACTTGATTTGATGTTTTCTGTTTTGGTATCATTAACAATTTTTCTTTTGGGTCTATTGCTCAATAACACTATGCCACGGATGGGTTTATTCTCAGCATTTTGGATAGGTATGCTTACACTTTTCATTTATACCCTGATTGGTGAATTCTATGCAATAATTAAGGGAGATATAGTTGGACGTTTCAAGTTTTGGGTAGCACTTGTATTTGATTTTATTACGCTTGGGATTCTACTATTCATATTTGTAATATTCCTAATATTTCCCGCTTCAATGATATTTCTTGTTCTCAGCTTTCGATTATAGTTTCGAGTTTGCCTCTCGATACTTGACCGATTTTCCTATGTCTGATAAAGAACGGTTCTGGATACAAGTAAGGATATGAACCAACTAAAGGGATTTCCAATGAAATAATTTGTGATAAATGATTTAAGAATGTTCAGATAAAAATACAGTTAAGAGGATTGTTTTTATGACACGGAGAGATAGAATGAAGGCATCAGATATATTTAGAGAGTCTAATTACGTATTTTCAAAGAACGTTCCTTTTTGGGAAGCATTTCCTGAAATCAAGAATTTTCGGATTGAAGTTACAACCCTCAGCGAAGGTAGTCAATTTGTAAATTACACAAGTGTATATACTAAGGAAAATAAACCTGGAGAATACATCGATTGCAAAAATCCGGTCTGTTACAACGGCGGTTTCTCTATAGGTCAGATATTGCGTGAGATGGTTGGAGAAAAACAAACACACTATGAAGGATCAGCTCACTGTCAAGGCTATGAAGGCTCACCTAAAGGAAGAAGACGATATAGATCTTGCTTAAGCAACTGGAAAATCAAAATAGATATAGAATACAAGTAATCTACAAAAGAAGTCAAACTTGGCCTATAGAATTTTGATGAATGATATAAATTGTCCTTTCTTGGGTGAACTCCAAAACAGAAGACTATGTCCTGACCAACTTCTATTAGTTTATCGTGAAGTAAATTATATCCAAGTTTCGGAAGAGTAGAGTTGTGATGAAATGAATCTTCTCAGCAACTTAGTTCTTAACAATCGAAATTAGCCACTTGATTTTCGAGTATGAAACTTTTAAAGTTGAAAGCTATAAATGAATGAGGGAGTTAGTTTGAAACTATTGATCTTAGGTGGTGTCGATAACGCTGGGAAAAGCACGACAATACGTTATTCCACTAAATATTTAGGAATAAGCCTTGGCTTTGTAGAAAAATTCCTGTCACAAAGAAACCCGTCGAAACGCATTTTGATTAACTCGACGCCCGTCTATGTCTATTGTGCATCTCCTCAAGAGATTGCGGGAAAGGATGCTGCGAAATGTAGGAAAATTTTCAGGAAAAGGATTGAAGGAAGAGAGCCAAACGCGTTAATCATCATGCCATTCAATTTAGAAAGTAAGTATCAGCAAGGAATTGAATTTTGCTTGAATCAGATAGACAATCAGAACCTGAAAAATTTCACTTCGTTCGTTTTCTTAGATGCAGATTTAAATGAAACTAGAGGAGCTAATAATGAAGCTCGAAATAAAATTCAAGAGTTGAGTCAAAGAAGTTACTTAGTTGTAGGCGAGATAAAAAGAACAATTAGCGCATCAAAAGATGAACAAGGTAAGAACTTTAGCGTCTATATCAACAAACAACTAACTAGTTGAAATCAAGCTTTCAAAAAGCACATTTCAAGAAAGGAATATCTATGGTGAAATTGCACCCTCAACTTAAGGCGCAATTCAAAGCAGCGTTGAGCAATTATCATAAAACCTTAAGGAGCCGATTTCTGCGCAGAGAAATAGACTTCATTGATCTAACTGTGGCAAGTTTTCAGAACCTAAATTTCTTTGCTGGAAACCAGAACCTAAAAACACGCTCGAAGAGGATTCATTTGACACCTCAGGTGAGATTTTGTCGATACGGCTTTCTCTTTCCTAACAAATCCATCACAGTAGAGATGGGAGATTTACTTTTCGTGTTCAAACATTTTTTGGATGGGGTTCTGGAAGGTTATAGAGCGGTCATAGTTCAAGCGAAGTACACCGCGGACAACAAAAGAACATGGAAAATCGACACTAATCAATTCTATCTTTTGACTGAATGGCCTAGTTTTAGGATTGTGCGACCAACTTTCAATAGATTATATTCCTTAAAACCAAGAGCATTTTCATGGGCAATGTACGGATTTGTTGGACCTAATGCTGCTAACTATCCTATATATTACTCATCTGAAAGAATGCTTCGTCAGATAGTATCAATACCAAAAACTAATCCATGGAACTTTGATGTACAGCCACTCAGTGGTTGGGATAGCAGCACGAGTTTCTTCTCAAAGTTTATACAAGGTTTTGCTGGAGAGAACCTATTATCAAACCCAGCACATAGAGCTCTTGTGAATGACCTGTATATAGTTGCAGGGTGGAAACCAGATCCTCCAGAGGAACCAAGATGGGAGAATATGAATGCTGAAAAGAAGGGTTTCGGCATCGTTGAATTTGTTGTTGCATCCAGAGAACGTGAAGAGTAGCACAAAAATTCTGTTATTTCAGAAATTCGCCTGAACCTTTCTATGCCTCATAAAGAACGGCTCCGGATACGAGTACAGATGTAAGCCTTCCTGTCTCACATTTTTAAGTCTTTTCAATGGTTGCTTAGGAAATACGTCTAATTTAATTCTATCTAAATTACTTTTTATAAATGAAAACTGTAGTAGAATAATGGCATAGAGTATGAAAATGAAAGCTTTATTTCGATTTCTGTTCAATCTTGGTAATCTTGGTAGGTCTTACAGAACCGAATTCCTTGCGACATGTTTTGCATTCTTTATCTCTTTTCTCCTAGCTTTAATGGGAAAATTGACACAAGTTCTTAATCCTTGGGCTGATCTGTCAGTACCTATTACAATGTTAGCTTCTATTCTAACATTCTCATTGTGGCTCTTAGCTACCGACACATGCTTTTCATATGTTGCCATGAGGTATGTCAAATACCGAAACAAAGAACCTAAGGTCGCCATTATTTTTGTGAAAGGATTAACTGAAGATTCTTTTAGACAAGCAAGCCGCGCAACAGAATTTACTCCTGATCATCTAGACAAACGTCTAAAGGAAAGGAAGATGGTAACCGAGTTTATCTTACCTTCAGCGATAGATGAGAGGTATCCAATGATAATCAACCCATTTGGGGAGTTATATCCAGAGGAAGATGTATCAAACATGACTGTCTTGAAGAGTATAATGAGATACATAAAAATGGGTGGCGTCTTCGTCAATATTGCTGGGTTACCATTCTTCTACATGCGGGACTTCAAGAATAACATAGAGGATATCACTGGACCTATGCTTCAGTACTACATTGGAGGAAAGCCATCCCAGTTATCCAAAGCTAAAGGGTTACTGGATACGTATCAACCTGTCACCATGCTTGAGCCGTCAGTAACTGATGCTGGATCCTCGCTAGTGAATACTTGGCTCTATAAGAACCTCGGGATACGCACAACTCTCACTTCAGCTCGACTAGTAAAGGTGAGAACCGTAGAAGACTCTTATTTTAAGAAGTTAATCCCTAATAAGGAAGAGGTTGAAGTACAGGAGTTTCGGTCAGCGATACGTTGTGAAATCACTAACGCTAAACTTATCCCAATTCTTGTTGCAAAACTAACTCATAGAGTCACAGGACAACCAAGAGCATTCTACCCGATTGCTGCAGTTAAGTATGGCGTAGGGTATCTAATAATGGTTGGAATGGCGTTAGAGAAAAAGAGAGAGCAAGATCTGACGATTGTCATAGACACTTTAAAAAGAATTCAAGAGAAATTGGGGCAAAGAGGATCATTGGACTAGGTTTCATTGCCATTAGTTGACTTTCCTATGTCTTATAAAAAACGGTTCTGGATACCAGTACGGGCTAAAGACGAAAGAATACGCTCTAGGCAATCTCGTTATCAACTTTGAACTTGGATGCAGTGTCACATCCTTGAATCTTTGAACTTCTCTCTCACTCATCGCAGCCATAATAAAATAAGTTCCAACATTCCTTATCTCCGATTCTATACTCGTGCTATACTGAGTAATGAGGATAAAACCTACACCTCTCTTTCCAAGTTCATTCAAACAATAAACAAGATTCTTTGCCTTTAGCAACCGAGTCTCATCCAAAACAACAAGCAATTTCAGTTCATTCGTTTCAGGCCATGTCGACGCGTCTTGATAGATCTCTTCTAACTCATCGCTGATATCCTTCTTTCCATGTGTGAAAACAACTTTCAACAATTCATGGTGACCAAGTCTCTTTACTGATGTTTTTCCTTTAATGATGTATTTGATGTGAATGTTGGTAAATACTCTTGGTGGTTCATCTCTTCTGTCTGCTGTCATCTCTACCGAATAGTCTGAAAAATCTTGCCTTTTCTTTCTCAATATTGACACAACGTGATAACTGCTGCATGCAGCTAAACTTGCTAGAACATTCTCCATTGGCGATAGCTCGTAGGACAAAAACTAGGGATTCTCCGAACGGACATTCCAGCGAAACCGATTGTTGTAAGAATCATGCCGAAGAAGAATTCGACAAGTTGACAGAAGAAAAAATACAAGCAGTCAAGCAGAGATTGACAGCCCAATACGATCCAGCATTCAACCGTCAACACTTTTTCTCTCTTTCTATGGGGGAAACAAACGAAAATCAAAAATGAGTAGTTAGAGGTGTCGTTCAGGAATTTGTCGAGATTTCATTCATAGTCCTTAAGCTACTCGTATAACCTTTCAAGCAGCTTTTCCCGAACAAAAAGAGATGGAGATTCTTTCATCATTTCTATCAGAAGCAAGTCTGGTTGTTTATTTTTCATTTTGATTAAAGCAAGGAGAAGAGGCCGTTCTGTTTTAGCTTTGTCTTTCAATGATTCATAGTTCCACTTGATCACTTCCTTTGATGCCAATTCGAATTGTATATTAATGGAAGTATTTAGTGCGACGTAAATAGCCACAATTCCTACAAAGAAGGAAACATAGATTGCTGGTTCGTTTATATATGGTTGTAAAATAAATATAATATAAAAAATCGCTGAAATTGCCAAGATTTGAAGAAGTACCCAGGCTCCCACCTTTCTTCTGGACAATTTTCTATGTTGATACCTTGAATCCACAAGTCTAGCTAAAGAATCAGTATTTTCTTCTATATTTGCTTCTTTTTCATTCTCTACCGTCGTATCAGGTTTTGTAGCACTGAACTTGTTCTCTTTGCTCTTCTTTTCTTTCTGTCCAGCTAGGTAAATAATAGTTGTAACAAACAATGTTGTATATCCAAAGAGGTTCTGTACCCACAAAGGTTGTTCAGTCTTTACAGCCCAAGCAAGAGACCCTAAAAAGAAGAGAATCGTTGATGGTATTAGAATTGCATCTTTCCTTGGGTTCCAAATATACCAGATGAGAACACCCAAAAGAAGTGACATCCCAGAAATAGGAATCGGGAAAAGTATGTCAAGATACGATTTCTCAGTGAGATCAGATATTCTTCCGGCAGATTCTGACAGAATTGAATAAATGTTTCCACCCATCAGTACTCTGAATAGATTCGGATTTGAGGTCGGCATGATGTATACTGCACCAGCCAAACTAGTAAAATTTAAATCTTGACTTCCAAGTACCTGCTTCCTTTTGCCATCATAGGAAAACTCTCCTTTTGGACGCATTGCTAAAAAGTAGTTACTGTGAGATAGTCCTCGAAGGAAGACATAACCTATCGTTTCCCAGTCATCTAAATAGACTTGATCCAATTTCCCCTTAATCTGTGTGGTATATGCTCTATTGATGGGAACCGACACCTCTAATAAGATACCTGCCCTATCTTCTATTAGAGGCAAAGAGAAGTTTTGGCTTCCACTGACCATCAGACTTCCATTGTCTGCTCCAAACCCAAGAAATATGTCACAACTCCTCTCTAAAACCGAAATAGAGACGCTTTCAGAATCGCTGTCTTCTAACGTGAACAAGACATCTGTACTTGGATATCCAGATTCAACAAGGAAGCTTCTAACTTGAGGGTTCACAAAGTGCATTACTGCAGTAGCATTCTCTTCTAGAAGCTGGTATGAAAAGTATATGATATTAGTTGCCGTAATTTCCAATTTTCCTGTCCCATTGAAGAGCACAACATCATAAAAAGCGGAACCCTTCTCACCACCTTTGACAACCTTCAATGAGTCTATTTCACAGTCTTCATAGGGAATGCTTACATTGAAGCTTTCTCTGATAAACGTAAATCTATTTCCTACGGCGTGTTTGACCTCAATCCAGCCAACTGTATCAAAACCGAAGACTTCAAAGTCTCCCATAACTTGGAAATCCCGTTCTGGCACGAACCAAGTAAAATAGGGAATTATGATGGCGCTTACTAAGAAAATGAACACAGCAAGAAGTAGTCCTACGTTTTTTGATCTGACTTTTTTGAAATCCAAACTACATCTCTTCTTATTGCGTTGTTTCACTCACTAAAATATTTCTAAAGAAAAAATTGAGAGTTAAGATAATAGTCTTTTTGATATCCAACATTAGCATCCATAAACCTAGACAAGTATTGCATATATTCAAAGACGGCAACTAATGAGAAAGCATCAACGCGCGCAATACTCTTTTCTCTCGGTCTCTGGATACGCGGGGGATATCGCCAGGTTAGCGTTGAGTGACTGTAGGGTAGAGGACTTGAACCCGTTTGGGTATGGAGACGAGGAGATCAAAACCCACAAACAGACAAATCCATCAATATCTGTCAACCGAGGCACGCTTAATGGCTCGGCAATCCCAATCTCCCTTAGACTTGAGGGCTTTCTAATATGGTCAACATTTTTCTTCCGTTTTCATTAAGTCGCAATCGCAGGTTGTCTGTGCAGATTAGCTTCTTCTTTTCAAGGGACTTGACGGCGTTTTCAAAAGCCAGTTTCTGGATCCCTTGCTTCGTCAACGTTTCATACAACCAGATAGTCGAGAGTGGCTTTTCTGTAAGCATTTTCAGTATTCGAATTTCAAGGTCGCCAAGCATGAACATGGCTGATTCAGATGAATAACGACGTCGGACAAAGAAAGACTTTGTGAATTTCGAATCAGTAATTGTCTTTCAGTAATCGACTAGCGCTTGTTCTTGCTTAAGAAACTTCTCACGATCTATTCTCAAACACTCCGCTCTGTTGTTTGTCAGCCTTTCACTTCACTTTGTCTGCTGCTTCTTCCTCTCAAAGTGAAGTTCAAGAAATCGTGTCTTGAGAACTATTTTGTCTGGGTCTCTCAAATCACGTAAAAGTCTTGGAACTTGCCTTATTCTTTCAAACATTCTCTTTTCACCTCACTATACTGTTGCTTCTTGTCTCAATCATTCTTACTTGTCCTGCCAGCGAAAAACCCCAATCCGAATATTATGAGAGCTATTATTCCAGTACCAATAGCCGTTCTAATCCCTCTACCGGCATCCTCCATTTTCTTTCTCTCAATATCTTCTTTTATCCAATGAATCCACTCAGACAATCTATTATGTTCCTGAGGATGGTTGAAATACCACCTGTTGAATTCGACTTGAACCTTGCCAATGGCTTTAAGTGGACCTTCTAAACTAACACCCTGCTCATAAAAAACATAAACAGGCTTGTCTTTTGCGATCCCTATTGCGGATTCCACAATGGTCCACATTGACGGGAGTGCACCGTTGATAGGATATCGCGGCACCCAAAGAACAACTATGCCATCCACTTTGGGGATGGTCTCATTTAAAAGTTCAATAACCTCCTTTTCAGAGAGTCCAGGAATATTAATCGTCTTAAGTTCCAGGTTGTCAAGTTTTGAAATATGACTGAAATATTCGTTAACCTCTGCAACGTCATCTGGTCGCAAACTGCAAGATAGGAACATTAGTGATGTCATTGATTTCACCGTTCATATATATTCATCAAACTGAAGCTTAAATCTTTGCAAAATGAAGATTCCGCAAAATCTTCGCTTGTGGTAGTACCCGGAAAAGTTTCGAATTCACCTTCTACATGTGTTTCCAAGATGTGAACTTGAACCCTTTTACGTGCTAGTCCGTAGAGACCGAAACCTTTTTAGGAAATAGCAGTGGGCTATTTCACGGCATTTTCAGGATGGCTAATCAGATTCGCTGCTTTTGCAAAAAGAGGCTTTTGATGGGGCTGTATGGGTTTAGACCTGCATATTCTTAATCTACAACTTACTTATAATGTTGATTTTAGTTTGATAAAATCCTGTGTATCCATTTTTTCTCCAGTTTTTCTTATGGGGGTGTTGTTACAGTCGTAAATAGGTAAAACACTTCTTATATTATTGCGTCCCATAACGCGCACTAAATCTTATCTGTCAGACAAGCTAAAAAGGAAAGGGGAGGTTTGGTTACGCCATATGACCAGGATATCTGGGGATCAATTGCCTTTGTGGAAGAGAGCAACCTGCCACCAACCATGCCTAATCGAAGGAAATTCCGTGCAAAACTTTGCATGGATCAGCAACTGAGAAAAGCAATTTCTAGACAGCAACTCAAAGATGCTGTAGCCTCGACTATCCTGAAGATTAGATTTGCCAAAGAGGCCTTTCATCAACTCGGTAAGATAGACTTGGAATTTTCTGCAAGACTCTTACGCCTGGAGAGCCCTCATGAGGTCAATATTAGGATAAACTTGAAAAATTACTACAGACTTGTTCGCGAACTCGATTCATTTATGTTTGAACTTTACGGGAGCTTTGACTACTTTTCTAAGGAAATTGATCTTGTCTTGGGTCTAGGTCTCAAGGATCCATATTGCAGTTTTGGGCAAGTCAAACAAGTGTTGGAAAAAAGGGGTGGCGACGATGATTTAAGACGCGTAACCCTGAAAGTGTGGCAATCTGAGTGGTTCGAGTATATTCGTAAGTTGAGGCATCGACTAACTCACAGGAATGGTATCATTGTCTGTTTTTCAAACAACGAATTGTATTTTCCAGATGACCCGTTATCGGAACCAGAATCCACTTACAAACGAATGAAAGTGATTCCGACTTGCCATTTGTGGTTAGAACAATCTATGGGATATATCGAAGAAGCGACTGGCTATCTCGGGGAAAGGGTATTCCCAGAATGGTAGTATCCTTAAGCCTTCCAACACTAGGGTGGCGTGCGCTCTCTCTCAGTATCGCTCGCGTCTTCTTGCTCTCCTCAACTTCCACTAGGGGAGTGGGGAAATCAAGATGGCGATCTTGCCACACAATCCTTCTATATGTAATTAGTCTCAATAACCATATACATAGGAGTGTACGAGCAAGTTGCTTTTAAGTAAATTGAACGCAAATTGAAATTACGGTGTTCGCTGCAATGGTAAGAATTAGAAGGGACAAATTCACGACTGGAGTTTTTTGGGAGCTATATACAGATTTGGAAAGGCAATATAGACCACATTGTTCTGGGTCCTAATGGTGTTTTTGTGATAGAGACGAAGAACCATAATGGATTCATCACATGCAATGGAGACTCATGGACGCAGCGCAAAATCGGTCAACTCGGTACGCCGTATTTGGGTAATATTGGTTGCCCGAGCAAGCAGGTCAAGAGATATGCGGTCCTGATCAGAAACCTAATCAGGGAAAGACTCGGGATTAGCGTTTACGTGAATTGTGCAATCGTCTTCACAAACACCAAGTATGCAGACAGATCGTTTTGCCTCAACAAGTATAGGTGCGCCAGTCTATTCGCATACTGATAGAAGCCTCGAGACCAATCGACTTCCGCATTCGAGTTTAGGAAGTCTTTTGTTTCTTCCAAGCTTCGGCGTATCCTCCGCACTGAATTCTCGGCCTTAGCTCCGATTGACGAACTCAGCTCGCTAATATGCGACTTGGCTTCAACCAAGAACAGCTTTCCAGAATCACTTTTGCCCAAAGCATCCCATTGAGGACCGTTTTCAGGCCAAAAATCAGCTAAGGGCCTCTTCTCGAGGCTCACGCCCAGCAAATCCAAGCTTTCCCAGTCGGAGTATTCGGCGTATTCGTCATTCTTCAAAGGAGACAGCCAGCGAATGCATTCACTTTCTGGCAGTTTCAGCTCTTCTGCGATACGAGAACTGAGGAGTTCTGGTTTCTCGTTGACAAGCTTCTGAATCCACTTCTTACTGCCTTTTTTGCCAGTAGACTGACGACAGCGGGCCATATATTGTCATTCTTCGCAGCAGTTTATAAGACTACTGCGGTACACGCATCCAATCGGTAGCGTGCATGCGTGTTCCTAAAATGGCCAAAAATGGTTTTAATTCCATTTTTGGGGGGTTGGCGCGCGCGCTGGCCCTGCATTCGATTGTTTCAACGGATTGGGAACTTTGAATGTGGCGGGGATTTTTCTTCCATCGCTAGGAGTGACATCTGGTTCCGTGCTTTGGTCAGGATCTTCGAGATTTCCCCCCGACAATTTACTATCATTTCAGACTTCAACTTTCCAGCAAAATTTTCAAGTTCTTTGATTGAGACTTCAGTGAGATGCTTGCGTTGCTCCTTAACAAAGCTTCTAAAAGCCTTTTCAACCTCGGCAGATGACGCTACATCAATGCCGATTTCGATGTTATCGACAAACCCGTTTTCGGTCAGGTTAGCTGAGGTGATAAGAATCCTCTTGTCACTCGCATAAGCTTTAGCATGAAGATTGTCTGATGCATAGAGTCTGAACCTGTCACCTTTGAAGTGTTCATGCAATCTTTTGACAAAGCCAGACAAGCTCTCGTAGTCTGTCATGCCCAACAAATGATCTTCAATATTCAACCTAAACCAAATTTCAATATTTTTGATCTTCTCAATTTTCTTGTCTGGAAGAAATGCATTCAGTTTTTCGATTCCCTTTGTGGAAAACCAAGGTGAGGAAACAAAAATCCAATCTATTCCATCTTCAAAAACAGATGCAAGATTATCCCAAGTGGGTGCTGTGATATTCATTTGAACTCCTCCTTGATATGAGATATGATTGCTTTCACGAGTTTTTTGTCTACCACAACAGGTTCCCCTAGACTTCCAAGTTTGGGTATCTTCTTTGACTCAATTTCTTTGATTTTTTCTTCTGAAATGAAGAAGGTGACTAATTTCTCCGGTATATCGATCATTTCTTCGCATAAACCAAGCAGTTCACGAAAGTGCTCAAAGGCTTCCTTTGACAAACCGATACCTCCATGAAATGTGTCGAGGAGAAAAAGGGACGGTTTTCCCAAGTCTCGATGTGGAACAAAAGTTTGAAAGCTGATGTCATATTTGTCGCACTCTGTCAGAAGTGGAAGTGTGGATGTCAAAAGGAAAGCTAAGCCGTGAAGACCTTTCTCAAATAGTTTATTGCGGTCTTCGCTTTGCTTGATACCTAGTCCATCAAAGATTTTTTGAACAAACTTGTCATCAAAGAGAATCCACGTTGCGGTAGTGTCGTATTCGATTGGTTCAACCGAAGTGATGATTCCAACTTCTGTTTTCTTTTTACCCTTGGTTGGTTCTTTGAGGAACACGTTTATTGCGCGTTTGTTTATAACTTCACCATGATGGAGGCTTATGCCGTGGAATTTGGATTTGAACCGCTCTTTGTTTACTTTGACATTGTATCTGGGAATGGCATGTGTTTCGTAGCCAGGATTTTCCGAAAGATGTTCGACTTCAATGCGTGCTTCGGGACGACTGTATCGGGTGACTAGATAGTACTCTCCATTCTGCAGCCAAATTGCACCTTCGTGGAAGAAGAGCCCTGCTCTATAGTAGTCGATTACACTAATGGTATTGCCGGACTTGTCGACAACCTGAAATTCTCTATCAGAGATCGGAACCCTTATGCTCTTAAGATGTAATGTGCTAGGCCCTTCTTTGCATCCTCTTGCTAGCCAGAAGATTTGGTTTTTCTTGAAAATCTTTCTTTCCTTTTCAAGTTGTTTAAACAACTCAACTCCGACGCCAAAACAGTCTTTATAATCCTCTTCAGAATATCCTTCAAAATCTGCCCGAATTTCTTTAAGCGCCCTACTTTCCCAGAGAGCACATTTGAAATGCCATGCTTGGAGATATTTGTTGTCCAGTGGTATTTTTACATCTCCTGGATTTTCCAGTAGCTTGAAGAACACATTGGGATGGTTTGCGAAGTATTGTTCAAGTGGTTCATCATTCAGAATCAAAACAACTGGCGCTTCACCAGTTCGTCCAACTCTTCCCGCTCTCTGAAGTGTGCTTGAAATATTTCCAGGATAACCGACCAAAATACAACATGTTAGATCACCAATGTCTATCCCAAGTTCTAATGCATTGGTAGCGCTGATAAAAGTCGTGTTTCCTGATTTGATATTTTTCTGTATTTCCTTTTTGTTTTTTGTGGGTAACGGCCTAGAGAATGCTACGGTTTTGCTTTTATACGGTGAACCGATACGTTCAAGCATGCCTCTAAGTTTTCCGTCGAAGCTGTTTGTACCTTTGACGGATTGTAGAAAAGAAATCGTTTGTATTGGTTGTTTCCATTTTGCAATGACCCGCTCAAAAATCTCAAGTGCGTCAGTGGTAGCCTCACGACGTTCATTACCACCTTTTGACTTTCGTGGCGGGTTCCACAGTAGAAAATCTTTACGAAATTTTGGAGCTCCGTCCTTCTTTACAACACTAAAAGGAACACCAACAAGTTTTTCTGCGTGCTCTTTTGGATTATTGATAGTTGCTGAGCAACAAATGAACTGGAGTTTTGTATTACCAAGTTTTTCACAAAACAGGCGCAGTCTCCTCATTACATACGCGACGTTGGCACCGAATACACCACGATATACATGTATCTCATCAAGCACAACATACTTCAAGTTCTTGAAAAACCGCTCGAATGAATAATTCTCTTCCTTTTCTCCAGGAGCCTTAAAAGTCAAAACTTTCGATGTAGCTTTCGGGTATGGGAGAATCTTGGCATGAATTGAATCCGGGTTCGTGATCAATATTCGTGCTTGTTTTCTAATCTTTCCTTGCTCTCTTCCTTCCCTTGTGGCTCCTGAGTATTCACCAGCAAAGACGATTTTGCCATCGAGATCTATTTTATAAAAGGTCTCATCTTCCTGTTTATAGTCACCAAAACTGATGATGCTATCGATTTGGTCAACGCTCAAAGCATTTGTAGGAAAAATGAGAAGAGCCGTAGAGTCTTTGGATTTGAACATTTCTGCAAGAACAGGAATCTGATAGCACAAGCTTTTGCCACTGGCTGCGGGTGTAGTGATAACAACGTTTTTTCCCTCAAAGATCAATTTGAGTGCTTCAACTTGGTGAGAGAAACAGTCTTTTCGCACATCAAAAGGTTCCAGGTTACTGTACTTGTTATTGACAAGTTCGATAATCTTTTCTGGAATACGACTCAGCACACTTTTGGGCAGTGCCATTTTATCAGCAGGTCGTCCCTCTACCCATTCTTCTTTCTTCTCAATGGTCAACCCACGAGTTTTGTCTGCTTTGAATTTATCCCCAAGTTCGTTAACAAATTCTTGAACTTGAAAAGTCTTGCTTGGCATATTTCTTCCTCAGAGTCGACAAATATTGGTAGGTCTCGATATGATATCTATTGCTTACTCTATTAAAGATAACTTCGGTTCGAACTCTTAATTTTGCGAATGATGTCATTGACTTCGTTTCATCCAACTATTGGATCAATCCCCGAACCCGCATAGCCGATGTTTTTTGGGCTTTCAGAAGACAACGTGGTCGGTAATGCATCTCTGAAAAAGCATCCTTTGCAAATGCTCAGGCTTCTATTGCTTTGATTATGTTCGCCAGATTTTCTATCCAAGATTGAGTAAATCTTTCCATCTTAGATTTATCTCTGCTTCGGCATATTACCTGCACTCGGTAAGCTGCGTTTGGCTTAGCAATATCGGGCTCTATTGTCAAATCCAGCCACTCCGGTTGAGACGGGAACTGCCCTTTTGGGACTAGTCTTAGAGTGTAATTTGAAACGTCTTGGTTCAGAATCTTGCTCAATTCTTCGATGCACTTGTTTTTTTCGCTGATGCGTTCTATCATCTCTGTGGCATTTCTGTCTGTCCTGATATCAAGGTTTCCCATCAACTCGTAGAATGCTGCCTTCTCAGAGAGATCCACGCCGAGCTTGTCTTTGACAAGTTGAATGATTTCATTGAGACTCTGCATTGCTGACATAGGAGTTGAACTCGTGGCTGCGAGAACACCGCGTTCGTCGTTTACTTCTACTTCAACGTCTCCCTTCTGTGCGATTTTTCCTTTTGCTGTGAGACGGACATTCTGGCCAAGCATCTTTGGCGGACGCGGGACCATGGAAGTATATCCAGCCTTGACAAGTTGATCGACGAGTTCAACAATGTCAAACGGAAACAATACATAATCAAATCGAATGCTAAAACGAACAATGACATTCTGGAAATCTATTTTCTTCTCTTGAACGACTGCTGACATTATGTTGCACCTCCCAATCTAGAGGGCAGTCCTAGCACGGGCTGTTCAAGCCAGACCGCTTCTCCCTCTGCTCTCCCGGCAGTCAATGTTGCAGTTGTTAGAGCTTGATCCCTAAGGAATATCGGCACTGTCTGCACTGGTTCAACTGCTCTAATTGCTATGAAATTGTCGTGCAACCCGGCTGAAAGTGTTTCGACAAAACGTGCAGGAAGATTGAAGATCCTCGCAATCTCATTACCCGGAACATATGGACTCAAGGTTGCGACAGCCTTTAAAATGTCAGGCATGAGACCCGAAAACTCGGTGAGTCTGACTATATCATTTGGCGAAGGCTTAAAAGTCAAGCCTATTTCTTTTGCTCGTGCCAGTGTATACTGCAACATCATGCTTATTTCAGACTGCAAGTGACCAGCAAGAAGACCTTCGTATTGCTGTCTTATCTGGTCAAATTTAGTGGCGAGCCGACTGAATTCCTGGTCACTTGTGCCTTCGCTCATTGCTCTTTCGTAGATTGAAGATAGATATGTACGTAAGACATCAGTCGACGACTCAACGCTTCTTTGTGTAAGAAACTCAAGTGTCTCTTCGGTCAGATTCTCGAGCAGCACCGCAAGTATTCTTTCTCTTGTTCTTGATCGTATTTCTCTGGTTGTTTCCCATCCGTAGATTGTCTTTCTTTCCAGTCCACATATTCTTGCCGCCTGGCTTCTATTTCCAACGGTATCTTCGAGCCTTCTGAATAACTGAATAATATCGCTTCTGGTAAGCATATGTGCATACTTCTCAGCTAACATGCTCGACAACCAACATCACCTCTTTTTCTGCATATTCACATGTGTAGTATACTACACAGATAAATATATATCTTTATAAACATTATGAATTGGGGGGTAGTGTCTTGCTTGAGTTGCGCGGCAAAACGTGGGTTCCTCGGTTTATCAAGAAACCCGAGTGAGTTGGAGAACCAACGGAGCAATACACTACAAGACATTAGAGGACTATTCGACAGAGCCCAACCGTATCCCCAATCTGCAGTCCAACAGATAAGAATAGCTGCGACCGGGCCACCAACATTCAGAATTCTGTCACCCGATACTCGAATAATTGAATTGGATATCGCCGAAATAGCGTTGAACTATCCAGGTTTTCCCGCAACGGGCAGAGGCCTATACGATCCGATTACAGGCAAGATAATCCTCTGTCAAGGCAAATGGTGTAAAGAGACTTTGATACATGAGACGCTTCATAGTGTTTCCTTTGGTGCGGTGAGACTTGATCTGGGAAGGCGCTACGTAAATCTCTTTGAGGGATTGACAGAGTTTTTTACTGGATTTATAATGTTCTGCAGATGCCCAGCCTGCTATGAGGCATGGAAAGAAGAGAGATATCAAGAATGCTCAGTGACCTATGCTCAATCTGTTAGGCTTTGGGCTGCTTTTTGCAGGTTTGCCCGTATCCAAGAGCCTTTGAGGATCTATTTTTGGGACGGAACTACCGACTGGGAAAAAAGATGTGACGAGTTAATCGCTTCAATACACCAAGCAGGATACCCAGCTTTTGGTGATTTTAGAAGGCGACCAATACCAACAATCGAAATGAAGATCTTGGATGAATGCCTTAAGAGTTTTGGAAGACCTCAGTTCATGCATATTTATGAGAGCCCACTGACTGAACTACTAGATTTCAATCAAATTCTTCATTAAGTTTTTGGAGTCGAGAACTTGAAAAACGAATTTCACGAGCGTCGAATGCATGTCAAGACCCTGTAAGCTGGTTCCCTCCATGTACTTTTTCTGTTATCAGGCTTAGTAGCGAAAAGGCGGTTGATTTGCGATTATTTTGAGGGTTTGAAGTGGTAGCCCGTGACGGGATAGCTTCAAACTCTTGTTCAAACTTTTCAGAATACCATCATTTTGCTTGTGAAGCCTAGCCTTAATGCGATTAAAATGACTAGTTTTACTAGCCTTTTCGCTATGCAGACGAGAGCTCGAGATCTTTAGCCAGAAAAATCCGAACAGCAATTCGAGTTTTCTATCTACTCCCTTACCTCAAATTCAGCCCACAATGGATAATGGTCAGAGATACGGTAAGACAATTGTTGCTTTGTGAGATTTAGCGATTTCAATGCTATTTTCGTAAAGTCGAAATTGCCTCCTCGCGCAAATTTCAGCGACAGCGCTGGAGTATTGTCGTTTCCAGTGAACCACGCGATCTGGTCGTAGAATTTGTTCTTGTCTGGCTTGTTTGGGTCACTAAAGATTGTCCGTGGAAGTTTTTGTAGATCTTCTGGGATGTATAGCCCGGTTGATGTGAAGGCGTCATACAGTCTATCTCCTTTTCGGTCTATGTTGAAGTCGCCGAGTGCGATCAGATTATGATCCCAACCATTGATGTCTTTGGCCCATTCAGCAAGCCACTCCGCAATTGCCTTGAGTTCAGGAACACGCTCCTCAGCGTCTTTTCCATAAATAACATGTAACGTAACGAGAATGAAGGTTTTTCCTGCTGACCGGAAACTGACTGCATAAGGCGTGCGTGCAAATTGCTTGTTGAGGGCATCTGGACCAATTTTGTCCAGTTGTTCTTTTGGGACGACGAGCTCACACGCTAAGCCGGAAATTCGTACCTTGCGAGTGTCAAATACGAATGCCATACGCTCGCTATTACCTGGTTCGCCTTTGGTCACGTCTGTCAAAATTAGTCCCCACTCTGATCCGAGCACTTTGAGCATGTGGCGCAGGCATTTGAGGTTACTTTTCACCTCTTGAAGGGCGATCACGTCGAAACGAGAGACAATCTCAGCAATACAGCGTAAAGCATGTAAGTCTCGTTTCGGAGAGTCATTCTCCTGACATTTCCAACTCTCTGTAAGGTCACCAAACCCCCTTAAATTCCAAGTAGCGACAAGCAAGTTACGATCAGGAATCTTGGCAGGAACATCTTCGTCAAGTGTGGCGCATAATACGGCTAATTCTTCTTTAATCTCCTTGGGCGGCTCATCAGTAATTTCTGGAATTGAACACTCCCCCCAGTATAAGATAACCATACTATTAGATATAAAAAATATGCGCAAAGTTGTATTAGCAGCCATCCTTTTGGGTATAAATCCCTTAGAGGTCTAAACCATTTCAGGTGTTAGTCCCGAAAGATAGAAAAGGATTAATTGCCGAGTGTGTAAGCGGTGTGATTTAACTTGGACTTGCCGACTCATGCCGTCTTTGGTTTTGCAATAGGGTTGGTTTTCTTTGGTCGCCCCGAAATCGCTCTGCTGGTAAGCCTGGGCACGCTCATACCTGATCTAGACAGAGAATATTGGTTTGTTCCAATGAAAGCGTATCGAGATGAACAATATCACCGAGCGTTATTTCATAATGTGTTTGTGATTGCATTGGCTTATCTCGTTAGCCCTTTCGTGTCACTCGGCATATTCCTCCACATGTTACTAGATTCGTTTACCACTTCAAAAGATCGAGGATGCGAATGGTTCTTCCCGCTATCAAGGGGAGTCAAACGTGGGATGTATAATGCTAATATGGAGCCACAGCCTCTTGACCCAAATGAACGGATCTACTTCTATCAGGAAGATCTAAACGCTGTGATAGAATACCCAGAACCAGACCTTCCTGAACCTGAAAGTCCGTGGAGAAGAGTCTACGGACCAGCACTAAACAGCAGCCTGCTAGACCGTGGATTCCTCTGCGGCGCCATCGCGGTTATACTAGTTTGGTTGCTGACTCCAGATTTCTCGAATCTTGGTTTCTTTTCAAATAATCTTGCAAAATGTGTTCCACACATTATCGGATACTTTTCTGTAGGGGCCCTTTTTTTCGCTGGAGAGCTTGACAGAAGAGACCAAGAAGCACCTCTCGGGAAAACGCAGCTTGGGTCTTTGAAGAAACTTAGCTTTTTGAAAATCCCCCTCATCATAGCGGGCGGTCTCTTGTGCATCATATGGTTTGCGATGTATTGGAGCGAAATATTGGCAAATCTTGAGGCAATAGGCTCCAATTGGATTTCTATACTCTTCGGAGCCCTACTGGTTGCTATATCAAGTTTTGCAATAGTAAAATGGCAAACTAGAAAAGACAAACCTCCTGCTATTGTCTGAATCGTAGGCGGTGACTTACATAGCTGTGCGCGGGTTTAGCGGGCGCTCTTTTTATGCCGAGTTTACATAGCGGTTTAGACTGTAAATCGTATCTAAATCATAGCTTTTTAAGTAGCCCGGGATAGCTTCAAACTCTCGGTTCAAACTTTTTCTGCATACTATCGATTTGCGAGTAAAAACTAGCTTATTCGCGATTGAAAAGGCTACGTTTTACTAGTGTTTTGGCTATTCACCCGAGAGCTCGACACTTTTTCGCAGTCATGTTATGGTGCGCTAGGCAACTTTCGATCCTTCTGATATAATGTCATCTCAAAAGTGAGAATGAACAGCTTCATAATGCTTCTAGGCGAGAGAAGTCTTGAGGACACTTGTGCGCGGCTTAGGTTGGATATCGACGCAAACATATTTCTAGATCCCTTTTTGGACGCATATCGATCTTCTATTAGAACTGCCACTTCCTTGTCCGTCTGAGACACAAGAGAGAGTTTTATTAGAAGGTCATATCAAAAGATTTTGCAGGAGCTATGAGCTTTGATCACGAGTTCAGAGGGATTTTATGAAAAGGCTGTATGTTTGTGGAAGTTTCAGGTTCATACGTGAGATGGAGGCCTTGGAGCATATGCTTAAGGAGGAGAACATCCAGTTTCAGATATCAAAGGAAATGGACAGGCGCGGGATCTTGGGATGCTTGAAAAAAGTCGATGATGCAGATGTCATCTACGTCATTAATCCGCAAGGTTACATTGGTAAGAGCGTGTCCATTGACATAGGATGTGCCTATGCAAAGAACAAATCCATATACGTCATGCACCCGGTGGATGACCCCCCATTAATGGACTTGATAAATGGTGTCTTGTCTCCGAAAGCTTTAGTCGACTTTCTAAAGGAAAGTTTTTTTAAGTGACGCGAGTCGAGTCAACTGTTTGGGTAGGCGATTGTAATTGCTTCAAGGCAAGAACGTAAATCTGAGGCTTATGGAGAGAGAAGATGTAGACTTCATCGTTCAACTACGCAACGATTTAGATTCTAATGTTTACGTTTCTGTAAAACAAATGTCGAAAGCAGAAATAATGAAAGAGTTTGACAACCCCGGACCGTTAGCACTCATGACTGAAAGAACACGTTTCATCATTGAGAAAAAAGATGGCACAAAAATAGGTTACATGATGCATTGGGTTGTTCAACCTTCAAGACTCGTGGAAATCGGCTATTTTATGATTCCTAAGGAACGAGGCTGTTCAAATAATAGTGGATTACCTGTTTCTCTCCAAGGACATTGTGCGGATTCAGGCAGGAACTGACGTAAGAAACAAAGCTTCGCAAAAAGTCTTGGAAAATGCAGGCTTCGTAAGAGAAGGCACAATCCGAAAATCAGCCTTTAACAAAGGAGAGTGGTCCGATGGCTACATCTACAGCATTCTACGAGAAGAATGGACAGAACCTAGGATACTCGACAAAAATCCTAGAAGTTAGGAGCTAATGCTTATGGAACTAAGAGATTTGTTGAGGTTTATAGAAATTGAAGATGAAAAACTGAAAAAAAGGTATCGTAGTTATTCCAACCGCGAGGAAGTGATTCTTGCTAGAACTGTGAAGTTAGGTGAGGAGTTTGGAGAACTCTGTGAAGAGGTGCTGGCCTATAACTCACTGCAGAGAAAACAAAAGTTGGATAACCACGATAAAGAGAATCTGCCAGAGGAATTTGCTGATGTAATAATCACAACCCTTCTTCTTGCAAAAAGCATGAACGTTAGTATTGAAACGGCGTTAGAAAAGAAAATGCAGAAACTCAACCAAAGAGTCTGAACTCCCTTTTTTGGATATTAGGATCGTATCAATATCCGAAAATTAAAGGGTCTTAGCAGGCGCCATTTTTGCTCAAATTGCCTAGGTAAAAAAACGCGCGCAAGCGTGTTCATCTTTGCGAATCTATCTGTTTAATAACTCTCAGAAGTTCACGTAAGTCATCAATCATGAAATCTGGGTTTCTTTTTTCCAATTTTTTTCTTCGATGGTAACTACCTTCTCTACAAACTGCAACAGTCTTTACATCTGCTTTCTTCCCTGCAATAATGTCTTCTTCCATGTCACCAACATAAACCACATGGGAATGACTTAATCCAAGTCTTGAAACACAAATCAGTATGGGTTTTGGGGATGGTTTCGATTCATCACAATCTTCTGCCGAAATTATGACGTCAAAGTAAGTATAAATGTTAAACTTCTTAAGGTGCAGAATAAGATAATCTTTCGGCATTGAAGAGACTATCGCGAGTTTCATAGAAATTCGTTTTAAATCATCGATTGTGCTCGTAACTTCAGGAAATAGTTTTACAACACCGCTTAATTCAGCATAAAACCGTTTGAACAATGTATTAGCTTCGTTTTTTGCCTTATTTTCTTGAATTCCTAGCGACCTATAAAACTTCCAATATGGAAGTGTGAATCTCTCCTTAAAATCGTTAAGAGCCATGGAAGGAATACCCATGTACGCAAAAATTTTTAGATTAGTTTGCCAAACAGAGAAAAGATCATCTATCAATGTTCCGCTTGCATCGAAGATAACTCCATTAACTTCTGTCATGATAGCGCCTGCTTCAGTCTACAATTGTCCGTCTATTTCGCTTTTTAATCTTTCAAAAAACTGCCTCATATACTCCAGTCTTTCTCTGGCAATCTCCCTCGCTCTCCGAGTATACAGTTTATCTGGAATTTGTTTGAATTTTGTTTCGAATTCGAGGTTTGAAGCATGCTTTGATGGATCTATAATTCGTCCGTCAGATTTTCCGCCAACAAGATTTTCTTCGATGTACTGATCTATGGGAGTGTCGGAATAGATTTTCTGACCACATTCTCCCCCAATCGTGAATGATCTTGCAATTCCTGTCGCTCCCAAAACATCCAGCTTGTCAGCGTCGGAGAGAATCCTTGCTTCTATTGTTTTTGGCGGATTTCCTCCTCTGAATCTATGGGCAGCGATGCAATGTTTGATATGTTCTATCTTTTCCTCTGGATAACCTAACTCTCTTAAGATTTTGTCACTCATCTCGGCACCAAGAACGGCATGATCTATATCCATCACATGGGTGTGACCTCTTTTGTCTTCTCTAGTCCTTGCGATGTCGTGTAGCAAGGCTGCCGTTTTTAAGATGTCTAAATCAACAGTTGGTTCATACTTGGCCAATTTTAGGCACAGGTTGTAGACTCTCATTACATGGTTGATGTCATGGGCAGGACTTACTCCTTCCATTTCCTTTTCAGCAATCGTCTTCAATTTGCGATGTCTTTCTTCCATGGTTGATTATATGAAAGCGTGAACTTTTAAACTTAAGCAGAATCAATCCCTTTGATGATAAAATCCTCAGGATAATTTCACAAGGACGAGAGTTTGAACGTCGCCTTGACTTGGGGTTTATGGTAGCCCGGATAGCTTCAAATGCGGGTTCAAACTAGTGTTGGAACGTCCGTCTCAAAACACGAAAAAAATGCAAGAGCAAATCATGATGTGCTCCCTTTCCCCCTCAACCATCATATTTGACCCAAATAGAGGGGCTAAGCCTCGTTGCACACACACGTCAGCATTGGTAGCCCGGGAGAGATTCGAACTCTCGGATGTCCATTCTGCTTATGATTGAAAACTGATGCATGTTGATTTGTAAAATTTAAACTAGGGTTTAAATATTCAATATATACACATTTGAAAAGGAGAATCTAAGGGACCATTTATGAGAATTAAAGCTCTAGAAATAAAAAACTTTAGGTCCTTCGCTGAAACGCCTTCGCTCCTCAAATTCGGTGACGGAATTAACATACTTGTCGGCGAAAATAATGTGGGCAAATCTAACATTCTAAAGTCTTTGGAACTTTTAAAAAGCAAACGCGCTCTGACTCACGAAGACTTCCATAAAGGGGAAACAGACAGAGAAATTCGAGTAACAGCAAGTATAGAACTCAATGAAAAAGAGATTGAGTATTTCACCACCAACCTTTTAATAGGAAGTAGAGATTCTGAACATGTTCGAAAGATTGTATCAGAACTCAAAAATGCTTTTGAGTTAGAATATTCATCCAAAGTGGGTGATCACATCGTAAAGTTTCATGATTTCTGGGTTCGCGGTGATCATCTTTACTTGTTATCGAATTTTGCTGGGGGAAGCTATCAAACAGTTGAATGGGATGACATTGTCAAAAAATTTTTCGATCCAGATAACAACCTGCCTCTTTTAGAACTGATGAAGAAGGAACTTGTTTCAAAGGATAAGAAGAAGGTTATTCATTTCAGAACAAACGTATCAGAGATCCTTCGCAATATGTTCGATCAAAATGTCAAGAACTTTTTGGAAATACGACAATGCCCATCAGGATCAAATCAAGGTGTTTTCGAGTCATATGACGGAGCACTTGTAGCAGATGTTCTTGCTAATCTCAAGAATGGTAACCAAACTCAACGTAACAAATGGAAGAGAATAAAGCAGGAATTCCGAAATTTGTTTCCTAGTCTCGAGTTAGAAGTGAAAAAGCCTGCTGGTGAGACTCCACAAGTCATGGTTGTCAAAGAAACGGTAGGATATGAAGTTCCAGTTTCATTTGTAGGAGCAGGAATATGGGAGATCGTGATTCTGTTGACACACCTATTCTCTTTCGAAAGTATGTGCTTTGGAATGGATATGCCTGAACTTCATTTCCATCATCACACAATAAGATTATTGAAAAACATACTAAAAGAAAGATCTGCGAACAACCAGTTCTTGATTGTCACTCATTCTCCTATATTTATTGAACCGGAGAAACTGGATAATGTACTAGTTGTTAAAGAGAAAGGCGGAAAAACTGTTGTAAAGCAACTTGGCGGATCTCTAGAATCAAGCGAAAGGCAGAGGTTAAGTAGACATCTAGATGAAGACACAAGAGAATTTTTCTTTTCAAGAGCTGTGCTGATTGTTGAAGGACCGACAGAAAAAGGCGCTATGCCAATTTTCTCCAAATCACGGAATCAGGATTTTGACAAATATGGGATATCTGTAATTGAGGCAGGAGGCCAATTTTGTGAAATATTCATTAGAATACTCATAGCATTTGATTTTCCATATTTGGTTTTGCATGATTATGATGCTTTAATGGATGTATGTCAAAGCATCGAAATAAAGGGAAAGTCGATCAAAACTAGTGCAATATTCTATAATTTAAGACAACTTTTAAAGAAAGAAGATCTCAAAATCATTGAAAAAATGGAGTCGAGAATACAAACCCTTGATACTCGACGGCGAAAAGAGACCTATCATGATGATTGCTTCAAGGAACTTGGAGATGTAGCTTTAAAGTATGACGTTTACGTTTTGCCTTCCGACTTCGAAGGCATTCTTGAACGAGATGGATACCAAGGATTTCTAAAAGAGGGTAGAAAGCTTGCAGGAAGAAAGAAGAGTAAGGTAATATGCGGAAGGTACGTTGCAGAAAAAATAATTGAGAACAAACTAAAAATCCCAAAGGAGTTCTGTGATGTTATTGATAGCATAGTGAAGAAGAGTATTGTGCATTAATAATTCGTATCACGTACCACAAAAATACATTTAACTTTCAAACACTATCACAGAAATTTGTATTAGTGATTGATGAAACCTATGCGACAGAGCCGAACCATATCGATTTGTAAGATTTAAACGTAAGTCTAAACCTATCCGTTCTCCATTTTTAGCGCACAAACAGACACAATCCAATGACTTATGTGGAAGAGTGGATCTGAAAAAAACTTTGGACTAATGCCCAAAAGCATTTTGGCCTCTAGGGGATTAGAACCCAAATGGGTTTAAGTCCCAAAACATCGCCACACTTTGACAATTTGGATTTGCCAGTTTCAATTAATCACAGCGCGCCATAGCCTAGGAATTATAGCTTGCGCTCAATTCAGACTCAGCTATCGGCATCGGTGCTATTTGCACTTCTTTGTCCTCCTTGAGGTTTGCCTGAGTATTTGATCTGATCAATGTATTCATCCAATGAGCTATTTTTGGTGGCCATTGGAGATACACTTTGAAGGCCTCTTTTGTCGATAAGTTCCAAAATTTCCGTAATGATTCTGACTAGGCATTCTCTTGCTATCGGAACATTTCTGGTTTCGCCTCGCGACATACTCCCGTGTGCTATAGTTGATCTTGCGTCATACAAGTTTCTGAGTTTGGCTACCATTTCCAGCCTTCGGCTCAAATCATCTTCTAACAAGAACGCTGCTTTTTCGGAGAATTTCCATTTAAGAACGTCTTTATCGTCTTTGCCAATCACCAAGTTTTCTATAGCAGCAACATAGTAGAAGAGTTCTTGATCTTCAGGTGAGAAGTTTCTTCCTATTCTATAGAAATGAAGAGCATTAAGCACCCGCTTCTCTAAGTCAGAGCGAGGATTGGCAACGAGATTATTGAGTCTATTAATCAATTTTTGCTCCTCTTGATCGAAGTGATACCTGTACAATTCAATCTTCAGAGCCTCGAACGAGGCTTTTCTATCATCTGCATTTTTTGAGATAATATATTGTGGCAAAGGAACTCGGATGTGCGGGCGGAGAATACGAAGTATGTCTAGCGACTCTTCTGCAGCTTGAAGGGCGCTCTCGAGTACGATGAAACTGCTTATGCCGGACTTGTTTATTTCAAGCCAGCACCCAGTGTTGGGATCTACAGGTATGTTCATTTCATGGAGATATGCAGTCTGAATCCTTTCCAGCTCTGTCCTCACTTTTCCCACCCTGCCTTTGGTCAAGCTTACTGCCAAATCTCTTACAACTGCAGGAAGCGAATCAAAATTCCGCAACTTTCCATGACCCAGCTGATAGTTGTCAGGAAACCCAACCAACTCTGGAAGCTGAAAAAAGAAAGACGTCTTCTTGACTTTGAAGAGCCTATCAACAGCTTTCTTAAATTCTGCTGAATATGCGAGCAAAGGTTGTACATGAGTTAGCAATAAAAACGATAGTTGAAGCGGCTCGATAATATGGTTCAGCTTGAGTTCCGTTACTCTTTGCTCTAATTTGATCACAGCTTTTTCATATCCAACAGGATTGTCTTTGAATTTGAAAAGGTCGTAGCATTCGTCCTTCAGAATGTCAATTTGTTTATCTCCACTCATGTATCTCTCAAAAAGTTAAAGGTGCTCTTTAATTTTGCCATAAGCAGGTAGATCCTAAGGTAAACCAACGTCAATTCTCCTTATTTCTGAATCAGGTATAGCACAGCTATTCTCATTGGCTTCCAAAAGTTCCTCAGTAGATAGCTTGCTGAGTTGTTTTTTCTTGCCCTGTGCAATTGTTTCATTGGACCAAGCGCGTGCTCATTGGCACCGTTTTAGTTTTTCCGCATTATCATAAAGCGCTCTGGCAAGTGCTCTTACAGGCGTATTGTTTTTCTTGCAACATTGAATTATGAGATTACTGTCTTCTGGTATCCCGTATTTTCTGAGCAAACCTCTTATTCGAGTGTCTACTGGAAAAGCATCAAGTCTCGCAATGTCTCTAAGCCAACAGTCAACTATCTTTTCGCCATCAGTCTCCATTATTCCCTGTAGTTTATCCCGAGCATTTTCATATCCCATCGTCCTCAATATTTCAACGAATGTCTGAGCACTCAACGAGTTTTTGACAAGATAATTCACAAGTCTCTGTAACCACATCTTCTGCCAAGGTAACGGATATGCTCCACTTAGTTTTTGTAAATCAATAGGTTGAAAAGCGCATAGCTCTTTACCCAACGCATTGAATCGATTCCTAACATCTTGCCATACCTTCTTTTGGCGTTCAATTCGCCATCCTGCCCAGCAAAGAATGTAGAGAAAATACTCATCTGCAGTGTAATTCTCACACCAATTCTTGTCGCTGTATTTCTCTATGTCAACAAATGTTTTCAAATCATTAGACAAACGAATAAAGGCTTCGCAGTCAGAACTGGTCATTTTTTTATGCCTCTACGTTATTTTTTGCGAGGTAGCGTTACTAGGTCTTTCGCTAGAGCACTATTTCAATGCTGTCTTAAGTACTCAACGCTTCGGGCCTGATTCTTCAAAAGTGCTACACTGGTATCATATGGTCACAAAAATAATGATGTTGGATGATTATAGAACCAGAACCGAATATGCTTCTGACGAGATGAGCATTATTGCGCTGGTTTTTAGCTTACAGGGGCAGTTAAAAATATTTAGATGTTACACACAACTGAATCTCCGAGGTAAAGTCCGTGTCCGAAGAAAAAATGCCAATATCTGAGAAGTTGAAAGTAATTCTACCATTGACGATCTACAAGACAGAAAAATGGTGGCTTGCCGTTGCCTTAGTTGAATCATTCGGGAGAAAACAAATAGCTACCTATCTATGGACCAAGAAAGAAGACCAGTGGAAGAGAAAGCAGAAATTTGTTGTTCACAGCAACAAAGAATGGCTTCAGATCAAAGAAGCGATTGAAAAATTGCTACCTGAATTGAAATAATTGG
>Ga0315280_10001778_pt1 | contig 36122 bp, 25 predicted proteins | sample YL17G06_40_MG_FD_203697 | JGI IMG/M metagenome (GOLD analysis project Ga0315280, IMG submission 203697) | Sediment microbial communities from Yellowstone Lake, YNP, Wyoming, USA - YL17G06_40 | ecosystem: Environmental > Aquatic > Freshwater > Lake > Sediment | place: USA: Wyoming | collected... | reverse complement strand
TATAGTAATACTCGTGTATGCCGACCGCTGGAACAGGCGCACCTTGTGCGGAGTAAACAGTAAGGTATCTGGGTTCGGGAATGAAAGTGGCAACGACATTTCTCGGACCGCGAAGCAACAGGTTCTGCGGATTAGTAGTGCCTCTCAAACCGCCTGACCAGTAACCAAAATCGTAGGGCTGGAAGGGAGTCCGGATCGCGGTGAGAATGACAGTGTCTTTCGCATCATACCATCCGTCAGGGCTTGTCGGCGAGATCTCCACTGTTCCGCTTCCATCAGGAGTGACAGTAGCGGTAAGACGATACTGCGTCTTCCACGTCCAGGTCAGGGTCGTGTTCATTGTGATTGTGAACGTTACAGAGTTTCCCTCTCCTGTCGGCGCAAGAGTTTCAGGCGAACCTCTCGCTCTCCAGCCTGTGCAGACGTATCTTATTCCGGGAGTCCCGTAGACAGGCGTTGCCACGCTCGCCGTGATTTCAGTGTTTAGCGCGTATGTGTGAGTTCCGACAGGCGGGTCTGGCGAGCCATATCGCGACCTGACTGTGAGAGTTGCAGTGTCTTGACTATACGCCGAAACTGACCAGACAAACACAAAACAAAATAAGACCAGAGCGACAAAACTCCTCCTCACAGCCCACCTCTCTTTCCACAACGCGGCCTAATAGGTATTTCTATTTATGACACTCTGTATTTTTATACAGATAGAGTTACAAATTTCACATACACTCCCTATAGGAAATTTATCAGATTTTCCCTTCCTTGTCAAGATTTATAGCGGTTTTGTGTCAAATCCATTGAGAAGTGGTGTCATCAGACCGGGTGGAGGCGAACAAAGGAAAGCAGGTTGGGCAGCGCCAGAATATCGCTGCTGGTCTGATACAGCACGCGATTCGCAGAGGAGTTACAAAACGCAGAAGCAGATTTCAACGAATTTCTCTTCCATTCTGTTTGCACTTTTATCTTGAACGCGTAAAATTGGAACAAAACACGGGTCACCTGAGGGTGGTGAAATGAGCCCGGAAGTGGTAGATGTGAGTATGAGGATTGCGCGGGTAAGGCTAAAAATCCCTGTCATAGCGGCGGCAGGAACTTTTCCCGAGGTGGACGCGGATAAACTGCTTGGACGTAGCGCCATCAGACGCCTTGGTGCAATCGTCACCAAGACAGTAACTGTCCAGCCGAGAGCGGGAAATCCGCAGCCAAGAATCGCTGAAACGCCTTGCGGAGTCATCAACTCAATAGGGCTGGAAAACGAAGGGGTGGAGAAGTTCATCTCAGTTCGTCTGCCTAAGGTTCTATCTTACAGCGTTCCCGTGTTCGTCAGTATCGCGGGCTTTTCTGTGCGCGAATTCAGTCAACTTGCGCGAAGGGTCAGTTCTACCGCCGGAGTATCTGCGCTTGAGTTGAATATCTCCTGCCCAAATGTGGAGAGAGGGGGCGCTCACTTCGGGCTGGATAGAAACGCGTCTGCCAAAGTTGTGTCCGAGGTGAAGCGCTTCACCAGTTTGCCTGTCTTTGTCAAACTTCCGCCCGCCACGCATATCAAGGAGATTGCGGTTTCCGTTGAAAGCGCTGGCGCGGATGCGGTTGTGGTCGCAAACACTCTACCCGCTTTCGCATTTCTGAATAGAAGAGAAGGAATATATATTTCAGGCGGACTCTCCGGTCCCGCGGTAAAACCGCACATAATGCACCTTGTCAGAGAGGTTGCCGGCTGCGTGAAGATTCCTGTGATTGCCTGCGGCGGAATCAGAAGCGGCGAGGACGCGCTTGAGTATTTGGCTTGCGGCGCAGCCGCGGTTGAGGTCGGCACAGCAACTCTAATTGACCCGAAAGCGACGATAAAAATAATTGAGGAAATTGAGCAGATTTTGAAGTACGAAAAAACCATCAAAAAGAGAGCGCGAAATTGCAAAAAATAGTTTTCGGAAAAGATGAGAAAGTTTTATCTGACGCGGTCAGTGCGTTCAAGAAATCCAGGAAAAGCGCGGCAATAACTGGTGCGGGAATATCTGTTGAAAGTGGAATCCCTGATTTCCGCTCGCCAGGCGGGCTGTGGACTGTTTTCTCTCCTGAAGAATACGCCACGATAGACGTGTTTATTGAGAATCCTGCGAAGGCGTGGAAACTTTACCGCGAAATGGGGCGAACACTTGAAGGGAAGAGACCGAACGCCGCACACATCGCGCTCGCGCGACTTGAAGCGGCAGACAGACTCGTGGGCGTTGTGACACAGAACGTGGATGGTCTTCACCAGTCCGCTGGCAGCAAGAATGTGATTGAGGTTCACGGCAACCACAGAAATCTACATTGCATCCAGTGCGGGCACCTGGAACCCGCGGTTAGAGAGCATCTCTTGGGAACTGATGTTCCGCGCTGTCTCTGCGGCTTTCCGCTCAAACCGAATGTCGTTCTGTTCGGCGAACCTGTGCGCAATCTTGACCAAATTCTTTCCCTCCTTTCCGATTGCGACGCTCTCCTTGTGATTGGCACATCTGCGCAGGTCTATCCAGTCGCGGCGCTGCCGGCAAACGTGAAAGCGTCAGGTGGGAATAATTTTTGAGTTCAATCTGACCCAGACAGCGCTGACGCGAGGCGAAACAGGGATATTCTCTCTTTTCCCGGAGGTGCAAACCGACTTCCTTTTTGAGGGGAAAGCATCTCTTACAGTCGCTTCATTCGCCGACGCCGTCCTTTGATGCGACTCGCGCGCGAGAAATTGGGTTGACGCTTCCTTGCAGCACAGATATAATGCGAGTCTCAAGAATCCACTCTCCAGCGAGGAAGATATTATGAAAAGACCGATTGCGGTTGACGGCACAAGGTGTTCGGGCTGCAGAACCTGCCAACTTGTCTGTTCGCTGACAAACTTCAGAGTCAATAATCCGAAGAAGTCTGCGATTCGCGTCTTCGGACTTTTCCCGGAGCCAAGGTTTGAAGCGGTTGTATGCAATCAGTGTGGCAGGTGCGCTGAAATCTGCCCGGAAGAGGCCATCAAAAAGAAGAACGGAGTCTATGTAATTAACAAAAGGAAGTGCACAAACTGCGGTATGTGCGTTGATGAGTGTCCCACTGGCGCAATCTTCACGCACCCGGATTTGAAAACGCCGATAAAATGTGTTCTCTGTTATAAGTGCGTCAAAATGTGCCCGATGCGGGCAATAACAGTAGCGAGTAGTGAGTAGCGAGGGATGAGGGAAGAGAAGCCGCGGACTTCAGTCCGCGGGTATTTTAGCCGCGTCGCCTGCGACGCGAAAGGATTGGGGAGCAGCAATGAATGCTTACGGTGGAAGTCTGCTTCGTGTTGATTTGAGCACAAAGAATGTGAAGCGGGAGCGGCTCAAGGAAGAGTTCGCAAGAGAATACCTTGGCGGACGCGGATTCGGCGCACGCATTCTATGGGATGAAGTGAAAGGCGCAGAACTCCTCTCAAGTGCCAACAAAGTGATTATTGCCGCCGGACCACTTTCTGGTCTATACATACCGGGCGCGGGGAAAACCTCGTTTCATGCGAAGTCGCCGCTCACAGGCGGCTACGCAGACTCAAATGTGGGCGGACTCTTCTCGCCTGAGATGAAACAGGCGGGTCTGGACGTGATTATTATAGAAGGCGCCTCGCAAAAACCTGTCTATCTTTTTATTGACGACGATAGAGTGGAGATTCGCGATGCAAAGCACTTATGGGGGAAAGGGGCAATCACAACTGAAGAGATTTTGAAGAAGGAACTGGGCCGGGAATTCCAAATCGCGGCAATAGGGCAGGGCGGAGAAAATCTGGTCAAATTCGCCTGCGTAAATCACGATTACGGACGCGAGGCGGGGCGCGCAGGAATCGGCGCTGTTATGGGCTCCAAGAAACTGAAGGCTGTCGCAGTCCGCGGAACAAAAGATATACCCATCGCGGATTTGAACGCATTTATGAAAGCGGCAGATAAAATCTGGAAGGATTGCTTCAAGCATCCCGCGCTCAAAGAGTGGCAGAACTACGGAACAACATCATTTGTTGAATGGGCGTCAGAGGCGGGTGCGCTTCCTACACGAAACTTCCAGACAGGTGTATTTGAGCACGCAAAAGATATAGGGCACATCACAATGCGCAGTAAAGTGGTCAAACTGGATAAGGCGTGCTACACCTGCCCGATGTCGTGCGGAAAATATTCCTATTCGCCAAAGTATAACACATACGTTGAAGGTTCAGAATATGAAACTCTCGCGCTTCTGGGTGCAAACTGCGCAATCTCTGATATAGAAGCGGTCATTCGCGCAAACTATCTCTGCGACGAATACGGCATAGATACAATCTCCACAGGGAACGTAATCGCATTCGCTATGGAAGCGACTGAAAAGGGAATTATGAATGTGCTCAAGTTCGGCGAAACAGAAAAATATCTTGAGATAATTCCAAAAATCGCGCTGCGAGAAGGAATCGGCGCTGAACTGGCGGAAGGCGTCGCCGCGCTTGCAAAAAAATACAATGCCCAAAATTTCGCTATGCACGTGAAGGGAATGGAGCAGTCAGGCTACGAATCGCGCGGCGCGCCCGCGATGCTTCTCTCTTATATGACCTGCGATGTGGGTGCGCATCATAACAGGTCCTGGGCTATTATGAAGGATTTGCAGGCGGGGCGCGATGTCCTTGAAGGAAAATCTGCTCACGTTGCCGACCTTCAGCACAAAAGGTCAATGTTTGACATTCTCGGACTGTGCCGCCTCCAGTGGATTGAACTCGCGTTAGACTTGAACGATTACGCCGCGCTTTACTCTGCCGCAACGGGCTGGAAAACTACTCTCTCAGACCTCCTTCTCGTCGCTGAGCGGGTGTATAATCTCACCCGCGCTTACTGGTTCAGAGAGGTTCAAGACTTCGGGCGAAAATATGATTATCCGCCGCTGCGCGCAATGAACGAGGAGGTTCCAAGCGGTCCCACAAAGGGGTTCAAGCAGCCGAAGGAGAACGTGGAGAAACTTTTATCAGAATACTATAAGGTGCGCGGCTGGGATGAAAACGGAAAACCGACAGAAGCGACTCTGAAGCGGCTCGGACTCGCCGATGTGGCGAAATAGCAAGCCCCGGCATTTATGCCGGGGGTAGAATGTAGCGGGAGAAAGCCGTGATTCCAGGGGTTTTTATAACAGCGACCGACACTGGCGCGGGAAAGACGATAATCGGAGCCGGTCTCGCCGCCTGTCTCAAAAAGAGAGGCGTAAATGTCGGCGTAATGAAGCCTGTTGAATCAGGCGGGAGAGCAGATTCGCAGTTTTACGCCTCTGTCATAGATACTGGCGACCCGATAGAACTGATAAACCCTTATCACTTCAGCCTTCCTGTCTCGCCGCATCAGGCTGCGCGGGAAGAAGGAAAAGAGGTGAAATACGAGGTGCTGGAGAACGCTTATAAATCTTTGCGTTCAAGGCACGACTTTCTGATAGTTGAGGGCGCAGGCGGATTTTTCTGCCCGTTTTCCGAGACGCTTCTGGCGGCGGACGTGATGGAGAGGTTTGGACTGCCTATTCTGGTCATCGCGAAGCCGCGGGTTGGAACGATAAACCATATCCTTCTCACCTTAGATTGTGCAAAGCGCAGAAGGATTTCCGTGGTCGGCGTAATAATCAACCACATACAGGATGAAAGTGGCGGAGTTGCCACAAAAAGCAAGCCCGAGGAGTTCACCAGATTCGCAGATGTCCCACTTCTCGGAGTCCTTTCCTATATCGGACACAGCGGTCAGGAAAGCCTGAATATTGACGCGATAGTTTCAGCCATAGAGAAAAATGTGAATCTCTCCTGGCTTCGCATATGAATTGTGTCGTAAGGAGGTAACAGGATGCGACAGGATACGGGACCGGTCTTTACAAAACTGCGAGAACTGATAAGACGTGAACTGAAGCGCCGCGGGCTTCTCGCTCGTGAAGTCACTGTCACTGCGGCGGGCAACAACGTACTCGCGATTGAAGTGCTTCTTTTGAACGGCAAACAGGCTTCCCTTCGCGAGAAAGTTCAACAGTTCCAGTCATATTATGAGCAGGGCAGGTTGAACGCTGTAGTCGGACCGCTTGTGAGCCGACTCGCGGCAGAACTGCGCACCTCAGAAAGACACTACTGACCTACTTTTGAGACCTCTGAAACCCGGACGCAAGAAGGGAAAATAAGTATCGCGCCCCCAAGACGTGGAGAACTATGCGGCAGTTACGGGTGAGTGTCTCCGGAACTCCCACGAGTGAAGGACGTAAGTGTTTCCTCTACAGTCTGGGATAAATCAGTTTTTGTGCTTAGGAAAACGACAACACGGCGTCCTCGGGGTAACACAATCAATACCTGCCAATAACAGCCATCTGAATGTACATCGCTATCTATTTGGAGCCTTCTTTCAACCTTGACGTCAGCCGCAGGATATGTCTTGACGACCAGCGGGAAGAGTAACTCATCCTGGTAAGGCCAGGGGATTTTTACTGTGCCTTTACGCCTATCTACACAGATTGCGTAGCGAATGCGAAGACACCCCACGACGTATAGCAGAAAAAGAATGGCTGAAACCAATATCCCAACAGGTAGTAACTCCCACCACAATAACGCGGGTACGAGGGCTAACGTGAGGATAGGCCAAAGAAGGACAGCGACAATGAGTCTCGCCCACAGTCTGCGTCTAATGACCAGATACTGGTCTGAGACAATAATAACTGTTCCCTCCGAGGCAAGTTTCATAGGCTTTTCCCCGGAAATAACGAGGCGCTTCCTATTGCGTTTCTGCGCTAACTGGCTGCCCGTATTATAGACGTAATTTGTCTCAATTACATCGTAGATTTTTCTGTCCTGATCGCCAGCGCGTGGAAATCGGGGAGGCGCGGAGAGCAAACTCGCTGGCTAAAGACGCACGCCGGCTAAGATGTATTTCCAAATCTATCTTGACAGTCGGGGAAGACTGCTTTACCATTTTTTCAGTATAGTCGCGGAAGTTTGGTCCGCCGAACAGCGGAAACAGAGGGACAGTGGATGCGGGCTCTGCATCTTTTCAGCAATATAAATCTGACAGTGCAAGCGGAATGCGCACTTGACCTGTGCGCTGCTCTGCGAAACAGAGGGCACGAGATTCTCTTCGCGTGCGGGAAGTTCTATGAAGGACAGAGGTCAGTAATCCAGGAGCGCGCATTTCAACTGGGGCTTGATGCTGTGACAGACTTCAATCTGAGGAAGTATCTGAATATCGCGGATAACCTGCGCGATATCCCCGCACTGACAAAGTTCATAATTGAGGAGAAGGTTCAGATAGTTCACGCTCATCTTTTGAACGACCACATTGTCGGCGGCTACGCCGCGAGAAACGTGGGTGTGCCGGTGGTAAGGACTGTCCACGGTCTTGGCAGACTGTGGCAGAGACTCCGCACAAAGCATCTGACGCGTGGACTCACAGACGCGGTCATAGTTGCCAGCGAGTGGCACAAGAAGAAGGCTACCAGACTTTTTGATTCTCTCCCGGAGCGAGTCTGGCTGATTGAGCCGGCTGTTGACCTTGAGAGGTTCAGCCCTGAGCGTGCCCTGCCTGATAAGAGAAAGGAACTCGGACTTGATGAAGGCGATTTTGTGGTCGGCATAACTGCCTGGATTCCGGCAGGTCACAGGTTCGCTATATTCCTGCGAGGCGTCAAACTCACTCTTGAGAAGTATCCCCACACGAAAGCGCTGATAATCAGCCGCGCAGGGCACAGAGATGACGCTGCTTTTGAAGCCACTCGCAGACTCGGTCTTCAAGAGACTGTGGTCTTTTCGGAGTGCGAGAAAGCGGACGACTATCCAGCGCTGCTCAAAGCGCTTGATGTAGAGGTCTTCCTCACGCCCGGGCTGGATGAGACCTGCCGCTCAATTCGTGAGGCGTTCGCTTCAGGAAGACCTGTTATCAGAGCAGACAGAGGAATTATCCCGCAGATAATTGACAATGAGGTGAATGGATACGTTCTCAAAGATACTCCTGAGAAGATTGCCGATGCGGCTGTTAGGCTGGCGAGGAACAGAAATCTTCTTGAGCAGTTCTCCTGCAACGCGTTAGCGAAGGCGCGGGAAAAATACGACCTTAAGAACTACGCCGCCGAGGTGGAAAAAATCTACGAACTCCTCCTTTCCTCTGGAAAAGGAAATGGCAGCACGCCGAGTCCTGCGAGCGACCTCACAAACGTGCCTCTGTAGGTTGTTATATCTGCGACAGCGGCTGAAAAACTGGTGAGAACTGCGGGAAGCCGCATCAGAGTTTCGTATACGAATTCCTGCTGCGAGTAAAAGAGACGCGAGAGGCTGAAAGAGAACAGCATATCGTCAAGATGCGCTCCAGCGGAGTTCAGGTAGGAAGCGGCTGCGTTTTGCGGTGAACTGATGATTGCGTCTGCTGCGAGAATTGCTGTCTTGAGCGCTCCGTAAACTCCTTTTCCCATAAACGGGTCTGCTGCGCCAAAAGAGTCGCCGACAGGCAGAATGCGCTCTCCAAACCGCCGAGGTGCGGACGGAAGCGCAATAGGCGCGACTCTCAACCTTACCCTTTCCCGTGAGTCTGTGCAACGCGAGAGGAATCTCAAGAAGTGCGACAGGAGTTTTCTTCCGCGCACTCTGAGCGAATAGACCCCAATTGAGACTTTATCGCCTTTAGGAAAGACCCAGCCATAGCCGCAAGGAACTGCGGCAAAATCAAAAAGGAACTCTTCTCGACTAACCTTTTCGCGGGGCAGTGTAGAGGTGACGCCGAGCGCAAACCTGCGTGCCGTCTCAAACCGCAGACGGGGATTTATTCCGCTAACGCTTCCTGCGGCGAGGATGGCAAAATCGCAGTGATACGTCTCTTTTTCTGTTCGGACTTCTGGAGAGATTGCGCCGCTAACGGAGATGACTTTCTGGCAGTCCATAATTTTTGCGCCTGCCCCGGCCGCTTTCTCTGCGAGAAAATAATCAAACTCTCTGCGCTCAACAGTGCAGCCCACGGTCACGGGAAGAAAGACTTTTCTTCTTCTTTCTGAGAATGCGATGGTAGCGCGGTCTGTTTCACTCTTTACCAGATGTGAAATCTCAAAACCAAGAAGCGAGCGCGCACCGGCGGAAACTCCGCCGGCGCAGACCTTATCTCTCGGCAATCTGGCTTTTTCCAGCAGAAGGACTCTGGCGCCCGCTCTGGCGAGAAGGTATGCGCAGTAAGAGCCGGCTGGTCCAGCCCCGATAACAACAACATCCTGACCCATCAGTTCAGTCCGGAAGGCGAATCAGGTTGAGTCCAATCTCGCCGTTGAATTCACGCGGAAGTTTTTGGGTAGGTTGGATAAATACCTCTGCTGTGAGAGAGACTGTGGCGGCAAAGAGATGTCCTGAAAAAGAGACCATATCAGCGCCTGAAACTACAGCGTGGAGATGGCAGAACTGCCTTGAGTTCAGCATAGAGATGTTCCCTACAAGCGAGGCGAGTTCGTAAAAGCCGGGCAGCGTCTTTTTCAAATACTCTTTCTTCACTCTGTCAAAGAAGCCGAGCGTAACCTCTGTGACGCCGCCTATGCCCCAGACCGCTGCTCCCTCTATCTTTTTTTCAGCCGCGAACGAGGTCAGCGCACTGACAATCTCCTCACCTTTATCAAGAACGACCAGGTAGGCGCCTTTATCTTTCACAAACTTCACAGTGATTTCCACAGAACTATTTGAGCAGGATGTACCAGTACCCGCGCGTCTTAACACAGTAAAAAGTCGGATTGACCACCTTCAGATCCTTCTCCCCCGTTGTGAACGAGATTCTGGCTTCTACCTGAGCCTTTCCTTCACTCAACTCAGGTTCAACGACAGTGTAATCAAATCCTCTACCCCCGGTAGTGATATTCAACTTTTCGGAGAGCAGGCTGATAGCGGACTGCGCAGACTGGTCAGTGGTTGCAGGGTCAAGGCAAGCGCCTGCGGCAAGCGTTCTCCCTTGAGACATAGCGTCAAGGAACTGCTCAACCGCGACCTTCGGGGAATAATACTTTGCTCTGCTTCCGCCGCCCGAGACGAAGAGAACAACCGCTATAACCAGGACCAGACATACAGCGAAGACTATGGCAAAAGCAGGCGCTTTGCTTGCGGTGCGCGGACCTCTGCCATACCGCCTCTGCCCCGGCTCCTCATACTCCCGCTCGCGTTCCCGGGCGCGCCTGCCGCCAAACCCGCCTTCTGGTGCTGGCGCCCGTCTTGCCCGCCGCACAAGAAGGCGCCTCCTGGTCCGCGGCACAGGCGCGGTTCTGCCAGAACCAGCCTCCGAATGCGCACCCAAAACAGATGCCTCAGGCACAACAACAATCGCGCCACAAAACGGGCACCTGACCTGCTTGCCCGCGAACTCCCCAGACACTTCAATCAACTTTCCACAAACGCACGCAAACTTGATAGCCACGAAAGCCTCCAAAAACTTTTCCCATCCGCGCTAAAGAACTGCTAAATGAGAAAGTTCACTTCTCTATCTGCGCGGCTATTTTCGTCATAACAGCCTCAGGTATATCGTAGTTCGCAAATGCAGCCTGGACATCTTCGTGCTCTTCAAGCGCCGCAATCAGGTCAAGAACTTTCCTGCCTGTCGCCTCGTCAAGGGGAACAAGCGAGTTCGGGGCGCGCGTAATCTCCGCACCTTTTATAGTGAATCCGTTCTTCTCAAGCGCGGACTTGATTTGATAGAGAGAATCCGGGCTCCCTGTAATCTCAAACAGGTCGCCTTCGTGCTTCACATCTTCCGCCCCGGAGTCCAGCGCTACCTCAAGAAGTTTCTCCTCATCAGCGTCCTGCGCTTGGACTACAAGAAGCGCTTTCGGCGTGAACATCCAACTGACGCATCCCGCCGAGCCGAGGTTTCCCCCTCTTCCCTGAAAAATCCTGCGTATTTCGCCCGCTGTCCTGTTTCTGTTATCTGTGAGTATCTGGAGCATAACTGCGACGCCGCCAGGTCCGTAGCCCTCATAAGTCATCTCTTCAAGCGTAACGCCTGGCAACTCTCCTACACCCTTCTTGATTGCGCGCTCAATATTGTCTTTGGGCATATTTGCCGCTCTCGCATTGTCCACCGCGACCTTCAGCCTCAAATTTGATTCTATTTTCGCACCCCCTGTGCGAGCGGCAAGAACTATCTGGTTGGCGAGTTTGCTGAAGACCCGCCCCTTCTTCGCATCAGCGACTCCCTTCTTGAACTTTATCCCTGCCCAGTGCGAATGACCAGCCACACCCAACCTCCACAAACCAACTCAGACCAACGCCCAATCCAGTAAAGAAGCAGGCGCGCAGACTCTAACTAACCGCCTTTGCAGCGGAAGAGTTGCACTCCGATAAGAGAACGCATCTTGAGCAATGCGGCTTCGCACCGCAAATCTTCCTGCTGTGCTCCAGTAAGAGAAAGTAAAAATCAAAATACTTTTTCTTCGGAACCAGGCGCTTCAATACGTGTTCCCCTCTCGCCACATCCGCGCCCTGCTCAACAAGAGATAGGTTTTTAGCGATGCGCAACGCATTCTCATCCACAGGAATGAGGAGAATATCGCGCGTGCTCGCGACAACATAATTGATACCGTGCTGCGGCAATGCATTGATGCGCGCAAAATACTTGCGCATCTGCTCACCAGACGCATCCCGCAGAAAGTTGAGGTCAAGAGTGCCTCTGTTAGCAAAAATCTGGCGCAAAAACTGTTTCACAAGCGGCGCCACAGTCGGAGAAATCCCGCAATCTCCAAAAAGCGCACCGAGTTCAGCCAGACCTGAAACCCTCACCTCGTTCAGGTCAACAAACTGCTCCTGAAGCGCTTTCAACGCGCGCCGGGCTGCGGTCGCACCGCCGCCGTAGTAGAGAAGATACAGCAGAACCCGCTCCATAAGCGCCTCTTCAGACGGTGGCTCCCTCCTGCCGTAGTTGCGCTGCAACTTGTTCATAACACGCAATACTTTGTTTCTCTTCTGAGCCGCTGTCATAGTTTCCTCCTCTTTCATAAAAGTTATATCAGATTGCTAAAAAGACAAGACAAATTTTGCCAAAAACGCTCCAAATGAGACCGCACCTCGCATTCTTTCGCGCACAACCTTTCAGCCAAATATTTTCAACCACACAGAGAAACTTCTTCGCCGCTCAACAGTTCAATCATTTGAGAGAAACGGAAAGGGGGTAGTCAATGAAGACCATTTTTCTGAGCATAATAGCGGCAGCGCTGGTGTCTTTTTTCGTAACTCCTGCGTTTGGACAGGAACAAGGGAAAGAGAAGAACCGCAGAGAGATGTTGAAGGAGTTGAAAGAGAAATACGATAAAGACAAAGACGGCAAACTCTCACCCGAAGAGCGGAAAGCCGCCCTTGAGGAACTGCGCAGAAGATTCATTGAGAAGTGGGATACTGACAAAGACGGCAAACTCTCAGACCAGGAGAAGCAGGCGGCGCGTGAAAAAATCAGAGAACGCTTCAAAGCCCGCAGGGAAGCAATCAGGAAGAGATTTCTGGAAAAATGGGACGCAGACAAAGATGGCAAACTCTCGCCAGAAGAACGCCAAGCCGCACGCGAAGAGATAAAAAAGAGAATACTTGAGAAATGGGACACGGACAAAGACGGCAAACTCTCCGATATAGAGAAAGAAGCGCTGCGCAAACATCGTGAGGAACTCCGTAACCGCTTCCGCGAAAGGTTACACAGACTCCTCAGACTCCTGCGTTAGCCCTGCCGTTTGCCGGTAGCCTGAAATATTACCTCCGGACTGAAGTCCGGGGCTTGTCATCTGCCGGGTGCGAATCATTTTTCGCCGCTATCCTGCGGCTTATTATGTATGCCAGCACTGCAAAGAAGAAACAAATAGATGCGCTTATCTGGATTGTGGCTAGCACTCCCAATTTTTCAGCGACAGCGCCGGCGATTATCGCGCCGACAGGGGCTGAACCGCCAAAAACAAATGTCCACATCCCCATAATCCTGCCGCGGTATTCGTCAGAAATTCTTGTCTGGATGAGAGTGTTCGCGGTTGAAAGAAACATTATCATACCCATACCGATAAACGGTAGAGGAATCAAAGCGATGTGATAATCTCTGGAAAGCGAAATCGCGAACAACGAGACACTCAAAATAGTAATACCCATGAGCAATATTCGTCTCTTGCTTCTGGTCTTTTTCGCGATTGTCGCGACGATGAGCGCACCCACCAACGCGCCGATGCCGGTCACTATCAGCATATTTGTGAATTCTCGCTCTGTTTTGCCAAACGTATCGCGGACAAGAGCCGGCAGCAAAACAACGTATGAAAAGCCAAAAATGCTTACAATCGCGACTAACCCGAACACCCCCAACAGCCGTCTATCCCTGACAGCGTATTTGATTCCGGAAGCGAGATGACGGAATGCGGATTCCTTGCGCTCGTTCGGCGCTGTGGCGGAAAGCTTGATAAGAACAAGCGCCACAACAGCGGCGATGAAACTGAGACCATTTATCACAAAGCAGTATCCAACTCCAACGCCTCGCATAACAATGCCTGCCACCGCGGGACCGGCGATACGCGCCGCATTGAACATACCTGAATTCAAACTTATCGCGTTCATCAAATCTTCTCTGCCGACCATTTCAATGACAAAAGCCTGGCGCGTCGGCATATCAAACGCGTTTATTGTTCCCAGCATCAGAGCCGCTGCCGCTATGTGCCAGACCTCTACCGTGCCTGTGAGAATCAGGATGCCCAGTATAAGAGGCGGGAATATTGAGGCTGTCTGTGTAACAAGCAAAATCGTTCTGCGCGGGAAGCGGTCTGCGACTGCGCCGCCGATGAAAGATAAGAACGCTGTCGGTAGCATTGAAAAACTCGTTATCAGTCCGAGAAGGAACGGGGACCTTCTCATATCATAGACAAGCCAGCCCTGAGCGACTGATTGGGTCCAGGTTCCAATCAGCGATATTACTTGACCGAAAAAGAAAAGCCTGTAGTTGCGGTGCGCAAGTGACGCAAATGTGGTGGAAAAGATTTTCCTTACGATGTGGGGTTCCCTTTGTTCTGAAACCTTATCACACACGGACGGTTGTTCTTCCACAGGAGTCATCTCGTTTTGAATATTGCGGCAATCAGAAACTGAAAAGACAATTCAAAAAACAGAGACAAAATACCAGTCATCCAGTTTATCCGATTTTGCGTATTATAGACGTAATCTGCTTCTATTCCACCACAGATTTTCGTTTGCTCCCTGACGCGCGGCGGTCACGCTTGATTCCGGCGCCGTAATTGTGGTATAATGTCATCCGTTTGCAGGAGGTAAATGCGATAATAGCGTTGAGAATACCCCGGGTTTCTGTATTCTTCTTCGCCGTGGCTGTAACGCTCTGCTCTTCAGTCGCTGCGCAGGAGGATGCGCCTCAACTTCCCACAGAACTGAAGCAGAAAGTTGATAACCTTATTCAGAAACTCGGCGACGAGAATTACGCTGTGCGCGAATCCGCGCAAAAAGAGATGGAGACTCTTTTGCGCAACGCAAAAACCTTTGACACACTCCTGTCACACCTCAGTCTGGAAACTGTGCTTGCCGAGGACATTGAGGTAAAATTCCGCCTCAACCGGGTTACCATCCCATACTTTCAATTCGGAATCACATCCGTGATCCTTGAAAAGTTCCCCGACGTAATAGAGCAACTCACTTCACCGGACAAAGACGTTCGCAGATACATAGTGCAGAAACTCGGGGAGTTGGCCCTCCCGGACACTGTTACCGCGCTTGTCCAGGCTTACATAGATGGATACGTATGGACGGAAGTGCGCGAAGCACTGGGCAAAATAAGCGATCCCGGGGCAGTGGAGCCGCTTGTCAGAGCGCTGAGCAGTGAAGCCTGGGGCGAAATTCCCCATGATGCGATAGTCGGGGCACTGGCCAGAATAGGTAAGCCCGCAGTAATACCTCTTGTTGAGAAACTGAAGGACACACAGCCAAATCAACGTTTGAGAGCGGCGTGGGCACTGGGTCAACTCGGTCAACCCGATGCGGTGGAACCTCTTATAACGGCGCTCGCAGATACAGATTGCGATGTCCGTCAATCTGTGGTGAATGCCCTCCTGAAAACCAAGGACACGCGCGCAGTGGAGCCGCTTATCAAAATGCTGGAAGACCACCAGTCGGATGTTCGCTCTGCCGCTGCCAAGGCGCTTGCCGAGTTCAAAGATGTCAGGGCTGCAGAGCCGCTTATCAAAATGCTCGCAGACAGAGAACAGTATGTAAGGAGCGAAGTGCACATCGCGCTCAGCAAAATCGGCACACCCGCAGTTGAGCCGCTAATCAAGGCACTTGAGCACACAGACCCGGTCATCCGCCGCGGCGCTGCATACACGCTCGGCAACATCAAAGATGCGAGGGCAGTGGAGCCGCTTATCAGGCTGCTAACGGATGCAGACCCTGCTTCGCGTAGCGCAGCAACCTATGCGCTCGGGGATATCAAAGATACGAGAGCGATAGAACCGCTTATCAGATTGCTGGCGGATGCAGAGCCTTTTTCGCGTAGCGAAGCAGCCGAGGTGCTCGGGAAAATAAAAGATGCGAGAGCGATAGAGCCGCTTGTCAACGCGCTGCGAGATGAAGACGAGAATGTCCGGTCCTGCGCTACAAGAGCGCTGCGTGAGTTCGGCGATGCTGCGGTGGAACCTGTAATCAAGGAACTCGCGAACACAAACCCTAAAGTGCGCCACTCAGCGCTCTACACACTCCGCTGCAAGAAGGACAAAAGGATTGTGGAGCCGGCAATCAAGGCGCTGGAGGATGAAAGCCCTGACAATCGGTCGCTTGCCGCGGAAATGTTAGGTGAGTTGGGCGACCCCGCTGCTGTGGAGCCGCTTGCCAGAGCGCTCTCCGATACCGACCCTCGTGTCCGCGAGTGTGCGGCATTGTCACTTGCAGGGTTCAACGATGCGAGAGCGATAGAACCACTCTTCAGTGCGCTCTGTGACCCAAACTCCGGGCACCGAGATACTGCGGAAAGCGCGATAGGGGAGATGCGATACACGCCCCAGACCCGTGCGAGAGCACTGCAACTCCTTACGGAAATGCTGAGCAACGAGAACGCGGGCGTTCGACTGGTAGTGGTCCATCTGCTTGCGACAGTTGGCAAGCGAAAAGCGTTAGAGCCGCTCGCCAGAGCGCTCTCCGACCCTGATGCTACTGTCCGCGAAGCGGCAGTAGAGGGTCTGAGCAAAATCCGGGACATAAGGGCGGGGAAACTGATTTTGAAGGCGACCGGGGATGCAGACCCTGCTGTCCGCAAAGCGGCAGTGGAAAACCTTCGCAGAGATGAACCGACTGGGATTGAAACCCTGACCAAGATGGTCACAGACCCGGATTCTGATGTTCGCCTCAGCGTCCTTGAAGTGCTTGCCGTTATGAGGACCCCGGAGGCGTTAGCGGCAATTATCAAGGCGTTTGCGGATACAGAGCCGGAAGTCCGGGAGATAGCAGCTAAGGCTGTAGATGCCCCTGTATACCTTTTGGGGGCAGGAACGCGCGAATTATTGAGGAAAATCCGCATTACCGACGAAATAGCGCAGATACTTCTTGCGGCGGTAAAGGACGAGAATCCCGAGGTTCGCTCCGCAGCAATCCAGATTCTGGGTATAGTTGGACACAAGCCGGCAGTTGAACCGCTTATCCGGGCTCTCCGCGATGTGGAACCTGATGTGCGGCGAGATGCGGCAAAAGCGCTCGGAGAAATCAAAGATGTTACGGCGGTGGAACCGCTTATTCAAGCACTCTCTGATGCGCAATCCGATGTCCGTTCAGTTGCGGCAAAAGCGCTTGGCAAAATCAAAGATGCTAAAGCGGTGGAACCGCTTATTCAGGCGCTCAGCGATGTGGCAGGAGATGTTCGCGAAAGTGCTGTTTGGGCGCTGGGAGAAATAAACGATGTCAGAGCAGTAGAACCAGTGATAAAAGCGCTTGCTGACCCGCATCGCGGGGATGTTCGTTACGAGGCGATAGAGATGCTCGGGAAGATGAAAGACCCGAGGGCAGTAGACCCGCTTATCAACCTGCTCTGCGGCAAGGGCCCACACTTCCGCGAAGACGAAGAGATTAACTGGCAACTGGGGTTCCAGGCTGCAAGGGCGCTTGCAGAAATTGGTAGTCCAGCACTCAGCGCTCTCGTAAAAGCGCTTGCCGATGAAAATCCGTATGCCCGCCGTCTCGCAGCCTTCGCGCTGGGAGAAACAAGAAGTCCTGACGCTGTAGAGCCGCTCATCAGGACGCTTCAGGATTCAGACTCAGGTGTGCGCTGTGCAGCGGCAGAGGCACTCGGCGAAATCAAGGACGCCCGAGCCGTTGAACCGCTTATCAGCGCACTCAGTTGGCACCCATTTTGCTACGCGCGCCTGGACGCCGCGAAAGCGCTTGGCAAAATCGGAGATGTCAGAGCAGTGCCAGCGCTCATCAAGGCACTTCCCACCTCTGACCCGGAACATCACGCCGAGGAACAGGCACTTGCAATGTTCAAAGACCCGAAAGCGGTGGACCTGCTAATAGAAGCACTCACCGATAAAAACGAATACATTTGTGAAGGCGCTGTGTATGCACTCGGCGAAATTGGCGATAAGCGCGCAGTGGAGCCGCTTCTGAAGTTACTCGCTGACAAAGACTCCCCCATCAGGTGCGAAGTGGTGTATGCGCTCGGGAAAATAGGAGACCCGAGAGCAGTGCCACCGCTTCTAAAGACGCTCGGAGAGCCCAATTTATCTTCCTGGGACCGTGATGCTGTGTTCAAAGCGCTGGCAGGGGTCGGAAGCGCGGCGGTGGAGCCACTTCTTGCCGCGCTCGCAGACCCTAACCCGCAGGTGCGTAGTGGCGCTGCAGCAGCGCTCGGGCTTACAAAAGATGCGAGGGCGATAGAACCGCTAATCAGCGCGCTCAGGGATGAAAATGTTCGTTACTGTGCAGCCGAATCTTTGAAACAGATTGGCAAGATGGCTGTTGAGTCAATCAACAATGCGCTGGATAAAGAGAAAGACGAAAAAGTAATAGAGATACTTGAAGAAATCTTGGAAGGGATTGAAGAAGCGCAAGAGTAACCCGGGATTTTGGTGAGTTTGCAGGATTTGCAATGGCTTTTTCGCGCGAGAGTGTAAAAAGGGGATACGGGGATAAGGAGATTCCAGCAGTATATAGAATATAGAATATAGAATGTAGAACGGCGGGACAGACCCGCTGCTCTATTCTATGTTCTACATTCTTCATTCTACATTCTACCCACGCGCGAGCGAAACTTTTCATAGCGGTGGGATAATTATCTCCCCACGCTTACGCGTGGGGCTTCATCCTTCATACTTCTGCCTTTCTGACAGGGAATATATTATATAAATCCTGTAAATTGGAAGGGGCTAAAATCGCGTAACTTGGCGCTCGTGCAGGAGTTACTAAAAAAGGCAATTTACAGGAAAATCTTCGGGAAAAATCGGAGAGGGTGGGATTCGAACCCACGGTGCACTTGTTAGGCGCACACACGCTTTCCAAGCGTGCTCCTTCGGCCTCTCGGACACCTCTCCTTTTTGAACGCTTCTGAAGCGCTCACTGGTTTGGGGATAAGCGTATTTTTTGTATAACCAGTTGCGCGTCTTTATTTTTTGGGTCTATTTTGAGCGCCTGATTAGCGCAATCAAGCGCTTCTTTCTTTTTACCCATATTGAGGTAGCAGAGCGCCATAGTGATGTATGTGTTAGGCGCGTTGGGGTGAATCTCCACGACTTTGCGCAGTGCAGCAAGCGCGTCTTCATATTTCTGCAACTGGTAGTAGGAGAACCCGAGAGTAAGAAACGCGAGTGCGTATTTCGGGTTTACCTCTGTCGCCGCTTTGAGGAACTCAACAGCGGCGTTCAGGTGTTGCTCCATTTGTGTGAGACTGACCGCGTCCACCGCTTCACCCTGCTCCTTCTTTTTCTGGAGCATATCGGGGAGGTCGCGATAAGTTGTTTTGTCTTTTTCCGCCTCCTTGTAGAGCAGGTCTTTGAACTTAACGTATTGGACGCGACCCCGGTGGAAGTCATCTATGCCTGGAATCTCCCACACCTCGCCCTGGAATTTTACCTCTTCCGGCGCAGAATTTTGTCGGGGTGGGACAGGAGGCTCTGAACAGGAAGCGAGCGCGATAGATGCTGCTGCGATAAGTATGCCGATTTTCTGATAGAGAGTTCCCATTACGTGGAAATTATAGCGATTCTTCTACTCTTTGCAAGTATAAGCGCGAGAACAGAGAGGCAGATTACAGGAACCGCGATGTAGATTGACAGAATAGACAGGTATGCGGCAAAGGCGAGAATAACGCTCTCCACAATCTGCTGCGCAAGGTTTTTGTATGCGAAGAAGGAGAGTTTGAGCGCGATTGCGGCGACGACCAGGAGAATAAGCGCAAGAAGTGTAAGGAACGCGTAGATTCTTTCAAACGCTTCCTTATCTTTGCTGTAGAGAACGAGGACAGGGTCTGCGCCAAGTTTTTTGTAATTGAGCACTTTGCCGACTTTCGGGAGTTGGATTTGAGGCGGCATAACTCCTGCCGCTCTGCTTGTCCAACTCCATTCTATCGCTGAGACACTTCTGGCAGTGCCTGCCAAGCCTGACTCGTCTGTAAACTTTATCCCGCCTTCCGAGGCAATCGCTCCCTTTCCCCAGCGTGCCCCGTACGCACCTGCGCGACCACCGCCCACCCCGTACGCGTCCACGCCCTGAGTGGAATCCAGATTCTTGTTGGAGAGTTGTCTTTGCAAGGCGCTTTCCAGTTCTTCAACCTCTTTTCTCGCTTTCTCTTCTTTTCCAATAGATTCACGGACTCTCTCCGCCGCTTTCTGGAGATACTGGTCCGCCTTCGCGGCTTGCTCCTCTTCCTGCGCAAGAATCTTCCCGACAACCGCTTCTCCTTGCTCTGCTTTTCGTGTTGCTGCCTCCGTCTGCGCTTTCATCAGGTCTGATGGAATGCGGTCCGCATCCTGGTGGAGTTGGCGAAGTTGCTGCTGGGTCTGCTCCAACTTCTGGACATTTCCGGCGTACTGCTGCTTGAACTTGTCCCCGGCCTCGAAGCCTTCCTTGAAACTCTCGCTTACGTATTTTTGCTGTGCCTGTTGTGCGCGCTCCAGTTGTTCCTGCGCGAGCATTTGCGCGCGCGCGTAATTTTCAGCGATAAATGCGCGCTGTTTGATATCGGATGCCTGTTCCATTTCGCGGGCGAGGCGCTGCAACTCATTCGCGTATGAGAGCGCTTTTTCCACTTCTTTTACAGATTCAATAACCTCATCCATATTGCCGTCAAAGCGGTAGTCAAATTTCTCAGGCGCATAGACTGTCCAGAAAGTCTGTCCGACGCTTATGTCCAGCGGTTTTGGCGCTTCTGGCGAGAAAGAGGCGCCGAATGCGGGTTTGGCTGTCAGTTTCAGTCCGTAGAATATTTTGACAGTGTAGAGGAGTTCGCCTTTTCCCTGTTTCAGAAGCGGAAGAAGGATTTTCTGTGTATCCGCTTCTGGCGGAAGAGCGGGCTTTACCTGTCTTCCAGCGACTTCGGCAGACCAGATTTCCGCGCCTGCAGGAAGTTCTATTTTCAGATACTGCCTCGTCCTGTTCTGGATTCTGTATGATGCCTCGTTGAAGGAGTAGCCGTCATCCGAGATGACGGTAGTGATTTCGGCGATGTCAATAATCGCCTCAATCTCTCTCTCCTCTTTCAGTTTTGTGAGCGTGAACGAAAGGCTGTAGTCCTTAGCGATATCCTGCACTGAATAGGCGAAGAGAAAACTTGCGCGTTCCGCAAGAACAGCGCCCAGAAGCGGGACATCCTCTTTTGTGACCGACCCGAGATTCGTTTTCTCTACTTCGTCCACTCTCAAACCGGAAGCGTTCTGGAGGAGAATGTAGGCGCTGGCGCTTTCAACATCTGTTGCGCGGACAGAAGGAAACTGGAGGGCTTTTTCGCCCCTCACAACCTCCCAGTTTATCGCGAGGCTGTAGGAATCAGTCAGTTCTCTCTGGAGTTCCACAGTCCAGACTGCGCGTGCGGTATCGCCTTCTCCCTCTTTTGTGGGAGTTCTCTGGCGCTGAAACGGCGCGGAGATAACGGCATTTTCCGCAAGAGAGTAAGGCAGGGAGAACGAGAACCTGCGGCAGGGCGCTGATTTGATTCTGTATTCAATAACTGTCGTGAATGAGACGACCTCGTCTTTGACGAGCGCGGAGGTGAGGATTGTCGCGCTTAGTGTCGGCTTGAGTCTGTCCACGCCGATTGTTCCTGAGTGGTCAGGATTTTTGAATGTGAACGCAAGCCGCGCCTCGCCTGCTTGCTGCGCCGCCTGCTCTGGATATGCGACTATTCTGGCATCAACAGGGATTAGGTTCTGGGTCTTTTTTGTTGTGAGCGCAATTCCCTCAACCGATGAGCCGACTATGTAGCCTTCCACAAATTTTGCGTCTGAAACGATGACCTGCGGCAGAGAAAGTTCAGTTTCTGTTTCATCTATTATGCGCGAGCCTGAAACTGAGATGTAGGTTGAGCCCAGAAGCGGCTGCGAAAGATTTATCAGGATTGTGCTTCTTTCACCTTCTTTTTTCACGAATTTTGATGCCATCTGAGAGCAAGAAATTTCTTCAATTTCAAACTGGGCAGGCACAGATAGCGAGAGATTGAATACAGGCGCTTCCTGAACTGTGACCAGCGCGGTTGTGTTGAAGAGAAGTTTCTCTCTCGTGATGGAGAGTTGGGTAAAGAGTTTTGCGCGCATATCAGGCTCTTTCTCAAGCGTCTTGAGGGAGAGCCTTACCGGTCGCGAAGAGTATTCATAGGCGCTGTAAATTTCGTAGTTCTCGCGCGTCTTCGCAGATGATGGAATCTGCATCAGATTCTGGGAGTCCAGCATATTTGCTTTGAGCGTCTTTGTCAGGAAAAGTGAAACCTCGCCTGTTTCTTTACGTGCATCAGTTGCCTGAACAAACGGCAGTGATAGGTCGCCTGTTTTTTGCGGCAGAATTTGCGCACCGCTAATTGTCAAAGGTAACTCGTCTTTCACCGGTTCATACAGAAGAACCTCCAGAGTTGCTTTACCTGAAGGGTCGCGGATGATGCGCCAGATTCTTATCTCCTTCGCAGAAGAGACCTGATATATTTCCAGACCTGCCGGGACAGTGAATAAGAAAGTGTCGCGCTCGCCGCCGGAGACTGTCAGGCGCGCATCGCAGCGATACATTACGAGGCTTTCGGAGAGCCAGAAATAGTGGTAGAGGCGCACATCAGTGGCGATTTTCGCACCTGTTGCGACCATCTCTTTCGGACCGTATGAGATTGAGATTGTGTTAGCGGCACCGAGTGCGGCGATCACCTCTTTTCCCGCTTCTGTCTGTTTCACTTCCTGCCCGCCAAGCGCACTTTTCACTATTATATCTGTATCGGGTCTGTCTGTTCTTGCGACCACTTGCGCGCAAGGAACTGGTCTGACAGAAAACTCAAGCGAGCCGGTAACCCTCTTCGGGTCAACTGGAAGCGAGAAGTTGGCGCTGAACGTATGAACGCCGACTTCGGTAAGAATGAGGAGATAGCCGGATGGGTCGGAACGCAATTTCGCGTCTTTGCCATCCAGTTTTGCGTTTTGAAGAGCGATACCGGGGAGTCCGATAAAGACTTCTGTGGTTTGCGCTTTCAGGAGTTCCAGACTCATCTGAATTGAGAACTCCGCTTTATCTGAAAGGATTGCCGCGGTGTAATTTGCCGAGTTGATGCAGAAGGCGAGAGGTGGAGCGGCTGGTTCTTCTTTCAGAAGTCCTGCGCTTCTCAACAAATCTTCATATCTTTTTGTCGGAATATATACACGCCCTTTCCCAACAATATCTTTCAGATTTTTCGTGTCGTATGGAACTATAACGCCTTCAACTTCAGGTTCTGTGACTTTCTCAGACTCTTTCTGAACCTGCGTTTGCTCCTCGCTCTGGGCTTCCTGCTGTTCCTGCGCGTAGAGGGAACCCGGACTGAGAATCAGGCAGAGTGAAAGAAGGAGAAGGAGCACAGGCGCTGCGCGTCTGTAATGTTTTGCAATTGCGGCAATTCCAAAAAAGATTGCGCCTGAAATGATTCCGAACAGAAGCGCGTTGCAGTAAATCGTGTTTTCCGGTCCCACTACTGCGGGTAGAAGAGAGAAGAGAATCAAACCGAAGAGAAAATAGGCGAGTTTTATTCCTAATCCGCCTTTTCTGAAAGATACACTAATCAGAAATGTGACAAGCGTAAGGAGCAGACAAATCGCGAGAGTGTATTTATGGCTGACATAACTGATAGTTATTATTCCGCCGCGAGAGAGCGAGAAGAAAGTTAGAGGTGTGCCTTCCCAGCGCAGATTGATTGGAAGAGAGAGAAGTCCTTTTTCTTTCTCTTTCGCTTTTCGCAACTCTTCAATCATTTTCATTCTGGCTGGCGGCTCGGCCCCGTACCACCTTTCCGCCTTCTGTGGCGGAGCAGGCTCCCCCGCTTCAGAAACTGTCCCTCGCAGAACAGGCAGAGCCCCCGTCACTACTACCCCTTGTGGCGGAGCAGGCTGACCGTATTTTGAAACTATCCTCAACGAGTCATCCGTCTGAGCAGGCGGCGCAGCCCTTTGTGGTTCGGTTACCTTTCGCGGTTCCGCATATTCGCGTTTCTTTGACGGAATATCCTTAGTAATAGTAACCCCCTCCTCTTCACCGAGAGTAACAATTGGCTTCTCAACGATTTTGTCCCCTTCTATCCGCGGCGTTGCGAATATGTCACGCTTGAGCCCATCACCATCACGCGACAGGTTATCAAACGATGTTCCCCTCGGGGCTTCTGGCTTCTCCTCCGCCAGTCCGCGCTCCATCATTGCCTGGCGTTCCGCGGACTCGCGGGCCGCCTTCAGAGCCATAGCCTTACCCCGCATAAACATCGGGACCAAGAGCGCTACGAGGACAACTACCACCATCGCTGCGAGAATAAGGTATAAAGCGATTCGGCTGGGAAGAGCGAATCTCAGGTGCCCGACAGTTCCGATAACCAAGAGGACAACGAAAATCCCCAAGATGTAGAGCCAGAGATACTGGAGTATAAGAGGCTGGTGCAGGGGTTCTGTGGCGAGTTTCATATCGCCGCCGAAAGAGGTGTATCTGAACTGTGAAGGCAAATATGTCTGCCACTGGGACTGAAGAACAGGGATGCCGGGCTCTGTTACAGGAGGCGACAGGTGGACAGTTCCTGAAGTTCTCATAGGCTGGGATTTGTGCTGATAAATCACAGATATGAAGTAAGTATTTTCGCCACCTTTTTGCGGCACACCTGCCGTTGTAAGAGGGACGAGAATTTCCGAATCTTTTTTTGCGGGTTTGACAGGCTCAAGATTAGCCAAATCGCGCCCGAGAAGAACGCTCCAGAGTTGTGCGCCTTCAGGCAGGTGGAAAGAGAAGAACTGATTTCCGACAGAAGTGAGTTCAAATATGGCGCGGGTCTCTTCAACGCCTTCCCGGGAAAATACAGTGGTATAAATCGCTTTCGGAATAACCTCAGTCAGAACATCTCTCAGAGGGTGCTTCTGGACAGTCAGTTTGAGCGAATAGTCTGGAGTCGCATATCTGAACGCGTGAATGAGGAGCCGCTTCGGAACATAGAATTTTGCCAGCGCAGGGGGATACGGGACAGAAGTGATGGGCAAATCTGTGAGGTTGGTTGGTGATGCAAGAATTTCTATCCCTTCGCCCGCCTCAACTGCAAGGAAGCCGTCCTGGCGCTCAGTGTCCTTGACAAGAATTTTCGGCGCAGTCAGTTCTTTGGCGTCTTTACCCATTTTCACGTCAAACGCGATATAAAGAGGATAATTCCCGAGAACTTCTCTCTGGAGTGAGATTTTCCAGTAATCGCCATCTTCGCGGGTAGAGGGGATTTTCTCTTTTATGAAATCGCCGCGGATGTCCACTGCAGAGCCTGTCCCAGCCGGAAGAACAAACTGGAACTCTCTGACAGGTCGCTCTCCGAAACGCAGTATAAGAAGAGATGAGGCCTGAAAGAGGCTCTCATTTACAGCGAGGTAAGTAATAGTGGTCGCGGAGATTCGCGGCTTCTTCATACTTGCGAGGACTGTTCCTGAGTATTCCGCTTTCTTCACCTCGTAGCCGAGGACTGTTGCGAGTCCTGTGGCGGGGATAGCAATTCCGCGCCTCTGAATCTGGCTCAAATCAAGGTCTGCGAGTCCGACAATATCTTTTCCTGTAAGCGTCATAAAATCTTCCGCAAAGAAGACGAGTGTTCCGAGCCGGAGATTTGAGCCGAGCGGGACTGGACGCGGAATCTGCACAGGGAGTTCTTCCCAGAAAGGCTCTTTCGGGATGATGCGTCCGAGGACTGAAACCTCAATAACTGCTCCCGCTTCGTATTTGCGCTTCAAGTTGATGTCTATAATGTTCTCCTTATCTGCCGCAGTTACTGTCCAGTCATACTGGTTCTGTGGCAGAGAGGTCGCAACCGAAAGAATCTCCCACTCCTTCGGCGCAGTGAGGCTCACAGAATAAAGCGTTCCCTCCTTCACCTCAAATGTGCAGAACGCGCTGAGACCGAGGCTTTCGCGCTCCACAGAGACGATTGTGGTGAGAAACGAATTGGTTAGAGGCACGACTGGAGTAACTTTGATGATGAGGATGTAAGGCTCAAGCCAGCCCTCAAACGCTTTCGCGGGTAAGGCGGTGACCTCTCCCACTCCTGGCTGACGCAGCGATACCTCGTTCAGATTCTTCATCTCGGCGACTTCAAAAGTTACATCCCGGGATGGCGAAATCTGGATTAGCGGTTTCACTGTCCTTGCGCCTGAAACGGAAATCGCAGGAACCTGAACCACACCGTCTGCAGGCAGTTCTTTTTCAACAGAGAGCGTGACAGAGGTGGTCGCCTTTACCGGTTCACGGAAACGCAGAGTGACCTGTCGCGCGGCGGGCGCGACTGCCTCTTCTGTCCAATCAAGCAGTTCCGGACAGGCGAGTTCGGTGATTTTCCAGTCCTGCGGCAGATTGATTGAGAGGGAAGAGATTTCTTTACGATAGACTTTGACCGTGATGAGGCTCTGAATTCTGACAGTTCGCGGGTCAAGGTGAAGGAGCGACTCCATCTCGCTTATGATAAACGGTTCAATTTCCGGTTTCTTCTCCTCGGCGGTTATGTATGCCAGGACAGAGTCTTTTGCGCCTGAAAAAATTTCCACCGTCGTCGTATCATCTTTTTCAGAGTAGGATTTTGAGAAAATATCAGGGGAAGCGGAAACTTCCGCCTTTTTCGGTATTTTGAGCGTCACAGTGCTTGAAGGTAAAGGCGGAATGCGCAGTCCGAGGCTTTTTCCGCGCCTCTCACGCGCAAGAGGCGCTGCGAAAGTCACCGTGAGCGTGTGGGAGCCTTCGCCGCTTGCGATTAGCGTGTAGATTCCTTGAGAGAACGCGATATTTGCCGCTTTTCCATCAATTGTGGCGGATGTAATTCCGACAGCGCCGAACTGAAGCGGAATCAAAGCGTAGCCCTCTGTCAGTATTGAGAAAACCAGTTCTCCCGTGAATTTGACCTGCTCTTCGCCGACAAGTCCTGTGTAGTTAGAGGACTGGATAACCCACTGGGCAGGCGGCTTCGCTGCCTCTTTTCTTTTTGCCGCTTCCAGGAGACGCAGATACTCTTCAAACTCAATAACAGCGCCGTATCTGTCTCTGCCGAGAACTTTATCTAACTCTTCATAAGGGACGTAAATGAATCTGCGTCTCTTCTGCGCTTTAGAGGCACCATCTTCCTGCGCAATTGCGGAGCCTGCCAAGAAGAGTATTGCGAGCGCGGCAGAGAGAAAAGTGAATCTCTTATTCATCGGACTTACCCCCCTTCTCTTCCTGCGCACCCGGCGGAGTTTCTTCGGGCTTTTCTTCCTCAGGCGCAGGTTCTTCCGGTCGCTCTTCCACAGTCAGGCGGCTCTCACGCAAATACCTTCTCTCCCTCTTGACCGTAACTATATAAGAAACGAACCAGACCAGAGAAGCGACCAGCGAGCCGAAGAACGCGGTATTCAGAAATTCTCGGGCAGCGCCGGAAGCGATAGTGGCGAGAATCAGGAAAAGGAGAATAGCGAAGAGTGAGACTGCGATTCTCGGAAGCCAGAAAATCCTCGCAAAGAGAAGCAGTCCAGCCAGCGTAAGGAGAAGGATTATAATATCCAGTGCCCAGAAGAAATTTCTGCCGAAGTACGCGACAGATATTTTTGCGCCCGAGCCCTGCTTGACAAACGTAAACTGCTCTCCTTCGCCAGTCAGTTGGACAGTAATCATATCAGCGCCTGTGGCGAAGAGTCCGCATATCGCATCAATCTGCCGCAGAATTTCAGTGTCGCTTGCCTGTTCGGGCGCAGGAGGAAAGAGAACAGATTTTCCCCAGAACCAGAGACTATTCTCCTCTTCAGGCGCGCCAATTCTGCGCATATTTCCGCCAAAGGTCGTGTACTTGAACTGCCTCGGAAGATAGAGCCTCGCTGTCAGGCGGCATACAGGAACATCCTCCTCCACAGTGGGAAGAACCGTTTTAAAGCGTCCGCGGCAGGACATCTCTTTCTTCTCGCTTACGCGTGTCTGATAGACAATCTCCACCGGGAACTCTGTCTCTGTCGGCGCATATTCTGAGAGGTTTACGACAACGCGAGAATGTGTTTCTGTTTCGGGATCTCCCCAACTGAATTTCGCCTCCTTCCGATTGACGTAAAGTTTGAAAACTTTACTTCCGGGTGGCATTATAAACGTGAGAAACTGTGTGGTCTTGCTCTGAACCAGACAGACCATCTTGCTTGTCGCGACAAACTCTTTTGAGAGTTCACTCTCAATATGCATATGATTCACAATTGTGGACAAAGGCTTCTCTAACTCCTGCTTCTGGACAGAGAAACTAAGCGAGTACGGATGGGCGATATATTTGTATGACTTGTATGGCAACGCGCGCGCGAGTAACTCAGGAAGTTCCTTCACATCTATCAGTTCAAGTCCTGCGCTCTTTTCAGCATTCACTAAAAGCGTCTCTTTCTTGCACAACGCGAAGTAGCCATTCTCCTCAAAGATATCCAGCAGAACTGTGGTTTCAGGAATCGCAACGGTTATGGGCGCCTGAGAAGTCGGCGCTATCTTTATGTCATAAGAAACACTGAGAAGATACTCTCCCAAAGTATCTCCTTGCAGTTCAATATCCCAGGTTGTGATGTTGCCTTCTGTGGCGGATTTCTTCTCTTTGATACTCGCTCCGCTGACATTTGCGGTTTCGCCGACTTTGTCGGCGATTGAGAATTTGAGTTTGCGGATGCCGGCATAAAGAATCGTATGTTTGATTGTAGTCTGAACTTTCAGAAGCGATTCTTCAAACGAAAGTTGTGTCAGAACAGTCGTGACAACTTTCGGCTTCTGCTTTTCAACTTTCAGTTTTGCAGAGACTGGATAGCGGAAAAACTGATGCGCGACTGAGAGCGGGCAGTCAGGTTCAGCAGGTCTCAAATCACCAACCTGAGAGAGAAATTCACTTACATCAATCGGGGTCAATCCTGAACTCTCTTCTGTGGTCACCTTCAAATTTGTTTTGACGCATACACCAATAAATCCGCTCTCTTTCTCGCAGACTGTATCGTGAGCAAACGGGAGAGCGACAGACTCCTCTTCCGCCTTACGCGGCGACTGGAGCATAAGGGAGAGCGTGAAAGCGCCTGAGAGACGTGTGGTGAAATCAACCTCCAGAGTCTGAACCTTCTCGCCATCTTTCACCCTGTAATCTTTCACAAATGAAGGGTCACCGACCCGCTGAACAGTGTAGTCTTTCGGAAGTTCAATCTTTGCTGAGAATATCCCGCGCCTCTCTACAGTGTATCGCAGTGCGCAGAAAAGCGTAAGGAACTCCGGGGTAACGGTGACAAGCGAATCGTTGCGCAGAGTGATTTTTGGCTTCACTTCAGATAACTCAACAGTCAATTTATAAGGGTGACGCAGATACCTAAACGCGAGGTCAACCTTCCGCCCGCGCAGAAATTGAGGCAATTCACTCTCATCAACCTGACTCACACTTTCAGTCTCTTTCGCTTTTATTCTCAAGCCCTCGCTCACAGCGAACGCGATGTATCCGCTCTCTCTCGCAGCACCGACAACTGAAAGCGCAGGCGCACTGAAAGTCCCTTCCGCCTTCTCAATCTCCTTCTCCAGCCGCAGGGAAAGGGTGTAAGAGTTCTTCGCTTCTGTGAAGAGGTCAACGCGAAGTGTGTCCCCCTCTATCTGCCAGTCTTTTATGTCGGCGCCGGTTACAGATAAAAGCCTCCAGCGAGAAGGCAGTCTCACTGTCAACTGATTCAGTTTCTGAAGAATCTCGTAGTCTATCTGCGACTGCGCTGTTATGAGCCTCTCACCGAAAAGGACGTGAGTTGAAACAGTGGAGAAGAAGAGACCAGCCAGAACCGCCGCCTCCCTTGGCTTCGGTCTGTATATAACCGATATTTTGTCAGTGCTGCCCACAAACGCGAGAACCTCTGTCTTCTTACCGTCAGGAGTCACTTTCTTCGTCGCCAGGAGTTTCGGTTCAATCTCTACCTCAATCTCAGATTCCGGAATAGTCACAGCAAACTGCGAAACAGGCGTTCGCGGAACGCCGAAACTCAAGATGCGCTGGTCAGGTCTCTTATCAAGTTTTACCGCGAAGTTCGCCTCCAGTTTGTGCGTCCCCTTCTCCCTCAATATGAGGAGATAATCGTTCTTGCGGGCAGAGAGTAGCGCGCTTGCACCGTCCAACTTCACCTCCTGCAAGGCGATACCTGAAAAAGCGAGCGGCAGTTGAACCCAGCCCTTCTCCAGAACTTCTATGGCGAAAGTGGACTTCACAGTCGCAATATCTTCATCTTCATTTACAAGGCATTCGTATGATGCGCGTGTAATGACCGCAGCGACAGGCGGCAGCGCCCTGAATACTTCAGCCTCTTTCGCCTTCTGCCAGAGTTGTAGAAATTCCTCGTAAGGCAAAAACACTCCGCGACCTGACTTCTCAAAAACCTTTTCAAGTTCCTTGAACGGAACATAAACCGTGTGCTCTGCCGCGGTCTTCTGCCCCTCTTCTGCCGCCTCTGGCGAAATCACGCCTTTGTGCTCGCCGCCCGGTTTCTCAGGCGCCTCCCCTACAACAATTACACCACCCTGCTCACCACCTGGCTTCTCTGCCTCACCAACTTTTTTCTCCTGGGCAACGGCGCAGGAAGCGCACACCATGGCGAACGCAGCAAATAGCACAAGAACGCATAATCTGGCCATCGCGGTCTCCTTTTGAAATGACACGAACACCGACCTTATTCAGTTAGACTCCTGAAATGGAACTCCTGTTCCAACTATTTGCATCATTGTAGGTTGAGATATTGTTGGTCAGGCATATCGTAGGATAATATCTCGGACTCTTTGAAGAATAAAGAGATTTCTCTTTTCGCCGTATCTTCTGAATCCGACCCGTGAATGAGATTAAATTGAGTGGAAACTCCGAAATCGCCGCGAATAGTCCCCGGCTCAGCCTCAAAACCGAAAGTCTTGCCCATCATCTTGCGCAAGACAGAGACCGCTTTCGGACCTTCGGCAATCATAACAATCACAGGCGCGCTTGTAATGAATTTGACGAGAGGATTGTAGAACGGTTTGCCGCGGTGAACCCCGTAATGCTTTTGAGCGAGTTTTTTGCTTATTTGCATCATTTTGAGCGCAATAATCTTGAGACCTTTCTCTTCAATCCTCGTAATAATTCTTCCTATCAGCCGTCTCTTCAACGCATCAGGTTTGAGTATTATCAGCGTTCTTTCCATCGCCCCTCCCGAAAGATTTCCGAATACTCTAATTATCAACGCCTTCGGCAAGAAATCAAGCGAATAGTCCTCCTTTCAGACATTCCCCATCTGAATGGGGTATCGTTGAAATACTTCGCTAACGGCAACTACTTGACGCACTGCCTCCTTACCCCGTAATCGGGCGCTTCCGCTAAACACCTTCGCTCTCTCAAAGAGCCTCAACCCTTAAATATCGGCAATTACAACAGTCCTGCTACGAGCGGCTATGTAACCTCAACCTGCTGCCTTTACCTCTCTCCATATAGAGGCAAACATTATCTGCGTGGTCCACTTCAAAGTCTGCTTCATCCCCTTGTAAGCGATTCTCATTACGGCAAAGCCACTGCGACCCAGATAGAATATAAAAAGTGTCAGACCAATAAACCATATCCGCAACGCCGCTTCCTTCATACGCCGGTTCCGAATAAAGCGTCAACGACAAAGCGTTAGCGCATTTCAGAGAGCGATACGAATCCACCCCGATTGAGCGCAGCGCCTTCAAGTAGAAGGTGGCGAGTGAAGTCTCGAGGGTCGTGTCGGAAATAACCATTTCGCGTTTGGTGTTATGCCACTTCTTCGCCGCTTCTGTCCGTGAAAACTGGTCAACGCAGAGAAGACTTTTCTGGGACAGAAGCACCATCTCCATAACAGCCTTGAATACTGTGCTTGGCGGTATTTGTGGCTGTTTGCGACCGTCTTTCACTCTGGATTTCCACTTCTTGAGCGGGAAATTCTCTTCACAGAACTTCAGGAAATTGCCGATATTCATAGTAATGGTTCCTTAAAAGCTGAAGACGGCGTCTCTGGTTTCTTGAGGAAAGAGAAAAGAGAGAAAAGATGCCGTCTTCAGTTATTTTCAGGAAAAGATTCAGTTTCTCTTTTCTCTCTTTTTGAGCCTATGAGGTTGGAATTGCTTCTGAGCACGACTCAACGAGAGATGGAGAATGTCTGGGTTTCTGCGTTCGCTATTGACTTTTGACCTGAATATGGTAAATTCTATTTTTAGCGTTCAGACGGAAAGCGAGGTGCTAAAGTGGCAAGGAAGAAACCTAAACATCTTTACGAGATACTCGGTAAGAGCGCGACGCAGCCCACTGCCGCTCCAGGGCAGGAGGTGCGTTCTCCAGAGACTCTGCCCCGCAAAGAAGAGCAGGTCAGGCTCGCTGAAACTCTTATGCGGCAGGACCTGGCTTCAGACAAGGCGCTGGGGAATGTCGTCGTTATACGCAAAGACACTGCGGTAGTTGGGATTATTCTCGCCATCGTTATGTGGATTATCGCATTTCTTGTTGGAAGGTGGACGGTGCAGAAGCAGGTGCCTTCTGTCAGTCCCACGCTCAAGTCCGCAGTTGAGGGCACGGCTGAGCCGCCGGTGACAGCAGTGTCAGCACCGGACACTGCTGAAAGCGCCAGACTTGCTTCTTCCGCGAAGGAGAAGTATTACCTTGTGATTGCCGCTTATGATGAGAGCCAGAAAAAACTGGCTGACGAGGCTGCCGAGTTCCTTAGGTCAAAAGGCTATTCCGGCGTGGTCGTTGAAAAGTCCGGCAATAAAGTGGTCATCAGATTACGGAATTTCCAGTCCAACAGCGACCCGGATGCGTTGAGGATACAGAAAGAGATAAGGGCTCTTGAGTATAAAGGACGCAAAGAGTTCATAACAGCCTATTTTGTCCCGGTCAGGTGAGTTTGGAGATTTCGTTTTGAAAGCAAGACCCGATTGTATTCCTTGCATCATTGCGCACGTTCTGAAGGCTGCCCAGAACGCGACTCCCGATGACTGGCTTGCGCGCAAAGCCATTCTGGAGACTATGGACCTTCTGAAAACTGCGGAGTTTGACCGCACGCCAGCGGAAATAGCGTATGATTGTCTGCGTCTGACAGTAAAGACTCTTGGCGCTTCAGACCCGTTCAAGGAGGAGAAGAAGCAGGCGAACGAGGCTGCGCTCGCAGTTATAGGCGAGGCTCGCAAACTGACGCTTGAAAATAAAGACGACCCGCTCTTCACCCTGCTTCGCCTCGCTGCGGCTGCAAATCTTCTGGATACAGGAATTCTCTCCACCGCCACGCCAGAGGACGTGATTCTCCTGACGTCAAAAATGGAGTTTGAAGTGAATAACTATCCCGGGTTCAAAAGAGACCTAAAACAGTCCAAAAATATCCTCTATATTCTTGACAACGCGGGCGAAATAGTTTTTGATAAACTCGTCCTGGAGAACCTGATTGAGAAAGGGAAAAAAGTCACCGCGGTTGTGCGAAAATCGCCAGTCCTCAACGATGCTGTGCGAGAGGACGCTGAATTGGCGGGTATAAGTTCGCTCTGTCAGGTTATAGATACCGGTGTGGATTCGCTTGGCGTTATTCTGAACATCTCCTCCCGGGAGTTCAGAGGAGCGTTTGAGAACGCCGATATGGTTATCTCCAAAGGACAGGCTAACTACGAGACCCTTGAGGGAACTCGCAAAAATATCTACTTCCTGATGAGTGTAAAATGCGATGTCGTCGCCAATCACCTCGGAGTGAGTAAAGGCGACCTGGTCTTGTTGAAGGAATAGGAGAAAGAATGTCGCTTCACAGGAGTCTTGTTATAAAGGACAGGCTGGCGCGGCGAAGAAACGTCCTCACCCGCAGCGAGCGCATAGAAACGCTTGCGAAACTCGGATTGTGGGACGAATCAAAAAGCGTTTTCGGACTGCCGAAGGTGAAAGTCCGTAAGGCGAGGAAGCGCGTCAAAGAGAAAAAGAAAGTTGAGGCTGCAGCAGTAGCCGCGGGTGCGCCAGCAGAAGGCGCTGCAGCGCCCGCACCCGCTGCGCCTGAAAAAGAGAAGCCTGAAAAAGGAAAGGCGAAAGGGAAGAAGTAGTTACAGCGTCTTACTATCACCCATTGGCTAAATTGGCTATTGCGTTCCCCGGTAGCTCAATCGGTAGAGTGGGTGGCTGTTAACCACACGGTTGAAGGTTCGAGTCCTTCCCGGGGAGCATATGTCCGATTAGCGGAATTTCAGCCGCTGTTTGGTTGACTATAGCCCTGACGAGTGCGCCTGTCAGGGCTTTTTCGTTTTGTCTTGACACATCAAGGACTTGCGTCGCGTCCGCGTTTTTGTTCGCACTCTCTGTTATGAAATGAAAAACTCGGGGTAGGAGCGCAACCATAGGGGTTGCGTTCGGGGTATCCGAGTTTTTTCTTCATAACTCTCTGACTCTCTGGTTGACACCCCCATTTGGTTGACAACAGGTTGCGTCCGCCCAGTCACCTTTCCATTTCATAACTTTCAACCCGCTGGTTGACAGCAGAGACAACAAGTTGAACTGCTTGCAACAAGCGGTGACCTTATTTAGTGCCGTTTTGAGTCTTCTTTTGAAAATCACGAAGAACTTTGTCTATCTCGTCAGCGGAGACGTCAGCCTGGACCTGATAGAGAGCATCTCTCGGGACAAAACAGTCTTTAGAAACACGCTTTAGATCTGGATTAGTACCTGCAGCAATGATCAAACTGTTCGGGTTCACTGCCCGGCGGTATTTCCCAATCTCTGCGCTTATTACTGTAAAAGGAACCGGTTTACTCGTATGGTTGTAATTTAGCCTAACTATCTCCGTCACACTATCAAACAACTTCTTGGTTGGGCGCTCAAAACCCCATTCCCTAAGCGCGAATGCGCCTCTAATCCCTATCCAAACCACGCCGTGTTCCTGACGGCTCAGAATAGCGTGAATATTATGCTCGCTAACCGGGTCTTGGGGAAACAACCGATTGTATTCCTCCGTAACCTTTGAATAGTGGGCAGGTTTGCCTATAGATCTTAGAACGATATATACCCTCTGAGATTTGGTCAGGCGTTTTCGGTGAAGGTCCGCCACCACCTCGCAGACAGTCTTCAAGTCAGTTGCTGAGATACAGAGCCTGCCTTCTCTTTCCAGTCGTTGTGCTATGATATTTGCGTCAGTTGAATCTGTCCAACTGTCAAAAGACTTCATAGACTTCATAGATGCAATATCACGAGGCAAGGCACCCAAGAGAAACAGTTCACTGTGAAGGACTCTTAGGTACGGAATAGCCACATAATTGGCAAGAAACCTCTCCAGCCATTCTTGTTTGGGAAGTGATGAACTGCCCCTTAACAGTTTGGACATCATGCACGCATCAATGAACTCTATTAAAAACCTATGTCCACTGACAACGAGACTACCACTTCTGTGTATTATTTCACGCAAGAGTGCAGTTAGGATGAATGCGATAAAACCGGGTGGGGGCTTTGAAGAATTCCAGAAATCCCTTTCCAGTTGCCTCACCCTTTCTCGCGACACCCCCAGATGGGAAGACAGTTGCTTCAGTGTCTTTTTCTTGCCATCTACAAGTCCGTGTCTCTCCTGAATGACCTTGACGGTGCGCGAGTCAAATTGAGAAAGGATTTTATCGAGCGATAGTATCATATCTTGGTCGGTGGTGGCGTAGGTACTCTCCGAACTCTCTGAAAAAGTCTCCAATATGGATGCAGCGGTCCTGAACACAAGTGGACTTAACCGAGAAAGAAACCACGCCAACGGAAAGACATACTCATTTGGCGTCAGCGCGCAAGCAATAAACCCAAATCTATGCCCGAAATCAACTGCTTCTGCTGGGACGACGTCCCACTTTCCATCAAGCCGAAGTGAGCTCATAGAAATAGCAAGGTGGCGTGCAGAAAGTCTTGCCAGACCTGCTTGTGCTAATCTCAAGGTTATGTGCGTGAACCACCGGAAAAGTGCAGGTTCAGGCACGAAGAATATCTCCTCTGGTGTCTGCTGGTTGAGAGCAACAAACCGCTCATCGTTGACAAGCGCCTCCCGGATTGCCTGTTCGTCGGTCTGTGGTTTCTCAAAGTCAATTAACTCGGAAAGAGTGAAACAGCGATTTAGCAAAAAGAAGTCCCTTAGCATGTTTGCAATCTCGTTGCGGACTGTTTCTTGCAGGTCAACCGAGGTTTTGCCCCCTATTTCAGCGGCGGATTCCGCTTCTGCAGCGCGGAGGTTGCTTGATACCTTTGGTGTAGTGGAGATGAAAAGTTGTTCGCGTAGAAAGGTGATGATTTGGTTGCGGCATTCTCGGTCCCGAAAACAGATATCCACATCTTTGCTCAGATAGCCATAGTCAACGGTGTCAACCAACCTGCGATGAGTTACTGAAGACCCTTTGCCCTGCTTAACCTGGATTTTTCACGGAGATTTTGAGAATTTGTGATGAAAGAGGACCTTTCTGTCTGTAAGCTATGAAGTTGTGTTTATCCTCACAGCCTAAAACAGAAAGGTCTCTCTATGACAGA
>Ga0315280_10001777_pt1 | contig 36130 bp, 21 predicted proteins | sample YL17G06_40_MG_FD_203697 | JGI IMG/M metagenome (GOLD analysis project Ga0315280, IMG submission 203697) | Sediment microbial communities from Yellowstone Lake, YNP, Wyoming, USA - YL17G06_40 | ecosystem: Environmental > Aquatic > Freshwater > Lake > Sediment | place: USA: Wyoming | collected... | reverse complement strand
CCTGTCTGCGATTCCTCACCTTTCCTCCTCTCAAGACCAGGCCGAGCCTGTCTCATTTTGGAGTTACAATTTCGACCCATCTTGAGAGTTACACAACACAGCGAGGGTGGCAGGCTTTCTGGCTCCTGCGCCGAATACACCCAGCCACGACCAGGCACTGGCCCTGTGCCTACAAAGGAGGAAGCGCATGACCCCCTATCGCACGCACCTGATTCAAAGTGTGATTGCGAGAACTTCATTCGGCATCTGGGACTTGCTCAACACGGGCGCCGACCCGTTCGGGGCGCCGGTTCGCCCCAAGTGGCAGGCCGAAGATGCGATCCGGCTGCTGGGCAGGCTCGGAGTGCCGCGAGTGTCCCTGCACGACCTCGATGTCGGCCTCGATCCCTGGGTGCTCCCCGACGAGAGCGGGATGCAGAAGCGCATCGTAGAACTGAAGGCCTGCCTGAAAGATGCCGGCGTGCGCGTGTGGATGTACACGCCCTGCCTCTTTCACAATCCAGTGGTGCGCGCCGGATCGGTCACCTCCAACGACGAGCGCGTGCGCAGGATGTCACTGCGCAAGATGCTCTTGGCGCTCGACGTGGGAGAGCAGTTCGGTGCCAGTTGGGTGACCTTCTGGCTGGGCCGCGATGGGGCAGAAGTGGATGCGCTGATTGATTCCGCAGTTGCCTACCAACGCATCGCCGATGCTGTGCATGTCGTGTGCGCTTACATCCGCAAGCGCGGCTACAAGGTGAAAATCAGCATCGAGCCCAAGCCCAACGAGCCACGCGGCGACATCTTCACTGCTACCGTGGGCCACGCGCTGGGCGTTATCAACATGCTGCCAGAGGCTGACCGCGAGTTGGTGGCGGTCAACCCCGAAGTGCTGCAGCATGAGGGCATGGCCGGGCTGAACTGCTATCATGCCATCGGCCTGCTGCTGGCAGCAAAGAAACTCGCCTTCCTGCACCTGGGCGGACAAACGCCTCTGCGCTACGACCAGGATCACCCCTTCCTCGGGGGCAACAGCTGCCTGAAATCGAGTTTCTACATTGTGCTCGCTATCGCAAAGCACGCGCCGGATTGCGTTCTGGAGTTCGATTGCCATCCGCTGCGCACCGAAGCCGGCGACGAAGCCCGCGAGGAGTTCGTGCTTTCCAACCTCGAAGCCCTGGGCATGATGATGGAGAAGGCACAGGCCTTCCTCAAGCACGCCGAGGTAAAGCAGATCCTTGGCGACGCTGATTCGCGGGGGTTCGGGACCTCGGTAGGTCCCGACCAGGACCTGGACGCATTTCTCAAGCAGTTGCAGGCAGATGCGGGCAAGGCCGATCAGATAAGCGCCTCGCTGGCCCCCCGCGCTCAGGCACTCGACCGCCTGGTGAACATGCACCTGCTGGGGTACCTGTAGGCCTGGCCTCACGTAGGGGCGGCCTTCTACGGCCGCCCGCCGGGAGCCCATGGAAGGGCTCCCCTACAAGGTGGGCACACCGGTCCCGGCTGTGATCCTCGCCTGCGGTGAAACGCTCTACTGGGCGGCTTCAGCGCTCGGCGGAGCTATCTGCCCGGTCTCTCCCCCGGCAGTAGGCATCGCATCTCCGGCGGACTCGCCCGGTCGAAGATTGGTCAGGTAACCCATCAAAGCGCTTGCCAACCCATCAAGCGAGCCAGTGGAACCGCCGCCCAGAACGAGAATGTTAGGGACGAATCTAGCATTCCTCTCCGCCAGCGCAGTGATTGCGTTGACGACAGTTGTGGGCACCTGCCCCAGGGCCGAGACCTGTTCCTTGTATGCCGTCGCCCGCGCCAGGCCAACCGCCTGCACTTCGGCGCCCTTGGCCATGCCCGTCTCCCTGATGTAGGTCGCTTCTCCGTCCGCCTCGGCCTTGCGCGCAAGCGCCCTGTTCGTCTGGATATCCACGCCGACCCTCGATTTCGCCAGGTCCGCCTGCATGTCCGCAGTGCCCTTCGCCTGTTCCATCTCGATACGCTGATCCTGCGCCTGTTTCTGCTTCTGGAAGGTCTGGATCTCCTGGTTCGCAATCTCGCGTTGGGTAAGCACTATCACGAGGTCCTGCGGGAATATCACATCTTGAATATAGACCCCCTTCGTTTCCACCTCGTATTGGTCCAACTGCGGCTTGATATGTGCAAAGGCCTCTTGTTGGACCATCTGTCGCGTCTCGATGAATTCCACCGCCCGCATGCTCTGCAGTTTGTTGCGGAAATGGTTGCCCACCGCCGCCTGCAGCACTTCGTTCACCAGATTCTGCATTGTGCCGACCATCGAGATCACTCTCGGCGCCTTGGTATCAGGGACGTGGATCTGCACTTGAAGGTCAATGCTGAAGATGAACCCCTCTCTGCTTTTCGCAATGATCTGTTTCAGCTGTCTGTCCAGTTGGTGGGCCTCCGAAGAGGCCTCCGCCCAGTTGAGCGTCAGGATGGCTGTGGGCACAATCTCTGCCTGATAACAGTGAGGGTTGATCGGGTATTTCCCCGTCCTCAACGGCTCCTGCCATATGCCGCGATGCCCCGGCCTTACCAGCGCACCGAACTTGAACTCCGCGCCGGATGTGTCCTTGGTCACCAGGCCGACATAGGCCTTGATCACCGCCACTTGCCCCTGCTTCACAACCAGCATTGGCACCAACTCGACCCTCACCAGGAATGGGTTCAGCGCATATGCGCCATAAAGCAGCGGATCGTACTGCAGCCCGATCTTGCCGCCGTTGTCCAGGAAAGCTTGGTAATCCTGGTAGTTGTTGTGAAGGCTGTTCTTCGTCCCCAGCGCCCGGTCAATAATCTCGAAATCACTTGCGCCTTGCGCTTCCATCTTCTCCAAATCAGAGAAACCGCCCAGGCGGCTGGCGATGTCTCCCGGTGGCAGCGGATCGCCCTCGAATGTTGTGACGATGCCGATCGTGTCCACGATCTCGCCATGTTCTCCTGGCTGCGGGACAATCCTCACGAGTTCCAGTTGCTCCGGTGTCAGTCCGAAGGACGCGGGCGTCATCCTCCCTTGCCTGTCCACCATGCTCCGGAGTTCGGGAGAGACCGGCACTCCGTAGGCTTCGCGCTTGGTGATCACCAAGAACCCGACAGGGTGGATCGGAATCAGCGTGCCGGGCGGCAGAACCGGCCTCTGAACACCCTTCTGCCCGCCATTGGTAGTGAACGCGCGCAGGTCGGCAAAGTTGCCGAACTCCGCCTTGTATTGCGCCGACTTTGCCCCGATCGGCGGCGGTGCGCCCACCTGGGCAATGACCACGCCGATCTCGCCCGCAGGCACCTGGACCCAGGGGAACTTCTCGACCCTGTACAGAATCCAGAACTTCCACCGGACGCCAGGCATCAGCAGATCAGCCTGGTAGCCAGGCTCTCCCTTGAAAGCAATCGGGTTATCCTCCGCGAGCTTCTTGAACCCGAATCGCTTGATTACCAGGCCCACTTGCGTTGGGCCGATAACCCGGATGGATGGCAGCACCAGGATCAGCCCCAACGCCACCACAGTGAGCACCCCCCAGTCCTGCACTACCGAAGGCAGAGTCATCGTCCCCTCCTTTTGGTCACGCGACGGTCTTTCGGTAAGAGTCCTGCGTTTCCCTGGCGATTATATCACTGTCAGGCCGGCTTCCGCAGGGCGCACGGTCGCCTGCGTGCCACGTCCCCGCGCTGAGCGTCGCCGCCTCCACGAGCATGCCGCGCTGCGGCTCGGGGAACACCCTGGGGTCCATCAACTCCTGGAAAGTCGGCGCTCCCGCCCATCCCCCAGCCAGTGCCAGTATCAACCAGGCCAACGACGCCCACACCGCCCCGGCCGGCGTCGGCGTTCTCGTTTCCCATCCGCCAGCGCCGCGCTTCAGCGCACCGCTGACCGGCACGCATCGCCGCGCTGCATGGTCCAGAACACCTCATAGGGCTTGCAGCGCATCTCCGTGCGCAGGCACCAGTTGCCGCCCGGGCCCGTGCCGAACACCTCCACCAGCCGGTCGCCGTCGAGGTCCGCAGCGACAGTGTGGTAAAACGATCCCGTGTCCTTGAAGCGCCAGATCGTCGCGCCGTCTCCGCTCAAGGCCTTCAGGACATGCGCGGTCGAACCTATGATGACCTCGAACTTGCCGTCACCATCCAGGTCGAGAAATGTTGGGCTGCCATTGGCCCGGCCTTCCACGTCCGCGCTCCACAGCAGTTTCCCATCGTGAGAGACGGCCAGGCAGTATCCGTCCTCGGTGCTCGCCACGATCTCCCGCTTCCCATCGCCATTGATGTCGGCTGCGCCGGTCTGGTAGATTCCAACGAGGTCAGGATCGTTCGGCCTCCATGCGTACTTCCAGCGCAACTTGCCGCGCTCATCCAGAAGAATCATCTCCCCGTTGCCCAGGCTTATCGCCACCTCCGTCCGCCCGTCGCCATCCACGTCGGCGGCGGTAACGCCATTTGCGCCTGCCCCGGCCGTCAACTCCCAGAGCAGCTTACCGTCCCCCTTCAGCACAGCGACCTTGCCCTGGTCGCTGCCTGCGAGCACATCGAGCACGCCGTCGCCGTCCACATCCGCCATCACCGGCGAGGTTTCGATCGCTCCATCGAACTCGTGCTTCCAAAGCAGGTTGCCGGCCGCATCGAGCAGGTACAGGAAGTGGTCATCGCATCCGGCGGCGACCTCCGGCTTGCCGTCGCCGTTCACATCGCCCACCGCCACCGGGGTCCAGAACCCGCCGCCCGCCAGGTAGTTCCACAGGACTTTACCCGTGCGATCCAGGCACCAGATATTCCCGTCTTCATTCGAGATCACAACCTCCGGCTTGCCGTCGCCGTTGATGTCTGCGGCTGCTGGCGGGGCATAGCGCATGGGCGAAGCCGGCAGCCGGTCTTTGTCCTGGAAAGAGACTTTGCCGTCTCCGTCAATCAGCGGGAAGGTGCCATTGCCCGAGTGGCGGGCATCTGGTATCAGCATCTGCAATCTGCCGTTATCCATGAAGTCCGCGACCGCCGGGGCATAGTAGGCATTGGGGGCGAAAAACTTCCAGGCAATGCGGCTCCGGCCTACCACCGTCCATAGCCCTGTGGACGCTTGGGTCGTGGACAGCGTCCATGCGGCCTGGTCAACCGTCGTCTTGACCACCTGCCACTGGCCATTCTGCCAGCAAGCCAGTCGAACGCTATCTGCGATAAGTTGTTGCACCGACTCGGATTTGATCTTGATTCGCAGCGTGGCCGGCGCAGCGCTCCCTGCCAGTTCGATGTATTCGCCTGACCCTGTCCCCAGGGCAGTGGGCTCGGTCGCGACGGGGTTCCAATGATAGCGTGCCAGGGAGAGCGTGCCGCTTGCCTTTATCGCTGCCTCCACCGCCGCGGCGAAGATGACCTTCTTGCCGGCTTGTGCGGTCACTGTCTGCTGCGGGAATACGGTTATCTGCCGCCAGTTCGAGGTGCGCCAGTTGAGGGGGTCAGGCCCGTTGCCAGCGCTCACCGCGAGCGATACGCCGCCGTCGAAACCCTTGCCCATCGGCGGCAATCTGAACTCGTACAGGTTGCCGCTGACGCGGCGCCCGCGGATCGAACCCCCGATCACGTCGTCGCGCGTGTATTCCAGCCTGGCATCCGCCACGCCGAGCGGAGCAGTGATTTGCGCCCGAACAAGCAGCGGCTGGGAGCCGGCCCAGCGCTGCGGCGCCCACTCCAGGGCGACGGTCGGGTAGGCCAAGCGATGTTTCACGTAGGCTTTCGGGTCGGGCTCGCGCTGCGCCGCCTGATAGAGACGGATCAGCGCTTCGGACAGATACCCAGGGCCCTGGGTGGCATCGTAGTAAAGCGGGCGGTCAAGCCCGATAGCACCTGCGAACAGCCCGCTCGGTTGCGCGAACTGCCCCGCCAGGTTCACGAACTCCAGCGCCTTGTCAAACCAGCGGCGCTCGCCGGTGGCCAGATACAACTGGGTGAAGAAATCAATGTTCCCGGCGACCATCATGGCCATCATCGCTTTGGGCCGCGCAACGCCCTCTAAACGCTCAGCGAAACCCCTCGCCCACTGCAGGTACTTGCCATCGCCGCTCAGCCGGTAGGCGAGCAGCGCCGTTGTTCCGCCCCAGGGCTTGCCCTGCCAGTAGGCGCTCCAGGCGGCTTGCTCCCAGTTCGGGCTGTCGGCGTGGCAACTGTCGAGGTGCGCAAGAGCCGCGGAGAGCACCCACCGGTCCGGGGCGAGTTCGCAGGCCTTGAGGAAGAGTTGCGCCACGCCGGGGCTGTCGCGGCTCACGATCGGGTTGCCATTCTTACGGTCGGCCCACCAGCACGATGGGAATCTGGCGGTCGTCTCATCGCCCTTGGAGGCATAGGAGATGGTCAGCTTCTCCATCCACTCGCGGTACTTCGGATCGTGGGTGCGGGAGCAGGCGAAGGCCCATAGGTATGTGAACGCTGCGCCGTACTCGGCGAAGTTGCCGTATTCGGTGCCCGGGTTGTTGGTATCCCAGTCTGCGTGGCGGTTCCAGCCGAAGCGTTTCCGATCCTGGAAATGGCCGGCCATGATTGCGTCAGCGTAGCGGGTGATCGCATTGGGCTTCATCTGCCAGATACGCCAGTAGGGTACGATCTGGCGCTCGATCTCGTGGCGCCGGCCCGAAACCTTGTCTTCCAACAGGTCGTAGTTGAGATGGGCTCCGCTGGCAAAGAAGCCCGTTTGCGGATGGATCGCCAGGCGGATGACATCCCACAGGTAAGCATCGGCCGCATCGGCGTACTTGCGATCGCCCGTGATCCTCGACAGTGCATACAGCGCGTTCAGGAACTCAGCATCGCGCCCCAGGTTGCCGCTCTGCGGGCTCTCCTTTGCATTCCAGAACTTGCCCCAGTAGTCGTAGTTAGTGTCTTCTTTCCAATTCTTCGTCTCCACGGCCCAATCCGCGAGGGTGCGCTGGGTGGGCGCTTCAAGGGAGCGCAGGTCAATCATCTGCGTGAAGAAGTGCGTCTTCCTGGGCCCATAGTGGTCTGTTCCGTAGCGCAGCATGGCATCCGCGTGCGCCTGCACCAGGGCCAGCGCCTCCCGAGCAGCAGGCTGCGCCGCGAGCCTGCTCGGGCTCATCAGCCCAGCAGCGATGGCGGCTGCCGCGACAACTGACCCGACTGGAATACACCGTGCGATGACTCTCACTGCTATCGCCTCAGTCCCTACAGTGCAACCCCGTTGTCCCATAACATCTCGCGCGCCAGGCTGGACGCTTCCTCTTCGCTCGAAAAGTCATCTGCCCCTTTCGCAGCCGGGACACGGGCGCCGCCGGGATGAGAACAACCTCGCCTCCGTATGACTCAACAAGGTTGTTCTCGGCGTGGCACCCCGATGCTATCGGGGTGCGGACAGGAGAGGGGGCCTGCCCCACATTGGCTTCCAATATCCGCCATAAGTGTAATGCGAGACGCTCAGTAGGTGGTGGGCTGTATTTCGAGGAGCGCGTTTCCGCGAGCGCGGAAGCGCACCCAGAGGCGGTGGTCGGCTGCGTCGTAGCGCCAGCCGGTGCTTGCGGAGGCCCACTGTTCGCGATTGGGCTCTGCAACGAGTGCAGCGGTTCCGGCGGCGGCCAGACGCACCTCCTTCGGGCGTTTGGCCGTCAGCACGCGCAGAATGTATGCCCGCGCCGCCGCTCCGGTGATTGATACCCTTGTGACGCCATCCTTGACTGCGCACTGGACATCGGTCTTGCCCGTGGCCCCATCCCAGAGTGGAAACGCGGTCGGGCGCGAGCGGTCGGGGTAGATATCGAGCGTCACGCAGCCGGTGCAGGACTCGTCGCCGTGGCCCGCCCAGTCATTGATCACGTCGAGCGGGATAATGGAGCCGCTGCGGATAAATACCGGATAGCGGCTCAGGGGCACGGCGATCTCGGCCTCGGTTGGGCCGTGATATACCTTCGAATTGTCGAAGTAATCAATCCAGTCGCCCGCGGGGAAGGCGACGCGGCGGGTGGTCTCGTCCCTGTACATGATGGCGACCAGGAACTGGTCGCCAAGGGTGTATTGATAGGTTCCCGGCGCTGCCTTCATGAACTGGGCGCGCCCGTCGTGCGCCTCGCGCACCTGGGAGTAGAAATAGGGGGCCAGCTCCTGGTGTGTCCACGCAAACCTGCGGTACAGATCGAGGAATTCGCGGTCGTATTTCCAGGGGCGGTGTTCATCGTGGCCGCCATTCAGGAAGAAGGGCAGGAACGTGCTCCACTGGAACCAGCGGATGTAAAGGCTGCGGGGGATGGTGCGGTCGGGAGTGCTGGAGTAGCCGCCGATGTCGGTGCCCATGACTGCGTACGCGTGCTCCATCGCGCAGAACTGATCTTTGATGGCCTCCATGAGGCCGTTATCGCCCCAGGTGTGCAGTTGGTCGCCGAACCAGGAGATGGGAGCGGCGTCCCTGGGCGCAATGCGGCCGGTGTATCCGGTTTCGCCCATGTCGCAGGAGCGCACCATGGTCACTCCGCCCGGGTTGCGGCACACCAGGTGGTTGTAGCAATCCCGGTAGTATAGGTTCACGTACTGCGCCACCGTGATCGGCCCGGCCTTGCCATAGCCGCCGCTGAGCGGGAAGAGTTCGGCTGTGCCGTCCACCTTCCAGCCGTCAATGCCCATCAGCAGGGCGCGATCCATCAGGCCGTGCCACCACTCTAGCGCCTCCGGGTTGGTGTAATCTATGAATCCCCCCTCGCCCTTCCACCACCTGGTGGTCGCGCCGCCGTTGGCCAGGAAACCCTTGCCTTTACCGATGGCGTAGAGGTCCTCGGCGCTGCCGCGCGAGTCGGACTGCTTGGCGGGAAGGTTGATCATGCAGGTCATCCAGAGAACGACCTTCACCCCGCGCGCGTGCAGTTCGTCAAGCATGCGCTGGGGCTCTGGATAGCGCACCTCGTCCCAAATGAAGTTGTTGTAAGCAGTGGCCCAGGGGCTGTCAATGATGACCGCCCGCAAGGGCAAATCGTGCTCGGCGCAGCCCTTGACCATGTCCCCCACCGCGGCCGCGGTGTTTACGTCGTCCTCCCACATCCAGACGCCGAAGGCCCACTGCGGGGTGAGCGCCTGGCGCGAGGTATCGGGCGGCACGCCGGGGAACTCCCAGCCGACGGCGGCGCCCCCTAAGGCGGCGAGCAGGACGCCGAGAGCAAGTATCGCAAGCAAGCTACGTTTCATGACTACCTCCCGACGATGCTGTAGGAAGCAGGCTCAGCCGGCCTCCGATATTGCGGTGACATCCAGCCATGCCCCCGCTTTGTGTGATCGCTCCCACGCGTCCATGAGTATCTGGCACCGCAAGCCATCCTCGAAATCCGGGCGCACTGGCCGCCCGGCCTGCGCGCCACCCACGAACCGGCCCATCATCGCTCCCGGCAGCTCGGCGCGCAGGTCGTCGGAGGGCATTTGCAGCCGCTGCGGGACATCCATTTCGCGAAATGCCTGCCCGCGCCCTGCCACAAGCAGAGAATGCGGCCGGCCGGGATCGTATATCGCTGTCGCTTTGCTGCCGGCAACCGTGACGCCCTGCAGGCCGAAGGTTGATGTAGAACCCGGGACGTAGCGGCTCACCGCGAAAACTCCCGTGGCGCCGCTCGCGAACTCGGCGAGCGCGCTTGCCGCGTCGTCAACATCCACGGCAGTCGTCCCTCCCTGGGGCAGGGGACGCTCGGCCACGAATGTTTTCAGACGGCCCAAGATGCGTGCGATGTCGCCTCCAAACCAGACTGCAATGTCCAGCAGGTGAGAGCCAAGATCGGCGAGAGTTCCGCCGCCCGCCTGGGCGCGATTCAGGCGCCACCCCGCTGGGCTCTTGGGATCAACGAGCCAGCCCTGGAGCATGTGGGCGAAGATGTGGTGAATCTTGCCCAGTTCGCCGGCATCAATTATTTCCTTGAGCAACTGCGCGGAGGGCACGAAGCGGTGGCTGAAGCCGACCATCGTCACCACGCTGCGCGCAGCCTGCCACGCGGCGCGGGCGTCGGCAACGCTGGTCGCGAGGGGCTTCTCGCAGCAAACGTGCAACCCTTTCTGAGCGGCAGCGATGGATATCGGGGCGTGCAGGTCGTTAGGAGTGCAGATCGAGACCGCATCGGCCTCGACGGCATCGAGCATCTCGCGCCAATCGGCAAACTGCTGCCGTATCTCGTAGCGCTGTGCCACCTCGCGGCGGCGTTCTTCCCGGCGGCCGCAGACCGCGACCACGGTGGCGCCGGCCTTCACTAGGCCAGGGATGTGCACGTCGGCAGCCCAGTGACCGGTGCCAACTACAATGACGCGAAGCAATCCTGCGCTGTGTTTCACGGTTGAGCCCGATGGTAGAGTTCCAAAGCGATCCCCAGGCTTCCTGCCTGTCCCCGGGTGAGGTAGGCTCGTGGCTCTCGCAACTGCTACCGGGCGGGAGGCAAGCTCCCGCCGCACGGGCGCATGGCCCGTTCAGAATGTCGGCGGCTCTCCCCAGTCGTGGCCGGCTTTCCAGGCGGGCGCGCCGTGTTGATAGGCGCCGAGATCGGGAGCCTTTCCCGCTGAGCGCGGGGTTATGCCGGCGATGAAAATCCCCGCGCCCACGCACGGCGAATCCGCCCGAAGACGGAAGTCGGCTTTCTTCGCATTCACGAAGCCCGGGCTATTGCCCGTGAAGTTGTAACTGACTTCAATCCCATCGCCCGTGCGCACTTCGTCGGTGAGGATATTGTTAATCACCCGGCAGCCGGCCTCGTCCTTGTTGCCCTCGGCTCCCCAGTAGTTGAGGCTGTTGCCGTTGTTGACCACGGTATTGTTGAAGACCAGGTTATTGTGCGAGGGCGTGTTGAGGCGGATGCCGCTGTCGGGGTTCCCCCAGCAGACATTGTGGTGAATGACGAAGTTGGACGAGCCATTGTCAATGTAAATCCCGACTCCCACGGAGGCGGCCCTGTTGTGGTGGGCCAGGTTGTAGGCGATTACTGTGCCCGCCCCGTCGGTCTGAAAGCAATAGGTAATCCCGAGGTCGGTGGTCAGCAGGCCGGCGTCGTACATGTCATTGTATTCGATGCGGCCGGCCTTTAGGGCGCGGTGCACGATGATGCTGCGGCCGGTCTCGCAGAGAGTGTTGTGGGCGATGACGTTGCCTGTGCCCTCGGCCCAGACGGCTCCGCAGTCAACCGCCATGTAGTCCACATTGCGCACCAGGCAGTTGCGCACCGTGTTGTTTCCCCCGAGGAGAGTCACCCCGTTGCCCGCGCTGTACACGATAGAGGAGTCGCGCAACTCGTTGTCGTGGCCGCTGATGAGAACGCCGCTCGTGGTGTGATGCCGCGTGCCCCAGCCCTCGCAATCGCTGAAGTGAGACGCATAGCGCAGGTGGCAGTTCCTGACCAGGCAGTGGTTCGCGTCTGCCATGGATATGGCGCCCGCAAAGATGCGAAACCGTTCAACGCGGATGTGGTCGCGCTGGCTGAGGTCGAAGGCGAAGTTGCGCCGCTTGACCTCCACGCGGTGCTTGCCGGGGTTGTCGCTCTCCGGCGCCCAGAGGCGGACAACCTTGTGTGCCCGGTCGAGGCACCACTCGCCTGGAGCGTCGAGCAGCGCGGGTGAACCGAACAGGCAATAGCGCGAGCCCTCCTTGACCACGTGGGCCCAGTCCTGGTTCCAGGACCCTTCGAACTTGAAGGAGTGGGCCTTCGGATCATATTCCCTGATCGGGCGAGTCCACGACACCCACTGCGCTCCCGGCAGGATTTGCATGATGGCGCCGTTGAGATCGCGGTCGGGCAACTTCGGATCCACGATCATGTTGGGGCCGGTTCCTGCGCCAGCCACGGCCCAGGTCGGGCGCATCGGGTCAAGCGAAGCGTTGGGCCAGCGCGCCAGGTTCATCATCTTGCCGTCCACGAAGAGTTGCTCGAAGGACGAATCAGTAGGAGCCTGGTAAATGCGTCCTTTCCAGACGTGCCAACCCTGGCCGGGCAGGCCCGCGATTGGATCGGTACCGCCGATCACGACTCTCTCATTGCGATAGGCTGCGAACGTGATGGGCTTGCCCTCCTCGCCGGAGCGCGCAGGGCGCACAGTCTCGCGATAAACGCCGGCGCGCACGAAGCAGGCGTCGCCTGGCTTCATCACCTCGGCAGCGCGCTGGATGGTGCGGAAAGGACGCCTGGTCGTCCCCTCATTGGCGTCGGACCCGGTCGTGGCGACGAAGCAGGTCTTGCCCTGAGCACAGGTCGCTGCCAGCAGCGCAACTGCCAGGGCGATACAGATGCTTTGAAAAAGGTCTGGCTGGTTCATGGAATTGATGCCCCTGATCGTCGTTTGAGCGCCACTTCGTCGCTCTCCGGCGTCGCGCCTGCCGTTCAGGGTTTTCCATTGTTGCTTCGGCAGTAAACTACCGAAGCAGCAGTGAGGCTATTACACGCCAAGGCAGCCTCTCGCTGAGGTGGGCTTGCAGCGGAGAGAGAATGTTTCGATAAAGAAAAATGGTGGAGGGAAACGACCCCGCATCGAAACTGCGGAGATGTGGACGAGGTCGCCGATGTCGTGCCGGGGCGTAGTTTCCTGGTTGGGATGCAAATCAGCGCGGATTCACTGAAGTGCCGGCGGCGGGGTATTCAGCAGCAGCCAGTACATGTGCAGGCTCCTGACGGTGGCAACGAACTTGGCGAAGTCAACAGGTTTCTGGATGTAACTATTCGCCCCATGATTGTAGGAGGCCACAACCTCGGACTCGCTTGCGGAAGTTGTGAGCATCACCACGGGGATGAGCCTCAATCTCGCATCCTGTTTAATCCTCTTGAGCACTTCTATCCCGTCAATGCGCGGCAATTTCAAGTCCAGGAGGATGAGGCCAGGTCGCGGCGAGGAGGCCGGGTCTGCGTATTCTCCGGCCCGAGAGAGATAGTCAAGCGCTGCCTCTCCGCTGGTAACGACCCGGATGTCGTTTACCAGTCCGTTGTCCGTCAGGGCCTTCTTAATCAGGATTACGTGATCCTCATTGTCCTCCACAAGAAGAATCGTGGCTAGCCTGATGTGGGTTAGCATGGTTGTTCCTTTCTAGTCGGAGGCAGCGTTGCTCGGCACGGTGAACGAGAAAGTGCTACCTTGGCCCGGGATGCTGTCCACGCCGACCTTTCCTCCGTGGTTTTCGACAATGCGCTTTAGGATGGCGAGGCCTATGCCAGTTCCCTCTACATTTTTCTGTTTCACGCGAGTGAACATCCCGAACACCCTCTCTCTGTCGCGCTCCGCGATGCCAATGCCGTTGTCCTTCACGAAGAAGCGATAGCCCTCTGCCAGCACCTCCCACCCGACCTCCACTTGCGGAACCTCTCCCTCGCGCGAGAACTTGATCGCGTTGGAGATGAGGTTAGTGAAGACCTGCAAGAGCCGGGTGCGAGAATAACTCACTGTGGGCAGGTCATCGGCCGCCCTCACCCTGGCCCCGCACTTGTGAATCATCTGGGCGAGGCTATCCAGTGCCTCCGCGACAACCTCTCCCACGGCCACGGCTGCCCTTGGCTCCTCAGCCCGGCCGATGCGAGACAGCTCAAGCAGGTCGGTGAGCAAGCAATTCATGGTGCTGACATTGGCCCGCAGTCGTCCTAGGTAATCTTGACCCTCCGTATCGAGCCGCTCGGAATACTCATCGGCCAAGAGTTTGGCGAACCCCTCGATGCTGACAAGGGGCGCGCGCATGTCATGGGATGCGCTGTAGACGAAACTCTCGAGTTCGCGGTTCTTGGCTTCGAGCGCCTTCTCCCCCTGCTTTCGTTCGGTAATGTCGCGGAAGTACCATACGCGGCCGTAATATGTGCCGTCAGCCCCTCTCACCGGTGCGGCATAGCGGTCGAACGTGCGCCCATCGCGCAGGGGTATTTCATCCCGGCTTTGCTCATCGGCGCGGTCGTAGAGATACTGCACGCGCGCAAGAAAGGCCTCAGGGTCGGTGACCTTTTCGATCTCCGACTGAAGCGCCCGTTCCCCTGAGCGCGAATCGGCCGCCTCTTGGGGAATGCCCCACATCTCGACGAAGCGCCGGTTGAAGGAGATCATCTTCCTGGCACTGTCTACGACAAGGATGCCGTCAATGCTCGCCTCAGTCTGGGCTTCCAGGAGCGCGTTCTTGAAGAGGATCTCCTCCTGCTCCCGCTTGCGTTCGGTGATGTCGCGGAAGAAACCCACCAGACACCGTTGCCCCGCGTAGATGGTCGGCCGCGCTGCAACGTCGGCAAGGAAGATGCTGCCGTCCTTTCGCGCGCAAGGCAGGCCTGGGGCCATTACTTGTTCGCCCTCTGCTTGGGCGTGGAAAGCCGCCTCTACTGTCCCGAGGCTGGCGGCGGGGTGAAGGTCGGAGACTCGCTTCTCAAGGAACTCACGCTCAGAATAGCCGAACATAGCGCACGCGGCAGGGCTGACCCGCACAATCCTCCTGGTCTCAACCTCCGCCACCACCAAACCGTCCGCAATACAGTTGTAGACCGCCTGCAACTGATCGGTGCTTTCCCGCAGCGCCTTCTCCACCTGCTTGCGCTCGGTAACGTCCGCGAAGAAACCCACAAGGCATTCCTGCCCCCCATCGAGGATGATAGGGCCGGCTGTGACGTCGGCGTAGAACACTGTGCCGTCTTTCCGCAGGCACGGAAGCTCAGCCGCCAGCGTCTTCTCTCCCCGCACCAGAGACTCGAACTCGGACGCCACGTGGCCCAGCGAGTCCTTTGGGTGAATGTCCGCTACGCCCAACTGGAGCAACTCCTTCTCGGTGTATCCGAGCAACCGGCACACGCACGGGTTGGCATATACAAACTGCCTCGTCTCACTGTCGGCGATCAGTATGCCGAGGCCGCTTCCCTCGGAGATTACCCTGTATCTTTCCTGAGATTCGCGCAGCGCCTCCTCCACCCGCTTGCGCTCGGCGATGTCACGCACGATTGCAAGAAACGCGCATGGCTCACCGTCCTCGTCTCGCAGCATCGAAGCCCCAACCTCAATCGGGATCAGCCGGCCGTCCGCGCCTCGCGACGTGCCTTCAAGCATAGCGCTCCGTCCAGAGAACGCCCCCTGCGCGTGCTCTCTAAGTCTCAGAATCGTATCCTCGGTCAGGAAGTCCGCCACCTCGCGGCCGATGATGTCTTCAGGCCCCTGGTATCCGAGCATGCTCGCAAGAGCCGGGTTGACGCACTCGAACCTCAAGTCCAGATTGATCACGGCCACGCCGTCAATGGCGGCATCCAATGCCGCCATCATGCAGCCCAGCCTTTCTTCCTTTAGCCCCGATCGAAGTTCAGCCTTGGTCATCTCACTTCTCTCCCTCGGCGCAGGCCAGGCTCACCGATTGGTCCATCTGGGGGGTCGCCTCTTTGCCCTCGCCCAAGACCAAGACCTTTGCCTGACCGTGACCGCTGATCTTAGCGGCATAAAGGCCCCTGTCTGCCCACTTCAGAACGGCGGCCGCGTTCGAGACTCGGTCCGGAACGCACGCAATCCCCACGCTCAGCGTAACGGGAGGCAAGGATTCGCCAGATGAACCTGTGTGTGAGCGGTACACCAGGCAGCTCAGACGATTCACGAAGGCATGAGCCCCGGCCACGCTGGCTCCCGGCAGAAGCACCGCGAATTCGTCGCCACCCCAGCGCGCAGCCGAATCTGATGAGCGAATGCTTTCCTGCAGGATACGAGCGATATGGCTGAGCACAGCGTCTCCCGCGGAGTGGCCGTGCGTGTCGTTGATGGCCTTGAAGTCATCCACATCAATCAAGACGAAAGCGAACATCCGATGCCGGCGGCGTGCGGGTTGAATCTCCCGCTTGAGCATCCGTTCCATCTCGCCTCGGTTCAGAAGGCCAGTGAGAGAGTCGGTTTTCGCGCGCCGTTCCAGCTCCGCTCGAAGCGCTGCTTCGGCGGCATCGGCGCGAGCCTTTTGCGCAGAGAGTTCAATCGCTCTCGCCAACTCGCGCTCATATCCAGGCGTCTTCACGACATAGTCTGCCGCGCCCTTCTTCAGGGCTTCCACAGCCACCTGTTCGCTGCCCCAGGCAGTTACCATCACCACAGGCAGAACGCGATTGCGCTTCTTGATTTGCCCTAGAGCTTCCAGTCCGGTGGTATCCGGGAGTTGATAGTCAAGCGCCACCGCATCGTATTCGTCCTCGGCCAAGGCGGTCATTGCCGCCCTGCCGCCCACCATGGCGGTCACGCTGTGGCCTCTGCTCTCCAGAGCCCGGCGAGCCAGTATGACGTGGTCTTCGTTGTCTTCAACCAGCAGCACCCGAAGGCCGGCGTGCTGCCTGCCAGCGCGGCCGGCAGGCGTGAGGGCAGGCGCCGATTTGAGCCGGGCTATCGGATCAGTCCGGACGCGGAGATTCCTCATCTCACAAACCAGGACACCCCTTTGTCGTGGGAGGCCTGTCAAAGCTCCGCTTGATCTTCTGCAGTCCCGCGAGCCATGAGCCGCAATTGGAACGCTGCATGGTGGTCAGCCAGTCCGCTATTCCATCAATCCAGACTTGGGATCGCGCGCTTTTGTCACGTTCTCAGACACCCTGCAAACGGGGACCTCCAGCGAGCCCCCAAGCGCATTCTCGCATCCTGCGCGGTCGTCTCCCCCGTAGCCCGGCCCGATCTGATGGACGCCGCCATCACGTGCCCGCGTACTACCGCCGCTGGTAGGGCAGGATCCCTGCCCCCTGCCCTTTAGAGGCTGTTTGTGTCCCCCACCTCTCCCCTCTGTCGTTCCACTCCACCAGCCTTCGCCGTCCAGCGAAGGCCGGTGGAGGAAACTGATCTGGCATGGTTCGGCGGAGTTTACCCTGAGCGAAGTCGAAGGGCTCACCACCAGTCGAAACGACGGAGATGTGGACGAGGTGCACGATTTCGATGCCGGGCCACTTTCGTAAGCAGATGTCACCCCCGTCGGAACAAGAGTCGCTTCGGCAGGAAGGGGGCCGTCCCAGAACTACCTTGTGTGGAGTGCGTGAGCGCGCTCCCGCGGCTAGGCCCCGACTTGGTCGGGGCCGCCGTGGCGGCTTGTCGGCCTAGCCGGTTTCCAAAGCGGCGGCAAGCCGCCGCACTCCACATCGTGAGACAGCCACCTGCGTGCCGAAGCCCTGCCCCCTATTCTTCCGACTTGGTCACGACCAGCGTTACGCCCTGCTGCTTATCTCCGAGGGCAGTCTTGACGCCGAATGGGTTGCGCACTGCGATGGTTCCTGTAATGTCAAAGATGCCGCCGTTGGGGTCCTGCTTCTCCGCCACGATGGCTGGCCGGTCGCGGTCATCCTCGACCAGACAGGCGACGAAGTCAATGCCGCCGAAGCTCTTCATCTGTTTCAGGCTCAGCAATATCGGCGCCCAGGCGTCGGCGTAGCTCCGGTTGTTCGCCGCGTTCCTGACCGTGCAGTTGACGAACTTGAGGCGGGCACGGTCGGCGGACTTCTCCTGCACCTTGATACCGTAAGCCTGGGTGTTCTCGACCACACAGTCCCGGAACTCGATGAGACCGCCCGGCCCCGTGTCCCGAACTTTGGTGACGCGGATCCCGGAACCCCTTCGACTGCTAACGCGGCAGTTCTCGAATCGGATAGAGACGTCGCCCGACTCGGGGGTCAGGTGGGCGAGGAACACCTGGATGCCGTCGCCGTAGTTGTCCTTGAACAGGCAGTTGCGGAAAACGATGTTGTGCAGTATCTCGTTGGGGCTATCCGGTTCGAGGTCCACGCCCGCGGAGGGCGGCGTACCCCACGTGTTCTGGAAGACGCTGTTCTCGACCAGCAGACCGTCAACGCCGATGACGCTGATGCCTTGGCGGTAGTTGTTGTCGCACACCACATCCTTGAGGTGGATGTCCTTGCAGCACGGCAGCTTCTGGCTGCCAGCGATGTAGATCCCGTCGCCGCCGCTGTCTCGCAGGGTCAGGCCGAATACCCTGACGTTGGTGCATCCCCTGATGGAGAGAGGCATGCGCCACTCGGCCTTCTCGTACTGGCCGAACCAGCGCCCCATGCCCATGTCCAGGAGCACCTTGCCCACGATATAATCCTCTTTCTGCATCCGCACCGCGGCGCCGTAGCCCCGGATGGTCAGATTAGACAGATCCTGCGCCGTGAACACCGAGGCGCCGCCCGTCCGGTACTCCCCCCGCTTCGCAGTGATCACCACGCCATCCTCCAGCACCAGTTCCTGGTTGCCAACGAGCGTGATGGGACGGACGATCCAGTCTTTCGTCATGTTGGGCACGATGACCGTCTTCGCGCGGGAATTGATCGCCGCTTGGAGCGCTTCGGTGGCGTCTTCCTCGTCGAACCTCCACCACGCCGCATTCGCGACCGGGCGCTTCCCCGCGAGGACCTCTTTGACCGCCTGCGGATTCTCAGCATTGCCGGGCGTCCCGACGGCGGCAGTAGCGAGCAGGATGACGGCAGCAGAACCCGTGATGGCGGTGACAAGATCCAGCATAGTCCCAAACCTCCTGGCCTTCGGGTATCATCAAAGGAGAAACGTCGGCGAGATGTGCCAGGTCCCGCGAGCCATTCCGATAGCCTTTTCCGGGCGGGATCGAGGTCTCCTGCCCCACGCGAGCCGCAGCCAGCGGTGCCTTTCAAGCAATGTCGGACCGCGGCAGAGCATCCTCGACCACGGTTTGGCTTCCCGGCTAACCTCGGCATGGGTCTGTGCAATGCACCTGCCCAGCCCGCGCGCTGCAGCGCGGCGGGCAGGCTAGGCGGAGGCTGGTGCCCTGCTGTGCCGAGGCTACGCAGGGCACTCTGCATAGCCCCGATTCTCGGGGCGACGCAGAGTGGCGGAAACTGACCTGCCATCGAAACTACGGGAGTGTGGACGAGGTGGCGGATTTCGATGCCGGGTCATTTGGGCAAGCAGACATCGCCGACGTCGAAACAGGACTCGCTTGCAGAGCAAGCTACCGAAGCAGCGGAATCCCCCAGAGAATGCGCCACTTTAGGCCGTAACGAAGCTTCGTATCGCCTTTGGGCCCTGGCGGGAGGCCAGAGAAGCGGGAACGGAATGATTGAGTGCAGTCTGTTTCACCTATCGGTTGATTCCATGAACACCTGCGATGATACTTCTGTTGAGTCGTCAAGCGCCTCATGAATCATCGAAAGAAGATCTGAAGCTTCGAACGGCTTTTCGAGGAACCCTACAGCGCCGTATTTTTCCAAAGCCTTTTCCCTGAGGCCAGGCTCCTTGAGGGCTGTTATGAAAATGATGGGTATGGCGGCCGTGTCAGCCATGCTCTTTATCCTTTCGGCCACCGACCACCCTCCACCAAGCGGCATGGCTATGTCCAGTAGGATGAGGTCGGGCTCGTGCTTCACGGCCTGACATACTCCGGTCAGCGCGTCGTAGGCCGCGAACACCCGGTAACCGCTGGCCTTCAACCGCACCGCCAACGCAATGGCAAGCTTCTCGTCATCTTCGACGATGAGGATCGTTCTCACTCTTTCACGCCGATTCCGCTGGAGCATCTCCAGCGAACTGTTCTGTGCCGCGACTTATCGGAATCGTGAAAGAAAAGGTGCTCCCTTTTCCTGGTTCACTCTCCGCCCACATCTCGCCGTTGTGGAGCTTAACCGACTCCCGGCAGATAGCCAGGCCGAGCCCCAGCCCTATGCCGTGCAAAGACCCGTTGCTGTCAATCCGGTACAGACGATCAAAAATGCGCTTGAGATGGTGTTTCTCGATGCCGCATCCTGTGTCGCTTACCGACACAAGGATGAACTCTTGGCTCTTGCCGCTGGCGCGCACAGTGACCACGACCTCTCCACCTTTGCCAGTGGATTTCAATGCATTGTTCAACAGGTTCCTGATGACCTGCGCGATAAGGTGTTCGTCAACCAGGATGTGCGGCAGACCCGGTTCCACCTCGCACTTGAGGTGGATCCCTTTGTCTTCGACGGCAATAGCCATCGAATTCAGCACGCGACCGACAATATCCCCCATGGAGGCAGGTATGGGGTGGACGGTCATCTTTCCCGTGTCTAGCCTTGCGGCATCAAAGAGGTCATCGATTAAGCCAGCCAGCTGATTGCAGCTCTCCTTGGCAAGCGTGAGCTGCTGAAACTGCTGTTCATTGAGAGGGCCGTTGAGCCCGTCTAACTGGATGGCCAGGAACTCCCGGGCCGAAGATAGAGGTGTCTTGAGCTCGTGGGCGAGCGCACAGTACCACGCCCGGATCTCTCCGTTCATTCGCCGCAGATCCTCGTTGGCGCTTTCCAACTCCCGGCGTTGCGCCTCGATCTTGCGAAGCAGTATCACCCTCTCGATGGCCCTGTCAATAGCACGACGAAGGCCCTCCGGCGTGATGCGCCCCTTGACACAATAGTCTTGCGCGCCCAGTTTCAAAGCCTCTGCCGCGACCGACTCATCGCCGTGGCCTGTCAACATAACAGCCGGCAGCGGTGCGGACGCGCCTTCCTCCCCTTGCAGCGCCCTCAGCAACTCTAGTCCGTCGCGATCCGGGAGCTGGTAGTCAAGCACGACGCAGTCTGGACGCTGGGCTCGATACAGCTGCAACGCTTCCTCCGCCGAGGCCACCTCCGAGAAAACGGCTTCGCGGTCGGGCCACCCTGCGATGGCCCGTTGACATGCCTCACGGTCAGCCGGGTCAGCATCAACGATGAGAATGTGAACCCTTGTTTGGCCCAAGTGTGTTCCCTTCACCTGCTCCGCTCCTCTTCCTGGTGCGCGGTTACGGCCGGTGGGATGCTAGAAAAATTGGCTCCACCAACCTGGAGATGCCATATTCACCGCATATCTGACCCATTCACTGCATGCCAAATTGTCGTGAAACTCACCAACCTGCACGATTATTTTTCACATGGTGTCAGAAGGCTGGGCTAGGAGGTATCTCACAGACGGCACGGGAGGTGCGGTCCATGGTTCGGCTCTGCCCCCCCCACGGGTCGAAAGGGAAATTCGCTCTCTTCAGACGGAGGAGCGGTGCAAGGCAGGCCGGCCTGCTGTCCGCCCTCCGGCGGCCACGGAGGGAGACTGCTCCACAAGCACGGCGTGCTCCATGGACCCTACCTGCGAGCCGCACGACACATGGAAATGGCGAAGGTGCGGACTAGGTCGCGGATTTCGACGCCAGGAAGGTTTGGCCAGCAGCGCGTTCCTCACCGACGATTCAGATGCCCAACCCCGGCATGTGATCGAGAGTGGGTTTCCTGTGCTCCACAAGCCGTCCCTCGCGCTTGTTCACACCCTGACTGTGAAAGCGGACAGCTCGTAGATCCCGAGCGCTTTCTCGAGGTCGGCCGTCCGTGCCACCATCTTTTCGAAACCGCCCTCTCCGAAAAGGGCGCGTTCTCTGTCTTCGAACTCGTCCCCCAAGCGATCATATTCCGCCGGCGTCACGATCGAGCGCAAGGCTGGGAAGAGCACCGTGTCTTCACGAGCCTTGTGCGGGCGATACATCCGGTTGAAGAGGCGAAGCCGCCCGGCCAAGCGCCGGCGCGCCGCCGGGTCAGCGAGCCCGGTAGCTGTGGCACGACTCCTGATGAAGTCGGTCAGCCGCCGACCCGCCCGGTGCTGCGCAAGCAGAACTCTCACTAGGTCCGCATACTTTCCCGCCTTCTCGAATCGCGGGAATAGATAGTCCTCCTCGAGCTTCTCATGATAATCCTCTACGAAGGACCGGATAATCCCGGAAGCGCCAGTGAGAACTTCCAGGGGAAAGTCCCTCCCGGCGAGCAGCCGCGCGCGAACCTCGTCGTAGATGAGCAGGTTCCGGCTCAGAAGGCCGTGTTCGCGCATCAGGTCCTCGAGAGGTGAGACCTCTGGCCCCTCTGTCCGGGCCGCCGCCTGTGCGAGCCTGGCAGCGGAGCCCGTGAGAGCAACGGCGAACAGCGCTCCGCCATGTCGCAGGAAAGCTCGTCGTGTCAGATCGAGGCCGGCCTTATCTGTCATCGAGCACCTCCTGGCAAGCCAGTGTCAGTCAACGGATGCGTTTGAGACTCAGCGCAGAGTTCGCGCCGCTGACGGTGAGATAGTAGGGCCCGACGCGGCATCCGTCAAGGGCTACAAGCGGTTCCTCAATTCGACGATCGAAATGAGAGCATCATCTCGCTCAGAATTACGCCACGAAAAGCACTCAGTGTGATCGGCTGCACATCGGCTCAACGCGTCCACATTGTTAACGCGAGGCCAATCGCGCCACCCCCAAGAACAAGCCATGTTGAGTTAACGCGGAAGAACAAGAGTATTACGGCGCTTACAATGGCAAGAGCGGCTGTTGGCAGATCCCGGATCGCCGCGTGGCCCAGTTGCCAGGTGACCATGGCCATCAGTGCCAGCGCAGCGACATTCACCCCATCGAGGAACGCCCCGGCGAGTGCCGATCGGCGAAGGCGCGGCACCAGCGGACCGCTTGCAGCGACAAAGACGAACGCGGGCAGAAAGATGCCGACCGTGGCGACCAACGCGCCAGGCAGGCCGCCAAGGACGTAGCCGATGAAGGTGGCCGTCGTGAACACCGGCCCGGGCGTCACCTGACCGACTGCGACCGCGTCGAGCAGTTGCCCCTCCGTCATCCAGTGCAATCGGTGAACGAAATCCGCACGCAGAAACGCGAGCAGCACGTAGCCGCTGCCGAACAGTACGGCCCCTATCTTGAGGAAAGTCAGGAACAGGATGCTGAGGCTGAAGGAGGCAGCAGCTCCCGCGGCCGCCCCCGCGATTGGCACGGCGGGCGCTGCGAGTAGCGCTGCTGGTGGCCCCCCACGGACTTGACGCGCCCACTGCGCCACGACGACAACCGCGCCGGCGAGGAACAGGAGCGCGATCTCATTTACTCCGAAGAAGGCCGCCAGGGCAGCGGCGACACCCACCGCCGCAAGGAACCGGCTCTTCACGGCGCTGCGCGTGAGGCCCCACAGCGCCTGGACCACTATCGCGATGATGACTGGCTTGACGCCATAGAGAAGGGCGGCCGTCTCCGGCAGGGACTTGAAGCGCACGTAGCCCCAGGCGAAGGCGAGAACGATGAGCATTGCCGGCAGGATGAAAGACGTGCCAGCGACGAGAAGCCCGGGCCAGCCGCCACGGCGATGGCCGATATGAATGGCCATCTCGGTAGAGTTGGGTCCCGGGATGAGGTTCGTCGCGCCGAGGAGGTCGAGGAACTCCTCGCGCGTCAGCCACTGCCGACGACGCACGACCTCATCCTCCATCATCGCAATGTGAGCAGCCGGGCCGCCGAAGGCCAAGGTCCCAAGGCGAAGGAATAGAAACGCCAACTCTCTCAGGGAACGACCTTTGCCTGCGTCCATCGCTACCTAGTCCGGGACTATCACGAAACGGACTGAAGTCGTCGGCTTATGGCTCGATCCATCGCATATGAGCCAGCTCCGACTGTGAGCAGGAAGATGCAACCAAAGAGCATGGAGAGATCAACGCGGGCCTCATGGGCCATGGGCCAGAAGCCGCTCTTGAGCAGGATGGGAATCTTGGTCGTCGTTATCGCCACCAACATATCGATAATCAGAGGAATGGCTGCGAGTCGGGTGAGCAGGCCCAGTATCAGCAGAGATCCGCATGCGATTTCGACGACACCCACAAACGGCGCCATCACATCCGGCCGTGGTATGCCGATCTGGGCGAACCTACCGGCGCCAAGGGTGTGAGGATAGAGGAACTTCTGTATCCCCTCGGATAGGAATACTGCTCCGACGATCAGACGAATCAGAATGACTGCTGCCGGCGCTTGGGAAGTGAGAAGCAGCCGGATTCTCTCTAGTAACTTCGCCTTGATCATCACCGCTCTCCTCTCTTGAGAGGAAGTCCCCTCTGATGGGGCCTATGCAAGTTCAATTCACAGTATCATTCTTTCGTTACTTCGGTAGCTTGCTGCCGAAGCCCTGCGGCAAGCCGTTTCGACGCCGGAGCGTTTCGGTGCTGGTGGAGGAAAGTGACCTGGCGTCGAAACAGCGGAGATGCGGACGAGGTCGCGGATTTCGATGCCAGGGCGTCTTGGTCATGACCTTTCAGTCTCGTTGTCGTTACATCACGGGCAGCCGTCTCGCGACAGCGCCTGCAGGGCTGCCTTGCCTGCGGAGAGAACCAAGCAGGCAAGTTCCTGCTGCGAGGTGATTGCAGTGCGTTCTCTCACAACTGGTTTGGCGCTGGCAGTGGTGGCTGGGTTAGCGTTGGCGGCCCGCAGCGCGGAGAGCCCCAAGGCGAGGTGGATCTGGTATCCGGGTGAGCAGAACCAGGCGAACTCGACCGTGTATGCACGGTGGTCGTTCCGCCTGCCTGCGAAGCCTAAGGCGGCGGTGATCCGGATCACCTGCGATAACAAGTTCGCGCTCTTTGTCAACGGCACTCGGGCGGGCGAGTTCCAGGGCGAGGAGATCGCCTGGAACCGGTTGTTCGAATACCGCGTCACCAAGCGCCTAGACCCCGGGTTGAATGTCATCGCCGCGCAGGGGCTCAATGTGGAGGGGCCGGCGGGCTTGCTGGTCGAAGGCGAGATCACCTTGCCCGGCCGGCAGATGATTCCCATCGCCAGCGGCGCCGACTGGAAAGTCACCAACCGCGAGCAACCGGGCTGGCAGAAGGCGGAGTTCGATGACTCGGCCTGGGCTGCGCCGGTGCTCTTGGGGTCGCCTCCAGTAGCGCCGTGGGGAACGCCGGGGGGCCAGCGGTACCCGCTGCTCCCCATGGTGTCGCGCCCACAGTGGGCGCTGAAGGTGACCGAGACCAGCGCGATCGGCGTAAGCAACGCAAAGCTGATCATTGCCCCTGATGGCCGCGCGGCCGTCCTGGATGCAAGTGAGAAGGAGCCGGCGTTCGTCGTGCTCGACTTCGGTCGCGAGTCGGTAGGCATCCTTCAAATGCAGTTCCTGCCAGGATCCCAGGGCACATGTGAGCTGGCCTGCGGCGAGTCGCTGCAAGAGGCGACCAGGGGGCCGCTTCAGCAACCGTTCGAGGTGGAGGCGAAGGGGCTGAAGCGCTGGAGCGCCCCTGACCGCCGCGCCTTCCGTTACCTGAAGGTAACGGCGCTGCCGGGATCCCACTTGTTGGTTGACGCGGCCTGGCTGGAAGCGCAGGGCTACCCGGTCAAGGACCGCGGCTACTTCGAGTGCAGCGATCCGCTGATGAATCAGATCTGGCAGGTCAGCCGACATACGCTCAGGCTCTGCATGCAGCACTTCTACGAGGACGGGATCAAGCGCGATCGCGCGCTGTGGATGGGCGACACCCGGGTCGAGGCGCTGGTCAACTACTACGTCTTCGGCGACACCAAGCTCATCGCCAGTTCGTTGGAGCAACTAGCCGCCATCCAACGCGAGGACGGAGCGATCCCGGCGGTCGGCCCCCAGCCGAATGCGCTGCTACTGCCGGATTACTGCGCGTATTGGATCTCGGGCCTGTGGGACTACTATGCGTACAGCAGCGACCTGAAGACGGTGAAAATGCTGTGGCCCAGCCTGCTCAAACAGATCGAGTGGTTCCAGAAGCAACAGGACGAGCATCGCCTGCTCCCCAATGCCGAGCGCAAGGAATGGTGGACCTTCATTGACTGGGCCGACCTGGACAAGCGGGGCGAGGTGACGGCGCTCAACTGCGTCTGGTATCAGGCGCTGGATGAGGCGACGCGGCTAGCGCGAGCGGCGGGCGATCGGCCAAAAGAGCGCGAGTTCGCGCAGATGGCGGCACGAGTCAAGGAGGCGATCAACGAACGCCTCTGGTCAAAGGAGAGGGGCGCCTATGTGGATTGCCGCGTGGGCGATGAGTTGAGCCAGAAGATAAGCGAGCAGGCCAATATGCTGGCAGTCTATACCGGCGTGGCCGATCGGGACAGGTGGGAAAGCATTCACCGTTACCTGTTCGAGCCCGGCCAGCCCGTGGTCCGCACCACCACGCCCTACCTGAACTTCTATGTGGTCGGCGCGCTGCTCAAGATGGGCTACCGCGATCAGGCCGTGAAGCTGATCCGCGACTACTGGGGCGAGATGATCAGGCGCGGCGCGACCAGCTTCTGGGAGACCTTCGATCCCGCGTCACCGCCAGGCATCACGCCGCCGGCCAACATGAGCTACTGCCACGGTTGGTCGAGCGGGCCGGGGCGGTTGCTGCCCCAGGCACTGCTCGTGGGGTGGCCGGCCTACCCCAATGATCTCAGTGTGCTCGGTTTCGTAGAGCCACAGCTCGGTTCGCTTGCTTGGGCGAGAGCGATTATCCCGACTCGATGGGGCGACATGCGCGTGGCCTGCTGGAATCGCAGCGGGCTCTATCGAGTCGAGGTGACTACGCCGACTTTGCCAATGCGCTTCAGGCTGCCGGTGAGGGTGCCGGCACCAGCAGGCACATCAGTGTATCTTGACAGCAAGCGGGTCAGAACACCAGAACGCGTAGGCGACCTCGCTCAGGTCAGAGTAGGCCCAGGCGAGCACGTGGTGGAAGTGCGCAAGTAGAAGCCGGCTTGATGCGGCTGGAGGAAAACCTCCTGGCATTGAAACAACTGGGTTTCGGACGAGGTTGCCGATTTCGATGCCAGAGCCTTTTGGTGCGCAGCCCCACCCTTGTCGAACCCCCCGGCTTGCGCCCTACTCTGCAGCGAGGCGGCTCGCGGAGAAAACGGGTGACTGTCCCTATTCTCCTCTGCGCGCGTCTTCCCGGACAGGCTGGGGCGGGCTTGACATGGCTTCCACCCGCGTCCGCTGACTGCAAAGCGGTGAACAACCTCCGGTGGATCGAGCGATAATGCAAAGCCCCCGAGGATCTGCGCCTCGGGGGCTTGCGTTGAACCAGCAGTGCTCTTCAGCCTATCGCGATTTTCGGATGCGCGACGTCGAGCCTATTCGGCAGTTGCTTTGACCCGCTCCTCCTGCGACATCTTCGCAAGCCGCTTGACCTCCTCCAGGTTAAGTCCGAGCCCCTTGGCCACCCGCTCGCCGTACTCAGCGTCCGCCTTGAAGAATAGGGCAGCCTGGCGCAGTTGGATACGCCTCTGCGCGCCTCCGAGATGGGAGACGATGTTGCCGATAAGATGAGCGCGGTCCTCTTCCGTCATTACCTTGCGGAAGAGGTCCCCTGCCTGCACGAAGTCAATGTCTCCAAGTTGGTACGCGTGGCGAGCGGCGCCTCCCGACACGTCGATTGGCGGGGGGGCCAAGGCGGCGTCCGGGGTCGGGCCGGCGAAGCTGTTCGGCCAGTAGTTGGGGCCACTGCTTCCGTTGTCGTCGAAGCGCATGGACCCGTCCCGCTGATAGCTCTGCATCTTACATGCCTTCGGGGCGTTGACCGGCAGCAGATGGTAGTTGGGGCCCAGCCTGTGGCGGTGGGTATCGTGGTAGCTGAACAGCCGGCCCTGCAGCATCTTATCCGGGGACGGGCCAATGCCCGGAACGAAGTTGCCGGGCGAGAACGCCGCCTGTTCCACCTCTGCAAAGTAGTTCTCCGGGTTGCGGTTGAGCACCAGGCGGCCGGCATCCATGGGCGGGAAGTCAGCGTGAGGCCAGACCTTCGTAATGTCAAAGGGGTCGAACCGATAATCCTTCGCCTGCTCCGGGGTCATGATCTGCACTTCCAGGCGCCACGACGGGTAGTCGCCTCGCAAGATTGCTTGATATAGGTCGCGAGTGGTGCAGTCAGGATCGATGCTGCGCAGGCGCTCCGCTTCCTCGCGGGTGAAGTTCTGTATCCCTTGCTCGGTCTTGAAGTGCAGTTGCACCCACCAGTACTCGCATTTCTCGTTGTACCACATGAAGGTATGGCTGCTGTACCCGTTCATTTGACGGTAAGTCCTGGGCGTGCCGCGGTCTGAGAAGAGGATCGTAACCTGGTGGATGGACTCGGGGGTCAGGGACAGGAAGTCCCAGAACATGTCCGGGTCCTTGAGGTTGGTCGCGGGGTTGCGCTTCTGGGTATGGATGAAGTCCGGGAACTTCAGCGGGTCGCGGATGAAGAAGACCGGGGTGTTGTTGCCCACCATGTCGTAGTTGCCCTCTTCCGTGTAGAACTTCACCGCGAACCCGCGAGGGTCGCGCTCCGAGTCCGCCGATCCTCTCTCTCCGCCGACGGTCGAGAACCGCACAAAGACCTCGGTCCGCTTTCCCACCTTGGCCAGGAACCTGGCGCGCGTGTACTTCGTGACGTCATGGGTTACCTCGAAGTACCCATGCGCCCCCGCTCCCTTGGCGTGCACCACGCGCTCGGGAATCCGCTCGCGGTCAAAGTGAGCCAGCTTCTCGATCAGGTGGACATCCTGGATGAGCACTGGCCCCTTCGGCCCGGCGGTCGCTGAATTCAGGTCGCCGTCCACCGGCATGCCGAAGCCGGTGGTTAGGGTTTTCTTGTCTGGCATCGTAGCTCTCCTTGCCAATGGTTTCCTGCCCTCTCGAGCTATTCTCCCTGCTTATGCCTCGAGCAACGTGTGCACAGCCCTCGCAGCTCAACGCGGGTTGCATCTACGTTGCCAATCGCCTTCACCTCATCGGGGGCCTTCAGTTCATCGAACTCGTGATTGTAGAAGTCGCGCGTCGCCCCGCATCGAGTACACACGAAATGGTGGTGCTGCCTCATGTTCGCATCAAACCGGGCGCGTCCCCACGGAGGTCCAAGGGCCGTGATCAAGCCCAGGTCCCGGAGCAGCCACAGTGTTCGGTACACGGTGTCGAGCGACACCGTAGGCAGCCGCTTGCGGACACCCTTCCACACCGTCTCCGCGTCGGGATGGTCGGCGGTCTCTGCCACCTCGTGGAAGACCTCCATGCGTTGGTGGGTCAGTCTGACTCCTGCGCGCCTACATGCCTCCCTCAGGTGGTCCGTACGGCGTCGAACCTCTTCCTTGTCAGTCCTCATCTTTATTGACAGCGGTCAGCACGAATGATTCCGAAGTAGGAATTTACCACGATCTGGTCTCCATGTCAAGAGCCCTGCCTGCACAAGTGCGTTGAGGCGCGAGTCAGGCCATTGGCTACCACCTTCCAGATCCGCCCCACGGCCGGGCAGCTGTCTTGCGTTTGCGGAGACGTCGCTGACGGCGACTCTCCCCATCCCCCGTGCGGGAGAACCCAACCGCCGTTGACAATCTGCTTTGACAGGAGGAAAGCAAGCAGCCGGGAGCGAAGCCGGCATGAAGTGTATCGAGAGGGCATGTCTCGCTTCCTTCGCCTGCAAGCGCAAGGAGGGACATTACCATGCCATGGTTTGCCGTCTGTCATGTGCCCTAAGCCGATTAGGAGGAAACATGATCCATTCGTACTCTAACCTCGCGAGCGCTGGCCGACATTCGGCATTCAGATGCGTGACGATACGCTTGGGCGCCAGGGCTGACAGCGTCGAACGAAAGTCGGCGGAACTACTGAAGGCGCGCCTCACCGAAGCGAGTCGGGTGGATGTGCGCGTCGAGCAGGAGGGCGCCGTCTCGCGCCAGCCGGCGAATTGTCTGCTGGTGCTGCTCGGCGTGCCGGCACACCATGGGGAACTGGCGCGCCGACTCGATGCCTGCCCGATCAAGCCCCTGACCGAGCGCGACCCCGGGCCGGAGGGTTTCGTGGTGCGCTGCTGCATGGATGCCGCACCGCCGTGCGTCCTCGCGGCCGGGGTGGACCAAAGGGGTGTGCTCTACGCGGTCGGCGAGATCCTGCGCCGGACGGTGGTAAGGGAGCGTTCGCTGCGCGTCCCGCAGAACCTGGAGGTGCGCACCGCGCCGGCCTTTGAGGTGCGCGGCACGCAGTTCGGCCAGGGTGGCTTTGCCAAACAGCTGGCCAAGGTGCGCGACTGGACCGAAGAGGAGACGCAGCGGGTGATCCTCGACTACGCCCTGGCGGGGGCCAACACGTTCGTGACGTCCCCGGGCCGGATGTTCGACTTCATCAAGTCCTACGGTCTGATGACCCAGGACGAGTACTTTCCGAACGCGGGGAGCGGCCCGCCGGAATGGGAAGCCAAGGAATCAATCGGCCGCAAGGGATATGTCTGCTTTTCGGTGCCTGAGGCGCGGAGAGCGCAATTGGAGCGCTGCGAGGCCTTCTTCAGCAACAGCCCGCCCTTCGACTTCGTGAAGTTCCAGGGCGGGGACGGGGGCGGCTGCGAGTGCGACCGCTGCAAACCCTACGGGCTGACGTTCATCGAGGTCGTCGAGGAGATGGCCGCGATCATCCACAAGTACCATCCGAAGACGAGGGTCTGGTTCACAAACCAGAAGTTCAACAACGACGACGATATCGCGATCTTCAAGTACCTGCAAGAGAAGCCGCGGGAGTGGCTGTGGGCCTGGGGGTATGGCCCCGGCTCGGATGCGATGACCTGGCAGCCCGGCCATCGGCAGACGCACCGCGTGGACCTGTTCCGCTATCCGGGGTTCGGGCCTCCCGACCGCTACAACCAGGAGATCGTGCGCCAGTTGCCGCCGCAGCAGGTGCTGATGCACTACAACGAGGTAACGCACTGGCGTTACTCCGAGTTCGGCTACATTCAGGACTACCCGCGCGCCGACCGCAACGGGGACCTGCCGCCTCCCTGGAACCACTTCATCTACGAGCGCCGCGCCGACCGGGCGCTGACGATGGTCTACGACCGGGCCACCTGGTTCGCGTGGCCGCGCTACTACCATTGGGCATTCGGCGAAGTGGTGCGCTACGGGGTGGGAGATGTCACCCACTCCAGCGGGTTTCACGACCACTTCAACCAGTGGATGTGGCAGCGCCTGCTGTGGGCGCCGCAGACGAGCGTGGAGGATGTCGTCGCCGAGTACTGCCGCACCTGGTTCGGGCACGCAGCTGCGCCCTACATGGCAAAGGCCCTTTTTCAACTCGAGGAAAACCTGCGGGAGAATCCCGAGGCGCCCATCACGGAGAAGAAGGGCATTGATCGGTACTACCATCTCGTGAAGCAGGCCGGCGAGCGCATCCCGCCGCACCAGATGAAAGGCCACTGGCTCTGGCGGCTGTACATGCAGAAGGGCGCGCTCGATCTGTACGTCAAGCACTCCGTCAGGCAGCAGACCGACCTCCAGCAGCGAATCGAGCGCAGCGTGGCGCGCGCCCTCGAGCAGGGGAACCTCGACGAGACCGCGGACTCGATATTGCCGTGGTTCGACCAATTGGAGGAGACGCCGGAGATGAGGCGGCTCCGGGAGGAAGCGCTGCGCCTGGGTGAAGAGAGCAATGCCCTGTTCGGGGCGCGCAACGAGGGATGCTTCAACCTCAAACACGATTTCATCGGGCTGGGCTGGATCAAGCGGCAGCTCGAGCGGGCGCGCGCCGCTTCGCCGGAGGATAAGCGCGAGCTGCTGCACATGATCGCGGCCTACGAGGACCCCGGCGAGGGCGGGTTCTACGACAACTGCGGAGCCTCGGGTTCCTGTCCCCATGTCACCAACGGTTATCCCTTCGATTTCGGGCAGCCCTACGTTGGGCGCATGCTGTGGGAGGCCAACCGCCCCAGCCAGCGCACAATGCACTACACCCAGGACGAGGCCCAAGGCGTGACGTTTCGCTATCGCGGCCTGGATCCGCAGGCTCAGTATCGCATCCGGTTCACGTTCGTGCGCCCGTGGTACCAGGAGCGCTACGCTTTTCGCATGAACCAGAAGTCGCAGACGATTTACGCCGACGAGTTCGTACTGGCGCGCGAGCTTGAGGTGCCCTTGGAGATGAGCGATTGCTTCACCTTCGACATACCGCGCGAGGCGACCCGGGACGGCGAACTCGTCGTCCACCTGGAGAAAGCGCACGACGTAGCGGTCGGGGATCGCGTCACCGTCGAGCAGTGGCGCAACTGTGGGGGATGGGGGACGATCGTCTCCGAAGTGTGGCTCATGAAGAAGAGGTAGCGCGCACCCAGGCTCGTCCGATTCGACCCAACCGCTCGAGCAGTTCGCGGGGTGGGTGGCTGTCGTACTCGCCACCAGGACAACCGTGTTTCTGAGGGTCAGTACACCGGTTACGGCGGCAAGCCAGCCGGGGGCAGGAGACGGGACCCTGGACTGCGAACCTGCCCGTATGCTAAAGGGGCCCTGTTGAGGGCAGCAGCGACCAGCTTGCAACAGAAAGGAGCGTGCTCTGTGACGCGAATGGCGATGGTCCTGGCGATAGCCGTGATTGCGGGAGGTGCGCTTGCCTGGGCGGCAGGCTTCCCCCCGCTCACCGTTCCTGCTGGCCTTGGGGTCAATATCCATTTCACCGGCGCGCCCGCACGCGACCTCGACATGATCCAGGCGGCAGGGTTCAAGTTCATCAGGATGGATTTCGCTTGGTCGGCGGTGGAGAGGGAAAAGGGCGTCTATGACTTCAAGGCCTACGACGAGCTGACCGAAGCCCTGGCCAAACGCGGCATCCGCGCGCTCTACATCCTGGACTACGGCAACAGCCTCTATGAGAGCGAGCAGAGCGTACGCACCGAGGATGGCCGGCAGGCGTTCGCGCGCTTCGCGGCCGCGGCAGCGGCCCGCTACCGCGGACGCGGCATCCTCTGGGAACTCTGGAACGAGCCCAACATATCATTCTGGAAGCCACAGCCAAACGTGGACGACTACATGGCGCTTGCGAAGGTCGTTTCCCCTGCTATCAGGCACGCCGACCCGAAGGCTCTGTGCGTGGCGCCCGCCACATCGGGAATTCCCATGGACTTCCTTGAATCGTGCTTCCGCCAGGGCCTGCTGCGGCTGGTGGACGGCGTCACCGTCCATCCGTACCGCGGCAAGCCACCCGAGACGGTAGCCGATGACATCATGCGCCTTCGCGCGCTCATGGCTCGCTACGGGCGCACCCTCCCGGTCCTTTCAGGCGAGTGGGGATACTCATCTGTGTGGAAAGGGCAGGACGAGCAGCTACAGGGTCAGTACCTCGCTCGCCAGTTCCTCACCAACCTGAGCCTGGGCATCCCGGTATCCATCTGGTACGACTGGCACGATGATGGGCCTGACCCCAAGGAAAGCGAGCACCACTTCGGCACAGTAACCCTCGACTACAATCCGAAGCCGGCCTACCTTGCGATGAAGCGATTGGTGGGAGAGCTGAAGGGCAAGCGTTTCGTGAAGAGGCTGCAATCGGCCACCGACGATTACCTGTTGCTCTTCTCAGACCGGAGCCGCCGCACTATCGCCGCATGGACGGTCGGCGAGGCGCACGAAGTTGAACCAGTCCGCGGCCTGAAGGTCACCCTAAATGGTGACCCGCAATACCCTCCGGTGCCCGCGGGGGCGCGGCTGGTCTCTCGCTGAGGCCCGTAGCAGGGTCTGGCAGAGGCCTGGGGACCAGCATCGGTCTGCAGTCGGTTCGGGGAACCAGAATCCTGGTTACGGAGCCAAGTGGTCGTGGCAGACGGGAACAGACGCGAGCACCACGCTTGCCTCCTGACACGACTCCTGCCTTACGATGTCCGTGTTCAGCGTTGCCGCCACGAATCTTGCCAGCTTGGCTGAGGATGGACACTGATCCGACCTGAGGCGCAGCCTCGACCGTGCCGCGCTTACGGTCTCCTCGCGGCGACCATGATTCCAGGCAGCGGCGCACCCTTCAAGTCGGTGATCCGCAGGTACATGCCCCAGTTGCCGGTGGTCTGTGCTACCTTGACGAGGATGGTTGACCAGCGGGCGGGCAGAGTGACGGGCGTGATGTCATCATCAATGATCGCCCAGCGGCCGTTGCGCGTCTGGTAGTCGAGCAGCAGGCGTCCGTTGAACCACAGTTTGATGGCGTCGTTGCTGCCGGTTCGTATCTGGGCTTGCTGCCTGGTGTTCGAGCGTACGTAGCAGAGGGTGTAGGCTACGGTCCAGTCCTTGGGCTGCATGATTTGCGGGAAGTCGAGGTAGCCCTGTCCGTGGGGGACGGCGACCTGCTGCCAGCGCACCGGGCCGGCCATGCCATCGTAAGTCGCGTTCAAGTCTATCTTCTGCTCTGGCGGGTAAACGCGGGCATGGCCCAGCCACCGCTCGTTGCTGAAGGGGCCGATAACGCTGAAATCACGCACCAAGCCGAAGAGGCTGGTTACGTCAGGGTACCGGCCCAGATCCTCGTCGGCGGCCATGCGGTCAGCCTGGCGCGCGCTCCAGTCGAGATCATGGTAGTCAGCCGGAATCAGGCCGCGCCACACCTGGTTGTTGGGGTGCCCGATCATGCGTACAGCGCGCAGGCCGAGAGAGGCCATCAGCGCGTCCGGGTCGCTGATCGTCATCGTGCGAAGGGCGCGGCTGGCGCGCTTCATGGCCGCATCGGCCACCTGCTCGGCGGTCCGAGCGATGCTGTAGTATGACGCCAAGTGCGGCACGGGCGGCAGGGCTGCCCAGGCAGAGATGCGGTATCGCTTCACCTCGTCCTCTGTGGCCTGCCACCAGGAAGGCCCGTTGGGGTAGATCCAGGTGTACTTCGCACTTGCCATGTTCAGGCCGGCTATCATCGCGCGGAACCGTTCGGGGCTCAGGCGTGCCCGCTTGAACGCATTGCCGTCAAAGTCCCGGTCAACTTGAAGCGGCCACCCGCCGGGCGACAGCCCGCAGCGCTTGTGCCAGTAGGTTCTTGCTTTAGGGCTCAGGTGCTCCTCGACCACGCGGAAGTGGTGAATCGCATCGGCCAGTGTGAAGGCGACGTTGCACGCGTCGTAGGTACCCTCGGTGGCGAGGTACACGCCGCCCTGAGCGTCGCGGCGCGCGGCCTCCTCAACCCACCCGGCAAACATCGCATCCGGGATGGGCGCGTCAACACCGTGTACCAGGAAGAACACCATCTGCGGGAACTCATCGTACATCGCGGCGGCCATCTGGCCCATTCGCGCGCGCGCCATGCGGCGCAGATCACCCACTGTGTAATGGTCGTAGGTGTAGCCCGGCCAGGAGTAGCGATACTGCTCGCCCACGTATTCGCTGTCAATGGCTATGCCTGCGAACCCTGCGGCGCGGGCGAAGCGGGCGGCCTGGCGGAAGTTGCTGTGGATCTTCTGCCAGGCGAGGTCGTCCCACCAGTCGGGCAGTTCGCCCGTGAACGCGACCAGGAGGAGATTCTGGGTGACGCCGGCGCGGCGGCAGGCTATGTTGGCGCGCCGCGCGGTCTGGAATGTGGCGTCGGCCTCGCCTGTGGTGGATGGGTCCCCGTCGGCGGCCCACACGTCGGAGGTCTGGTTTGACATGATGCCCCCGATGAGAATCCCGTCGAAGCCCATGTTCGCGATGCGGCCGGCATGGTCAACGAGCCACGCGGCGGTCATGCCATCGGGATACGAAAGCAGGAAAGGCTTCGGGCCCTCCAGCGGCTCGTAGCGGTATCCGGCGCATTGCTTGAGGAGATCGCTGTCTTTGGGCAGGGCACGCGCCGCGGATAGGAATGCCATCGCGATCGCAGCTGCCAATATAAGACGCCAGGTTCTCATGTGTGTCCGACTGCAGCGATCCTGAGACAAACCGGGGGTGAATCAGGGTGCACTTCGGGTGTTCCCGCCCCCGCATTCCCATCTGTCCCCACTGCTTTGCGATAGTGATCTCGCCTGGCCACTAGCGTGCGGATCTGGAGTTTCCTTCTGCGTGCCAGAACTCCTTCCCGCCGGCCGGAGTAGACATCGTTTGGCGTTATGTGCTTCAGACCTTTGGGCAGCAGCTGCTGAGCCGCATTTCGATGCGAGGACGTTTTGGTGTTGGTGGAGGAAAACGAGCTGCCATCGAAACTGCGAAGCTGCGGACCAGGTCCGGGGTCTCGATAGCAGGTACGTTTGCCGAGGGAGCTCTCGCGTCGGAACGGGACGCCGAGCCATTCCGGGGCCGGCGGCGCGGGTGGGCCTACGGCGCGCCGCTCACCCGCAACGGCTTCGGGAGACGCTGCGCGGGAAGCCCATCGCACAGGCCCTTGCCGCGGCCGATGCGGCGGTAGCTGAGGTTGACGAGAAGACGGGTGAGAATCTTCCCGCGTACGGTGAGACTCCGCTTGAGGATCGAGGGTATCGAGTAGAAACGGCCGTAGACGTACGACTGTCCCTGCCGCAACTCGAGGCTTGTCATGTGCCGGGGACGGAACACCACGTTGCTCATGGTGTAGTGTGACCAGTCGTGATCCATGATCCGGCCCTCGCTTTCGAGCTGCTGACGCATCGCTGTGCCCGGGAAAGGAGTAAGGACAGCGAACTGGGCGGCGGCCAGCTTGTGCTGCTCCGCGAACGCCAACGTCCTCTCGAAGACGCCGCGATCATCTCCGTCCAACCCCAGGACGAACGACCCGATGATCTCAATGCC